>JACKQG010000746.1_pt1 | contig 38770 bp, 32 predicted proteins | sample 8237621 | NCBI WGS metagenome assembly JACKQG01 (sample SAMN15677084, study PRJNA649215) | marine metagenome | biome: marine; feature: Black Sea; material: saline water; isolation source: suspended particulate matter (SPM) from the Black Sea western gyre | collected 2013-06-09/2013-06-10 | depth... | reverse complement strand
GCGAAATGCGGCCAAGCCGCCTGTGGTGCAAAATGCGCTACCGTGGCTGTCGCTGCGAAATGCTGCCCCCAAACACAGCAAGCGAAAGGCTGTGCCGCAGCGCCGGCCAAGCCATGTTGTGCGGCTGGTGCCGCTGCGAAGTGCGGTCAAGCGAGTGGCGAACCGAAGTGTTGCCCCGCGGCCGCTGCCCAGTGCTGCCCAAAGGCGCAGCAGGCGAAATGCGGTTCGGCTGCGGCGTGCAAGAAATGCTGCGCGCCGGCGGCTGCATCGAAGTGCGGTCAAGCGAGTGGCGAACCGAAGTGTTGCCCCGCGGCCGCTGCCCAGTGCTGCCCAAAGACGCAGCAGGCGAAATGCGGTTCGGCTGCGGCGTGCAAGAAATGCTGTGCGCCGGCGGCTGCATCGAAGTGCGGTCAGGCAGGGTGCGGTGCGGCCGCCGCGAAATGCGGCCAAGCCGCCTGTGGTGCAAAATGCGCTACCGTGGCTGTCGCTGTGAAATGCTGCCCCCAGGCACAGCAAGCGAAATGCTGTGCTGCAGCGCCGGCCAAGCCAGGTTGTGCGGCTGGTGCCGCTGCGAAGTGCGGTCAAGCGGGTGGCGGACCGAAGTGTTGCCCCGCCGCTGCTGCCAAATGCTGCCCAAAGGCGCAGCCAAGCAAGTGTTGTGCGGAAAAGAAGTAAGGAAGCATGACGTACTTGGCCCTGGCTGTTTCCCTCTGGGTAGGGACGGCCGCTGACATTGAATCATCGGCGCCGGAGTACAAGCCAGTTTCTGCGAAACTGGTTTGTCCCCGCGATGGCTTGGGAAACGTAATCGCCAAACTGGAAACTGGTGGCGATGTGCGCGTTGCCTACCTTGGTGGTTCGATTACGGCTGCAGCCGGGTGGCGAGTCAAAACGCGCCAGTGGTTTGCCCAGCAATATCCAGACTCTCAGGTCAGCGAGATCCACGCGGCGATCGGCGGCACGGGCAGCGACCTGGGCGTGTTTCGGCTCGACCATGACGCTTTGCAGCACAAGCCGGATTTGCTGTTCGTCGAGTTTGCGGTGAACGACGGCGGCGCGTCGCCGGAGCGTATTTGGCGAGCCATGGAAGGCATTGTTCGTCAAACGTGGGCCGCAGACCCACGGACCGATATCTGCTTTGTCCACACGTTTCGCGTCGGCTACGAAAAAGACCTGGGGCAAGGGCAATGTCCGCAAGCCGCCGCGGCCATGGAAATGCTGGCGGACCACTATGGAATCCCGTCGATCAACGTCGCGCTACGCATTGTCGAATTGAATCAGGACGGCAAGCTGACCTTCAAGTCCGACGAGCCAACGCCCGCGGGAGTGGTTCGGTTCTCCAAGGACGGCGTGCATCCGCTGGACGCCGGACATCAGATATACACCGACGTGATTGCCGATGCAGTGAAGGCGATGCGGCAAACGTCACAGCCTGTTGATCACGCCGCCAAGCTTGGCAAGTCGTTCGTACCCAACCATTGGGAAGCCGCCAAGATGGTGCCGCTATCGCCGGACATGCTCAGCGGCGATTGGAAGCAACTCGACGACGAACATGTCTTCACAAAACGATTCGGCGGCCGCATGGGAACGCTGTGGGAAGCGACTCAGCCAGGAAGCCGCATCACTTTTCGTTTTCGCGGATCGCAGGCGAAGCTCTACGACTTGCTCGGTCCCGACGGCGGGCAGGTGATGATCACCGTCGATGGACAGACGCGAGCAAAGCCGGTCCCCAGGTTCGACAGCTATTGCACCTATCACCGAATCGCCACGCTATCCGTTGCCCAAGGGCTGGATCCTAACGAAGTCCACGCGGTCACCATCGAAATCCATCCGGACCAGCCCGACCGCCAGCCTGTTGCCTTTCGGCTGAAGGACCCCGACCGGGAACTCAAGTCGCCGAAGTATCAGGGCACAAACGTTCGCGTGGGTGGGATCCTGCTGCTGGGCGATTTGGTCGAGTGACTACTCCTTTCGATCCTCCGTCGCGGCCTGGATGACGTCCAGGTAGGGATCGCACTGGCGATGGCTGGTCACCTGTTGGATCGCCTTTTGCCAATCCCATTGCTCGACCCAGTGCAGGTAGGCGATCACCGCGCTGGGCGAACGATTGATTCCCGCAGTGCAGTGGACGTAGACGGTGTGGCCGTCCTTTAGAAGACTGTCCAGTGCCTGGACGCATTGCGGAAGGTGTCTGCGGAGCGCGTCCGCGTCGAAATCCCGAACAGGCGTTCGCCGGGCCTCGATGCCCACATGGCGATAGTGGGCCGCCAAAACGTCCCAGTCGATTCCCCAGTATTCGAAATCTTCTTCGGTTTGAACGTTCAATACGGCCGTGATACCGACATTGTCTTTCAGCCAATCGATGTGCTCGGCCGTTCGCGGACAAGCGCCCACGAAGATTTTGGGCAGAATTTGGTCAAGGTCCACGGCGATGGGCTCCATGAAAAGCAGCAAGCGTGACGAGTATGGGAAAGCCAATTCTACCGCCCGAGATACCTGGACCGCCAGTCCTGTCCGGGACACGCTCTCTACTTGACATGCGACCATCCAGACTCATATTCGTAAGGTCTCGTCGACTTCGTTTGTTCACCATGGTGAACAAGTTAAAGAAGTCGGAAAAAGACGAACACGCCGATTGAACACAGTGTTCGCTAGCACCACAAGTTGCACGAACCGATGCGTCACGCAAACGGTGAAGTGCGATGCGAAAAAATATCGGCTGACATTGACAGATTGGATTTGTTGATCTAAAACGCCAGCTCTATTCGCCACTTGTCTCCCGACATCATAGTAGATCATCATGAATCGCTTTCGACGCTGGCCAGACGAGGCCGCTGAGCCGTCCGGGTCCATCGCTTACGTGGATCGTTCAACCCGGCAAGGCTCCGAACGCGGCAATCTTCACCACACGCTTTTAACACCTTATCACCACACGCCGGACTATCCTTACCCGCTCGTGGTATGGCTGCATGGTCCGGATGACGACGAACGTCAAGTGTGTCGTGTCATGCCCCACGTGAGCCTGCAAAGCTACTTGGCCGTGGGACCACGAGGTTGCTGTCCGCCAGAGTTGGGCCATCCTGGCTACCAATGGCTTCAGATGGATGATGCCATCCACGCAGCCGAACGGCGCGTATTGGACAGCATCGACATCGCATGCAGCAAGCACAACGTGGCCGAAGACCGCGTGTTCCTGGCCGGTTACCAGTGCGGTGGTACCATGGCACTGCGCATTGGCTTGCGTCGTCCCGAGTTGTACGCCGGCGCGATCTCGATTGGCGGGCCGTTTCCCGAGAGGCTTGGGCCGATTCCCCAGTTGCGATCGGCCCGCTCGCTGCCAATGCTTATCGCCCAGGGCCGGGAATCGGAGTATTACCCCGCGGAAAAAGTTTGTGACGAGTTGCGTCTGTTTCACGCAGCATCGCTGCACGTAACACTGCGCACGTACCCATGCGGCGACGAGTTGTTGACGAACATGCTCAGCGACATGCACGCGTGGATGATGGAGCAGATGAACGGAGTCAGCCAGTCGACCGCTGACAACGTCCATGTGTACCCAGGCGGGCGGAACTGAGTTTCGCTCCCAGTCGTGCACCTCCTTCGGCAGCGCAAATCCCGTGCTGCCAGTTACTTAAACGCGCGTTGACACAGCCGAAGCGTTTGAGTACAACCTCCCGGCGTTTTTCTGTCCCGACGCTCGATCGCGCGACTGTAGGCAATTCTCTCCAAAGCGGGGAAACCATGAGCGGAGTCGTACCATTTCCATCACACCGGCAGCCCGCAGAAGAAGGTTATGACGTTAGCGATGTGATTCAGGAGATCTGCGAGTCTCTGGAACCACAGAGTCTGCGGCGCGGTGTCGACATCGAAGTGGATGCTCCGCCGCACATGACGGTTGACGGGAATCGTGGGCGTTTTCAGCAGCTTTTGGAGCGGTTGGTCGCCGTTGTCTTGGAAGCCACGCCCTTCGGCGGCGTCGTCGTCGTGACCGCAGACGGCGACGAAGACGGCGTTGAAGTCGAAGTGGCGCACAGCGGTACAGGCTTTTTCGAAGATACAGAATCTGATACAGCTTCGGCCAACGTTGACCACGGAACCAGCGAGATGGACAAGGGACTGTCCGACTTGCGCAGCATCGTTGGTACCAGCGGCGGTCAGATTCACGCCAGCGAGTGGCTGGACGGCGGAACCGCTTTCACAATCCTGATTCCCCGAACATTGGACGAGGACAGCGGCTCGCGTAAAGCCGCTTAGGGAGTTCCATGGATGGAATTCTTCAGCAAGCTGCACGAACAAGTCGCCGAGCGTTCCCGTTCGCTCACGCCGAGCGCTCGTCTTGCTAGCATCGCGGCCGTCCTGGTGATCCTGGCTGGCGTGGTGTTTCTCCTTTCGTGGCGGTCCAACGAAGTTTACGAGCCGTTGTTCGATAGCCAGACGTTCTCCGTGCGCGATATTGCCAAAATGACCACGGCTTTTCGGAAAGTCGGTTTGGACGATTCACGAAACGTCGACAACCAGATTCTGGTTCCCAGGGACGAGAAAGACGCATACCTCGTGGCATTGGCCGAAGCTGATGCTCTGCCAGCGGATTTCGGCGAATCGGTCGACAAGGCGATCGCCGAAGCCAGCTTCTTCGCTCCCCGTCATCAAGACGACCGGCGTTTCAATCACGCCGAGCTAACGAAACTGGAACGGACCATGGCCGCCTTGGACGGCATTGAGGATGTTTCCGTGCAATACGACGAGGAAAAACGCTCCGGATTTCCTCCAACGACTGAAATGCGGGCCTTGGTGGCTGTTCGAGCCGTCGACAAACGTCAGTTGGAATACAGCCAGATTGATGCCATTCGTGATATGGTCGTCGGCAAATTCGCCGGATTGGATCGTAAGAACGTCACAGTTGCCGACTTGAACGCTTGTGAAGCGTATCCGGGCGACACTTCGTTCGGCGGCGGATGTGCACTTGCTGCAACGAAACGGATGCTCGAACGAGAATTTCGGTCGAAAATCGAGGAGCGACTCTCGATATACCCAGGGGCCAAAGTTGGCGTCAACGTTCATTTGACCGCCCCCGACTCATCCGTATCACAGGCCGGTTCAAGTCCGGAAAACCTGATCAATTCCCTGACGACGACGCTAGTCACTGCTTCGATCGACCTCCCGAAGAGCTACTTCAGGTCGATTTGGCTTGCGAGCTATCCAGAGGCCGAGAAGTCACGGCCCGCCCTAGCGGACTTGGCAAATATCGAGCAAGAAATACAGCAGAAGGTCGAACGAGCCGTGTCGGCTTTGTTGCCCCCCCCAGCACCGCAATGGAACGGCGATTCACAGGTGGTCGTCGCCTCCTACGAAGACAATCTCACGGCGACAACCGATTCGCCCAACCCCGATTCGACGTTGTTTTCGCGAATCGGCGACAACTGGCAACTGGCGGCTCTGGCTTTGTTCACTGTGTTTGGGTGCCTACTCTACTTCGGCCAAAAACGGCATTACCGGCAAGCGCAAGTTGTCAACCACACGCAGAATCCTCCGGCCGCCGTTTCGGTCGCAGCGCATGAGGAATCCGAAGCGAAGCATACAGATCTAGCCCCGGACCAGCGTGACGAACTGAGCAGGCTGATCGAGCGAGATCCGGGCGCGGCCGCTGACGTGTTAACGGAATGGCTCAGGAAGAAAGACGCAGCCTAACCGCAGGCGGAGCAACAGTCTTATGAGCGAACGAGATGATAACCTCCGCAAAGCGGCGATCCTGGTCAAGAGCCTTGACGCCCGGACCGCCGAACGACTGTTGGGGCAGATGAAGCCCGAGGAGGTCGCCCAAGTTCGCAAGGCGATCGAGCAGCTTGGCCCGGTCGGCGCGGATGAACGTGAGCGAATCATTTCTGAATTCATGCACACGGGCTCCGCCCCGGTTGATCCCCCGTCCAACGGCGTCGAGATGGACCGTTCGCTGGCCGAGAGGATCGCCACGTTCCAGGATCCTCCTCCGTGCGTTGAAAGTCGTCGGGCCGAGTCCTCGCGGTTTGCCTTTCTGCAGGACGCGTCGACCGATCGCGTCGCCGAGTTCCTTGCCCGCGAGCATCCACAGACCGTGAGTATCGTTCTGGCTCACCTTCCGCCTCGGCGAGCAGCGAGCGTGCTGGGACGTTTCTCGGCCGACTTGCAGACCGAGGTACTCGGGCGGTTGGTTCGGCTGGACGAGACCGATGCGCGTGTCCTGGGCGAGGTCGAACGCGAGCTAGAGAGGCTGGTCGCGTGCCAGGATGATGCGCCCGAGGAACGTCCCGCAGGGTTGGTCGCTGTCGAAGCGATTCTGGATGCCGCCGCGAAACACGACCGGCAGATGCTCCTGACGCGGCTCGAGCAGCACGATCAGCAAGTCGTTCTGCAATTGGGGTACCCTCCACAGCGTCCCGGGCATTCCGCCGCAACGAAGATCACTGTCCGTCGCCGGTGCGATCCAAGCCGTCAGGCCGACAGTGCCGAAGGCACGTCATCGCCCCAAGAAACTGCCCAGACGGCGAGCGAAACCCGCCTGGCCGATAGGCATCCCTGCTCGATCGAAGCCGATCGAACGGGCGGCTCGCCCGCGGGCAGCGAGTGGGGCGCTGATTCGCCGTCCCCGATCGACTTCAACGATCTGATCGCTCTGGAAGACGTGGCCTTGGCCAAGGTATTCCGGGCCGCAGACCCGCAGGTAACGTTGTTGGCTCTGACCGGCGCAAGCCGACAGTTGGTTGATCGAATTCTCGGGCGTCTGCCCATACGGGAAGCGAAAACGCTCCGACGACAAATGGAACAACTAGGCCCGACGCGACTGAGCGATATGGAACGCGCACAGCAGCGCTTGGCCGAACTGGCCGGCCAATTGGCCGATCAGGGAGAAATTATCATCCCCAAAATCGGACGGTTCACGATGGCGGTATAGCTGGCGACGGTACGTCCGTTGGGAGGGACGATGGTCAGAATAATCAAAGCGATCGCAGCGGGCACGGAACTGCCCGATCCGGCCGGAGAATCGGACGGCTTCATTGATGTGAGCGCCGAAGTCCGTTCGCAACTGGAGATCGCTCGGAGCGAAGCCGCTCGCATCGTTCAGCAGGCGAACGAGCAGGCGGACGGCATTCGCTGGGAAGCCCGACAGGAAGGCGCTCGCCAAGCGACGCAGACGATCCAGCAGCAGGTCCGTCAAGAGGTCGACCAACGAGTGGACGCCGCTTTGCCGGCGTTAGAAGAGGCTGTCCGATCCATTGATTACGAAAAAGCAAAGCACCTGAAGCACTGTGAACGCCACGTTATTCGATTGGCTGCCGCGATCGCCGAGCGATTGGTGCGGCGCGAATTGAGCGGCTCTCCCGAAATCACGCTGGATCTCGTTCGCGAAGCATTGGATCTAGCGGCTGGCAGCGAACGTATCAAGTTGCACTTGAATCCGGCCGATTATGAATCGTTGGGCGAACGAGTTGGCGAGTTGACTGCAAGACTCAGTGAGACATCGGCAGTGAATGTCGTTGCCGACTCGTCAATCAGCCCCGGCGGGTGCTTCTTGGAGACCGAATTCGGAGACATTGACCAACAATTCGAGGCGCAGCTCGCTCGAATCGAAGAAGAACTGACTTGACGCGTTGAACCCATGAGCATGAAGTATTTGACATCCCAGATTCGTGCTATTATGCCGACGGCTGTGACCGGCAGCGTCGTTCGTACCGAGGGAGCGGCGACAGCCGTAGCCGGCTTTCCGGCGCCCGTCGGCGCACTAGTCGAGATCGAACGCCAAACCGGCGAGCCCGTATCAGGCGAAGTGATCGGCTTTCGGGAAGAACTCACGCTGGTGAGCCCGCTGGGGGACATGACGGGCGTCCGATATGGCAGCCGAGTGCGTCTGGCACGGACGGCTCGTTTCATTCGAGTCGGCGAAGGGCTCTTGGGACGCGTGATTAATGGGCATGGCGAGCCCATTGACGGTCGTCCCGAACCGCCGCTGGAAGACCGGACCATCGTAAACCGGTGCGCCCCGCCGGCCTACGAACGCCCTCACATTGACACGCCCCTATCCACCGGAATTCGTGCCATCGACGGTTTGCTCCCCTGCGGTCGCGGGCAGCGCATGGGCGTCTTCTCGGGCGCCGGAGTAGGCAAAAGCGTACTGCTGGGTATGTTGGCTCGCCACAGCGAAGCGGACGTCAATGTGATTGCCCTGATCGGCGAGCGAGGCCGCGAAGTCAAGGAATTCGTTGAAGGCAACCTCGACCCCGAAGGGCTGAAGAAAAGCGTCATGATCGTCGCCACCAGCGACGAACCGGCGCTGGTCCGCGTCGAGGCCGCCATGACCGCCACGGCCGTGGCCGAGTATTTCCGCGATCGGGGCAAGAACGTACTGCTGGCGATGGATTCGTTGACGCGTTTTGCCATGGCCGGGCGCGAGATCGGCTTGGCCGCAGGCGAAACACCGGCAACCCGCGGGTATCCCCCGTCCGTGTTCGCGTCCCTGCCAAGGCTGTTGGAGCGGGCCGGTTGCGACCAGCAAGGCTCGATCACCGGGTTCTACTCGGTGCTAGTCGAAGGCGACGACATCAACGAACCGATCAGCGATGCTGCACGAAGCCTGTTGGACGGCCACATTGTGCTGTCACGCAAACTGGCTTCTGCCGGGGACTATCCGGCCATTGATATCGTGGACAGCATGAGCCGCTTGGCCCAAGATATTGCTCCCCAAGAGCAAATGGCTGCCATCGCCAAAGTCCGCGGATTGCTAGCAGAATACCGCCACCACGAGGACATCATCTCCATCGGCGCCTATCGCCCCGGTTCCAACCCGAGCGTCGACGCGGCGATTACGATGCGAGATCAGATTCGCCGGTATCTGTGCCAGGGCGTGGACGAACTCTGTTCGCCGGCATCAGCCAGAGAAACGCTGCTCGATTTGACACGACACATGCCCTGAGAATCGTGAAGGAAGGAACTCTTTCGTTTAACCCGAAGCCGGAGGCGATGGCGGGCACGACGTGTAAACGATCCACCCCATTTGGTCGCCATCGCCTCCGGCTTCGGGTTAAACGGTGACGCCCGAGACGGCCGGCCGCGTCGGCAAGTGCATATGTCCGAATTCCGCTTTTCACTCCACTCCATACTGAAAGTCCGTCTTGCCGAGCGCGACGGGCGGCGAGCCGAATTGGAGGACGTCGAACGATCGCAGCTCGGCCTGCAAAGGGATATGGATCGGCTCGCGCAAGAACTGCAACAATCGCGCGTCCATTCGCGCGGTTTTCTATCGCCCGGAAGTATCGACATTGCCCACCTGCAGGATTGCCATTCTAACGAGCAGACGTTGAGGCAGAAAATCGACCGCCTCGGCCGACAGAAGGAGCAGGCGGCAAAGAAAGTCGAACAATGCCGAGCCGCGTTGCTCCAAGCCGATCGCCAACTTCGCATGCTGGAGAAGCTCAGCGACAAGCAGCGCCAGGCATACCGACACGACGAAGAAAAGCGGGAAAACCGGCTTCTTGACGAACTCGCAGGCCAATCATTCTCGAAAGTTGGCCTTGCCCAAAGCGGCGATTTCCGCGACAAGTAGCGCCTCTTCTCAGCGAGTCACTTCTGGGAGTGGGTGCCGATGTCCGGCGCAATCGAATCGTTAGTCCACGAGGACGTCTCCGCGGCACTGCTAGCAGCCTCGCCGTTTGAGTTGGCCGATCTTTCGGAGGCGTCAAGCGAAACGGCGCCGGCCGCGACCGCTAGCAGAGAGCTGGACGTTCGAATCGAACTAGGCAGCACTTCGCTCGACGCGGGCGAGGCTGCAAGGCTTGCGGGCGGCTTGGTTGTGCAATTGGACGAAGAGACCCATGATCCGGTGAGCGTCTATGCCGACGGATGCTTGGTCGCGCGAGGGGAGATCTTGGTGTTGGACGGTCGTTTGTGCGTACGCATCACCGAAGTAGTCGGACCCTCCACCGTAGGTCCCGCCTGCCGGGCGGGACCTCAAGATGGATGAAACGGACGCCGAAGGTCCCGCCCGGCAGGCGGGACCTACTTGCAACGCACGCTCACATCACGAAAAAGACGTCAAAGGAAAGCGCAAGGATGCCGCCTCTCGGACGTTGCCATCTCATCACGATTCTGCTCGCGGGCAGCGCCACTTGTGCAAGTGCGCAAGGGGAGCCCGAAGGTGCCAGCCCTGCCCGACTGCCCATTCAATTTGTTCGAAGCGCCGAACCAGCGCAAGAGACTCACGCCACGTCGCCTGCCGATGGACCTTTGCCGCTGGAACCGCCCTCGGACCGGCGGTCGAACGAAGGACGCAGCCGTTTGCCCAAATCGCCCGCGGGCGCGGCAACAACGGTGATTACTAGTCTGGCGGTCGTACTGGGTCTGTTCGCGTTGATCATTTGGTTTGCACGTCGTGTCGGTCCCAAAGGAAATGCAGCCCTTCCCGGCGACGTCGTCGAAACGCTTGGGCGAGCGCACTTGAGCGGACGACAGGAAATGCACCTGGTGCGAGTGGGGAACAAACTGCTGCTACTATCCGTGACGCCCACCGGCGCTGAGACGTTGACGGAAATCACCGATCCGGCCGAGATTGATCGTTTGGCGGGAATCTGCCGGCAGAACCAGCCGGGCAGCATCACCGCGTCGTTTCGCGAAGCCTTGTCGCAGTTGAACCACCACCCGTCCACCAGTGACCGCTGAAGTAGGTCATGAGAGTCCTCCCAGCAAAACACCGTCAGCCATTGCCGCCTCCGGCCGATGCGACTGCTCGGTCGTTTGGCCTCGTAGCCGCTCGAACGGCGCGCGCGCTACGGCTCATCACCGTCGCCGCCATCGCACTGGCCTGCTGGGCGGCCGTCTCCGCGGCAAATGGCCAGGAGACAACCCCGAGCTTCAGTCCCCAAACGATCAGCCAGTCGATAACCACCGGGCCGGAATCCTGGGCAAGCCCGGAGCAATTCGACTCGACCCTTAAGGTTGTTCTGACGCTAACGGTCATGAGCCTGGCTCCTGCCATTCTGCTGATGACCACCAGCTACATCCGTATCGCTGTCGTGCTGGGTTTGCTGCGACAAGCTTTGGGGATCCAGCAATTGCCTTCGAACCAGGTCATCAGCTCGATCGCGCTCTTCATGACGCTGCTGATCATGTCGCCGGTCTGGAAAGATGTCTACGACGAAGCCATCGCGCCGTATACCGATCCCAGTGTCGAAATGAGCGCGGAGGAAGCCTGGCAGGCCGGCATTCGGCCCGTGCGACGTTTCATGAGCCGGCAAATCAAGCTCGCCGGCAACCACGACGACGTTTGGCTGTTCTACCAGCGTTTGCCCGCGGACACACCGACGCCGGAAAACTACGACGATGTTCCGCTTCAAGTGTTGTTACCCGCCTTTATGCTCAGCGAACTGAAGGTCGCGTTCCTGATTGGCTTTCAGGTCTATTTGCCGTTCTTGATCCTCGACCTTGTCGTATCAAGCGTGACCATCTCGATGGGCATGCTGATGCTGCCACCGATGATGATTTCCATGCCACTGAAACTGATGTTGTTCGTTTTGGTCGACGGCTGGCACTTGGTCGTAGGCATGTTACTGGACAGTTTCGCACCATACTTGTAGCTGCCTCTAATCGTTTAACCGCAAGCCGGAGGCGTGCGTCCCCGGCAGCGCGCACGCCTCCGGCTTGCGGTTAAACGACGTGGCCGTCAGACGCAACCAGACCGTAGTACGAGATCCAAAGGACAACCATGGACGCACAAATCGCTGTGGACCTGGGACGCGAGGCCCTGACGACGGCCGTGATCGTCGGCGCTCCGATTCTGCTGGTCGGCATTGTCGTCGCCCTGGTTGTCGGATTGCTGCAAGCGCTGACGCAGATACAAGACCAGACGCTGTCTTTCGTCCCCAAGATCGTGGCAATGGTCGCCGCTGTAGCATTGTGTTTGCCGTGGTTGATCCAGCGCATGGTCGAATACTCCGAAGTGCTCATCACCAATATCCCGTTCACCATCACCGGCGGCTAGAATGTCGGCCTTTGTGGAACTCTACCGCAGCCAGCTCCTGGTCTTCCTGTTCGTGTTTGCGCGAGTCGGCGGTTTGGTCGTGGTTGCGCCGGTCTTCGGGATTCAGCAGGCCCCCAAATATCTTCGAGTTGTCTTGGCGGTCGCCATCGCTCTGATGATCGCGCCGGTCTTCTGGACGGATGGGCAACCCGAACCGGACAACATGGCAACGCTGCTGATTGCGCTTTGCCGCGAGTCGATCTTGGGGTTGATGATGGGGCTTGCGCTGGTGGTGGTCGTTGCGGGACTGCAGGCAGCCGGACGCGTCATCGGGCAAATGAGTGGCATTTCGCTGGCGCAAGTGATCGACCCCGAGGCGGGAACCAGTACACCGCTGTTTGGCAAGTTCTTCGAACTGACAGCCACGGCGTTCTTCCTGCTCGTCGGCGGGCATCGTCAAGTGCTGGCGGCCTTGCTGGACACGTTCCAGTGGATGCGGCCGGGCCATGTCGGCTTCTCGGCCAGCCTGTTCGAGACGCTGAACGAGGTCGTCGCTCAGAGCTTCCTGCTGGCACTCCGTGTATCCGCGCCGGTCGTATTGGCTCTGCTATTGGCCACGCTGATTGTGGGCTTCGTCAGCCGAGCCGTACCGCAACTGAATACGATCGCCGTCGGCTTCAGCCTGAATGCCGTCCTGGCAATGGCCGTCATGTCGGTCACCCTGGGCGGAGCAGCCTGGCTGTTTCGCGACCACGCCGAAGCAGCCATTCAAGCAATGTGTTCGACACTCACTACCGTGACCTCCTAATCGTTTAACCCGAAGCCGAAGGCGATGGCGTGAAGCGGGATGGATCGTCCACGCGCAACGCCCGCCATCGCCTTCGGCTTCGGGTTAAACGAAGACACGGACACCTGGACATAGCTGGCATAAGTCCGTGTTTGCCCAAATACTCCGCAGCTTGTAGCGTGTAATAAATGTCCGACTACATCGCCGAAAAAATCCATCCCGCAAGTCCACAACGACGACAGTTGGCCCGCCAGGAAGGCCGCGTGGCGAAGAGTCACGACTTGGTCGTGGCCGCAGTCCTCTTGGGCGGGACACTGGTACTCATGGCCTTGGGCGGCAAGGTGGTCATGTTCTTCGCGGACTTTTCCCATCAGCAATTCGGCGGGGAATCCTGGCTGACGATGGATGCTGATACCGCCGTCGACCGTTGGCGGGCCACGACGTGGGACCTTGCACGAGTCGTCCTGCCCGTGCTTGGGTTGCTCGCGCTGCTGGCGATCGCCGCCAACTTCGTCCAATTCGGTTTCCTCTTCGCTCCCAAGAAACTAGCTCCCGACACCAGTCGCGTGAGTCCTTTGAAGGGCCTCCAACGATTGTTCTCCGCGGCCAGTTTGATCCGCCTGGCATTCTCGATAACCAAAATTGCCGCGGTGGCTGCCGTGGGCATTTGGAGCATGTGGGGCCAGCGAGAGCGTCTATTGGAGATCGGGGCTATGGATGGCAACGGGATAGCCGGGACGTTGGCCGAAATCGGCTTGTGGACCTGCGCAAAAATGGGTGCAATGCTCCTGGTACTGGGACTGGCCGACTACGGCTACCAACGCTGGCGTCACGAACGAGACCTCCGCATGACGACCGACGAGCTGCGCGAAGAGATGCGACGCCGGCAGCCGAGTCCATCGACTACGACGCGTCGAAAGGAACTCCAGCGTCAGTTGATTGTGGACCGCGTACAGAACATCGCCCCGCTCGCCGACCGGCCGTAGCCGAACCTCTTCCGGGCAGCGGAATTCCCATCATTTCTCCCCTCTGGCACTTTTCCTCCGTGGCTTCGCTGCCTATAAAGCATCAATAGATGCTTATGCGTTCTGGCAGCAATAGGAGAGTCGCTATGTTCAGGCTGACCGTTTTGGCATTGACTGTTGCGGGCGTCGTTTCAGGGGTCACCAGCTCCGCTGCGTCCGACATCGAGTTCACGACGAAAACTCTCGAAGGCAAAGAAGTCGATTTGGCGAAGACTTACGAAGGCAAAGTTCTGTTAGTGGTCAACGTGGCCAGCAAGTGCGGCTTGACGCCACACTACGAGGGACTGCAGGCGTTGCACGAGAAGTATGGCGACAAGGGGCTATGCGTCTTGGGATTCCCGTGCAACCAATTTGGCGGCCAGGAGCCGGGTACGGCTGAGGAAATACGCGATTTCTGCACGACCAAGTATCGAGTGGCATTTGACATGTTCGAGAAGATCGACGTCAATGGGCCCGATGCATGCGCCCTGTACAAACACCTCACGGCCCTGGATACCAAGCCCAAAGGCACCGGGAAAATCAGTTGGAACTTCGAGAAATTCCTCGTTGGAAAGGACGGGAAAGTCGTGGCTCGTTATACCCCGCGCACCAAACCCAACGATCCAAACCTGATCAAGGCAATCGAAGCCGAATTGGCAAAGTGAGTCTGGGGCTTCATCGCGTTCCCGCCCACGTGTCTTCCACGCGGGTTTTTCTTTGCGCCGTGGCGACCTTGTCCATCCAGACGGACGCCAGACCGGTCCACCTGACGGGCATCGTGGCAAGCGAGGTTCGCCGCACGAGGAGACGTTCCACTTGACCGGGCATCCTCTCTGGTGGATATTGAAAGAGTGAAAACGGATCGGCACGTCTGGGCAGCATTTGGCGACCAGACTTGTCGACATCATGGCGACTGAAAACCCTTGGGCGAACTGCGCTATGTCAAACCGGGGCGCGGCTAACATGCAGGATGTTGCAGTAGATTACTTACGGTCCTATCCCTTGGCTTCGAACGATAGCGTTGCGCAAGAGTTATGCAGTTTTGGCTTCTCTTGCAGCCGTCGAGATGTTTCATTACATTGTCCTCATTGGCAACGACTTGCGGACGGCGGTCGCGATGGTTGTTGCGAGCTTGATCCAGGCGACCACTACTTCAAAGAAGTCGAAGATGAAATCGCTAGAGAAGTTGACACCGAATCAGGGCCGTGAGCGTCGCCCAACAGCATGGGCGCGAGTCCTCGCTTCGCTCGGAACGCCGTTGTTGTGTAAGATCTGAGGAAATAAAGACACGTAATCCAGGTCGACAGCCTTGACGAATGGAACGGCGGCGACGGATGTTCTTCCCGGTGGGCGATCTGAGGGCTTTCCGCGGGGTGTCGTTGCTCTTTCCTCGGGGTATAATTGATTCGGTGACCGAGAGAAAGGAAAAGCCTCATGTTTAGACAAGAACTCGTCGAGGTACTCACCGCCCAGCCATTTCGTCCGTTTCGCATGTATGTCTCTGACGGTGCGACCTACGTAATTCGTCATCCTGATTTGGTCTGGGTATCCCCTTCGTCTGCGTATGTGGGGGCACCTGAAGGTGATCGGCCGGGCCCGGCTATCGAACGATTGAATATCGTGGACTTGGGTCACATCACTCGATTGGAACGAATCGAACAGCCGACTACTTCCGAAACGTCGTCGTAGCCGCCCCAAGGCATGGCCGCAAGGTCGCTGCTCGAACAGCACAGCAAGGAAGACTTCATTCGTTGCCGTCCTGAATTCGTTGGGAAGAAAAGAGAGGCCACCCAACGAATCGTCCTGCGCTCTATGCCGTGTAGGGCAAGCCGAAATACTCGTGGATGAATGCCTTTCGGTCGCCTTCGTGCTTTGCGTATTGGACCAGCGTGTATAGCTTCTGCTGGTCCCGGCGCAGCTTCTCGTCCAAACGCGACTGATCGCGCAATGGTTCCGGCAAATCGTCGACCAATTGGATGTCGAATGGCGACAGGGAACCTTCGATCACCCCGTAGCGGTCCAGCATGGCCAGCGCGGTTTCCAGGCGGTGATCGTGTTTGTCTCGGTGGTGCAGCCGTTCACGCAGCCAGTCCAGGCCGAACGCCGTCACTTGCTCCAGTTCATGCTGCAGGAAGTCATACACGCGTTCGTAGAACTCGGCGTCCGGATTGCTCCACTTCAGGAATTCCATCTGCGTTGCCAAGTCGCGTTGGTCGTACAGCAGCACGCACTCGGACGCGAGTCCGTCCCGTCCGGCCCGGCCAATCTCCTGATAGTAGGATTCCATCGAGCCCGGCACGTCGGCATGAACGACAAAACGAATGTTCTCCTTGTCGATGCCCATTCCGAACGCGTTGGTGGCCAAGGCCAGATGGTTGGGCTCGTTCATGAAATGGTCTTGCAGCCGCTTGCGCTGGGTACGCTCCAATTCGCCGTGATAGATCAAATGGGGAACGCCCTGTGCCGTCAGGTGGTCGCTGAACCGCATCAGCGTTTTGATCAGCGTGAAATAGACAATTCCGCTGCCCGGCCGCGAGTTACGTATCCGCAGAATGTGCTCAAGTTTTTCGTCGTCGTCCCACAATTCGATCACGTCCAGCCGTAGATTCGGGCGGTCGATTCCTTCGTGGAACAACACGACTTCGTCGTTCCGCAAGCCGAGTTGTTGGACGATGTCGCTCTGGACATCGGGCGTGGCGGTTGCCGTGAGCGCAATGGTTGTGGGGCCGTTCAACAACTCGCGGAATTCGCGCAACCGCGTGTAGTCGGGTCGAAAATCGTGTCCCCACTCGCTGATGCAGTGGGCCTCGTCGACGGCCAGCAAATCTACACGTCGCCGCCGGATCACATCAATGAACTCCGGTTTGCGGAAACGTTCCGGAGTCACGTACAGCAAATCGTATTCGCCGCGACCGACGGCGTCGTATCGGTCCTCGCGTTCGGTTCGGGTCAGAGACGAGTTAATGTAAGCCGCCGCGATCTCGCGGGCGCGCAACGAGTCGACCTGATCCTTCATCAACGCAATCAGGGGCGACATGACCAGAGTCAATCCGCGCTTGGCAGTGTCGGTTCGGTCTTGATTGGCCAGCAGAATCGCTGGGATCTGGTAGCACAGCGACTTGCCCATGCCCGTAGGCATGATCACCAGCGAATGCCCCCCGGCCAGCACCCGCTGGATCGCATCCAACTGCTGTCCGCGGAAACTACTGTGCCCGAAACACTCATTCAGGACCGTAAGCGGCTGCATATCCTCATCCGACGGTCAGAAGGTGGCTTAGTCTGAGAATGCAAGGTACAGAAACGCCGCGAGTAGGCCGCCAACGATTGGTCCTATTATGGGAATTGGTGAATAGGACCAGTCGCTATCGCGCTTGCCGCGAATAGGAAGCAAGGCGTGCGCTATGCGCGGCCCCAAATCCCTGGCCGGGTTGATTGCATATCCGGTGGTTCCACCAAGCGATAAGCCGATGGCAAACACGATCAATCCGACCCGCAGGGCCCCAATCGAACCAAGTCCGACTTCGACATTGACGCCGTCTGGATCGAAGAATGGATTTGTGGTTAGCAGGACTGCGTACACCAGCACAAAGGTGGCGACAAGCTCACACAAAAAGTTGAAAGGCAACGCGCGGATGTTTGGCCCCGTGCAGAATGTTGCGAGCACTAAGTCCGGTTCGTCTGTCGCATCGTAATGTGGCTTGTAGAACAGATACACCACGATTGCCCCAAAGATTCCCCCGGCCATCTGGGCAGCTATGTAACCCGCCACCTTCGCCCACGCGAACTTCCCTGCCACGGCCAAACCGATCGAGACCGCCGGGTTTATATGGGCGCCGCTCACTTCGCCAACACATAGCACGGCCACATAGACGGCGAATCCCCAACCTGCACTGATCGCCACCCACCCCGCGCCATTGCCCTTGGTCTTGCTGAGCACCACATTGGCCACAACGCCGTTGCCCAGCAAGACCAAAATGGCTGTTCCAATGAACTCGGCAACGTAGCAGTTCATGATGAGTTCCTTAAAGCGGCGCCTTGCGCGATTCTAGTAGAGTTCGATGTCGTTTAACCCGAAGCCGGAGGCGATGGCGGGCAGTGGGATAGACGGTCCACTCGCGGCGCGCGCCATCGCCTCCGGCTTCGGGTTAAACGAAGAACCTGTTTCATCTGCGATCGTACACAAACTCCGCGATTCAGCCTACGGCCCTGCCGCCTTTCATACTTGTTTGCGTGACAGCGCGATGCGGCGCCGGTCGAGGTCGACGTCCAGCACTTTGACTCGGACTACGTCGCCAACGGAGACTACGTCGCTGGGATCTTCGACGAACCGGTTTGCCAGTTCTGATATGTGGATCAGCCCGTCTTGGTGAACACCGACGTCGACGAACGCTCCGAAGCGTGTGACATTGGTGACGACGCCTTCCAGGATCATGCCCTCGTTCAAGTCCTCCAGCTCGTTGACGCCTTCGGCGAACGTGGCCACTTTGAACTCGCTACGCGGGTCGCGACCCGGTTTGGCCAACTCGGCAAGAATGTCTTGGACAGTCGGCAATCCGACACGGTCGTCCACAAACTGTTCGGCATTCAGCTTGCCCGCCAACGTCGCGTTGCCGACCAGTTGTTTTGCAGACGCCCCCAAACAGTCCGCCATCTGCTCGACAACGTAATAGCTTTCCGGATGCACGGCCGAATTATCCAATGGCTGCCCGCCGTCGCGGATGCGCAGGAACCCCGCGGCTTGTTCGTAGGCTTTCTTGCCCAGCTTTGGCACGCTGAGAAGCGTCTTCCGGCCCTCGAACCGGCCATGGGCATCACGGTATTCGACGATCCGCTGCGCCAGCTTGGGACCGATTCCCGCCACATGCGACAGCAGCGGCGCGCTGGCCATATTCACGTCCACCCCGACCGAGTTCACGCACGACTCCACTTCGCGATCCAAGCACTTTCGCAGCAGCGTTTGATTCACGTCGTGCTGGTATTGGCCAACGCCAATCGATTTTGGGTCGATCTTGACCAATTCGGCCAGCGGATCCTGCAGGCGATGAGCGATGCTGATGGCCCCGCGAACCGTGACGTCCAAGTCCGGATACTCGCGCGCGGCATCCTCGCTGGCCGAGTAGATCGACGCCCCCGACTCGCTGACCACGACCTTGGTGATATTCAATCCATGCGAGCGTAACACCTTGGTCACGAACGCGTCGGTTTCTCGCGACGCCGTTCCATTGCCAATGGCGATCAGGCGGGCGTCGTACTTGGCGATCAAGTCTGTGAACGTTCTTTCCGCACCTTGCGTGTCGCTGCGCGGCGGCGTGGGGTAGATCGTGGCGTTGGCGAGGAACTTACCGGTACCGTCGACGACGGCTACTTTGCATCCGGTACGAAAACCTGGATCGAGGCCGATCGTCACGTGAGGCCCAGCAGGCGGGGCAAGCAACAATTCGCGAAGGTTCTTGGCGAAAACCGCGATCGCTTCCTCGTCTGCCGTTTCCTTCAACTGCTGCAGAGTCGCCGATTCGGTGGCGGGCTGCAGTAGGCGGTTGTAGCAATCTTCGACCGTCCGCAGCAGATCGTCGTAGAACTCGAACCGTGCATTGCGAACCAGCTTAGCCTTCAGCTTGCGAAGCACGTAGCCGTCGTCGAGCTGCACGCCGACGCGCAGCATGCCTTCCGCTTCGCCGCGTTTCATGGCCAGCAACCGATGCGACGGCACTCGTCTGAGCGGCTCCTGATGATCGAAATACATCTCGAACTTACTGGCCGATTCCTTCTTGCCGCGACGGACCTGTGAGACGACGGTCGCGGATCGAGCCTGCTCGACCAGCCAACTTCTCGTTGTTGCGTCCTCCGACCACTGCTCGGCCACAATGTCGCATGCACCGGCGAGCGCGGCCGCTTCGTCCGGCACTTCCTTCTCGGGACAGACGTACGGCTGTAGAACGTCGCTGGTTGGTCGGTTCAGAGGTTCTTGCCGATAGAGGACGTCGGCCAACGGCTGCAGACCTCGCTCGCGAGCGATCGTGGCCCGTGTCCGGCGTTTGGGCTTGAACGGCAGGTACAAGTCTTCCAGCTTTTTCTTGTCAAGGCACCCCTCGATCTGCTGACGCAGGTCGTCGGTCAACTGACCTTGCTGGTCGATGGTTCTCAGGATTGTCGACTTGCGCTGAGCCAATTCGCGGGACTGTGTCAGCGAGTCCTCGACACTGCGCAAGGCCAACTCGTCAAGGCCCTTGGTTGCCTCTTTGCGGTAGCGAGCGATGAACGGGATCGTATTGCCGGCGTCCAGCAGCTCGACCGCCGCGCGCACTTGTACGGCGGAAACTCCGAGCGATTTCGCTATCAATTCGATCGTCTGCTCCAGATCGAAGCAGTCAAAGGGCTTGTCGTCCATGTTTCTTTCCAAGGAAGGGTATCTCCGTTTGGACAGAGGAGAAGGCAGGAATACTCCTGCCCATGGTCCCTATGGTCATTCGTTCACTGCGACTTCTTCTTTCTCGTCGCTTGCTTCTGCTTTTGCTTGCCGCGTTTCACATTCGGATCGCGTGGCGCGTCGGGGGCTTCGTCCGTCGGGGCAGGCAAGTGAGCAGCAAGTTGTCGTTTGACTGTCTGGAACTTTGAATCGGCGGCCAGATTGGTCCATTCGTTCGCGTCCGAGTTGCGATCATACAATTCTTCGCCGCCGTCTGCATAGCGGATGTAGCGCCAGTTGTCCTTACGCACGGCGTGGTTGCCGCGACCGTGCGTGGTGATGGCTGGTAGGTCCCAGTCGGCTTTGACATCGGCCAGCAACGGTCGCAGCGAGACACCTTCCAGTTGATCATCAACGGGCAAGCCGCACAGGTCGGCCAGCGTTGGGTAGATGTTCATGAAATCCACCGGAGTCTCGCAAACCGTTCCCGGCTTGGTCAATCCCGGAACAACCCACATCAGCGGCGCCTTGGTCGCCTCTTCCCAAAGTGCAAATTTGCGCCAGTGCTTCTTTTCGCCCAAATGCCAGCCATGGTCGCTCCACAGGCAGATGATCGTTTTGTCACGGTCGGGACTCTTCTCCAGGGCATCCAAGACTCGACCGAGTTGTCCGTCCAGGAAGTTGATCGTGGCCAAGTATCCTTGTACGGCGTACTTCCAGTTGTCGGTTGCCAGCACCTTGGCATGATCGCCTTCCGGACGAGCCATTCGCACGCCGGCAGCCGGGAGATCGTCCAAGTCGTCGTCGGGCACGTTTGGCAGCACGATGTCCTCGACGGGGAACTTGTCGTAGTACTTCCCTGGAGCCTGCCATGGCATATGCGGCCGCTTGAACCCCACGGCCAGGAAGAACGGTTTCTCGTGTTCCTTCTGCAGGTACTCGACGGCCCAGGAAGCCATGCGATAGTCCAGCATTTCGCTGTCCGGCGTATCGTGCAGATTGCCCCAGACGATCCCGCCGGCGCGGCTGTGTGGATTGTTGCGTTCCGCTTGCGGAAGCGGTGGCGTGGGCCCGCTATCGAACCATTCGTGCCACGAAGCTATGTCTTCGTAGCGGCCGTGGAAAATCTTGCCTCCGCCACGAACGTCGTAGCCGCCGGCCATGAAGTGCTGCGGCAGAGTCACCGCATCGGGCAACACGGGCCGCCAGGGTTGCGGGTTCAGGTACACACCGGACGTAAACGGACGAATCCCGTTCATCAGAGCACATCGCGATGGGTTACAGGCGGGTGCGGCACAATGGGCGCTGGTGAACAAGACGCCTTGGGCAGCCACGCGATCCAAATTCGGCGTCTGCGTCTGGGGATGACCGCCCATACACCCGATCCAGTCGTTCAGATCGTCGATGGCGATGAACAGGACGTTGGGCTTCGTCTCGGCAAAAACGGTTCCCCCAAGGCACCAAGCCAAGCAGGCAAGGGCTAAGGTCTTTCTTTTCATGGTCTCCGTCTCCGGTGTGAGGCTGGTACTGTGTCAAATCGAAAGTGAGGTTCGACTTGAATGCCGTTGTTGAGATCATGACCAAGTGTCGGCCATTTCGCAAGCACTGCGCACTTCATACAATGCCATACCGGTAGCGAAGTCGGGCACGGGGACGTCAGGGAACGGCTTGGCGGCAACTGATGGCGAATACTCACTACGGGCAGATCGGGGACGTATGGAAGCACTTGCCGCTGGCAGAGATCCTGCACATTGAAGCGTGCCTGCAGATCTCGTAACATGTTCCAGACCACATCGCAGGGGAGCGTAGCCGGTGGGATTGGCCCTGAATCAGGTTCATCAAGGAGATTGCATCAAGAAGCTGCGCCGGATTACTCCGGGCAGTATCGGCTTGGCCTTCGCCGACCCGCCCTTCAATATCGGATACGAATACGACGTCTACGACGACGACCAAAGTGCCAACGATTACCTGGAGTGGTCGCGAGAGTGGATCGAAGGCGTCTACCGCGCTCTTAAATCGAATGGCACGTTCTGGCTGGCGATTGGCGACGAGTACGCGGCGGAGCTGAAGGTTGCCGCTCAGAATGTAGGTTTCACCTGCCGAAGCTGGGTGATTTGGTACTACACGTTCGGCGTCAACTGCAAACGTGGTTTCAGCCGCTCGCATACACATCTGTTTCACTTCGTCAAGGATCCGCAGGATTTTACTTTCAACCAGGACAACCCGGCAGTCCGCGTGCCGTCCGCGAGGCAGCTTGTGTACGCCGACGCGCGTGCGAACCCGAAAGGGCGATTGCCGGACAACACCTGGATTCTCCGTCCCCAGGATCTGCCGAACGGCTTTCCGGCAGCCCACGACACGTGGTACTTTCCTCGGGTGGCCGGAACGTTCAAAGAACGCGAGGGTTTCCACGGATGCCAGATGCCCGAGCAACTGCTCGGTCGCATCATTCGCATTTCTTCGGATCCCACAGACGTCGTTCTGGACCCGTTTGCCGGTAGCGGCACAACCCTGGCGGTTGCCCAGAAGCTGGGTCGGCCATGGATCGGACTCGAGTTGTCTAAAGACTATGTCAATCGCATCAAGGATCGCATCAAGGACATTCGCGTCGGTGATCCTTTGGACGGTTTCGAAGAGCCGCACAAAAGCGCCCCGTCGACAAAGAAGGGCAAGTCGAAGGCCGTGCTTCGCAGTTCGCGTGGGGCAGGCAAACGACGTTCGAGCAAGGCACAAAGAATTCGTGAAGAAATCGAGTCAGGCGTAACGAGCGCATACAGCGTAACCCACGATGGCTTCTCTACGGACTATCTGCTTGCAGATCCGGAACTGAACGCCGGTTTTGTCGGCGAGTGCAAGCACCTGGGCATACCCGGCGACGCCGTCATCTGGAACCAGACGCTGCTCCGCCTGCGGAAGAACGACCGCCTTCCTCGACTTACCAAGCGACGCCACAGAATCACGTTGCGCGAAATGGACCCATACAGCTTCGCCAGCGAAGTTGCCTTGCTTCAAGTGACTGTATCGTGTGATCTTTCCGTGGACGACATGTTGTGCGACCCCGATTTGGCCGCGAACTTCGACCAAATTGCCGAACGTTTCTCGCCGGGCTACACGTCGCTTCAGTATCGTTGGGCCGCCCTGGCTCTTCGGAAGCGAGCGATGCGCTCGAAACGCGCAGCGGAACAGTTCAAAGGGTGGCTCCAGGAGACTCTGCCCACGGCGGTGCCTGTCGGCAAGTTCAAGCGAGCGGATCACGAGGTGCCCGGGGTTTACGCGCTGGTTGGTCGCGACGACCTGAATCTGTATGTCGGCGACACCTTCAATCTTGCAGACAGGATCGAACAGATCACGGACACGCCTGCATGGCAGGAGTTGGAGCCGTCTTCCGCAAGACTCTTTCCCGAGAGCGAGCGAGGACTGCTAGGACTCAAGGCTACGCTGATTCAACGCGTCAAACCATCGTTGAATTCCCCCCTGTTACTTCCGAAACTCGATCATGTGTCTCGCAGGTAGTCTTCCGACAATGTTCCTGCCACGAATATTCCTGCCTTGGTCTGATCCGCAGAGAAGATGTAGGCAGGAATATTTCGCATCGTAGAAATTGAACTCCAATGGGCCTGCTTCGCCAAATGGTAGACAAGATGACGCGAAGTCTAATATCGACGGTACTGCTTCTGTCGTTTCCCGTTTCCTTGCATGCGACCGACTCAACACCGGCGGATGTCGGTGCGTTGCGGTCGGCGATCGAGTATCTGGTTGCTACGTTCGGTGACCAGTACCCGGATGGCAGCGAGTACCTTTCTCGCTTGGCCGAGGTGGAGGCGACAGGTGATGCAGCGGTGCTGGAAAACCTGCGCCGAGAAGCTCTGGTGGCCAACCCGTTGGTCAGTGGACAGCCCATTCTGTTCGTCGTCCGGCCGCAATATGCTCGCGATCACCACAACACGGGAACGATGTTTCAGATTGGCGAGATCAACGAACGCAGCTTTCGCGGCGGCGGCGCCGTCAGAACGATCCATTTCGGGCGCGGCGGACAGGTCGAGACACTGCTGGAAGTGCCCGACGGCATCGCTCGCGATCCGGACATCGCTTTCGACGGCAGCCAGATTCTGTTTGCCATGCGCCGCGAGCCAACGAGCAGCTACCAAATCTATAGAATCCAGGCCGATGGTTCCGGCGTAGAACAGCTCACATTCGGAACGGACGTATCGGACATCGACCCGGCGCATTTGCCTGATGGCCGCATCGTATTCACGTCGACGCGAGATCCCAAGTATTGTGGCTGCAACCGGCACATTCAGGCCAACCTGTTCGTAATGGACGCCGACGGGGCCAACGTCCACCAGATCGGCCGTAACACGTTGTTCGAGTCGCGTCCGTCCGTGATGCCTGACGGGCGCATCCTCTACGATCGTTGGGAATATGTGGACCGGCATTTCGGCCCTTCGTTTGGATTGTGGACGGTCAACCCGGATGGAACGAATCATGCATTGTTCTACGGCAATAATGCATGGTCGCCGGGAGCGATCTTCGATGCCAGGACGATTCCCGGCACACAACGGTTCGTCGCGGTATTCGGGGCGTGCCACGATCGCCCTTGGGGAGCGCTGGTGATCGTGGATCGGCGACGAGGGCTCGACGGGTTGGAACCGGTTGTGCGGAGTTGGCCCGCGAACATCGGTCCGTATCTGAATGTCCGCCGCGACGTTCCGCGCAAGCCTGGAATCGAACATCCGCTGGTCGGGCAGATCGACACGTTCACGCGGCTGCCTGTCAAATACGAGGATCCCTACCCGCTGTCCGACAAGTTCCTCCTTTGCTCGCGCATGACGGGACAAGCGGAGCAAATGGGCGTGTTCCTGGTGGATACCTTCGGCAACGAAGTCCTGCTGCATGTCGAACCGTCCGGGTGTTTCGACCCAATGCCACTGGCCCCGCGCTCGCGTCCGCCCGCCGTCACCGCCAAAGTCGACTGGGGCGAAGACGTGGGGACCTTCTACGTGGCCGATGTCTACCGCGGTTCGGGAATGGAACGGGTACCACGCGGGACGATCAAGACGTTGCGCGTCGTCGAAGCCCCGCCCAAACGATTCTGGACACGGCCCGGGCACCATTGGCACGTGGACACGCACCAGGCACCGGCCATGAACTACAACTGTACGAACAATAAACGAATCCTCGGTGACGTGCCCGTCGAATCGGATGGTTCGGCCTACTTCGAGGCGCCAGCCGGGCGTTTCGTGTTTTTCCAGGCACTGGACGCCGACGGCATGATGGTCCAGTCGATGCGCAGCGGTACGACGCTGCAGACGGGCGAGCACGTTGGCTGTGTGGGTTGCCACGAAAGCCGACTTTCCTCGGTGCCGGGCGCTGCGGAAGAGCGTTTGCCGTTGGCACTTCACCGTCCGCCCAGCAAGCTCGAACCATGGTACGGCCCGACGCGCGAATTCAATTATCTCACGGAAGTCCAGCCCGTGTTCGACCGCCACTGCGTATCGTGCCACGACTACGGCAAACCAGCGGGCGAAGTGTTGAACCTGGCCGGCGATTTGGGGTTGGTGTTCAACACATCCTATCTCGATTTGCGCACGCGCAGTCCAATTCGCTGGCATCCCGACCTTCCCGACGAGCCAAAGCCTCTGATCAAAGCCGTCGACGATGGCCCGCCCGACGTGCTTCCGCCCTACGCCTGGGGATCGCATCGCAGCCGGCTGGTCGATGTGGTGCGACGAAGCGAGCGATGCGGCGCCAGCCTGGATCGGGAAGGCCTGGATCGGATCGTGACGTGGATTGACATGAACGCGCCTTACTACGGCACGTACGCCAGCGCCTATCCCAACAATCTCTTCGGGCGTTCACCACTCGATGACAAACAACTTGCGCGCCTTGCCGAATTGACGGGCGTGCCACTGAACGCTCCTAACACCGGAGCCGAGTTGGGCGGTTCGCAAGTCAACTTCACACGTCCGGAACTCAGCCCTTGTTTGGCAGGCTTCGGCGATCACGATGACCCCAAGTACCGGGAAGCGTTATCCATCATCGAGGCGGGCCGCGAGTTGCTTCTTGCACGCCCCCGGGCGGACATGCAGGGTTTTGTGCCTTGCGAGGAAGACTGCGAGGTGCAGAAGAAGCTCACGATCCTGTCGCAAACCGCAACAGCCGTTCGCCGCGCGATGCAGGACCACCGCAAGCACGATGCTGGCAGGGAGTGAGCGGAGCTGTTCTATGCAGTCGCTCTATTGACCACGAGCATTCGTTGAATCTGTAGACGCGTTACGCTGCGCCTGGATCACGGAACCGATAGCCGACACCGCGGACGGTTTCAATCACGGGGGATCGGTCTTTCAGTTTTCGCCGTAGGGCGCGGATGTGGACGTCGATTGTCCGTTCCAGAACGATCGCGTCGTCTCCGAGAGCGGAGTTGATCAGTTCCGATCGCTTGAATGCGCGTCCCGGCTGGCGAATCAGAGTGTCCAGTAGACGAAATTCGCTACGAGTCAGGCGTAGCGGGTGTTCTCCAACCTTGACTTCATGACGCCTCCGGTCGACGGTCACGCCGGCCAGGCAGACGATGTCCTGATCGGAGGCTTTGGGGACGTGACGCCGACGTTCGAGCGCTCTGATTCGCTCCATCAGCACTTTCACGCTGTACGGCTTGGTGACGTAGTCGTCGGCACCCAACGAGAAGCCGACCAACTGGTCCGATTCGTCCCCCTTGGCCGTCAACATCACGATCATGACATCCTGCATCTGCGGGTCGCTGCGGAGGCGGCGGCAGACCTCCTTACCCTCCATCACCGGCAGCATCAGATCCAGGATGATGATGTCGGGCGACTTCATTTGGGCTTGTGTGAGGCCGTCCATCCCGTCGTAGGCGGTGTAGACCTCGTGACCGATCTGACGCAGGTTGTACACCAATACGTCCACCAGCGATCGATCGTCTTCAATAATCAGGACCTTGGACATGTGCCTTACCTTCGTCTCCTATTATGCCAGTGTCCGTCGACCCTGTCCTAGCCCCCATCGCGCTTTATCACCCCCTTCGACCATACGCTTCTGAAGCAGAACACGCCCACGTTAAGAAGAGATGAAGAAAGTATGAACTTTTCGAAAATCCCGAGCGGCTGGGAGCGATGTCACGCTATCCCTCGAGTTGCCGGATTCGCACTTCCGCCTTGACTCGCTCGAGTCCCGGACTGAGTTCAGGTAGAGCCTGTTCATACCAATGAACCGCGCGTAACCGCATGGCTTTGCGGCTTTTGCCCGATCGACTGGCTCTCTCCCACCAATTGTCGGCCAAATCGACCTTTTCGCGGCTGTCGTCCGGGCGGCTGAGATCCCGTTTGGCCAGATGGGCCAGACTCAAATCGCTGCCGCGTGAGAGCATCGGCAGCCCATCTTCCCACTTTCCCTTTACGAAACAGTAGTACTCGCCGACAGCAAGATTGGCTTCGGAGTCATTGGGATCGTCCGCAAGTGCATCGATCAGATTGCCGACCTGGAGGAACGCCGCTCGAGCCGCGGCAATCTCGCCCTTGCGATCGGTGATCGCATGGATCAGCCGTTTGTCGCCGCTCCGCCGCGCGGCCGCCAAGGCCACGGCCTGCGTCCGTGCGGCCAAATCGAAGTCGTCAATCAGGATCGCCTGATCGATGATATCGGTCGCTGCTTGCAGGGCCGCCTCGTTCTCCTGACCTGCTAGAGCGCGGCCGGCGGTTGACTCCAGGACCTTGGCCCGGAGGTCCATCGCATCGGTCTGGAACAATCGCTCCGTGTCATCCGCCGCCTCCAACGCCGTGGTCACACTTCCTGCTTGGGCCGCAATCACGGCAGACAGATCAAGCAGCACGTACCGATCGGCCGTATCCTCCTGCATGCCATCGGCGTGAGCACGGATCTTCTCGGCAAACGCTAGTCTTTCCTCGTCTGTATCAGCGTCTTCGTATTCGGATTGAAAGATCTCTCGAAACAGATCCAGTGCCAAGCGGCGTGCGCTCTCAGGAGGCACAGGCGACCTGTTGTCGTCGTCCTGCGCGGCGTCACCAGACGTTTGCGTCTCTGTTGGGATACTCGGCGACTGCTCCTTGGTTGGCCCTTTCCCTGCAGGCTCTCGGGTTTCCGGGCCGCCAGTGCTCTTGACGTCTGCCGAAACGTCAGCTACTTGCTCGGGCGGGGCGGGCTCGACCACTGGTGCCTGACTAATTTGGGACGCCGAAAACGGCTCGCCGCCATCAATCGAAGTCAGTGCTTTCCAGTACTTGGCACCGTCTTCCAGGGAAACCTGGCCGACGGTGCCGTCGCCCCAAACGACGAAGAAGTGACCAGCGCGCAATTCGCCCACGCCCTCTGCCGGCTTGGCGTAGTCCACTCGATAGTCGTCCGGCTTTGTCCACGGCACGGCCAGTTCGTCGTCCACCTCCAGCAGCACCACCGTGTTGACCACGCCATCTTCAATCTTGCGAACAGCCACGCCTCGATTTCCCGAAAACGCCGCCCCCGCCCCTAATGGCACCTGGTAGTTGGTCCGTTCGTCGAATCGATCGGGCGACTGATACACGGGTGGAATCGACGAGAGCAGATCTCGATTGTGTGGACTGTCCCACGGTTCGTCCAAGCGAAATTGTCCGTAGAGATCCTCGTAACCCAGATACGGTAATAGTACGACGCGCCAGCTCAACAGCGGCGAATACGATTTGTCGCATACTGCAGGCGCGGGGAAGCACCGCCTTTCGTTCACATGGAGAACCAACGCTCGGCCTATCTGCTGGAGGTTTTCGATGGTGCGCTGCCGCTGTTCGGCTGCGGAAAGAGGCTTGTCTGGCTTCCGGTTGGCTATGATGAAGCGCGGTGAGTCCTGTTTCGGCGGCTCCGGATCGCGAGTGGCGATCGACACGTCCACGAGCGGAACCGTCGCGGGCTTCGCGACGGCAGAGTCCTTTTTGGGTGTTGCCTTGGGAGGAGACGCCGGGCGAGGTGTCGATTTCTTTGCCGTGGGCGCGGCATTCTTGTCGGCCTTCGCCTGCAGGGCCTGCTGAGCCTCCTTTCGTTCCATCGCACGACGAATCATTTCGGATTGCGATGTCGAGCCACCTCCGCAACCTCCACAACCACCGGCCAGCAGAAGTGTCGCGACGGCAACTATCGAAGCGATGCTCCGTTTCATGACCAACCTTTCAACGTCCATATCTCAAACGTCTCATGAGCCCGTGCAGTGCAAACCCGCCGCCGACGCCGAACATTCGCTGGATAGCCACCTCGGGGAATAGCTTCGAAAACGATTGGAGGGAACGCTGCACCTCTTCGGACAGACAGGACAACGTCGGTTCTATCACTTCATAGATTCGACTGATGCGACGGGCCATTGTCGGATTGCGTTTCAGCGTCTCCGCTTGGTCCCGTGTCAATCGAAATGGCTTCAAGAGTTCGCTGGTAAAGGCATCGCCACCAATTCCGATACTGCGGAACCAGACCAACGTTGGCGAACTGATCACCAAGTTCGACGCGTGCGCGCCCACGTCCAGCATGGCGATCGCCTGCTGGCTACTCTCGGCGATATCTTCTTCATCCTTGCTTTCGTCGACCTTTTCGAAGAATTCGTAGGTAGCGAAATTGTGTAGCGCAGTGCAGTCGCTTTGGAGAACGTCGACGTTCAAGCCGGCTTCGCAAGCGGTCGCCAACAACTGCTCCGCATGAAACCTCCTGACGGCTTGCAGAGTCACTCGCATCTTAGGGTGACCACATCGTTCGTCGTCGTACGTATCGAGAACCTGGTACCCCTGCGCCAGTTCGCCCAGTGGCACTGGAAGCCGATGTGGTGCCTCAAGGCGGACCAGTTGATCGATCCGCTTGTCATCAACCACCGGCAAGTCAAACACACGCCCCAGAACCAGTTGCCCCGAGACGCTCAAACAAACCCGTTCGCCACGGATCTCGTTGCGTTCGAGGAATTGTTCGAACGTTTCGTGTAGGATCGCGCGCTTCTCGGTCTCATCGCACGCGTGCAGCAGGTTCTTCTTGTGTTCTATCAGATCAACCGCGTCAACGGTGACTTGCTGCTGCTTGTCACATCGTAGTCGCACAGCTTTCAGCGATGTCGTTCCCGCGTCCAAGCCCCAAGCGCCGGTCGCAGTCTTCTTCCGGCGCAGCGAGAATCTGTCCAGCATTCTATTCTTCTCAAGCGGCACCAGATTGATGTCCAATGTAGCCCGGCCGACACCTTGAAGTGCCAAACCGCAAGCAACGAAATGGTGTCCTGGAGTCTTCCTTAATGATTCCAGTGCCTTCGTGGTGCACTGAATCCGTTGTGGAGTGCCGAGCGAATCGACGGGCAGGCCCAGGTGCGGGCGTCGCGGAACCGACCAGTCCGGAGCGACGCACCGAGGATCGCCCGGTTTCTCGATGGCGCGTCGTTTGATCTGTTGTCTTAACGACTCCACCTCCTTGTTTTGCGGACAATGCTTCAGCAGTCGCTCGGCAATTGCCACCAGTTGTCTGTCCGCAACGGCGGCCAGCTTCAGGTCCGTCATCAGCCAATGCAGCTCGGCGGCATGCGCAGCGAACTTCTCGACCTCTGCGTCACGCTCGGACGATGGAACTTGTTGCAGCAGACTGACAGCCTCGTCGTAACGGTGTTCGGAGATCCTCTTCTTGGCGGCCGCACAGAGGCGACCGCGAAGCTGCCCAGCCAGACGCTTGGCCTGCTCGTGACGCGGTTTCAACGTAAGCAAGCGGTCGATTCTCAGCGATAGCTCGAGCAGTCGGTTTTCCTTGGTCGCTCTGCGCACGTCATCGAGCAGCGATCGCACCTCGTCTCGCGCGGACCGGGCTTTGTTCAGCAAGTCGTTGGTCTGCTGGTCTCGTAGCGGAGGCGGTATGCTTGCGACCAGCTCGACGGCGGCTTCGTAGTCGTATCGGCTCATGGATTCCCGCGCTTTGCGGCACGCAATTTCCGCATGGGCTTGGCGGCGTTCATGCTGGGCGGAGAATTCGTCGATCAGCTCCGCAGCGCGTAGCGCCACCTGTTGGTATCGCGCATCGGTCACGCTGGTGATCGACCGTAGACGAGAAATGGCCCTTTCGTAGTCGTGCTTGCGGCCAAAGCCGACGGCCTCGTCAAGTCTGGCCTCGTATGCCTTCTCCTGCTCTTGAAACATCTCGGGCAGATTGCCGCCACAGGAACCGCAGAACGTGTCCCCAACGACGTACTGCTGGCCACACTTTGGGCAGGTTTCGCAAAGTGAACACCCGCAGTTGCTGCAGAACGCGCGATCTCCAGCATTCACTTGTCGGCACGTGCCGCAGAGGATGCCCTCGGTCGCGCCGGTTGATGTTGATTCGCCGTTGCGGTCCTGTCGGTGGGCTTCTCGTATCGTCGATGTGTCGCTCACGCAGTTACCGTTGTTCCTTTCCAGCAGGGGCTTTCCGATGACTTGGACCTCCGTTGGCGGGCAGGAGCCTCCATTTCTTAGGATGGATTCGGCCGTTACAGAGTGCGATCATCCGCCACAATGGCGAAGCGGGCTTTCAGTATCAGATCCTCGATTCGCGGATGATCAATGGCCAAATGGATCTGCGCAGATTTCGCTCCCAGAAAGGCGCATTCGGGTGCATCTGCCGGTATAGCGATATCCAAGTGATAAAGCCCGGTCGCTGCAGTGCCGGTGCGGTACGGCGTCACCTTCACGTGAAGGAAGTCGGGTTTCGTCTCGATGCTCTCGACCTCGATGTCCGGATGGTCGTCGCGCACCTTCATGAGCAGACGTCGATTCGCTCCCTGGCGCGGACGCAGGATGCCCAGGTCGATCGTACCTGTGCTTTCCACTCCGGGACCATAGACGGCCAACCGCCGGACCACTTTTCCCGAGAAGACAACGTCCAGGGATTCCGGCTTGGCTTCGCCGGAAGGCTTGACCCGGAAATGCAGCTCGCCTCGGAAGTGCCCCGGAGACAGACCTTTGGGCACGGTCAACGTGATCCGATGGGCTGATTTCGCTTCGAGCGACTCTAGCGTCGCTGTGTTGGCAGGTTCGATATCCCAGGTGGCTCCTTCCGTCGAGCAGGAAACCTGGTCCACCGTGAACCCCTCCCAGATTTGCGAGTAGATCAGGGCAGTGGTAGTCGCCGGGGCGTCCGGCTCGACCCGCGGCAGCACGATTTCGGCAGGCGCTGTGCCAAGCTGCACTCGCACAATGCCCTTGATGCGCAGACCGACCGTCTTCTTCAAAGGATCGTTTGTATGGAGGTTAGCGCTGTGCGAATACACCGGGTGTTTCCGGCCGGAATTCCACGTCAGACGCACCGTCCCCGATTCTCCAGGTGGAATCACCGGTTTCGTGATTCTGCTCAACGTGCATTTGCAGGTTGTTGATCCCGGCGCGAGCTCCAACGGTACATCGCCGTCGTTGCGAATCCGGAAATCATGTGTTCCCGTCGTCAGCGGATCCATGATACCGAAGTCGTAGACGGGTTCGGGCACAACGATCTTAGGGCGGGCCCCGATCGCGTCCCGCTCGGCTCGCAGCATCTTTGCCAACACGACGCTATCCGGCGTTGCCGGCTTGGTACCGCGAGCAAATGCAATAAGCAGAGGAAAAAGGACAATCAAAACGGGCAGGAAGGCAATGTACTTTTTCATGTCAGTCCTGTGCTGGTATTCCTGTGTTACTGGCCAGCCACAACGCCGGTCAAAGCTTGCCCTGACGCAAGGTGGGACTTCGCCACAGCTTTCGCTGGGTGGTCAGGGCAAGCCGTGACCTACGAAAGGGATGCGAGGGCAGGAACGAGACCTGCCCTCGCATGGAGTCAGTTGGTGCGGCCGTTGCGATTACTCGAAGGCCGAACGCTTCTGCAAGTTCATCAGGAACATGCCGTTGAACACCTGTCCGGGCGGCAGTTCAACCGTGCTGTCCCGGTAGCCAATTACGGCGTACTCCGCCTCGGTCAAGTTGTTCGGCACGGGGAATCCGGGGTTCAGGAACTTGTCGTTGTTCGAGTCCGTGAACTCCTTGACGCTGCCATCGGCGAACAGGATGTTGCACGTTGCGTTCTTGCCACCACCGTGGACCGCATACCAATCGCGCGTATCCTGCAGGTAGGTGTTGTTGCCGGTGATGGGCGGAAGGCAACTGCCGGCCACCTCGCAGTCGACTTGGGTCGTCAGATTCGCGGCTTGATCGATCAGGTTCAGAGTCTTGGTCGCCGGGTCGTAATAGGCCGGACCGTCGTTGAATGCCTCGCTGAGCATCTCACCTGCTTCCAGGAACTCTCTTTTGTCAGTCGAACCGTTTGCGAATGGGTCGGCCGTGGCTCCATCGGCCAGGAGAGGTCCGTATTTTATCGGCGCCGCCAGAATGGCCTCGTCGATATCACCGGGCGCCCCGTCACCCAGGAGGGCAATATTCGAGCTGGCCACAGGTCCGGTCTCCAAGACGCGCATCTTTAGCGGCCCCAGCGTAGTGCTTAGCCCCTTCAGACCCGACTTGCCGGCGGTTCCCCCGGCCAGGATTGATGCCGGGCTCGTCGTAGCGTCGAATGTGTACCTGGGCACACTTCGGACAAAATGCCATCCAGCGGCATAGTTCGTGTTGTAGCCCTTGTCGAGGAAGGCGCGAGCTACTAGAGATGCACGTTCCATGCCCGTTCCCGGCGTCGTCATCGCGTCGGTGGTCGCGAACGTGGCGCCCGCACCGCTGCCGGAAAGCCCTGCCCAATCCGGGCTGCCGCAAACTCCGGCGGCCAAGCGTTCCGGCGGAGCGCCGTCTTTGGCGTCAGTTGTGTCCTTGCCTAGCAGGTCATTGATCTTCTCGGGACCCCGCAGCGGGTTGGATGGGCACAGCATCAAGTTCGGGGTAGCGGCGTTGATGTTGATGATATCCGCCACCCAACCGTACGTGTCCATGCAACCGTCGCGACGGAAGTCGCTCGCACCGGAACACAACCTGGTCTGCGGGTCATTCTGAGCAAATGTGTGCAAGGCGATGCCGATCTGCCGCAGGTTGTTCTGGCAGTTGGATTTTCGCGCCGCCTCGCGAGCACGATTGATGGCGGGGATCAGCAGCGCCACCAAGATCGCGATGATGGCGATCACAACCAGCAGCTCTACTAGCGTGAAACCTTTTCTTCTATTCATTTCAATCCTCACTCCTGGGTCAATTCTTGTATTGCCGTATCCAATTCAGAAAACGCTGCAGTCACAGTCTCTACTTCGTTTCTACCTCCTTTCTCCGTCAGGCTTCAGTCGAACAACTCCGCTCGCAGCGAGTACAAACTCACGACGTCCTCCAACGGTAACTCGACGGATTTGTCCAGGAACCCGCTAGCCGGTACTGTCGCTGGATCGAAACCGTTATTCAGCAAACCGTCTTCGTTTTCGTCGACTACGGACCGCACACTACCGTCGGCAAACAGCAGATTGCATGCGTTGCCATGCACGGCTGCAAACCCGCGGTAGTCCTGTAACACGCGCCGATGCCAGATTGCCCACCAGCCGCCCGGGCCGTTCCGCGGGGTTCCACCCGGGACGACGGGCTGTAACATAGTGCTCTTGTCGACCGGGCCGTTGGTGAACCCTTTCGCCATCTGTTCGCCAGCTTCGATCGGACCGATCGTGTGTGACAGTGTGGTCAGGACGGCCGCGCTGTCGCCCATCAGAGGTATGGCGGTTGCCGAGACTTTGGCACCATCTAGTTCGTTCAGGCTTAGCGGCCCACTGGTTGTATTCCGCGACTTCAGCGATGGACTGCAAGCGGAACGAGCCAGCTTGGGATTGCCGTCTGAGCTCAGAATCACTCCGCCACGAACCAGGAACCAGCTTGCGGTGTAGTTGGTGTTGTATTTCTTGTCGAAGATCTTCCTTTCGACATAGACCCGCCGCGCTTCGGTGCCGTGCCCCAGCGGTGTCGTAGCGATGTGACGGCAAGGATTGGCGACGACTGTACCATCCGGTGCGGTGTGAGGCAGGCGGCCCAAGCGATTCACGCACGCGTCGAACGTGCTCGTATCCAGATTCAGCAGATCACCATACGCCTCGCTGATGCGGACCGGGTTGGCCGTGCACAGCATATCTCCGACGTAGACCTCCCGGTTTACCAGATCTCCGACCCAGCCCACCTCAGTAACGGCTCCATCGCGTTTCCAGTCGAACGCACCCGTACAGAAGGCCTGGCTGCTGGATTGCGTGGCATGTGCCACAAGCCCCACGCCAATCTGACGAAGATTGTTGACGCAAGACGCTTTTCGGGCCGCGCTCCGCGCCGCTCCGATGGCAGGCATCAACATGGCAACCAGAATGCCGATGATGGCGATGACCACCAGAAGTTCGACGAGTGTAAAGCCTGCCCTTCTCATAGACCAACTGGGCCGCCGTTCTGTTCCCCTCCGCATTTCTTCCTCATCCATTCCGATGTACCTCCTTAGTGGATTAGGCGTTTCGACTGCAATTATCGCCGCCATGTTGAAGGTACGATGAAACGTGGATGACGAATTGGTTATGTCTCCGTTCAGATTTCGCTAGCAGTGCATGAAGAACACGCGAAGACGCGCAGCGAACGTTGCGGCAGAAGGGCGGCTCGTTCAACCCGAAGGCGATGGCGGGCGGCGAAACAGACTGCCCACTGGTAACGCCCGCCATCCGTCGCAGAGAATGCGAGCGGGGAAAAGAAGGAAATCGATAATAGAACGGCGCGGTTGCGGACCGGAAGCCCAGGAGCCGTCTATAAGTTCAATTCTTCGCGCGCGTACGCAAGACACTGCTTGATGTTGACTTCTTCTTGCACGGCCTGCTGGTCCATCGGCAGGTGGCTCACGAGCGGTGGGGGCCCTTCGAAAGCGGACGCGCGGACGGTTCGCAACGTACGGGCCAAGTCACGCCCCGGCACATCGGCAAACGTGGCCCAGTACTTCTCGGTCAGGCACGGGACGCGCAGCGGATCGCGAGTGATCATTTCCAGTGTGAACTGGACGGCTGGTTTGGCCCTGCGCAGGATTTCCACCATCTTAGCCAGATCCAGAAATCCGTCCCCCAAAGGAATATCGGCGAACAGAAAACCATCCTCGTACTCCTGGACAGCCTGATCCTTCAGATGGACCGAAAACGCCCACGGCGCCAACGCTTCAACAACTTCGATCGGATCCTCCAGCAGGGAAAAGCTGTTGCCCGTGTCGACACAAGCGCCGACGTATTCGCTGCTGATGCGTTTCAGCACTCCCAGCCGTTCCGGGATACGTTGGTCCTTGTGGTTCTCGACGGCCAGCCGGATTCCATGCTTCGCCACGACCGGCTCGGCCAATTCCAACGACCTGACGCCGCGTTTCACGAACTGCTGAAACTCCTCGGTCGAATCAAACCGCTCGTAACGCCGGCCGGGAATGATCACCGTTCGGATCACCTCGGCGCCCACTGCCTTGGCCGTGCGGACTTCGGCGTCGAAACGTTCAACGCCGGCCTGATCGTGCGGAGGGCTGGCGATGCCTTCGATGAACATCCCATGCGTCTCGGCCTCACGCCGAAGCCGTGACGTGTACTCGCTGTCTCGCGTACCAAGCGGAATTTGAATTCCACCCGCGCCGATGCTGTGGCAGTATTCGAGGAAGTTCAGCGGATCGGCAAGGTTCGAGTTCTTGTCTCGTGCCCGTTCCGCCCGATTGCGAAGGCCGAGACAATAGACGCAAACGCCCATCCGTTTCCTGTTGTCGGAAGAGGCTTGGCCGCACATGCCGGATGGAACACTAAGGGCCGATCCCGACAAACCAGCAGCGACTGACAGCAGCAATTCTCGACGATTCACGATTGTTTTTCTCCCGCGGCATACGGTGGGCAAGAAGAAGCCCGGCTTATCCAAAAAAGCCGGGCTTCTGAACTCCAGGCTTGGCCGGCGCGCCAACTGGTCACACGTATTCCCAGCCTTTCAGCCATTGGTAGTTGCTGGGTAGGTTGGCCCAGGCGCGGTCCATGGCTCGGTCCAAGTCGGCTCGTTCTTTCACGTCCAGTTCGCGGCGTTCCTTTACGGCCAGGCAGACGTTGTCGACTTGCTGCGTCGAGATCATCCCCGGCATGGGGGCGCTGATCGCCGGGTTGCAGAGAATGTAGCGGATGGCCAGGCGGGCAATACGGTTGTCTTCTTCGAAGTGGGGGCTGTCCGGCGAGCTGTCGCCCTTGAACACCGAATTGCTGGCGAACGGTTTGATGCCGAACCAGCCGACGTCGTGTTTCTGCAGCGCGGCCCAAAGACCTGTCTCGTCGGTGACCATTTTGGTTTTGGCCGTGTAAGGCGTGAGGATCACTTCGATCTGATCGGTATAGGTCTCGATCATCTTTCTCAGGTGCGGGCGATCGTGGGACGAGAAGCCAATGAAACGGGCCCGGCCCGTCTTCTTAGCCCATTCCAGTGCGGCCACGGCTTCCTCGACCTCGGCACTGTCGTGGCGACTGCTTTCGACCAGCAAGCTGATGCGCCACAGGTCGACGTAGTCCAGGCCGGCTTCCTTCATGCCTTGGTCGAGCCCTTCTCGCAGCTTCTTCTGCGATCGCCATTCGGGAAAACGGCTTTCCCAGATGTGCCACGAGTAGCCCAGATACATCTTGTCGCGGCGGCCCTGCAACGCACGGCTGTAGGCCAGAATCTCCTCACGGCAACACGCGTCCACGTAGTTGATGCCCCGCGCAATACAACGGCTGACCACTTCGGCTCGGTTCTTCTGGAACGCCGCCTGGCCGATCTTCATGGTCATCCAGCCGGGTACTTTCTCGCCGCCAATCATTCGATCGACTCGTTTCCAGTGACCGCCCAGAGCTGCCGCCGATACCATCATGCCCGTGCGGCCACAGCGGCGATATTCCATGTCGGAGTTATAGTTCAGGATCTTGCTGGTGTCTTCGCCTGTGGGATTGCCTGCGAGGACAGTTCCAGTAGCGGCGGGCAACGCGGCGAGCGAAGCCGCGGCAACAGCGCTATTCTGAACAAAACGACGACGCGTGAGCTTGTTGGCCATGAGCAGAATCTCCTGGTTTTCTGAATTCGTCGTGGGCAAACTCAGTTTGACTTCTTCCGGAACGATTGCCATCGCGCATGCGGATGCCGGATTACAGCACTACCAATATACGCGAATTGCACGGCAGGCTCAAGATTCAAGAGTATTGATGCGTTTTCGTGGCGGCTGCCGTCCGGGGTGGTTCCTGGACGGCTCAAGAAGCGGATTGGGCCCCATCCCTTGATTCGAAGTAGAACATCCTGGCCCAGAGGCTACAATTAGACACTGAACATAGAAGTCGTTTCCGCGAGCTCGCACGGCCATTCTATCGGAGTCAGTCATGGCAACCGATGCTGTTCCAACAACTTCGGCCGAGGCCCTTCGCCCTTTGCGTCCCGGCGATCGTTTGACGCGCGACGAGTTCGAACGCCGCTATCAGGCAATGCCGGACGTGAAGAAGGCCGAATTGATTGAAGGAGTCGTGTATATGCCGTCACCCGTATCTACCGAGGGACATGGGGCGCCTCATGCGAAGTTGATCGGCTGGCTTGTCTACTACGAGGCCCAAACGCCGGGGGTGCAGGTTGCCGACAACGCAACGGTTCGGCTGGACTGGGACAACG
>JACKQG010001055.1_pt1 | contig 38772 bp, 34 predicted proteins | sample 8237621 | NCBI WGS metagenome assembly JACKQG01 (sample SAMN15677084, study PRJNA649215) | marine metagenome | biome: marine; feature: Black Sea; material: saline water; isolation source: suspended particulate matter (SPM) from the Black Sea western gyre | collected 2013-06-09/2013-06-10 | depth... | reverse complement strand
GACGTCTGCCGCGCATCCGCGTGCCTCTCCGCGCGCCCGACCCAGACATCGTGCTGGATTTACAAGCTGTCTTTGTGCGCTGTTATGATAGCGGCGGTTATCAAGATTTTGTTGACTACAACGCCGAACCTCCCGCGCCACTTGCGCCCAATGACGCTTTATTTTCGGATGCCTTACTGCGCCCCGTTAGAAATCCTATCACAGTATTTTAGAAACGGGGTTTGGATAAGATTTCTAACGGGGTGCGCGAGGCTCAAAGGCGGACGGAATCATAATCGATTCAGGTGTCTTTTTTGGTTGATACAACATGGACGAAGAATATGAAGTAAAAAGAAAAATATCCCGCTTGTCATCAAGATTGTATGGTGACATAAGAACTATATGCGGAACAGAAGGTTTGACTCAAAGTAGATTAGAAGAGCTAATCCAGGTCGTTACTCTTGATAGGATTAAACTTGCATTTTCTTTATATGCCTGCGCTCAATCAGACGCCGTTGCGAGGAACGAAGCAATCACAAGATGGCGATTATCGTAGTATAATCTCAAGATGCTACTATTGTTACTATCATCTTGCGCGAGCAGCAATCTTTTTTATTACAAGAGACGACATCGATGACGCCGAAAACCAGCGAAGCGCCTGTTTGAGGTTGAGCGAAGCGAACACAAAGAACTACCTAAGAGCTTGGGAAAAATTTTACCATCAGAATACGCTGAGTTTATCAGCAAATTAGAACAGTATCGCGATATTAGAAACGAGGTCGAATACTCGCCGTATCCAGAAATAGATAAATCTTTGGAAGAAACCGCCAAAGAAATATTACAAGAAACTAAATGTTCTATTGAACTTATTGTCTGTTGCTTTAGGGAAAGGGGGAAGCTGAATAAAAGTAAAGAAAGAAAACCTGAAAACGTGACAGTGAATGACCTCACCTTCCCGTTTTCTCGTTTTCATGGCCATGGGTGATACAACAGGAGTTCTGACTTTGGCTAAAGATAGCAGCAATTTAAAAACAATTCTTGTAACCGGCGGCGCTGGCTTCATCGGTTCTCACCTTGTAGAGCGTCTGCTTAGTGAAAGGCAGAAAGTAATTTGCCTCGATAATTTCGATCCTTTCTATGAACCCAAGATCAAGCAGGCAAATCTCCAAAATGCGCTGAAGTACCAAAACTTTACCCTCGTTGAAGGCGATATTAGAGATATGGAATGCCTCAAAAAGCTGTTTTCTGAAAATCGGATTGAAAAGGTTGTCCATTTAGCCGCCAGAGCTGGCGTCAGAGCTTCTATTGCTAACCCTCAACTGTATGAAGAGATCAATATCAAAGGCACGATTAATCTTCTGGAAGTTTGCAAAGAATTTCCCGTTGAGCAATTTATCTTTGGCTCTTCATCATCAGTGTATGGAATCAATTCAAAAGTCCCCTTCAGCGAAGATGACAAGATTGAAATGCCTATTTCTCCTTACGCCGCAAGCAAAAGAGCAGGTGAGTTGTTCTGTTACACCTACCATCATCTCTATGGAATCCCGATAACATGCCTGCGATTATTTACAGCGTATGGCTTAAGACAGCGCCCTGAAATGGCTATCCATAAATTCACTCGGCTGATAGACGAAGGCAAAGAGCTCCAAATGTTCGGCGATGGCACTTCTAAGCGGGATTACACCTACATTTCAGACATCATCGACGGCATAATGGCATCATTGGAAAAGCCTTTTGAATTTGAGATTATCAATCTTGGGGATTCTCGAACCGTTGAGCTGAGATACTTAATCAGCTTAATCGAACAAGCTCTCGGTAAAAAGGCTAATATCAATCAATTACCCCTTCAGCCCGGAGATGTTCCTATTACCTTTGCGGACATCAGCAAGGCTCGCGCTTTGTTGGGTTATGCCCCAAAAGTAGACATCGAAACAGGAATACAAAAATTTGTCAAAGATAAAGCCAACGTTATTCTACATTAATAATTTTTAGGAGAAAGATTCGCATGCAGCGAAATAACAAAATTAAAGCACTTGCGGAGTTAGCCGAAGTACTCGCACCGCTTCGTGTTGAGGGCAAGAAAATTATCCACTGTCATGGGGTCTTTGACCTTTTGCACATAGGGCATATCCGCTATCTGCAGAAGGCAAAGAACCTTGGTGACGTTTTGATTGTCACCGTGACCCCCGATCATTACGTCAACAAAGGTCCCCACCGCCCAGCCTTCCCAGAGAAGCTACGTGTCGAAGCGATTGCAGCGCTGGATTGTGTGGACTACGTTGCGATTAACGAATGGCCGACTGCTGTTGAAACCATTGAACTTCTGAAGCCGGACATCTACGCCAAAGGAGCAGAGTATCGAGAACGTCGGACGCCTGAAATCATTCGCGAGGAAGCTGCTGTTGCCTCCGTCGGAGCGGAAATCGCGTTCATTGAAGACATCACCTCTAGTTCGTCCCATCTCATTAATAAATACCTTTCGCCATTCCCCGAGGAGGTGGATAACTACCTTATCAAGCTATCCCAAAGTTACTCTCCAGTCGAGATTCTACGCTACATCGAACAGGCCCATTCTCTGAGGGTATTGGTTGTCGGTGAAACAATTATTGACGAGTATTACTATTGCCATTCCATGAGCGAATCTTCCAAGGCACCGATCCTAGCGATGCAATACCTCTCCCATGAAAGGTTCGCTGGCGGTGCAGTAGCTATTGCAACCCATTTTGCGGGTTTTTGCAGTGAGGTGGGACTTGTGTCAATGCTAGGAACGGAAAACTCCGAGGAAGAATGGATCAAGAAGAACCTCAAAAAAAATGTCAACGCTTTTTTTCTGCACAAGACTGACTCATCTACCATTGTGAAGCGACGGTATCGTGAGTCATACTTTAACCTGCCAGTCTTCGAAATCTACACGATGAACGATACTCCACTCACCAATAGCGACAACAAAAAATTATGCGCACAATTGCAAAAAATGCTCCTGCAGTATGACATTGTGGTTGTGGCCGACTATGGTCATACGATGTTGACGGAGCAGGCTATCCATATTCTCTGCGAGGATACCCGCTTCCTGTCCGTGAATACTCAAGCTAATGCCGGTAACAGGGGCTATCATACGATATCTAAGTATCCTCGCGCTGACTATGTATGTTTGGCTGAACAAGAGCTTCGGCTGGAATGTCGAAGTCGTAGTGGAGATATTCACCCGATGCTTCAGGAGGTGGCACATAAATTAGGTGCTGCACGAGCAGTTGTTACACAGGGCGGGCATGGATGCTTGTGCTATAACAAAGAGACGGGCTTTTGTGAAGCGCCTGCGTTAGCCACTCGGGTAGTGGACCGAGTTGGAGCTGGCGATGCGTTTCTTGCCATTACGTCACTGTGTGCTGTTCAAAAGGCTCCCATGGAAATTTTGGCTTTCCTTGGAAATTTAGCAGGGGCAGAAGCTGTAGCCACAGTGGGGCACCGTGAGTCGCTGGAGCGATTGTCTCTGCGTCGGCATGTGGAGTCGTTGCTAAAATAAGTAGGATGGTGCAAACAATGAGTAATAATATTCAAATGTACATTGAGCAACTAATGGATGAAAATCCAGAGGTGCGTTTGAATGCTGCCTATATATTAGCGATAATGAACGATAAACGTGCTGTGGAACCATTAGTGGAAGCTCTTGACGATGAATATGCAGGAGTGCGCATACTTGCTGCTGAAGGATTGGCCAGGTTTAGGGATGAACGCGGTTGGAAGCTATTGGCAGATGCTCTTAATGATGAAGATACAGAGACCTGCTGGTGTGCTGTCCATTCGCTTAAACGTCTTGGGAATGCGCAAGCTGTAGAGTTGTTGATGGAAAAAATCGATGATAGCAATGCCGAACTCCGCAGTAATATAGCCTCCGCGTTGGGAGACATTGGAGATACGCGTGCCATAGCTAAATTGGAGCATTTAGCAAAGGAAGATAGCAATGTATTAGTACGAAATGCTGCTGAAAAAGCACTAATCAAGCTATGTGGAAAGAAATGACTGCCATTTATAAAACGCTATTAAGTTAAAAGCAATGCTTCACTCAAGGAAGTATTAGTCACTGAGATAGGGAGGTTCTACAAAACATGATAAAAAAGGTGTTTGTTACCGGCGGCGCTGGTTACGTTGGCAGCGTTCTGGTGCCTAAATTGCTCGATAGCGGCTATCACGTCAAAGTACTGGACTTGTACATTTATGGCAATGATGTGCTTGACGCAGTGAAAAACCATCCGAACTTAGAACAAGTCAAAGGAGATTTACGAGATAGAGACTTACTGGAAAAAAGCATTCCCGGTTGCGATGCGGTGATTCATCTCGCGTGTATCTCGAATGACCCCAGTTTTGAACTCGACCCAGAATTGGGAAAATCTATTAACTACGATGCTTTCACGCCATTGGTAGAAATCTCTCGCGATAGTGGCGTTCGGCGTTTCGTATACGCCTCGTCCTCTAGTGTCTACGGAATTAAAGAGGAGGAAAACGTGACGGAGGAGTTGTCTCTGGAACCGCTGACGGATTACTCAAAATACAAGGCTCTCTGCGAAGAGATTCTCCTGCGGTACCAGTCGCGGGACTTTACGACAGTGATAGTTCGCCCGGCGACGGTCTGTGGTTATTCGCCCCGGCTTCGGTTAGATTTGACAGTGAATATCCTAACAAATCACGCTGTCAACTTGGGACGCATCACCGTTTTTGGCGGTGAGCAGAAGCGCCCCAACATTCACATTGAGGATATTACTGACCTCTACGTAGACCTCCTCTCTCGTCCCGACGGGCAAGTCGCGGGTAAAGTGTGGAATGCAGGTTATGAGAATCACCGTATTCGGGAAATCGCCGAGATTGTTCGGAACGTTGTTGGAAAAGAGAACGTGGAAATTGTTACCACGCCGACCGATGATCTCCGTTCTTATCACATTTCATCGGAGAAGATTGAGTGTGACCTGGGTTTTGTGCCTAAGCATACCATTGAGGATGCTGTACAAGGCCTGTGCGACGCGTTTGCCTCCGGAAAAATTTCCAACCCGATGGATGACATACGCTATTATAACGTGAAGATGATGCAAGCTATTGGGCTAAAATAACAGGTGTGGCTGGCTGTTGAGGAGGTAACTTAACTTATGAGGAATGATTTGAAAATAAATCTCGTTGAACTCGAAGCTATTGCGCGCCACATACGCGGTAGGCTCGTGGAAATTTCGCACAAGTCTAACACTCCACATTTGGGCTCATCGCTATCGTGCGTTGACATACTGGTCGCAGCCTACTGGGGGGTGTTGGCTATTGACCCAAAAAACCCAGATTACCCTGGACGTGATAGATTCATACTTAGTAAGGGGCATGCAGCACCTGCTCTGTTCACCACTCTGGCTTATCAAGGTTTCTTTTCACCAGAGCTCCTTGACTCTTATACCCAACCTGGTAGTTGCTTTGAGGAACACCCTGGTCCCAGATGTGCGCCCGGGGTAGAGGTAGCCACAGGCTCCTTGGGGCACGGACTATCCTTGGGTTTGGGTATGGCGCTTGCTGGTCGCATTCAGGGGCGCTCGTATCGTGTTTTTGTTCTGTTAAGTGATGGTGAGTGCAATGAGGGTTCAGTCTGGGAAGCCGCCATGTTGGCTCCTGCTCATAATCTGGAGAACGTTGTTGCAATTGTCGATTTCAACCGGTGGCAGGCTACTGGGCGCAGTTGTGAGGTCATGGCGCTTATGCCGCTGCGAGAAAAATGGGAAGCATTCGGCTGGAGCGCATATGAAGTGGATGGTCATGATCTGAAGGCTCTGGTTGATGTACTACGGAATGTGCCAGATGGCTCTGGGAAACCGGTGGCTATAGTCGCTCATACTGTGAAAGGGAAAGGCGTTTCCTTCATGGAAGATGATAATAACTGGCACTACCGCATTCCCAATACAGACGAACTAAGGAAAGCCAAACTGGAGCTTGGACTATTATAAAGTAGTGGACGGTCTTTGTCCCGTCCAGCAATGGAGGTTGAACTATTATGAGAAACGCATTTGCGGCTGAAATCACCGAACTCGCCTCTGAGGATGAACGCATCGTTTTGCTTTCTGGCGACATCGGTAACCGCCTTTTCGATGACTATAAGGCTCGCTTCCCAGGGCGTTTTTTTAACTGTGGTGTGGCCGAGGCAAATATGACCAGCATGGCAGCCGGCATGGCTCTCTGCGGACTGCGTCCCATCACCTACACGATTACTCCTTTTGCCACTACGCGCTGCCTGGAACAAATCAGGGTTGATGTCTGTTATCACAATGTGCCTGTTATTATCGTTGGTGTCGGCAGCGGTCTATCTTACGCGGAACTTGGCGCAACACATCATTCCTGCGAGGACATCGCCTTCCTGCGTGCGCTGCCAAATATGACTGTGGTCTGCCCTGGGGATACGTGGGAAGTGCGGCTTGCAGTGCGGGCGGCCATAAAGCATGATGGTCCGGTTTATATTCGCCTCGGCAAGAAAGGCGAGCCGGTGATGCACGAACAAGCCCCTGAGTTTGTTATCGGCAAAGGTATTATCGTGCGAGGGGGGAATGATGTCTGCCTGCTTAGCACAGGCAATATGCTGCCCGTTGCCGTACAAGCGGCTGAAGAACTCGACAGCAGAGGTGTTTCGGCGCAAGTAATCAGCTTGCATACCGTCAAACCCCTGGATGAAGAACTCCTCGCTGAAGTTTTCTCCAAATTCACGGTAGTTGTCACCGTCGAGGAGCATAGCGTGCTCGGAGGGTTGGGTGGCAGCGTCGCCGAATGGTTGGCAGATGGACCACCCCAAAAGGCCCGTCTCCTCCGTATGGGAACACCAGACGCGTTCTTGCACGGGGCAGGGGGGCAAGATTATGCTCGCGAGTGTTTAGGTCTCACACCTAAAAACATTGCCGAAAAGACGCTACAAATGCATCTAGCGAGTGTTTCGAATCGAGTGTCTGAGGTGGCGATATGAAGACAATAGCAGCGGTTTTGGTTGAAACAGGGAAACCGTTGGTTTTGGCAGAGCTTGACATCCCAGCCCTGAGACCCGGCCAGGCGCTGGTTGAGATAGTTTTCAGCGGAGTATGTCATACTCAAATCTTGGAATGCCGAGGCTATCGCGGCGAAGACCTGTACCTGCCGCACTGTTTAGGACATGAAGGCAGTGGTATCGTTCGTGATGTAGGCCCTGGAGTCACGAAGGTCAAGGCTGGTGACCGGGTAATCTTATCGTGGATAAAGGGCTCTGGAGCCGACGTCCCCGGGACGGTTTACCGATGGGGTAGTCGTAATGTGAATGCGGGAGGCATCACGACCTTTAGCCGCTATTCTGTTATTAGTGAAAACCGCCTCACGGTCATGCTTGAAGATATTTCCATGCGTGACGCGGCTATGCTGGGCTGCGCTGTTCCGACAGGACTGGGGGCGGTGTTTAACACTGCTCAGCCGATGCCCGGTCAGAGTATGGCCATCTTTGGAACCGGCGGCATCGGGCTTTGCGCTGTAGCAGGGGCGGCTATTGCCGGTTGCACACCGATTATTGCCGTTGATATCCGACAGGATAAGTTGGATCTCGCCGGGCAAATGGGTGCTACATATTTAGTTCACGCCACTGAGGTGAGCCCTGTCGAAGAAATAAATCGCATCTGTCCAGGTGGTGTGGATTTCGCCATAGAAGCGAGTGGCCGACCACAGGTTATGCTGCAAGCCCTTTACAGTGTTCGCAACCAAGGAGGGATAGCGGTTGTTATTGGCAACGCGCGGCATGGAGAGCAAGTCGAGCTTGACCCGAAGCAACTCAACCTGGGTAAGCAGCTCCGGGGCACATGGGGTGGAGACAACTGGCCCGACCGAGATTTCCCACGTTATTGCAAGTTACTGAGTTCTGGGAAGCTCAATATCGAGCCGCTACTGTCGAAGACTTACAGCTTGAGCCAAATCAATGAGGCCATTGACGATTTGGAGGCCGGCAAGGTTGCACGGCCACTCATAGACATGACATTAGAGTAGGAGGAAGCGATGCTAATAGGAGTTGATTTCGACAACACTATTGTCTGCTATGACCAGGTCTTTCACCAGGTGGCTGTGGAACAGGGGTTAATCCCTCTGGAGGTACCGGTCAGTAAGGGCGAGGTGCGTGACTATTTGCGCCAATGTGGCAGGGAGGATGACTGGACTGAACTGCAGGGTTACGTCTACGGTGCTCGTATGCAAGATGCAACCCCGTTCCCCTGTGTTTTAGAGTGTCTTGCTCGTTTTGTAAAGCATGGTATAATGGTTTGCATCATTAGTCACAAGACCCGCTACCCTTATATGGGACCCAAGTACGACCTTCACCAGGCGGCTCAACGGTGGTTAGAACAACAGGGGTTTTTTGATAAAGCACAGGTTGGGTTGTCTCCAAATCAAGTCTCTTTCGAATTGACCAAGCAGGAAAAGCTGGAACGCATCGCTAAGGTTGGTTGCACTCATTTTATTGATGACCTTCCTGAGTTTCTGGCAGAACCTGGGTTCCCTGCCGGTGTCAAGCGTATTCTTTTCGACCCGAACGAAAATCATCCGACAGACCATCACTGTCATCGCGTCACCTCATGGATGGAAATCGAGAAAATCATCCTACGTGATGTCCCGCTTTGCGGGATCCCGAGAATCGGGACGTGAAACGTGAAACGTGATGCGTGATGAGTATCGGATATAGTTGTAGCCCAACTTTCTAAGTTGGGCTTCCCGCATGAAGCCAAGATAGAATCTTGGGCTACGAGGAAATCTGACAAAGTCAAGTTAAGCGAATGGGCGAAAATGGAAAATTGACCAATGATGAATCGACGAATCGACGATTTTTCAATCCGCGATCAACAATCCATAATCCCCCCTTTTCCAAAGGGGGGTAGGGAGGATTGGCGGGCGGCGGCGGAGCTGATTGCCTCGGCTGGTTTTCACGGCGATTTTAGTCTCCACCCTCTCACAGGGGGTGCAAACAACAGGGTGTTCCTGGTCGAGGTGAACAACGGCTCTCGTGCTTTGCTTAAGGCCTATTTTCAACATCCGGATGACCCGAGAGATAGACTAAGAGCGGAGTTTTCCTTTTCCAGTTTTGCCTGGGAGAATGGCCTGCGTTGTCTGCCGAAGCCACTCGGTTGTGACTGGCAGAACCGCCTCGGCTTATACGAGTTTGTGCCGGGACGCCAGTTGCTGCCCCATGAAGTCAATGAAGGCGCGGTACGGCAAGCACTCGACTTTTACCGTGAGTTGAACCGTCACAAGGAGTTACCCGGTGCCAAATCCCTGCCTGAGGGTTCAGAAGCCTGCTTTACTTTAGGTAACCATCTTCGATGTGTGGAACGGCGTTTGCAAAGATTGAGAGGTGTGTTCGCTTCGCTCACCGACGCCTTCGGCTTACGGGACGATTATTCGGAAATCAATCGCCAGGCAGCCCATTTTATACGGAACGAGCTGTCGGAAGCCTGGAGAGGCGTTGCCGATTCTGTCCGCAAGCGAGCTGGCGAACTGGGCCTGGCGCTGGATACCGAAATTGCCCGGCAAGACAGGTGCTTGTCTCCGTCCGATTTTGGTTTTCACAATGCCATCTTGAGCGACGATGGCCGGTTGCGCTTCATTGATTTTGAGTATGCAGGATGGGATGACCCGGCAAAGACGGTCTGTGACTTCTTTTGCCAGCCGGCTGTGCCGGTGCCCCTTGATTACTATGATATATTTGTTGAGGAAATGATTTCGAACCTGTCAGAGCCGGAAATGTACCGTCAGCGCATCGCCCTTTTGTTGCCCGTCTACCAGCTAAAATGGTGTTGCATTCTGCTGAATGATTTCCTGCCGGTAGGTGGCCAACGGCGTCGTTTCGCAGGCAGCACCGTTGACCAGGAGGAGCGGAAAGCCAAACAATTGCAGAAAGCGCGCCAGGCTCTGCAAAACCTGACTCGATAGGCGGGCAGTGAACAAAGTTTGCGACAAGTTTCACTATATATCGCAGAACATAAACGGAGATAAGAAATGAGCAATAGCAAGAAAATCGTAGTTATTGGAGCCAACTCCTTTTCGGGTCAAGACTTTGTTGACCTGCTGCTTGATGACCCAGATAAGGAGGTAATCGGTGTAAGTCGGTCGGCGGAACGCTCAGAACTGTTTTTGAGGTACAAGTTGCGGGATGACCTGTCACGTTATCGTTACTATCAGATAGACCTGAATAAGCAAATGCCAGAACTGCTGCAACTTCTCGATGCCGAGCGCCCTGAGTATATCGTGAACTTTGCAGCGCAGAGCGAAGTAGCACCAAGTTGGGAGTATCCTGAACATTGGTTTCAGACTAACTGTGTAGCGTTGGCCCAGTTGGTCAACCATTTGCGGAAACAAGACTATCTGCTCCGCTACCTGCATATCTCATCGCCAGAGGTATATGGTACGTGCGTCGGCACTGTGCGCGAGGATGCTCCGCTGAACCCCAGCACGCCCTATGCGGCTTCCAAAGCGGCGGCAGACATGCTTCTATCCACGTATTATAAACAGTTCGGGTTCCCGTTGGTCACAGTGCGTTCCACCAACGTCTATGGTGCGCGCCAGCAGTTCTTCAAGATTATCCCGCGCTCTGCTATCTACATAAAGCTGGGTCGGAAGATTCAGTTGCATGGCGGTGGTGTGGCGGTCAAATCGTATATCCACATTCGCGATATCTCCCGTGGTGAACTAGCTATTCTGGAACACGGTCAGGTGGGACAAATATATCACCTTTCGCCGGATAGAGGGATAGCTGTGCGTGGCGTTGTAAGAATGGTCTGCGAGCAGATGGGACAAAGTTTTGAGGATGTCACCACTATTGTGGACGAACGTCCCGGACAAGATGCTGCCTATGTGATTAGCTCCAGCCGGGCGCGCACAGAATTGGGTTGGTCACCTCAGATAAACCTCGAAGATGGATTGTCGGAGATTGTTGCCTGGGTTGAGAAGTATTGGGATGAAATCATAAAACAACCGCTGGAATATCAGCATAAAGCATGAGTGCTGCCATTCATATTTGAATCGCATTGAACTAAGGAGATGTTTAATGGGCAGATTAATGAACATCGTTACACCTCTTCACAAAAAGGCGAAGAGGGATTATATTGGCCGGATGATGGACGAAAAAGTTCATTGTATGATGAAGGCCAGGGAATATGAGTTCGACTATTGGGATGGTGATCGGCGCTACGGTTACGGCGGCTACAAGTATGATGGTCGTTGGAAAGTAGTGGCTGAGAAGTTAATCGACATCTACGAGCTCAAGCCTGACGCCAAGATTTTGGACGTGGGCTGTGGCAAGGCTCACCTGCTGTACGAACTGAAGATGTTGTTGCCCGAGGCAGAAGTACGCGGCTTTGATATCTCCCGTCATGGAATTGGAGATGCTCCGGAACCCATTCGGGATAATCTGTTCCGCTATCGGGCTCAAGCTCCCTATCCTTGGGGAGACGATTATTTCGATTTGGTAATCTCGCTGGCCACCCTGCATAACCTGCGCATCTTCGAGTTGAAGATGGCTCTCGGCGAAATTGAGCGAGTAGGCAAGAGCAAATACATCATGGTTGAGAGCTACCGCAATGAACAGGAACTGTTCAACCTGCAATGTTGGGCTTTGACTGCCGAATCGTTCTTTGACACGGCCGAATGGATTTGGATATTCAACCACTTTGGCTACACCGGTGACTACGAGTTCATTTATTTCGAGTAGAGAGGAGTCGTAATGTCTGGACTCAAAGATTCAAGTATAGCTAAAATAATCCAGCGTGTCCTGATTTTGGGGCACAGTGGGTATATTGGAAGCCATCTATATAGGTTCTTGTTAGAAAAACACCCTGGGGTCGAAGTCATCGGGCAATCTTTCCCACCTTTGGACCTTACTAAAGAAGATGAAGCCATGTCTCTTTCAGACTTATTCGACTTGAACACGGCTGTGATTATGTGTTCGGCCATAAAAAAGCAGTATGGTGATAGTCTGGACATCTTTTTACAGAACATGGCGATGGTTACGAATGTATGTCGCCTTCTCCAAAAACGTCCTGTAAGGCGCTTTGTCTACTTCAGTTCAGCGGAAGTGTACGGTGAGAGTGTTCACAACACAAATATCACAGAAGAGACACCTGTGCAACCCAGTTCTTACTACGGAATAGCAAAGTATACCTCTGAAGGTCTGTTCCGCAAGGTCTTTGAGCGGCAGGAGGACAGTTCTTTGCTTATTCTGCGTCCTACGCTTGTCTACGGCCCGGGAGAGCAAGGAACTTTCTACGGCCCTTCCGGATTCGTTAGAACCGCTCTTAGCGGAAACCCGATAATCCTATGGGGAGATGGGGAAGAATTGCGTGAGTTCGTTTACATAGATGACCTGGTAGGGTCAGTGATTCGGCTGACCTTCCACGAATATGATGGCGTAGTGAACATTGTGTCTGGCCAGAGCCATACGTTCAAAGAGGCTTTGGAGATTATTTCTCGCCTTATGCCTTTTGCCATTCAAACCAGCTCGCGTCCCAGAACCAGATCCAAAGTGGACCAGGCTTATAGTAATAAGTTACTTACCAAGTTACTGCCGGACATTTTCTTTTGCAGCCTTGAAGAGGGCATCAAGCATGTCTTTGATGCTGAGTATCAGGTGATAGGGCGAGACCGACACGCGGGAGGAGAAGAAAGTTGATGAACGAATGTATCATTTGCAAAACGGAGTCGGTGGTCGAACTGTTAGACGTTGGCATGCAACCCATTTCCAATCGATTTGCTGTAGACCCGGCGGGTGAAGAATATCTGTACCCGATGGTGATTGGACAGTGCAATGCCTGTGGGCTTATTCAGATTATCAATCCTGTGCCGGCTAGCGAACTGTTGCCACCTTACGAATGGATTAGGTACAATGAGGCTGAAGGACATCTCGATAAACTGGTAGATATCATAACTCTTCTGTCAGGCATCACCAAGGATGCGACAATTTGTGGAATCAGCTATAAGGAAGACTCAACGCTGGCACGTCTTAGACAGCGGGGCTTTAACCATACCTGGCGCATAGATACGGCCAGCGATTTGGGAATAACGGATGCTGGAGCCGGGATCGAAACCATTCAAGATCGTATTCGTCCTGACCTGGCAAGTGTACTTTGGCAGAAGTATGGCGCGCCGGATGTCGTTATCGCTCGACATATTCTCGAACACGCACACGACACGCCTCGGTTCATGGAAACGCTGCATCAGTTGGTAAAGCCAACGGGCTATGTTGTCTTTGAGGTGCCTGACTGCACCCGGGTGCTCGAAACTTTTGACTACACAACAATCTGGGAAGAGCATATTCTCTACTTCACCCCTGAGACGTTTCGGCACTGTTTTGGTTTCGGCGGTTTTTCGCTCGTCCGTTTTGAGTGCTACCCCTATCCTTATGAAAACTCCTTGGTTGGAATCGTACAACCTCAGACAGCCGCAACGCCAGCCTTCCCTTCCGAGAGCGTCCTGGAAAATGAGAAACGCAGAGCGCAGGCCTTTGCCCAGGGGCTGCTCCAACGGCGTCACACGTTAAGCCGGTTCTTCTCCGAGTATCGGGAGAACCAGGGCAAGGTTGCGATGTTTGGCGCTGGACACTTGGCATGTATGTTCATTAATTTAATGGAACTAAAAGACTATATTGAATTCATTGTGGATGATGATTCCAATAAGAAGGGGCTCTTCATGCCAGGTTCACGGTTACCCATCTACGGTTCGGATGCCCTAATCCAAGAGAATATCAACCTCTGCCTAACCAGCCTCAGTCCCGAAAGCGAAGAAAAAGTGATTCAGAAAAACCAGGCATTTCTCGACCAAGAAGGCAAATTTGCTTCGATTTTTCCAGCCAGCCAGCACGCCCTCCAGGTATGACTGAACTAAACAGGGAGGATTCACTACATGATGCAAACCAAGGAGATTAGCAAGGAAGTGTTCTATGCCGATGAGCCGCTCGTCAACGTGGGAGGCCAGGACATCGAATTTCTAAAGGCCAGAGTCGGGAATACGGAACGCAAGCGCATTCGTTTGTGCGCCCACAAGGACGTAGAGGACAATCTTCACGAGATGTTCATCGTACTCTCGGAAGAAACATATATCAGGCCGCACAAACATTTGAGTAAAGCCGAGTCGCTACACATTGTCGAAGGGGACGCTGATGCTGTATTTTTTGACGAGAGAGGCAGTATCACACATGTGATTACCTTGGGGGATTATTCATCTGGACGCCGATTCTACTATAGAGTTGACGTCCCCGTTTATCATACTTTGCTCATCCGGTCAGACCCTTTTATATTCCACGAAACAACACAAGGGCCCTTTAGAAGATCAGATACTGCTTTTCCCCTCTGGGCACCCGAAGAAAGTGATGTGGTTGCTGCAAGAGAATACATGGAGCGGCTGGCAAAAGTAGTTTCCGATATTCTGCTGACGCAGACTACCGTGCCTGAAGGGGGAGGAGGTAGGTAGGTTTGGCAATCCTGAACCGGAATCTCATGCATAATATGATATTAGATTCCAAACACGAAAGGCGGTCGGTGTTGCTATGAAATTCTTGGTTATTGGTGCATCAGGATTTATTGGAAGTCATGTGCTGGCCTATGCAAAGTCTAGGGGATTTGAGGCTTTGGGGACTCAATCCCGGGCCAGGCATCCTGGATTGGTTACATTTGACATTTTGCACCACCGGATTGGAGATTGCATTCCCTCCTCTTTTCTTGAGGGTGGGGCACCAATCTTTGGGGTAATCTGCATAAAATTTGGGACAATGGATAGCTATGCTCAGAACCCGGAACTCAGCTATAAGGTTGAAGTTGAAAAAACGATACTTCTCATTGAGGACTTGATTGCTTTGGGTGTGAAGCCAATATATCTCTCTTCTAGTTACGTTTTCGATGGAAGCGTTGGCTACTACAATGAGGATTATCCGCATAGTCCGGTGAGTGTGTATGGGAGACAAAAGGCAGAAGTGGAAAAATTTCTGCAAAGCAGGTCACAGGATACGCTTGTCTTGCGATTGGATAAAAACGTGGGAAGTAATCCGTCAGAAGTTCATCTCTTCTCTGAGTGGTATCAATGGATGACCGAGAATCGGCCTATCACCTGCATCGAGGGACAGATTCTTTCGCCGACTTTTGTGGGGGATGTAGCAAAAGGGGTCGTCCTGAGTTGTCAACAGGGACTTTCCGGGCTATACAACCTGGCAAATTCTGAATTCTTCTTACGAGATGAGTTGGCCAGGCAGTTTGCGTTGGCGTTTGATAGAGAAGCAAAGATTGTTTCTAAACCTCAAGCGGAATTTGGTTTTCTTGATCGACGGCCGCTGAAATCTTATCTCGACTCTTCGAGGTTTGTCAAAGCCACCGGGATGTGCTACACGTCTATGCGAGAGGTGTTCAACACTTTCAAAGCCAAGCTGCGAAGCGGAGCGGACAAGTAACGTACCTTCTAATCAACGCCTGGAAGCAAAGCAGCCTGCAAATCGGTTAACGTGGAGGACGTTTTGATGAAAACACATACGCTTATTGTGGGTGGGACGCGAGGCATTGGGCGCGCCTTGGTGAAAACCCTGGCTGAGAGAGAGCATGCTTTATCTGTTATCGGCCGGCGGTTGCCCGTGGACACAGATTATCATATCCCGAATGTCCAGTATTGGACGGTAAATCTGCTGGACCAGGAGCGCCTGGCAGATGCCCTGGCGGACGTCATAAAGCAAAATGGAAAAATGAATCATCTGGTTTTTCTTCAGCGGTATCGGGGCGAGGGAGATGATTGGATGGGTGAGATCGAAACCACGCTGACCGCCACAAAGTTTGTCATCGAACGTTTAGTGGAACAATTTGACGGTTCTGGTAACAATTCGATTGTCCTGGTCAGTTCTACCGCCGGGCATTTCGTCATCAATAAACAACCGTTGAGTTATCACGTGGCGAAAGCAGGCCTCAATCACATGGTTCGTTACTATGCGGTGGCTCTGGGACCCAAAGGTATCCGGGTTAATGGCGTTTCGCCCTGCACAATCCTAAAAGAGGAATCAAAAGATTTCTATCTTCAGAACGAGCGTTTGTATAACCTGTATAAGAAGATTACCCCGATGGGCCGCATGGGTACTGCAGAAGAGATTGCGCAGGTAATCGCATTCCTGTGTAGTCCCGGGGCGTCTTTTGTCACAGGGCAGAACATAATTGTTGACGGCGGTATGTCGTTGCTGTATCAAGAGTCATTGGCACGTCAACTGGCCTCCCTGGATTGACCCCTTGGGAGCACATTTGGGCCGACACGGCTACTGAGCAGCTCAAATCACAGTCAGAGGAGAATGAACATGAATACATCCGTTTTCCACAGGGATAATTGCCGCTTGTGTGGCGGACATAACCTCGAACTCGTCTTGCAACTGGCGCCAGCGCCTATCGCGGATGACTATGTGTCCGCGGCTCGCGTGGGCGAGGTTCAGGAAACCTATCCGCTGGATCTCTATTTGTGCCGCACTTGTGGCCATGCGCAGTTGTTGAATGTGGTTAATCCCGAAGTTCTGTTTGGTGAGTATGTCTACTTGACCTCGGTCTCGATAGGCCTGGTTGAGCATTTCCGAAGATATGCGGACGCGCTGATGTGCCGTGTAAATCTTCCCCAAGGTGCATTTGTGGTTGACATTGGCAGCAATGATGGCTCGCTGCTCAGGTTTTTTCAGGAGCGGGGGATGCGTGTGCTGGGGATTGATCCAGCCCGTGAGATTGCCAGACAAGCTACGGAGTCAGGAATCGAGACACTGCCGACCTATTTCACGTCCGAACTCGCCTGCAAGATTAAGCAGAAGTACGGACCGGCGGCCATTGTCACTGCCAACAACGTCTTCGCCCACATCGACAATTTGGGTGATGTGGTCGAGGGCGTCCGTGAGCTACTGGCCAGTGACGGAGTCTTCGTGTTTGAAGTTTCTTACCTGGTTGACATCATCCAAAAGACCTTATTCGACACCATCTACCATGAGCACCTCTGTTACCATGCGGTGAAACCACTCAATTCTTTTTTTTCCCGCCACGGTATGCAATTCATTGACGTTCAGCGCATACCCACTAAAGGCGGCTCTTTACACGGCACGGTGCAGCTATCTGGCGGTTCACGTCCAGTGTCACCATCTGTCGGCGAACTCATCGCTCTTGAGTCGAGCCTTGGGCTCGACTGTCCTGAACCATTTAAGACTCTCGCCACAAAATTGGACAGGCTCAAGGCCCAACTCCTCAATCTGCTAAGTGACCTTAAGTCACAGGGAAAGACTATCGCGGGTTATGGCGCCTCGGCAACTGTCACTACGCTAATCTATCACTTCGGTATCGGTGATATGTTGAACTTCATCGTTGATGACAATCCTCGTAAACAGGGCACGTTCAGTCCTGGGTATCACATTCCCGTGTTGCACCCTCGCGCGATCTACGAACAAAAGGCGGACTATGTGTTAATTCTGGCCTGGAACTATGTTGAGCCGATTATGAAAAAGCATGAATTTTTTTTGAAGAAGGGTGGGCACTTCATTATACCCATGCCTAAAGTACAGCTAATATAGAGCCATCACATTAAATCGACATGGAGGTAACATGGATTTAAATATACAAGATCGTGTCGCTTTAGTAACCGGCGCCAGCCGTGGTATCGGACGTGTCGTTGCCTCTGCCCTGGCGCGTGAAGGAACACGCCTCATCCTCGTGGCCCGGTCGCAGGACCAGCTCGATGAGGTGCGGAAAGAGATTGCCACACCAGAGAGCCAGCACTGTCGCTACGCCATAGACCTGATGGCGGAGAATGGGGTGGCGGAATTGGTCAGGGCCATCAGGTCCGACTGCGGAGAGCCGGATATTATTGTCCACAGTCTGGGCGGGTCAATGGGTATCCCGGCCTTAGCCCCAGCCAAAGATTGGGTGAAGGTCTGGTATTTCAACCTGGGTGTCGGTCATGAACTCAATCGTGCCTTCCTCCCTGGCATGGTCAAGAGGCGCTGGGGCAGAATCGTCCATCTCTCAACGCTATCAACCGCAACTTATAACGGCAGCGCCCCCTATGTCTCGGCCAAATGTGCTCTGGACGGTTACGTGAAAACAATGAATCGGGAGGTTTCCAAGGACAACGTCATTATTTCAGCAGTTGCTCCGGGAGCCATTTATTCTGAGGGACGTTACTTTGCCAAGCTCCAAAAAGAGACCCCGGCTGCCCTCGAAGACTACTTTAACAACCATTTGCCGATTAGACGTTTGGGCACAGGTGAGGACATCGGTCCAGTTGTTGCCTTTTTATGTTCAGATTTCGCTTCTTTCATGGCTGGAGCTATCGTGAGGATCGATGGGGGAGGTCATTAGAAAGTATGAAAATATTGCTAATCGGGCATGAAGGTTATTTAGGCAGAGGACTCCACTCATATCTGAATCATTGCAACCAGGTAATCGGATGGGATGTAACGGAGGACCTTTTCAACCTTGACGCAGCCTTTCTCGCCCGCGAAGGGATAGAAATGCTTATCAACCTATCTGTGGTCGCGGATAGGAAATCTTGGAATTTCCAAGCAGGCGAACCGACCGACCGAATTAATGTTTTGGGTGCTCGGCACTTGGCCAAGATCCTTAAAGGAAGCGAGATAGCCTGGATTCAGATGTCCACGCGTGAGGTGCTGGGGGCGGCTTACACGTTGAACGATGTTATAAAGACAGAGGCGGGTTACCGGCCAAAGTTCAAGGTGAGCGAGGAAACCGCATATGCGCCTCCGAATTTCTATGGCAAATCAAAAGTCATGGCCGAGTTCATCTCAGAGTCTCATCCATACAGTAACGTGATACGTTTGACCACATGCTACACGGACTATGACCATCCCGCAGGCAACTGGGTGGTTTCCCTGATTCGGGCCGCAGTACAGGGTAAACCCGTCTCTCTCACGCAGGGGGGATTGCAATTCAGGGATCCGCTCCACATTGACGACCTCGGGCGGCTCATGGAGTTGCTTTATGAGAAAAATGTTTACTCACAGAAGATTCATGCAGGCGGTGGAGATCGGAATCTTATCTCGCTCTTGGAGTTTGTCCGCATAGCCGACCCGAAGGTGGAGGTCCATGAAGCGCCCGGGGGTGACTACGGCTACGCTTTTGATATCGCCAAGGCAGTAAAATTGACAGGTTGGACGCCGAAGATCCTGATTCGCGACAAGATTCACGTAATCGCGGAAAACATTAGGCGTGGCATCTGCCAGCCACCATTTTAGTCCAGTATGGAGTCTGTAACCGTTCGAGACCTTTTATCGGGTGTTGTCGGTGTCATTCGTGAATTATTGCCTGAAGTGGATGTAATACTATAGTTAAGCAAAATTAAGGGTATCATTTTAACAGATGTGATACCAGCATTTATCAGTTAGCATTTATCATTTTGTTAAAATTCCCCTCAGAAAAATGCGGAACTATAGTGTAATATAGTCTTGATGAAACAATTTAACTTCTGTCATTTGGAGGACCATAAAAATGAACCGTTTCAGGTTTGTGACTGTCGTTTGGGGCACCGACTTCACGGACGCTTTCTTGCAGGTCTGCTTGCCAAGCCAACTCTTTCCTGGAAACCTGTTGTACTTTGTAAAGCACACTGAATGCATTTATCGCATATATACAACCGCCAAAGATGCTGAAGTCATTTGTAAGTCAGATGTGTTCAAGAAACTTTCAAACATTATCCGAGTGGAGTTAGCATTAATTACGGGTATGTCATATGTCGGGAAATACAAGCCCCAGACGCAATGCCATGCACATCTTATTCAATCGGCAAGTGACGACTGCGCGTTTGTGGTTCTGATACCTGACGCAGTGTGGGCCGATGGCGCATTTGCTCGCCTCCTCGAAATCTCTGAGAGTGGAAAGCGAATAATTGCTATAAGTACCCCTCGGTTAGCCAAAGAGACTTTTATTCCAGCTTTTCTGGAGCGATATGGAAACAAAGATGGCACCATTCAACCCGTTACGCCTCCTCAATTGGTAAAGATGGCCATGGATCACTTGCATCCAGACACATTATTGCAGTTCTGGAATCCAAAGAAGAACTCAGGTATAATTCCTGGGATCTTTTACTGGCCAGTGAATCAGGAAGGCCTACTTGTTAAACAGTTCCATCTCTTCCCGTTGATGGTCAGACCCGTTGATAGAGATGCTGTTCCTGACGTTACGATTGATGCTGACTACACTCTTAAGGCTTGTCCGGACTTCGCTGATGTATACATTGTCCAGGATTCCGACGATATATGCGCGTTTGACTTCACCAGTATATCTCAAGCACAGACGCCCATAATGCTCGGTGGCCAGAGTGTAGAAAAGGTGGCTGACTGGGCCAAAGTGTGCACCCATTCACTCCATCGAGAATTCGTAAAGCACGGGATAAGATTTCACTGGAATGCCTGCTCTGCTAAATGGAGAGACGTTGAACAACAGTCCGATGCAGTTGTTGAAAATATCCTGTCTCTCATCGAAGACAATGGCAACGCCAATGTGCCCGCCCAGCTCTCCAGGCTGCGATATTTCTCGCCCCGCTTCCTGGCCGGCAAGGTGCGCCAGAAAGGGGCGCTTGGATTCCTCAAACAGGTTTTCTCTACTGTGGTTCACCCTGTCATGCGTGGAATATACGGACCAAGTATAAAAATCAGAATGGTCACAAATGCACAGTATGACTCCCCTAACCAGGACAAGCCAGAATTAAATAAAGGAACTTGAACCGTAAAGTTGACACAAACCTTGATTGGAGAGAGATAATGCTGCACCATCCAACGTTGTCGGTGGTTATGGCTAACTACAACCACGCCCGGTTTTTGCCGGAGTCGTTGCGGGCCATTCTGGACCAGTCTTACCGCCCGGCAGAGATTATCATCATTGACGATGCCTCGAAGGATAACAGCGTGGAGGTTATCAAGGAGTTTGCCGGAAAAGAGCCGATTATTCGGATCCTCCACAATGAGCGCAACATGGGAGCACTGCATACCATAAACCGGCTGTTCGAGTTGTCTACAGGCGAATACGTATGTAGCCTTGCGGCAGATGACAAAGTGTTGCCCGGGTTCTTTGAGAAATCCATGACATTGCTGGCGCGGTATCCGCAGGCGGGGCTATGCTCGACGTTGGGGTTGTATATTGACGAAACCGGGAAGGACATGGGACTTGTGGGCAATCCAATTATATCAGAAACCGAATGCTTCATTACCCCGGCGGAGGCTCTACACACCTTGCGCCGGGTAGGACCTTGGGTAATGGGAAGTTCCGTCATCTTCCGCCGACAGGCTTTGATTGACGCGGGTGGATTTATCCCGGAGTTGCATTCCTTTTGTGACTGGTTTATCCATCAAGTGATAGCCCTGCGCTATGGAGCCTGCTTTATCCCGGAGCCGTTGGCGTGCTGGCGATCGATGGCGAGCGGTTGGCACGCGGCTACTACTGTAAATATAAGAGGCAACCTGGAGATTATGCAGCACGCAGCTATGCTTATGCGTTCAACTTACAGTGACCTGTTCCCAAAAGACTATGTGGGTGAGCGGCTGTACAAGGCTGGGCAAGAGGCCTGGAGAACTACAGTGCTGCTCCAGGAAGAATTGCTGCAGTCTCCATACTGGTTGCTTCCCCAACGGAACTGGGTAAACAAGGTTTTTTTGGCTGGTTTGCGCCTCTCGGTACAAGTCCAGGACTTGGCGGTCAGGCTTTATCTGTTTTTGCGTTTTAGGAACGCGAGGCGCTGGTTGGCCAGGAAGAGGGCGAAAAGCCTACCCCGGTGAACTAATCAATAAGTGCTGAAATGATTTGGTTTAGAAAACACTATGGCTACATACAGTCACTGGCGTCACAAGCGGCTGCCCAAATGAAAGATATGTTGCGGGTCTGGTTGCGCCGTGCCGAGGTGGATTGGGCGGTTTTTTACGGTGTGTTGGCTTCGGTCTGGCGACTGATGTCTTCGCCGATCACCATGTTGCTAATCGGCCGCTGTTTGACACCCGAAATGCAGGGTTTCTATTTCACCTTCGGTAGCCTGTTAGCGCTCCAGTCTTTTCTGGAGCTGAATTTAACCATAGCGGTTCTCAACGTAGCCAGCCACGAGTGGGCGCGTTTGAAGCTGGATGAGGCAGGGGAAATCGTGGGCGATCCGGACGCACTCTCACGCCTGGTAAGTCTGGGACGATTCGTGTTCAAATGGTATGCCGTTGCCTGCGTGCTGTTTGTGGTCGGTGTGGGGACGGGCGGTTACATCTTCTTCAAACAAGATCCCCATCCAGGGGTTATGTGGGAGGGCCCCTGGTGGGGGCTGGTGATTCTGTCTAGCCTGTTGCTGTGGTCTCTGCCCTTCAATGCGTTGCTGGAGGGTTGCAATCAAGTCACCACCATCCAGAGGTTCCGGTTGAGCCAGTCGGTGCTAGGGAATCTGGCCCTGTGGCCGACCCTGGCGCTGGGTGGAGGACTGTGGGCAGCGGTAGCAGTGACGGCGGTTGGTATGTTGCGTGGCATGTACTTGTTCGGAGTGCAGTACCGACGCTTTTTTAAGCCGTTTTTCTCTCAGCCGACTGGCCAGCAAATGAACTGGAAAACCGAAGTCTGGCCCATGCAGTGGCGGCTGGGGCTGTCGGGGATATTCAGCTATTTCATGTTTCATTTATTTAACCCGGTGATGTTCCACTACTACGGCGCTGCGGTGGCCGGGCAAATGGGCATGACCATGTCGATTGTATCTGTACTGCGGGAAGTGGCTTTGAAGTGGCTGCAGCCCAAGGTACCCCGTTTTGGCATGCTTATTGCGCGGAAAGACTATACTGATCTTAACCGTCTCTGGTGGCGCACGACGCGGGCCTCGGTGGCCGTGGCGGGTGCTGGTGCCCTGGCGATTTGGCTCGTGATCTATGGCCTCAACGCGCTGAATGTGCCGCTGGTTGAGCGACTGCTCCCCCCTCTGCCCTCGGGCCTGCTTTTGCTGGGGACCATCTTTATGTCGCTGGGGTATTGCTACGCGGTCTACCTGCGGGCGCACAAACAGGAGCCGCTTGTGGTGTTGAGTGCCGTAACCTCCCTGCTTATGGGCCTGCTGGTCTGGTGGCTGGGTAGCCAATTCGGACCGATCGGCGCGTCCGTCGCGTATATAGTGGTAGTTGGGGGAATCAGCCTGCCGTGGCAGACGGTCATCTGGTTTCGCTGCCGGGCCAAATGGCATAAGACTTGAAAGGAAACAAGAAGTATGTCGCAACAACCAACTCTATCTGTTGTATTCCCCAATTACAACCACGCCCGGTTCTTGCCGGAGTCGCTGGGGGCCATCCTGGCCCAGTCGTACCGCCCGGCGGAGATTATCATCATTGACGATGCCTCGAAGGATAACAGCGTGGAGGTCATCGAAGGCTTCGCTTGCCAGGAGCCACGACTTAGGCTGATCCGCAACAAACGCAATATGGGGGTGGAGTACAACATCAACCGGCTGATAGAGATGGCTTCAGGAGATTACATATTTCTTAGCGCAGCTGATGATAAAGTCCTGCCCGGATTTTTTGAAAAATCAATGAAATTGCTAGCTCAATATCCGCAAGCGGGCCTGTGTTCGGCTGTTGTACGCTTGATTGGTGAAAATGGGGAGGATAGAGGCATTCGTGCCATGCCGGTAATATCAAATAAGCCGTGTTTTTTCTCGCCGGAGGAGGTGCGGCATAGATTGTGCAAATATGGCCGCTGGATAACTATTTCGTCAATGATCATGCGGCGCGATGCAGTGATTCAGGAAGGCGGTCAGCACTTGGAGTTAGGTTCTTTTGCGGATACGTTTTTGGCCCTATTGGTATCACTGCGTCATGGGGCATGTTTTATCCCAGAGCCACTTGGTTGCTGGCGACAGATGGATAGTGGCCATGGTTCCGAACTCGCAAGTGACTGGGAAGGTTTATCAGAGGTGGGGATGCTTGCTAGCAGGCTGATGCGTAACGAGTATCGTGACTTGTTTCCCACGGACTACGTGGATAGATTTGAAAGGCATTGGATGTACATGGTAGGTGTAACCGCCGGGAAGCGAGCACATATCGGGCTGGAACAGGCTCTGTCGCAGGGCTTCGAAAAACTATGCCCTAAACCATCTTTTGTAGATCGTGCCTTTTGGTCTGGGATGCGTTTGTTCATATGGGCACAAGCTAGGGCGTGGCAAATCTATTCTATGGCCAAATTCGGGCCATGGCGCTGGTGGATACTGGGTCGATTGAGCATTTTAGTCAATCTAAGAAAATTGGTGATTTTCGAAAAACTGGATACCTGAGGGGGGTATAATGATCTGTCCAATTTGCGCATCTTCATATGTAGAGTTACTTGACATCAAACATGAGTTGATTTGAAACGCATCGGGCTGAAGAAAACATAAAAGAGGTAATAGTATGATACGTAACTTATCAAAGTCATTAGCAAAAAAGTTAATGAGAATTTGTCCAGCCTATCCAGAGAAAAATGATATGGCAAGAAAGGAGATTTTTGATCAAAAGGAATATAAAGAAATGCCTCAAGAGGAAAAGGATAGAATAAAGTTGCAATCAGCTCAGTTTAGATATGATTACGAAAATCTAATGTGTTTTTTTGATAAATACTTTCCCAACTTTAATACTAATGAGTTCAACAATAAAAGCGTATTGGATTTGGGAAGTTTCACCGGAGGAAGACTTGTTTATTGGGCAGAAAAATATCAGTTTGGAGAAGCATATGGTATTGATATCTCCCCTGTTTTTGCGGAAGCGGGCAACTTATTCGCGAAACACAAAGGGATAAATGCCCATTTTGATACTGGTTTTGGAGAAGATCTACCTTACGAATCAAGTTATTTTGATTTTGTCATTACCTACGATGTTTTTGAGCATGTTCAGAATGTTGAAAAGGTGATGGACGAATGCTTCCGTGTTCTGAAATCAGGAGGACGACTTTTAGCAGTATTTCCCCAGTTTTTCCAGCCTTTAGAGGCACATTTAGGTATGATAACCAAAATGCTTGCTTTGCATTGGTTTTTTTCAGGAGATGTAATAACCGAAGTCTACTACGAAACTGGTCAGCAGAGAGGATTGGAAGCATCTTGGTATGCCAGGAAAAATCCTAAACTCGATACTTGGGAAAGATTGCCATCTCTCAATGGAATTACTATAGGTAAGTTTCGACGAATAATCAAAAAGAATAATTGGAACCTTAATTATTGGAGAACAGATCCCATCCTTTCGGATGGTAGAAGGTCCAATCAGGTGGTTTTTCGTCTACTTCGTACCTGTTTCATTATTCCTGCAAGGTTGCCTATTCTAGAAGAATTATTTTTGAGTCGTATTGGCGTTATTTTAGAGAAGCCCGACTTTGACACTTTATAGTCAAAAGCATAGGCCATTTTGCTAGTAATCGTAAGGCTTTAAGAGGAAATTCATAGTGAACAAACGTATCACTATGTGGCGAAGAGGCAAATCCGCCGGAAGCCATGTGGCATCTGATTTTTCGACCCTTTGAAGTGTGCCACTATGTTTTGAAGCGATTTTCACTATGTTGCTTTAAGATAAATTCAGATTACATCTGGGATTGCTCAATCTTCCATGCCACTATTTGCTGTCAAAGTCGGGAGAAGCGTTTGTGATCGTGCCTTTTGGTCTGGGATGCGCCTGTCCGTGCGGGTACAAGCCATGGCGTGGCGGCTCTATTCAATGGCTAAATTCGCGCCGTGGCGTTGGTGGATACTGGGTCGATTGAGCATTTTGGTCAACTTAAGGAAATTTGTAATCGCCGAGAAACTGGAAACCTGATGGGCATATACTGCTTAGAGGAAGACATTAGATGACCACTGTCGTTCTGCACAAGACGACGACGCGGGTGCGCCCGTACTACAAAAGTTTATTTGACTCACCCTTAGTACTGATGCTGTCGTTCGGCCTGGGGGCTACAGCGTTGTTTATTGTCGGCATTTTGGAGGAGAGCCTGGTGGCCACCTGGTTTATCGCCTCGTTACTGTTGGGTTTGGGTACACTTGTACTGTTCACAGAAGGACGTTTGGGACATTTGGAATTAGCCCGTAAATTCTGGGTAACCTTCGGCCTGCGCATCTTCGTAACCTTCATCACGCACCTGTGGTTGGCTAAAGTGTATTCCGAGCCTTTTTGGCAATGGGGGGCAGGAGGAGGGGATGAGCTCAATTTTTACACATATTCGCAGCATTTGGCTGTCGCTTGGCGCGGCGGCTATATTTTTACAGAGGAGTCCTATTTGTGGGGATCCGATTACTCGGCCTGGATATACTTAATCGGGTTTATTCGCTTCCTGGGCATGACATTGGGAGGCGATACGATTTTCAATATCAAACTGTTATCCTGTTTTTTCAGCGCGCTTTTGGTGTCTTATGTGTATAAGCTGGGTCAGCATTTCTTTAATCGCAGCACAGCACAGGTTTCCGCTGCAATAGCCTTCTGGCTACCTGATTTTTGGTACTATGGTGCCACCTTGCTACGCGATGTGATGGTGTCCTTTATGGTGGTGTTCGTGATGTACCAGGTAGTAGTGGGTATCCGAGTCCGCTTTAACCCGTGGCGGCTGTCAGTGGCGGTCGTCCTTAACTTTGTCGTGATTCATCACCTTAAGGTTTGGCTGGCCGAAGCTTTGACAATAATAGTTTTTCTGTGGTGGGTCTGGGAGAAGGTTGAACATAAAGCTGGTCGTCTACTCCTGCTGATTACGTTAACCATCTTGATCACCCTGCTGATAGTGCCATTGTTGCGCCACAAAGTTGCCGAAGTCGTTCTTTACAGTGGCGAATCCATAGGCCTGGTGCAGAGACTCGCTGTTCAGAACCTGACCGGGATTGAAGAGGCCTCGGCAGATTCGATAGGGGGGCGAATAGCAGCGATGCCGGTTTTCATTCGTGTTCCTGTCAATATGGTACAGTTGCTGTTGTCAATCCCTCCGTGGGCGTCAATTAATAAGTATGGTGTCATCCCACGCGCGATAGTTGAGAGTGTAGCCGCATTTGTCTGGTTGGGGTTCGTTATTTTCCTGCCCGCTGGCTTTCTTGACTGCATTCGGCGTGATAGGCCACGCCGCACCGCGTGGATCTGGGGGACAGCGCTCATTTTGATTTTCAACCTCGCACTTGCTAGTACGATTATCCCACGTTGGCGAATGATGGTGATGCCGTTCTTGCTGATTTTGGTGGCCCGAGGTATGTCTATCCCGGCCTACCGGTGGGTGGTGAAGTGGAGCGCTGCCTCCATCGTGGGGCTCCTAATCGTTTACCTCGCGTTCAAGTACGTTCTCTAGTCTTTATGCACTCAAAATATTTACAATACCTGTAGAGTTATGAAGCGAGTGGTAATATTTCTCAAAAATGGATTGGGAGATGTACTTATGGCTATTCCATTACTAAGGTTCTGTATTGATTCTTTGGGGCATAAAGATAAAATGTTAATCTTGGTCAAGTCATCAACAGAGAAGGAAATTATTAATGATGTCTTCGTTAGTCAAAGTTATAGAGAAATTTTTCTCAACACGCATTCTTGTCATTGGAGATGTAATCTTAGACCAATATATCTGGGGAGATGTTAACCGCATCTCACCTGAAGCGCCTGTACCTGTGGTTGAGGTTCAATCGGAAAATTTTAGGTTGGGTGGTGCAGCAAACACCGTTGCGAATATTCGCAGCTTAAGCGGAAAAGTTGACGTAGTAAGCGTCGTGGGTAAAGATGAAAATGGCAATAGACTTCAAAGGATGGTTCAGGACATTGGCGTGAACGTTGATGGATTGCTTGAAGATGGTGGGAGGCCGACCATCATCAAGACAAGGGTTATAGCACGTAATCAACAAGTATTGCGCATTGATAGAGAAGCCAAACACGATGTGGACGGTGTTCTTAAAAAGGAGATAATCCGAATTGCAGAGGATTATCTTTCAAAAGCAGATGCTGTCATAGTTTCAGATTATGACAAAGGTGTTGTCAGTAAAGATGTGTTAGAAGTAATTTTGCCTAGGGCCAAAGAGCATGATAAGCCTGTAGTGATAGACCCTAAAATCCGGAACTTCTGGAACTACAAGGGCGCAACAGTTGTCACACCAAACCTTAAAGAGGCATCGGCAGCATTTGGAAGAGATATCATTGATGATGAACTTCTACTTTGCGCTGGGAACACCTTGCTTGAAAAACTGGAGCTAGATGCGGTGCTTATAACCCGCGGTGAGCATGGTATGTCATTATTTGAAGCAGTGAAGCAATCTTCGATAACTAATGCTAACCAATTCGCACAACAGAACATTACCGGACAAAGCAAAGTAACTCATATTCCTACTGTTGCACGCGAAGTGTTTGACGTTACGGGAGCAGGGGATACAGTTGTGGCAGTCTTCACACTGGCTTTGGCAGCAGGAGCGAATATGCTGGATGCTGCAACAATTGCTAACTATGCGGCAGGGATAGTTGTTGGCGAAGTCGGCACGGCAAGTGTGATACAAGAAGAACTGATTGAATCAATCCGAAATCACTAAGATTAAGAATTGTAATGATTATGAATAAAGCCGTGTTTTTAGATAGAGATGGTGTCATTAACCAAAAGCTAGAAAACGATTACGTGAAAAGCTGGAAGGAATTTCATTTTCTGCCCAGTGTCATGAAAGCAATAAGGGCTATCAATGACAAAGGATATCTTGTAATAGTTGTGACCAATCAGAGAGGTATTGCAAGAGGTTTGATGACAGAAGGGGACTTACAAGATATTCATCGACAAATGTGCAAGGAACTTCGGAAGCATGGCGCGCATATTGATGATATTCTTTATTGTCCCCATGACATCTCAGAAAATTGTACTTGTAGGAAACCAAAGCCAGGTATGCTAATCGAAGCCCAGAAGAAATGGAGTATTGATTTGACAAAATCTTACATCATCGGAGATTCACAAAGTGATATAGAAGCTGGGCAAAAAGTTGGATGCCGAGGCATTTTGACAACGAAATTGATTGAAGCTGTAAAGTACTTAGAGTGAAGTAAGATAACTATGGTAACTTGGGGTTATTATTATGTACCAAAGGATTTTAATTTTAGCACACCATGGAATTGGCGATGTATTAATGATTCTACCGCTTTTAAAAAGTATCCGAAAAAAATATCCTAAAGCTAAGATAATTATCACTGTGAAATCCACGGTAGAACAAAGCATTTTGCAGGATACTAGAGTAGGAGATGAATATCTATACTTGGCTCCGAGTAAATTAAGCTGGATTGAGAGAATCCAGCTTATTTCTAAATTACGGCGTGAAGGTATTGACCTTGCTATTAGTACCTATGGGATAAATAAACGTTTGAGTTCAATTCTATTCACGTTAATCAGTGCTAAGTCTACAGTTGGTTTTACTAATGGTAGGATTCGGATTCCATTCGATATAGAACTGACTCCGACTGGTGAACACAAGGTTAAAGAAAATCTCAAAATTGCGGGGAGTTTAGGAATTAAAGGGTTCAACGTTGATAATGAATGGCAGTTAAATTCTGAAGACATTGATTTTGCTGAAAATCTTTTTCATGAGCATGGCTTAACCTCTGATTCTACTGTGATAGGTGTTCATCCTGGATGTGGTGAAATAGAGAAGCATAAGAGATGGCCGTTAGACCATTTCAGAAATCTTATTAGTATTGTTGCAAATTACGATTATCCAATTTTTACCTTTGGTGGCCCTGGAGAGGAATATCTGACAAATTATATCATAAAGGGACAAAAAGGTAGATTGATAAATATGGCGGGAATATTATCTCTCGGGCAGACGGCTGCCTTAATAAAAAAATGCGCTATCATGTTAGGTGGTGATAGCGGTCTGATTCATGTAGCCACTTCAGTGAAAACCCCAGTCATAGCCATCTTTGGTCCAACAGATCCAAGTATCACCGGACCTTACGGGGAACATGTTCGGATTATTCAATCCGAACAAGAATGTTGTCCTTGCTACTCAAAAAAAATGCTTACAGGCTGTAAAAACCCTATTTGCATGCAGAGTGTGTCCGTTGACACTGTATGGCAAATCTTTCAAAAACAAGTTCAAGCCCTGATTCAAAATCTGGTTATTTAGAACGAACGCTGTAATTTGCAATGTACGAATGATTCCTCCTCAACAAAAAGGGAGCATCGATCGATAATGAAACAAGTCCTACAAAACTTCAAATCTGGAAAATTAGAACTCAAAGATGTTCCTCCTCCCGTATTGGAACCGAACAAGGTTTTCGTCCAAAATATCAATTCCCTCATCAGCGCAGGGACGGAACGGATGGTAATGGAGTTTGCACAAAAAAGCTTAGCTCAAAAAGCCAAAGCGCGTCCCGATTTAGTCAAACAAATAATAAATAAGGCGAAAAATGAAGGCATTATCAATACTTTTCGCCAAGCAATGGGTAGGCTTGATACTCCAATGCCTCTTGGATATAGTTGCGCAGGTGTTGTTTTAAAGGTTGGAGCGGATGTAGATGGAATACATCCAAATGATAGAGTTGCTAGTGCTGGTGGTGGATATGCAAATCATGCTGAGATTGTTTGCGTGCCTAAAAACTTGTGCGTCAAGATACCTGATGGCGTCAAATTTGAAAGCGCTGCTTTTACTACACTTGGTGCTGTAGCTCTTCAGGGGGTGAGAATCGCAAACCTTACATTGGGTGAGACTGTCGTTGTTATCGGCTTGGGATTGTTGGGGCAGTTGACGGTTCAGTTAGTTAAAGCGGCGGGATGCCGAGTTTTTGGCATCGATTTGGATGCAGAAAAAACCGCTTTGGCGGTGGAACTTGGGGCTAATTCTGTAGCCGTTCGTGGGAAGGATAACGTTGTATCAGCGGTGTCGGTTTTTTCTCAGGGCTTCATGGCGGATGCAGTTATCATTACGGCGGCTTCAGATAGCAACGACCCGGTTGAATTAGCAGGAGAGATTTGTCGCGACCGGGGGCGCGTTTCAGTTGTGGGCGCTGTCAAGATGGACATACCACGCAAGCCATACTATGAAAAGGAGTTGGAACTTCGCTTGTCGCGTTCTTATGGGCCCGGCCGGTATAATACAAATTATGAGGAGAAAGGGTTCGATTATCCCATCGGTTACGTTCGCTGGACAGAACAGCGCAACATGCAGGAATTTCTCCAACTCGTCGCGGAAGGAAAAATCCAGCTTGATAGGCTCATCACCCATCGCTTCAAAATAGACGACGCAGAGAAAGCATACGAATTGATAGCGGGTAAAACGCAAGAGAAATATCTCGGGGTCTTGTTGGAGTATCCACAGGAAGGACAGATTCAAAACACCATCTGGTTAAAGCATGAATCCTCAAGCTCACCCGAAGCCGCAGGTGCGCAACGCAAAGATGGCAAAGTTCACATCGGGTTGATTGGCGGGGGAAATTTTGCTAAAGGGGTGCTTTTGCCGATTTTGCGCAAGATTCCCGAAGTAAACAGGAGAAGCGTTGCTACAGCTACGGGAGTTAGCGCTCGCGATATTGGCGATAAATACGGTTTTGAGTATTGTACATCGGATTATTCTGAAATTTTGAATGATACTTCTGTTGATGCTATCATCATCGCTACTCGGCATAATTTGCACGCTCAGTTAGTAATAGAGGGATTGAAGCATGGAAAAAGCGCTTTTGTAGAAAAGCCGCTGGCGTTATCAAAAGAGGAACTGAATACTGTTATTGAAACATACAATCAAACTCAGGGTAGGATAATGGTGGGTTTCAACCGTCGTTTTGCTCCCTTTACTAAAGAGGCTAAGGGTTTTTTCGCCAACCGAACCTCGCCGCTTGCTATCAATTACCGTATCAACGCTGGTTTTATACCTAAAGATAGTTGGGTACATGACCCGGTGGAGGGAGGAGGACGCATCATAGGTGAAGTTTGTCACTTCGTTGACCTGATTCAGTACCTTGTGGGTGTTGAACCAAGCAAAGTCTACGCTGAAGCCATTTCTGAGAGCGATAAAAGTCCTGCCACCAGCGATACCGTGTGTATTGGCTTGAAGTTCAAAGATGGCTCAATAGGTACGATTAACTATTTTGCTAATGGTGATAAGGCTTTCCCAAAGGAACGGATTGAGATATTTGGTGATAACTCTGTCTGCGTCATTGACGATTTTCGGTCTGCTATGCTGATTAGAAATGGGAAGAAGAAACTGCTGAGATCTAAACAGGATAAGGGGCATAAGGCGGAGGTTGAACAGTTTATTCGCTCCATTCTGAATGATGAACCATCGCCCATCGACTTCAAAGAGGCAGTTATTACGACCTTGACAACCTTTAAAATCCTTGAATCCTTTAACACGGGTGCTCCGGTTGAAATTGAGTCTGTCCACAAAATATCAGCCACGTGCTTTACGAAGTAAAGTCGTCCTCAGAATAAAACAGAAAAGCACCCAAAAAGAGACTATTAGCCACAGAAGAAACACAGAAAAAGAGGAAAATTTTCTGCGAAATAAGCATAGGACACGGATTAACACTGATGAACCGGATTTTCACGGATTAATGATAAATGCTTTATCCGTGCTAATCCAGAATATATAGGGAGAAGATCTGAAAAGGATAATGCTGATTCCTGCACTTCAAGAAAATGGTTTTCTACCACCAGGACTTTATCTAGCTGAGATGATACAAAACTTCAATGAACTTGAAGTTTGCAAACATCGCCTTACGAAGTTACAAAATCGGATAGAGCAAATTGTCATCCATCCTAAAAAGAGTAGGCGAGCAAAAGAGATGGAATTGGCTGGGGTGCGCGGCATGATAGAACAACTTCAACGGGAAATTCAAAGCTATGAACTAGCTCAGATTCAGCAGTCTATACCGTAAGACGAAGTCGTCGGTGAGCGAAGCGAACATACCCTCAGGGATGAACTGCAAAGAATTGATTCTGCAAATTTACCGAAGCTAATTCAGAAAACGTTGGACGTTCTTGAGGAAATGACCGGCGTCTTACAGCCTACTTTTCCGTACATATCCGTTCCTTGAGCCTTTAACGTTGCAAAAATTTCAGAGTAGGAACGCATGGTATTGAAAGAAATTTCTGGTGGTTGTCATGAGATACAAGATTTTGCGAGATGCTCTTTATTTAATCCAGAATTTCGGGCTCAATTGGTTTCTGTTCCGCTCCGGTTATGAACTACGGCGGCGGACGGGCATGTTGAAACGTCGTTTTCCCGAATGCTCTTGGGACGATTTGTCCTTGTCACACTGGGTAAAACAAGGGATACCAACTGCTCCTGATGCCTATCTGGCTTACCGGCGGCGGGAAAGTAATGTCATCGCGCGAGAAGCGAAGCAACCTGTCAGGTTCTTCTTTGAATCCGAAGCAAAAAGTCGATACCGCGATTCAATACTTGCTGTTCAAGGGCAGACACACCCAGCGCTGCTTGCAGAAGTTGACAAAATCAAAACAGGTGTGTTGAAGTACTTCGAACATCAAGAAGTGCCCATCGGTTTTCCTCCTAAGTGGAATCTAAATCCATTTAATGGGCGCGAAGCTTCAGCTAATATCCATTGGACAGACATCCCAGATTTTAGTGATGTCGGGGATATTAAGTTGATTTGGGAACCGTCCCGTTTCGGCGTGGCGTATAAACTGGTTCGGGCTTACTGGTGTACCGGGGATGAAACTTACCCCTATATTTTCTGGGAATTGATTAATAGCTGGCGAGATGCTAATCCACCGCAACGTGGACCGAATTGGAAGTGTGGGCAAGAGGTTGCTTTCCGAATTATGGCTTGGGTGTTTGCCTTTTACGGTTTCGCGAATTCGCCCCACTCGACGCCGGAACGGATGGCGACACTAACAGCCATGATTGCAATTCACGCACAACGAATTGAACGCAACATCGCCTATGCTCGTTCACAAAAGAACAATCATGCAATCAGCGAAGGTGTAGGATTGTGGACTGTCGGAGTTCTGTTTCCTGAATTCAAGGAGGCTGAAAAATGGCGTAAACTTGGACGGCGCGTCATCGAAGAAGAGGCACAACGTCAAATATACGATGATGGTTCTTACATTCAACATTCTATGAACTATCACCGCTTGATGCTTCAGGATTATCTCTGGGCTGTGCGCTTGGGACAAATTAACGGTTATGCCTTTCCTGCGGAACTTCTTGATAGACTACGGCTGGCGACAGAATTCATCTATCAGATGATGGATTTGAAGACAGGACGTGTTCCGAATTATGGGTCCAACGACGGCGCATTGATTTTACCGCTCAATGGTTGTGATTACCTGAATTATCGTCCTGTCGTTCAAGCGATGTCTTATCTGTTGGATGGTGAAAGGCGGTTTGAGACGGGTCCTTGGGATGAAGACCTGATCTGGTTGTTTGGCCTCGAGGCGCTGAATGCTTCTTCTAAAAAGCCAGCCCTCGAGCCCTTCGCTTCACTCGAGGATAAACTCTGCGAAGGGATTGAGCAAAAGAGTACCAATGCTCACGTAGGTGGGTATTATACGTTGAGAGGCTCTCAAAGTGGCGAAATAGCATTTCGCCCTACATGGGGGATGATACGCTGTCATAGCTATCGCGACCGACCTTGTCATGCTGATATGTTACATTTTGATTTGTGGTACAAAGGGGTTAATCTGCTAAGAGATACCGGGACATTCCAATATTACTGCGAACCACCCTGGGAACATTACTTCAAATCCACTGCGGCTCACAATACCATTGAGGTAGATGGCGAAGACCAAATGGAAAAAGGCTCACGGTTTCTCTGGTACAACTGGACGAAATCAAATCTTCGCCATAACGAACAACTCCCACAGCTTGATGGCGATTATTGGGAGGGAGAACACTATGGTTATCGTCATGGGAAATCCCCCAAATCCCCCCTGCCCCCCTTTAGAAAAGGGGGATGCTCTTTAGAAAAGGGGGGGAAATTAGCAGTGGTTCACCGACGCGCGGTAATCAGACTAGGTGACCGATGGATGATCCTTGACGATATTCTTGGTGATGGTGAACATGATGTAACTTTGCGTTGGCACTTAGCAGATGTTGGCTGGAAAGTCGTTGCTTCTGGAACATTCAATGCGAAAACTAAGTTTTCGCAATCCGATTTTGCCGCTCAGATATCTATCAAGGTATTCCCACAGGTCGAAATGTCAATCGAACTTCTCCACGGTCAAGAATCACCAGAACCCGAAGGGTGGGAATCGCTCTACTATGGAGAACGACAACCGATTCCCGTCATAAAATGTAGCGTGGTGTCATCTGTGTTACCTTTACGATTTGTGACGACACTGCATTTTGAAGAAATGACGGCATGGCAAGTTAGCTCAAGCCAAATCTCTATTGTTGATGAAGATTGGTGTTGTCATTTGAGCTCCCCAGTCATTGAGTCTGAACGGATTGCAATTTTATCTGTGAGAAATAATCTGGGAAACTAAGCATGAAAATTACATATATTTGCCAATACTTCAGCACACCCCAGAAAGGAGTTGCTGGTTCAAGAGCCTATGAATTTGCCAAACGATTGGTCGCCCGCGGGCATAAAGTGACAATCGTATCTGGAATCTATTCATTGAAGAAAAGAGCAGAAGTCAATGAAGAATTCATCCGACATGAAGAACAAGATGGTATGAAACTTATTTGGATCAATTTGGTTTATTCTACGCATCAAGGTTTCTTCTACAGGGTATGGAATTTCATCCTTTTTTCCGCAGTGTCTTCGTGGATTGCGTTGAGGTTGCCTTGCGATTTAGTATTTGCAACATCCCCTCCTCTGACAGTTGGTATTCCTGGTTTGCTTGCCAAATGGTTTAGAAGAAAACCTTTTGTATTTGAAGTGCGGGATCTTTGGCCGGACTTTCCCATTGCCATGGGGATTCTTAAAAACCACGTGGCTATCTGGATGATAAAACGAGTTGAAAAAAAGATTTACAAATCATCGTCACGTATTATTGTGCTTGCACCTGGTATCCGAGATAGTATTGCCCAAACAGGTTATCCGAAGGAACAGCTTATCTTGATTCCAAATGCCTGTGACTTAGAACTATTTATGCCCTCCGAAATTAAGCCTATACGAAAAAAACTTCGAGTCGGTAACGACGAACTCGTTTTAATCTACATGGGTGCCCATGGTCGCGCAAATGGTTTAGATGCAATCATAGACGTTGCTGCTGAAATCCAAGAACGCCAAGAAAATGGAATTCAATTTGTCTTAATCGGAGATGGAAGTGAAAAACAACGTCTTATGGATAGAGCACAAAGGTTGAATTTAACCAATATTCAGTTTTTGCCCCCTATGCCTAAACAAGAACTTGCTACGATAGTCAATGAAGCAGACGTTGGGATGCAAATATTGAAGAATGTGCCCACTTTTTATTGGGCAACGTCACCCAACAAATTTTTCGATTATATTTCAGCAGGCTTACCGGTTTTAATCAACTATCCAGGCTGGCTCGCGGAAATAATTAAACAAAATCAATGTGGGGTTGAAATTGTTTCTGAGAATCCTCAAGCCTTTGCTGATGCCGTGATATTAATGAAGAAGCAACGACATTCTTTGAAGGAGATGGGAAAACGGTCAAGATTACTTGCCGAAAAAAAGTTCGACCGAAACAAGCTGGCGATGAAATTTATCGAAACAATAGAAAATATTCGTGGATGAATTGGAGGTACCAGTAATGGACAAAATCCATAAAATCATTTTTTCCGCGATGGAAAACCTAAACCAAGAATTAAACGATAAATTGGAAATTCACGATAGCGCCGTTCTTTATGGCGCAAAGTCACCTATTGATTCCCTTGCCTTGGTGTCTCTTATTATCGATATTGAGCAAGGCTTGGAGGAAGAGTTTGGAGTGACTATGGCACTGGCTGATGAGCGAGCGATGTCCTTGAAAAACAGCCCGTTTAGGACTGTTAAATCACTTGCCGAATACATTCAAACTCGTCTGGAGGAAGAAAATGGTTGAGTGTGATGTTGTACTGATTACTGGCACAAGAAAGGGTATCGGACGTTTTCTTGTCGAACATTTCGTTGAGAAGGGAGCCAAAGTTATCGGATGCAGTCGTAACCCGATTGATTACACTTTGAATAATTATGAACATTATCTGGTGGATGTTTCACAGGAAGCCCAGGTTCAACGAATGATTAAGGAGATTGACAAGAATTACGGGCACCTGGATATTGTCATCAACAATGCAGGCACCGCTTCAATGAACCATTCACTTTTGACACCAATGTCGGCAGTAACTCGTATTCTTGACACCAACTTCACTGGTACGTTTCTTGTCTGCCGAGAAAGTGCCAAAATTATGAAAAAAAGGCGTTATGGACGCATCATCAATTTTGGAAGTATAGCGGTACCGATGCGGATTGAAGGTGAAGCAGTATATGCTGCTTCCAAAAGTGCTATTGTTACATATACTCAAATTCTGGCGCGTGAGCTTGCTGAATTCAACATCACATGCAATGTGGTTGCGCCTGCACCAATAGAAACCGATTTAATCCGGTCCGTTCCAGCGGAAAAAATTGAAAAGATTATTAGTCAACTTGCGATAAAACGACTAGGGACATTCGAGGACGTGGCCAATGTCGTAGATTTTTTTGTTAAACCCGAAAGTGATTACATCACCGGGCAAGTTATCTACTTAGGAGGTGTATAATGTCTGAATGGTTTCTAGAACGAATGGAGACGTTTCGGAATAATCCAGCCATCATCTGGCATAATCAAACCTATTCTTATGATTCTCTACTACAACGGATCCAAGCCTGGCGAGAAAAGTTTAAAAACATTCAAATACAACCTGGAAACGTGGTATCCTTGGTCGGAGATTTTTCTCCTGAAGCTTGTGCTATTCTTTTGGCATTAATTGAAAACAGAAACATCATTGTACCGTTAGCTTCAGCTATTATTCATGAACAGAGCTCGTTTTTAGATCTTGCTGAAGTTCAGGTTGTCATCAAGCTTGGATATAGCGATGAGTGGACTGTGGAAAAACGGGAAGTACAAGTCCAGAATGCATTAATGTATCGATTGATTGAACAAGGTACTCCAGGCCTTGTTCTTTTTTCATCTGGTTCTACAGGTAAGCATAAAGCGGCCCTACACAACTTTGAGAAACTACTCGTCAAGTTCAAGACACCTCGCCGTCAGTTAAGGACTTTGACGTTTCTTCTCTTCGACCATATCGGTGGCATCAATACCCTGTTTTATACACTCTCCAACAGAGGAACTATTATTTCAATAGATAGCCGAGATCCGGAGAGTGTCTGCCGGGCTATTCAAGAACACCGGGTCCAATTGTTGCCTGTATCGCCCACTTTTTTGAATCTCTTGTTGCTTTCTGAACAGTATAAGAATTTCGATCTTTCCTCTTTAGAAATGATTACGTATGGTACGGAAGAGATGCCGGAAAGCACTTTACGCCGTATGAACGAACTCTTTCCTCGGATTCGAATGCTACAGACCTACGGTCTTTCAGAACTTGGAATACTCCGCTCAAAATCCAAAGATTCGAATTCTTTGTGGGTCAAAGTCGGCGGAGAAGGTTTCGAGACAAAAATTGTGAATGGCATTCTCTGGATTAAAGCTGAATCAGCTATGCTGGGGTATCTTAATGCACCAAGCCCATTTGATGAAGAAGGTTGGTTTAATACCGGTGACGCTGTTGAAGTAGATGGTGACTACATTCGCATTTTAGGCAGAGAATCCGAAATGATTAATGTTGGTGGAGAAAAAGTATATCCAGCAGAAGTGGAAAATGTTCTGATTCAGATGGATAATATTCAGGATGTAACTGTTTATGGCGAGAATAATCCGATAACCG
>JACKQG010001054.1_pt1 | contig 38804 bp, 43 predicted proteins | sample 8237621 | NCBI WGS metagenome assembly JACKQG01 (sample SAMN15677084, study PRJNA649215) | marine metagenome | biome: marine; feature: Black Sea; material: saline water; isolation source: suspended particulate matter (SPM) from the Black Sea western gyre | collected 2013-06-09/2013-06-10 | depth... | reverse complement strand
CTATAGATATTTAAAGTTTTGTCTTCACTAAAGAAAGGGTATTAGTGGGTCCGCCCGGGATCGAACCGGGGACCTCCGCCTTGTAAGGGCGACGTCATAAACCACTAGACTACGGACCCATCGAGGAAGAACAAAACGAATTTGATTTATAAAATTTGCTCTTATAGAAATTATTGTTTTTTGCCGAAGGCTTGCGACCATAGGGAGCATTATCCCGCCCAATCCTGATAAGGGTTGATAGTAATCTTTTTAAATAGTTCCTGATTCTCCCGAGCAATGGAAGGAGTCATTGCAAACTTCAGACAGGGAAGACATCACACTTACGACAACCAGATGATAGTCATAGCTGATTCTATAACGAACAAAGTCGCTGCCGATAAGCTTGTCGGCAAGAAAGTTGTCTGGAACAGCGGCAAGAAGGACATCGTTGGAGAAGTTAGAAGCACTCACGGCAATAAAGGAGCTTTAAGAGTTCTTTTCGAGACCGGAATGCCTGGACAGAGCATAGGCAGGAAAGTAAAGATAGAGTAAGTTTTCTGATGCTTCAGCATCGCGACCAAAGGGAGCATTATCCCCGTCAACACTGATAAGGGTTGATAGAATAAGATTTTCTTATACCCCTAAGAAGGATAGTGGGATTACATCTTTAGCCACTAAGAACATGAATATCGCACCGATAAAGAAACCAAGTAATATGCCTTTGACGAAATCTGCAGGGGACATCAACATGATATTTCACCTCTATTAAACACCTTATAAACCTTCGAGTATTTAAAATTTTCTATAGGAATACTAATATTAGAAAACTTTATATAGTAGTATTCTCAGGAATAAGAGTATAATAATCATAAAAACATGAGGTGCGCCAGATGAAAAAATTATCAATTCTGATTGGAATCCTATTAGTTCTTAGCATAATACCTCTTGTTAGTGCACAACCAGCACCAGGAGTTCAGCCGTTAACAGCGCCTAATCTAGGTTTTGACCCTATCACAGGAATTGTTGAAGGATTTATAAACGTAATAAATAGACTAGGAAGTTCTACAGTCACTATGCCTATATATGGTCATACAGTCACATATCTACACTTGTTCTTAACTTGGCTCATAATGTTCACACTCATCTGGGTAGCCTCTGGAATAATTCCTCCATTCAATACATCGGAAGGAAAAAGAACACCTGGCGCCAGAAAAACATTCGCTGTTGCAGTCTCGTTACTAGTAACCTTTGGCTCACCGCTAGCATACTACTTATACCTGTTCATAACAACATGGTTCTCTTTAGTAATGATTATCTTGCTTATAATCCTCTTCTGGGGTCTCTTAGTATGGGTTGGCAGGGTTAGATCACACTTCGGCAAGACATCTGCAGGAAGTAAACTGTTAGATGCAGAATCTGGAAAGACAAGAAATTTAGCAAGGAGGAAGCAACAGGATGAGACTCTTGCATCTGATATAATGGATCGAGAGGAAAGCTCCATTGAAGAATTGAAAAAACTTGCAGCGGAAGAAGAGTTTGACTCTAGAAGACTGATAGACCTTCTACGAAAGCTTAAAGCTGCATTAACAGAGGCTAAAGGAGTTGAAGGAGAGGAAGCAACAAAGGAAGTCTCACGGTTGATGGGTATAATCTCACAGCTTGTCAAATATGAATCTCGAGAACAAGAGATTATTAAGAAGCAGGAAGAAATTACCGGGACAATTGAAAAATACGGCCTAGAAGAGATACAAAACCTAAAAAGAGATGAAATTGATGAAAAAAAGCTTATAGAGGAGCTAAAAGATAGAAAGGACATCAAAGATGAGAAGCGAGAGGAATATGCTAGAGACCTGATAACTCACGCGCTTAATCAGTCTCTGGCTATTAAAAACTTAACAGAAGAATTTGTGAGGGTAGAAGATTTCAAAGAAAAAGAGTTAGGATTAGCCAGACAATATACACAGAATCTAGTAGACTCCTTGAGAACAACACCCCCTAATTTTGATAATTCAATTATGTGGACTGATAGACTGATAGGAGTTGTAAATAAAGAAGTAAATATAGAGAATAGTGCTATGAAAATCCTAACCAATCTTAAAAAGTTTGCAGACACAGATTTCGAATACATAAAGAGAGCTCGTAGCGTCTCATAAAATAGAATTAATTTGCCAAGTGCGGGAATAGGAGCTCTACTTCATTTAAGCGATATTGAAACTCTGCGTATACGTCAGATACTGGTCCTCCACCGTGTTCTGCTATATACTCTTGAAGGGTCTGTTCTTGAGGTTGCACAGTTTCCTTTGACTTCTTTTGTTTTTCTTTCTTTGGTTCTGGTTTAACCGCTGCCTCAGGAGACGAAATCATTCCTAGTTGCCTGTAACGTGTCGCTGATAGTATGTAAATCGGAAATATCCTTTTGGACAAAGATATTTTCTCAGATTCAATCTGGAACATTACTGGTTGAGTCGGCTCAACTTCACTTACGTCTTCTTTCTCTTCTGCTTCTTCTTTTGGCGTAGGTCTATTAAGATAGTATTCTATATTGTTTGGGTCGTGACATTTATCGCTTAGAATGAGCGTTAAGCCTATTTTTCCTTTGTAGACCTTTCCTATATTTGGATTGTCTACTATCTCTTTTATTCTTTGATCGTTAAGTATATTCTCTGCTTGTTTTCTAGCTGCAAATTTGACATCTTTTCCTCTTGCTTCCTGCCTATCTTCGATAATACAAATCTTATCATATAGGAACTCCATTGCTGAATACAATGATTTTACATCGACTTCTCTCATAAAAGGCACGTCAACCCCTGTCAGGTCAGCAAATATTGCACTATATCCCAATAATTTTTCCAATTGGTCCTTGTGCTCGCCTGCAATCCATGGTTCATTCTCTGCTATAGCTTTCCTTATCCCTATTAAATTTTCATTCTGCGAAGCTATTCTCTCTATATCAGTTCTATCCTGTGCTGAGAATGCAATTCCTCTCTCTGAGATTAAAATAACTTTTCCCTTTAATCTTTCTGCCTCTGCTTCGTTACCTTGCTTCTCTGCTTCATCTGCTTTATTCTCGTAGAGTGTTATGAGATGGCCCTTCTGGGCTTCTTCTTTAAAAAGAGTTATTGGGTTATTTAGAACTCTACGATGCTCTTCATATTCTTCCCTATCTGTAATGGCCATAACTGCTTCATCAAGATATTTAACTTCCTCATCAAGATAAAATAGTTCAGAATCATCTATATTGTATAACTTTCTAAATTCAATGATATTCGCAATCAGAAATTCAATATCTTCCTTTTCTGGTTGAATTATTGTATTTTTAGGTTTTCTTATTGTAATCTTAGGTTTTCTAATACGCATTTTTTGTCATCACTAGAAAGTGACTTCACATATTTAAATGTTTTGGTTTTTAATCCGAAAATCTTCCGGATTTTTGAAAAAAATACGTTATGAAGAATTTGATTTTTGCTTAAAAGTTTTAGAACAACATTTTTTTCTATTTATTGGAAAAACAATATATTGGACAAGCAATAAATAAGAAAAAATAAGCTAATAAAAAGTTTAGTTTTTGACAAAAATTTTTAGAAAGAGATTTATCAAAATAATTAAATAGTATCCAAAGGACTCTTAACCTTTCTCTTAGCCTCATCAGATACGTGTGTATATATCTGTGTCGTCGACAAATCAGCATGTCCAAGCAGTTCCTGAATCAGTCTAATATCAGTTCCATTCTCCAACAAATGAGTGGCAAAACTATGTCTTAGAGTGTGCGGAGTTACCCTTTTTCTAATGCTTGATTTCTTTGCAACAGAACTAACAATTTGTTGAACATTGCGAGTGGTTAGTGCACCTCGTCTTCCAGGAAACAGATACTCTGAGTTATGTTTCTCGAGATACTTTCTAATGTCCTTAACAAGCTTTTCAGAGAGAATAACAAGCCTATCCTTAGCACCTTTTCCACCTCTCACCCAAGCAGTGTTCTTATCCAATTCAAGCTGATCAACCTTCATATTAACAAGCTCAGACACCCTTATTCCAGATGCATAGAGCATCTTAATCATCAATTTACTCTTCCTAGAGCTGGCATGCTTTATTATTTCTTTCACTTCCTCCTTTGAAAGCACTGTGGGCAGTTTCTTAGCAATCTTTGGAGTCTTTATGTTAACAAATCCTTTGCCAAGAACCTCATTATAATAGAAAAGCAGGGCTGATCTTGCCAGATTAATGCTTCTAGCAGATAAACCCTTATCAGATATTAAGTAGCCAAGGTAAGCCTTCACATCATCAACTGTCACTATGCTAGAATCTTTCCTAGAGTAAAATATGAAGTCTTTGTTGTACTTCAGATACGCTTTCCTTGTTTCAGGGCTGTAACCCCTTAATTTTAACTCGTTTTCAAGCTTTTCTAGCATTTTAGAATAGGCTTCTCAAGTGATATTCATGTCTCATGATCTTATAGGCTTGTATCAAAAGGAATAATCCTCCAATAACTAACAATATATTTCCAATAATTTGAGGAGTCTCTATCTTCTGGCTCACAATCCCATACTGGCTGAGAAGATTATATCCTCCTAAAGTCAATGATAGGACACCAATTATAACCTCTTTCCCGATTATTGTTGCTCCTTTTGGTGGTTGTTTTTGAAGTTTTTCCATATAATCACCTCTTTTTACCCTTGAAAAACTTCGGGTAAGATACATTATGCGAAGTATTCTATTTAAATCTTTCGTTTTCTCGACGATGAAGGTATTTAGAACCCCTTATTATGCCAGAAAAGGCCGCTTTTTGAAGGAAAAAGCAAGGGTTCATTAACTGTAATAGGTCCAATTGCTTTATTTACAACCATTCCGCTAGCAATCGTTCCTATGATTGCAGCACACCACAGCTACCAGGATAGTGAGGCAGACTTATATGATCTCCAACAAGACAAAGAGAAACATTCGACAAGCTTCTCCAACTAGATCAAAAGAAATGGAACTTGTCTATAAAACAGATTAAGCCAAAGCTAGCAGAAATTGTAGGTAAATATCAAGCTTAAAACTTTTAATCAAATTCTAAATGTTTTACTTCATGATTTGGTAGTTCTTTCTCTTTATGATGTGTTTCAAACCATAGAAATAATTGCTGAACAATTTATACAGCAACATCAACTCCTTTTCGCCTTCAGGTGTTAATTGATACACCTTCTTTCGACCAAACCTCCTGTACTTGACTAATTTCTTCTTTCTCAGCTTCTTTAGAGCAGGGTAAATAGTCCCTGGAGTAAGCATCGCCCCCTTCCTCCTCCCTATTTTTTTCGCCAAGTCCTCGCCACAAAGCCTCTTCTGGCCAACCTCGTGTAGTATGAAGAAGCTCAAGAACCCCTTGAGCTCCAAATACTCAGATTCTATTCTCTGCTTCGTCGTCACTGTTTTTTTCTGAGTCATAGGTTTTTTATCTGGAAAAACTTTTATAAATATATTGGTTGTAAAATATATAGATTAGACTATATATTGTATGTACTATTTATTGGACGAGCGATATTAAAAAATTGTGAAAATAGCGGTTTTTCAGCCAAAAAAATCCCTAAAAAAAATATGTATTTAAACAAAACATCATTCCCAGCATAAAAATGAATCAATTAGTGAGGATAATTGGAGGAACTCTGCTAACAACAGCAGCCATAACAATAATAGGTTGTAGCTCGACTAGGGTTATTAAAGATTATACACTTCCAGAGCCAGAAAGACCCTTCGTAGGATCTACATTTGAAAGGCTTTCATACGAAGAATTACTAAAAAAAACTATTGACGACGTGATAGCTTCAGACTTATTAGACTCTACTTATACGCAAAAATTAGATAGTTTATCTTATGGAATATCAACGTGGAGATGGAAAAAACCAGGAGGTTTCTATAATACTGAGGAAAGACATGCACACATATTTATCAAAACCCCGGACGATGAAGATGAATACCTGTATGAGCAAAACATATTGCTGAAATACTTGTTTCATGAGTTAGCGCATGACTACTGGGAGAATGAGTTATCAGATGAGCAAAGAGAGGCTTTTACAGAAAAAATAAAGCATTACCATAGAGAGTTTATAGAAGCTAAAAAGGAATTCTTGGAACTCGCTTCAGATACTGAAGCAGATATTTTCACAGGCTATAAATTCATTCATGAAAAACATGGCTTTAAAGATAGAATACACGACTCATTCACTGATTTTTTTAGTACACGGGAATACTACGAAAGATATTATGGTGAAAAGTTTGAAGAAAACTTCTACGGAACAGAAGCTTTTGCATTCTTTCTTGAATACGAGTTAAGAGATAAATCCTTATTTGTAGCAATTCTTCATAGAGCAGAGAAATCCCAGAGTGTGCTAGCAGAATCTGAAAAAAAGATAGCTGAAAGAGAGATACTGTCAATAATCTATATCCCAGAGGATTTGTTACCTTTCTATGAAGGATTATTGCATGAAAAATTTTTTGAAAACTAACAAAAAGGAGCTTCTATCCTGAGAACGTTCTTCCTGGCCTGCAAGTCTTTGAAGGTATAGTCAAGAGAAACATGTATTTGCTCGTCGACAAGCTGCTTAACTACTGGTATACCCTTTGCTTTTAGACTGCTAAGAAGAACCTGACACATTTCCACAGTTAGACCTAGCTTCCTAGCTAAATCAGGAATAGAAATCCTGTCCTCCTCGGTGTAAAGGCCTAAGAATACATCCTGTTCCTTTCTGGAAATGCGTATATCATCGAAAAACTTGGTGTAAAAGTGAGGATCAAGCCGCATCTGGACCTCATCAATCTTTTCTGATAACTTCTCAATCTTTGCATCTATATCAGCCATATACTCATAATTGGATTGTATCTCATTAGTATTCTGGTTTATAGAGTCAAGATGTACGTCTAAGTCATCTTTCATCGATTGAAAAACACCCTTCAGATTATTCTTTAATGCAGCCAAATCATGTGAAAGTGTGAGTACTTTCTTAGTTATAGCTGTAAATTTCTTACTCTTGAAAATCTTCGATTCACCCCCACAAAGGCGAGCTAATAAGTTTTTTTAAAGATTATTATGCTAACATCTCATATATTGTAGTGTTGAAATATTTGTATAGATTTGTATTCCTACAAATATTTAAAAAGAAAGCAAGCATTTTCGATGCAATGACAAAGAAAGAGCTGGCAATCACACTATCAAGATTAGACATTTTCTCGTCGGTAGAGATAAAATCAGAGCAGTACCCAACTGACTCAGAAATAGCTGCAGATATTCTATGGTTTGCAAGCCTGAATGATGACATAGAAGGAAAGATAATCGCTGATTTAGGAGCTGGAACCGGCATCCTAGGCATTGGATGCTTGTTGATGGGTGCAAAGAAAGTCTTTTTTGTAGAGAAAGACAAGGAAGCAATCAAAGTATTGGAGAAAAACCTAAAGTATGTCGATAAAAACAATTTCGAGATAATAAACTCTGACATAACCTATTTCAATAAAAAAGTAGATGTTGTCGTGCAAAACCCGCCTTTTGGCACCAAGAAGAAGCATGCGGATATCAGATTCTTAGAGAAAGCAACAACCTTATCCAACATTGTTTACTCTTTCCACAAGTCAGAGACTAAAAACTTCATAGATAAGAAGATAGAAGACCTAAACTTCAAAATGACACATTACTTCGAGTTCGACTTCCCAATAAAGCACAGCATGAAACACCACAGAAAGAAGATTGAAAGGATAAGAGTCGGATGCTGGCGGACTTCCAAAGCTGATTAAGACTATTATATTCTCTGTACTTTCCATCACCAGAGACGAAATTACAGTTAGCATCATTAATAAAGTTTTGTTTGCATCACTCGAAAAACGAAAACTTTAAATATGAGTTTGTATGGACAACAAGTTATGAGTGTTTTATTGATAACGGGAACACACACTATTGAAACTGTGTCAAAGCAACTCGGAATAAAGAAGAGTTCAGCAATCAATCTACTGTCAAGGTTAAAAAAAGAGGGGAAAGTTACTGTTTCCGGAGGTGGAAAACAAAAAAGAATTTACCATATCAGCCAATTACCACAAGAAAAAACAAATGGTTTTTATGACCTTATAAATAAATATTCAAAACTAAAACTAGTCCCAAGCTTTAAACATGTAGTTCATGGAAGATACACTATTGAACAAGCAATCATTGACGGTATAAAAATAGGCGATGCAAGAACACTAGAAGCAACCATGTATTTATTCAAAAGAGTTGCTAATTGGAAAAGATTATTTGATCTTGCAAAAAAAAACAAAGTAGAAAAAGAAATACACGAATTATACTCAAAAGCAAGAAAAACTATGAAATGCAGGCGAATGCCAAAAAAATATGAGTTGTAAAAAATGATAAACACAAAAGACCAGGGAGAATTGTTAGAACTAATAAGCAAATACATAGACCAAGACATAGAGTGCTATGCCCTCGGCGGAACAGCGATGATGTTCTACGGCTACAAAAACACAACAAGGGACATAGACTTGCTATTTCAAACCAGAAAAGAACTTGAAGTATTCATAGAAGCGATTAAGCAATTAGGATACAAAGAAATGTCTATTAAAGGAATATACCCTGAAAAAAGACTTAAATCAAGTTCAAAGCCACTCATGTTTACAAGAGGAGATGAACGATTCGACTTATTCCTGAACAAAATATTTGGATTCAAAATTACTGACAAAATCAAAGAAAGATTCTTCTCAAGACACGACTTCATAGGAAAAAAAGAGCTAATAGTAAAGATACTGTCGAAAGAAGACATAATACTATTAAAAGCAATAACCAAAAGAGAAAAAGATTTTGAAGACATACAAACAATAATAGAGCAGGACAAAGACATAAACTGGGACTTCATAATAGATGAAGCAATAACACAACGAAAACAAAACGAATGGATACTAATAGACTTAGAAGAGACCATGAAACAACTAAAAGAAATAACATTTCTGCCTTCAAAACTATTCAAAAGAATATATGCTGAAGAAAATAAATATCGCTAACCAAAAAGGTGACTACAAAAAAGAAGAAGAAATGAGAATGTGGTCACCTAATATTCTTTCTTCAATAGGGTGGTATGTGTATTCTTGCAATAATTTACTGGCATTAACTTCGCTACCGTTGTAAACTTTATAGAGTTGGTTAAGACTATTAATTAGTGCTATACGCAAAATTTATAATGCACAAAACATTATAAGTGATAAAAATGTCGATAAAGATTATTTATCCCTCGGTTGATAAGATTATTGAGTATAACCTTCTAGTGCTAAACATTATAAAAGTAAAAAAAGCTGACAAAGCGAAAGTTTTAAGTATAAAACACATATATGATGTTATTGAAGAATGTGAAGAAATAAAAGGAGACATTTATGATAAAGCAATAATCCTGCTAAAAGGCTTGATTAAAAAACATCCTTTCGCAAGTGGTAATAGAAGGACAGCATTTATTGCTACCAAATATTTCGTGCTTACAAACAAAGCAAAATTCAGAATAAAAGATGAACCTCAGTATGCGAGAGTTATGCAAGGCATAAGAGAAGATTATTATTCAAAAGAAGAAATCAAGGAGTGGATAAAAAATGGCAAAATCAGAGAATTCAAAAGATAAACTAAGATACAAAATAGTCTCAGAAGAAATTAATAACTTTAACAAACTAGTTGAAGGACATAAAAAACTATTAGAAGCAATAGGAAACTTATAAAGTTATAAAACTTAAAGAACTAGTGTGGGTCATAAACATTCTGTATTAATGTATCTGGTTGCGTAAACGTTCCCCATTCCGCTTTGTATTTCCTAAAATTGAAATCATAATCTCCAACTACTGAGTCATACTCCATTCCTTCATAATGTTTTCTAACTGCTTGTCCACCTGTGACTATTTCTCCAAATGGACTATAAGTTGTATTCTCCACTACTGTTCCTGAACTATCTGTAACTGTTGATGTACTCCCCAAATGGTCTCCATGGATATAATACTTTGTCCCACCAACTTCCTGCGAAACAAGAACACCGTTATGATAAACATACGTAAAATCAAACGTTCCTGACTCATTTACGACTCTGACGTTTTGCTTAGTAAAATAATAAGTAGTCTCATTCTTAACATGATCAACCTTGACCCAAACACGCTCCTCTAGAGGATGAAGAACTAGGATTCTGCAGCAATGATTTAGAACTTTTTAGAATGAGATACAACCATTTTAGACCTCACAGCAGCCTTGAAAACAAGGCTCCTGCAGACATATACAACTCCTTTGAAAAGCTTTTTTGAACACAAAAAAGCAACTAGTGACATATGTCACTTCGCTATACACTTTCTTTCGCATAGTTAAATTTATAAAGGAATGCTTGTTCACAAAAAAACATGGAATTAGAATTCATCGAAGACACAAAATACAAGGTGGTCGTCGACATAAAAGGAGCAGGTCATGCTCTTGCTAATTCTCTGAAAAAAGAGTTGTGGAATGACAAAAAAGTAAAGGTTTCTGCCTATAATGTTGAGCATCCGTTGATAGGCGTTCCAAGACTGATTGTTGAAACCTCTGGCAAAGCAGCTAGAAAAGCAATTCTAGACGCTGTCGAGAGATTGAAGAGGCAGAACAAGCAGTTCTTGACAAAGTTCAAGAGATTAAAATAAATCTCTTTAAAGTTTTAATCAATAAATTTAAATAATAAAATCCTCATTCTAGATAATATGAACGAAGAAGACAAGAAACTCCTTCTGAAACTCGCAAGGGAAGCAATAGTGACTCACTTCAAAAGACAGGAGCCTAACATAAACGACGTTATGCATCTAAACGAGGAGCAAGGGGTATTTGTCACATTGCACAAGAATAAACAGCTACGGGGATGTATAGGTTTTCCGGAGCCAATAATGTCCCTCTACAAAGCAGTGATTGAAGCAGCCCGCGAAGCTGCATTCGGTGATCCAAGATTTCCCCTACTGACAAAGGATGAGCTTAGAGACGTTGAAATCGAGATATCAGTCATCACAGTCCCTGAACTCATAAAGGTTAACGACTCAACAGAATACACCAAGAACATATCCATAGGAAGGAATGGCTTGATAATCAGAAGCGTTCACGGCTCAGGACTGCTGCTTCCACAAGTGGCGATTGAACACAATTTCACAGTCGGACAATTTCTCAACTGTCTATGCCAGAAAGCAGGTTTGCCTTTCAGTGCCTGGGAAGACCTGAACAACCAGATTTACAAGTTCCAGGCAGAGGTTTTCTCTGAATAAAATATTTAAATAGACCTCATTTCTCGGATTATCATGGAATCAAAGAATTCGTTTATAGCGACTGTTTCCAAACACAAAAAACAGATAGACTCTGAAATTAAAAGATTCTTCTCAGAGAAAAAGAAGGATAAAAATCTAAGTTACCTAATAAAAAAATACTGCGATGTCCTTGAAAGGTTCGTTCTTAATGGCGGCAAGAGATTAAGGCCAATGGCATTAATCTGCGCGTACAAAGGATTTGGTGGCAGAAAAAACATTCTTAGAGAAGCGTTGTCAGTCGAGCTCTTCCACAACTCCACATTGGTAGAAGATGATATCATGGACGAGGATGAGTTGAGGAGGAATAAGCCAACAGTTTACAAAACTTTCAAGGATGAATACCTAAGGAATAACAAGGAAAAGAGGTACAGAGGATCGTTGTTCAACAGAGAGTCATCAAGAGATGCTGTTTCTAAAGCAATACTTATGGGGAACATCTTATTCTCATTTGGAGAGGAATGCATCACCAACTCAAATTTCAAATCAGAAGCAGTGAGAGAATGCCAGAAGATATACAACGAAGCATTCATTGTTGTGAATGACGGACAGTTACTGGACATAGAGTTAGTCACTAAAGATGATGCTTCAGAAGAAGACTACATCGAGATGGCTGAGAAGAAATCAGCATACCTTGTCAAAGCCTCAGTCGAGATTGGCGCTGTCTTAGCAGGAGCTAGCAAAAAGCAAAGAGAAGCGCTTGCAAAATGTGCAATGAACATAACACTTGCCTTCCAGATACGAGACGATTTCATGGATATCAATCCTGAATCGAAGAAAGGTCACGATCTTGGCTCGGATATAAAAGCAGGGAAGAGAACACTGCTAGTCATCAAAGCATTGGAATTAGGTGATAGAAAAGAAAGGAGAAGAATACTAAAAGTGCTTGGAAAAGCAAATTCCGGCAGAAAAGAGATGAAAAAAGCTATAGACGCCCTACATACTAGCGGAGCTGTTGGGTACTGCAAAAAACTTGCAGAGAGGAAAGTAAAACAAGGCAAGAACTGGCTCAAAAAAGCTGGTTTGAAAAAAGATTACGAGAGATTCTTCCTAGAATTAGCAGATTTTGTTATACAAAGGAATATCTAAACTTATTTACGGATCAACATGAATATTACATTAAAAGTCTTTTCCAGATCTTCTTCGTCTACTATAATGATATGCTCTGAATAACAAATCATCGAGTCCACTATGCTTATCCCATTTGAAGCTAGCTCGTTTGATAGTGTTGCGAATATCCCTGGAGTCTTGGTTATGTCAAGATTGTAATCTATTGAGAGTTCTCCAAGTTTAGTTGCTACATTCACTATCTCCTTGGTTTCAAAGATATCCTTGACCAGCTTAACTGTTTTGTCATCGATGATTATCTTGATATATTTTGTGACTTCAAATATCCTGAGTGTGTCTCCTCCTTCAAAATCGATTTTTGAATACAACTCAGCTAATTTCTTCCGAATACCCATATTTTTCTTGAACAGGACTGATGCAAGCTTTGTTCTTGTTGAGAGCTTTGCTTCTTTTAATAGAGAGTAGATTTTTCTCAAATGTTGCTTTTTCTCGACATTGCCTTCATATCTTCTTATTGCGCTAATAACCGCGTCGATGTTACTGTCTAAGCTGTGTTCCTTAGCTATCTTTCTGGCTAAAGCACTTATGTTTATTAGTTTCTCTAGTAAATTCTTTTTTACAGAGGCGTCATTATCTATAACCCTCCAGACCTCTCTCTGAATATTTGTCACATATTATCAAAATGAGTCTTTATATATAAATTCTTTTATTTTTTGTCAAAATGTTTATATATGTTCTCCTCTAAAACACCACCAACAAAAATGACAGGATTAATATGCTTCGATATGGACAGCACCTTGATAGATTGCGAAACACTAGATGTTATTGCAGCAGAAATAGGAGTGAAAAAAGAAGTAGCAGAAATAACTGCTCTAGGAATGAATGGACAATTAGACTTTGAAGAATCAGTAAAAAGAAGATTAGCACTTTTAAAAGGAATACCACTCGGAAAAATTGAAGAAATAGCTAACACATTGCCATTAATGCCAGGAGCAAAAGAACTAGTAAAAAAGCTGAAAGAAAAAGGATTTGTAACATGCATTATTAGTGGGAGCTACGATATTGTAGTAGATAAGATCGCGAAAAAGTTAGACATCGATTTCTTCATAGCAAATAAGTTAGAAATAAAAAGCAAGCTTCTTACAGGAGGATTCAAGCTACTCGTGAATAAGAATAAAGATATCCTTCTCAACGAAGCAAAAAAACACTTCAAAGCAGATATCACTATAGCTGTTGGTGATGGTGCAAATGACATCCCAATGCTAAAAACAGCAGATATAGGCATAGCCTTCTGCGCGAAACCAAAGGTCAACGAGGCAGTACATCTAAGAATTAAAGAGAAAAACCTTCTTAAAATACTAGACCTTATAGAAGACAAAAATTACAAGATAGTGGTTGACAAAACAGTGCATGAGATCGCTCAGAAATCATTAACTTTGATAGGAGATGTAAGAGTGGAAGACACAACCATTATGAACGATGAAATTATCCGCGAGATTGAAATAATAGTTATAAGGACAAATCGAAAAATAGATAAGGAATTCCTTGACAAAGCAACGAATCTTAAGCTTATAGCCACAGCAACGACAGGCCTTAATCATATCGATCTTGATTATGCAAAGAAAAAAGGGGTAGAAGTAGTCCAATCTAAAGGAGAAAACGCAGACGCTGTTGCAGACTATGTTTTCCGAATGCTCATGCAAGCTACAGATGATATTTTCTATACAAACAACTTACTAAAGGAAACCAACAAGTTCAGAGAGATAAAAAAAGAAAACAAGAGATTCGAATTGAGATCAAAGACTCTGGGAATAGTGGGCTTTGGAAATATAGGTACGAGAGTTGCGAGAAGAGCTAATGCTTTTGGAATGGAAGTCAAAGCATATGATCCATATGTCCCAGAAGCAAAGAACACACTGAAAGAAGTGCTTGGATGCGACATCATAACCCTGCACCCTGAACTAACAGAGGAAACAAAGTATATGATCGACGAAGAAGAATTCAATCTTATGAAGAAAGATGCTATACTGGTGAATGCCTCAAGAGGAGCAATAATCAGAGAAAAAGCGTTGCTCAATGCATTAAAAGAGAAAAAGATAAAACTAGCGATCATTGACGTGTTCGAGAAAGAGCTAGAATATACAGAGCTTTACGAACTAGACAACGCCATTGTAACACCACACATAGCAGGTAACACTGTTGAGGCAAGAACTAACGGAGCAAAAAGAATATTCGCAGAAATTCTTAACCACATAGAAAAAACCAAAAAAATACGTGTCATAGCCAGATAAAGCTACTTCCCGAACCTTCTCTCTCTTTGACTGTAATCTTCCACAGCATTTATTAAGTCTTCTTTTTCAAATTCTGGCCAGGTTTTTTCAAAGAAGAAATATTCTGAATAGTTTGACTGCCATATAAGGAAATTAGAAGTTCGGTGAGCGCCGCCTGTCCTTATTATCAGGTCAGGCTCATGTGTAGTATACAGATAATTCTCAAACACCTCTTCATTTATCTTTTTAACATCAACCTTCCTATTCTTTATATCCTTTCCGAGCTTCATAATAGCGTCAATAACTTCCTCTCTGCCACCATATGCTATCGCAAAGTTAATTATGAATTTGTCATTGTTTTTTGTCTTCTCCATTATCCTTTGGAACAACTCGTATATGTCCTTTGGCAATAGGTGTATTCTGCCGATGATATTAATTCTTATTTTTTCTTTCTCTAGCCTTGGATCATTCTCCAGTCTGCTAAATTCCTTCCTGAAAAGATTCATCAAATAGTTAAACTCCTCTTTAGGCCTGTCCATGTTTTGGAGTGAGAAAGAATAAAGCGTGAGCTCCTTTATGCCAAGCTCTTTAGCCCAAGTCAATAACTTCTCGACTTTCTTAGCACCCCACTCGTGTCCTTTCCAAGGCTTTATCATCAACCTTTTAGCAAATCGTCTATTACCATCCAGAATTATACCTACATGCCTAGGAACTGGATTATCCGTTGGTTTCATGCTGAAGCTAGAAAAATAAGGAATATTTAAATATTTTCCTAAATAAGTAACACATATGGATGAAATAGAACCTCTTGATGAAGAGAAAAAAAAGAGTCCGCTAATATACATAATAGCTGTTTTCCTAGTCCTCTTATTAGTTTTGATGATTTTTCCGCATTATGGCGTGAAGCTCGACCCCCAGCCAGAGAAAATACCAACTTTTGAAGAGGTTTTTCTTTTTGAAAAGAATTTGTCGACAGAAACTGCAACTTTGAAAACAAGAGAAGACTTTCTAAATTTCATCATCCCAGAAAACCCTGTAATCAAAACAACAGCTAACAGGATAGCATCCATAGCTTGCAATGGTGAGAAGGTTTGCCATGCAAAAGCAATCTACTATTTCGTGAGAGACAACTTTGATTATATAAGAGATCCTGTTAACTTTGAATACGTGGAGATGCCACAGGACTTTATGATTTCTGGCGGTGGAGACTGTGAATCAGGAACATTGCTCATGGCCAATCTGATGGAAGCAGTTGGTATAAACAGCCAGCTAGTATTCGTCCCAGGGCACGCCTTCTTGAGAATCAAGCTTCCTGAGGCTCTTAGCAAGTATAAGAGAGACTTTTCATGGGTTTATCTGGACTGGACTTGTAAGAATTGTGAGTTTGGAGAGATACCTAGAACAAGTATAGACGCGTATATGACATTTCTAGATGTTAGCTAGAACAATCAGGGCACAGCTTAAGACCTGTTTCATCACGAAGCCTGTATGAGAAATTTCCGCAGCTCTCGCACATGCCCTCTTCAAACTTTCCGCCTGTAATAGGCTTTGACTTCTCCTCTCTAAGACTTATTTTCTCAACCATTAAATCAAACAGTTGAGGTTCTATCTTTAGAATATCCTTCATAGTCAAGAAGCCAACGATTTTTTCATCGTCCTTGACAGGAAGTCTTCTTATATCATTTCTCCTCATATCCATCATCGCATCATAGATATCTTTGTCCATAGAAATTGTTATCAAGTTTTTTTCCATGATATCCCTTGCAACTAGATCATCAGGATTCTTTCCTTTTGCAACCACTTTTGTAACGAAATCAAACTCTGTTAGGATACCAATGATATCCTTACCCTCTTTTATAAGCAAGCTACCAACAGCGTATTTTCTCATGAGCTTTGCACACTCAGTCACTGTGAGCTCAGAACTAGCCATAACTGGCTTGTTTGTCATAGCATCCGCGACTTTTATTCCGGTTTTCATGATTACCCCTGAGTTACGAGCCCTAAAAAAAGGCCAGATTTAAAAATTTTGCTATCAAAACAAAGGATTTAGTAGTTTATCAAGACCTCGACATCCCTTCCGAAGATACCCTTCAGGTTTTCAAATATAGGTTCTTTTATGAAGACCTTTGGTGGGATCTCAACCGCTGTCAGTGCTTTTTCTAATTCTTCAAGGGATGACTTCTTTATGTCACTTATAGAACCATCATCGTTTATCTTAGCAGAGGATATGTCTTTGTCTTCGTTGTCTATGTCATGTATTATAAAGGCTTGTTTTCCAAGCAGTATCACTTCTCCGAACTTCTTGCCGTGCTTCACCCTAATCCTGGTTTTCTCTAGTTCCCGTCCTCTCTTCCTCTGGATGTACTCTACCAAGAATTTTATGAGCTCTCTTACATCCTTGTTCAGCTTTGCTACGTCGTGCTTCAACAGTTTCTTAGCATCGTATTCCTTCTTTGCCTTCACTATCTGCTTCAATATTCTGAGATACTTCTCAGGTATAAGGCCTTTGTTGATAACCTCTGACTCGAAAATCTTTATCACCTCAGAATCCTTCACACGCTCGACTCCTTCTAAACGTAGAATATCTCTTATAATTGTGATGACACCCTCATAGTTGTGGACAACTGTGTCCTGTTCTTTGACCTTTTCTATTTGTTTGAACAGCTTGTTGAGTCTCTTCAGATATTTCTCAGCTTTTGCTAAGAGCTTGTCGATGTCTGCTCCTGCCACTTCCTTTTTAGTGCCGTGTTCAAGGTCTTTTCTAAGATCTATAATGCTTTGCAAGATATCAACATACTCCTTCTCCAAGAGTTTCTCTTTTTTGACAAATACATCCATTAATACATTTGGAGTCTCTTTTGGAGTAGGTGGTGGTATGCCGAAAAGCATGATAGCTGCTTGTGAAGGTGTTAGAGTTGCGTAGAATAAATCTTCCATACCAATATCCCGAAGCTTGAACTTGATACGTTGTATCATCTGGTCTCCTGTGGATTTGAACATGTCGATAGCTTCAGGGCTTGGCTTGACTCGTCCCATCTGGAGTAGCTGCTTCCAAGGCATGAATATTCCTCTATCATAGAATGGGACTCCATCTCTTAGGAAGGTAAATATTATAGGGTTTGCCTCCTTTACGTTTTCCCAGAAATCAGTTAGTATGTAAACCTGTATGTTTAGCTTATTCTCAATACCTGTCATCTTACCAGCGTCAAGACCCATACCAATAATTATCGCTCTAAGTTTATCTTTCAACTCTGCACGGGTCATCTTCTTGACATCTGTGTCGTCGATGACTATGAATACATCGATATCAGACTGGGGAGTCGCTTTTCCTTGGACAAGAGAACCTGCAAGAACGTATGAGACAATGTACTTTTCGAACTTCTTCAACACCATGGTCTTGTGGACTTCTGCAATTTTGATAGCGGCAAGCATACCCTTGTCGTATACAGGCGCTGCTAGAGCAATCATCTGTAACAACTCGTATTTTCCATCATAACATGACTGCCACAACTCTGTTAATATAACCACTTCAGGACTCAAGTTTTTGTCAAGCTCCTCAGCCATCTTCTTCATTATTGCTAAAAGCTTATCCTTGAGTTCTCCCTTAGGCATCTTCTGGCTGTCACTATCATCAACCAGAACCAAGACATTGATCTTGTCTTTATTCTCCTCCTCCTTTGCAGGCGGGAGTAGAGCTATGCCCATCACATAATCCTCAAACTTTGATAGAATTTTAGTCTTGAACTTGTCAAGCTTGGATTTTATCGCTACTAATTTTTTCTTTGTCTCATCAGGAATATCCTTTGGTAGATTCTCTAGAGAAGATTTTTTTTTATTCTTTTTCTTTGCCAACGACCTCACCCTTGATTATAATATTAGTTTATTATTCCAAAGCGATTTATAAAAGTTGTGCTTTAAAATAAGTGAATAAATCGAAAGTTTTATTAATGTGGTAACCGTAAAATGATGATTAAAATAATTGGTGATATTTATGGCTGAGGAAGGAGAAGAAGAAAAACCTGATTATATGAAGCTTGATCATAACGGTTTTGTAGAGGAAGCAAGGAAAAGTCGAGAGATTCAGGACTTAGAAGAAAGACTCAATAGAGGTCACGCAATACTTGTGTCATATCGCCAAGCACCAAAAGTAGGAAGTGAACATGTTAAAAGAGCAGTAGAAATAGATATCGGCGAGTTATCAAAAGACCTATACAAAACATTTGAAGAAAAAGCAAATGAAGGTAAAAAACTAACCTATAATGAGCAGATGGACTTCTTCAAAAAAATATCCAATGTAGTAGGCCCTGCAATGAAGATCGGCAACGAAGACACACCTGATGACAATTACAAACACTTAGAGTTATACTTGGACAAGTTTGACTCTTTGACAAAGCAAGAGGCTGGAACAACAAGAAGTCAGGTTCTACAAGCGATAAAAGAAGGTCATGCTTCACAGGCAAAACAGATAATAGTTAATGCCATTATCGCATATCATAGAGCACGAGATGAAACTGCTCTCTTGCATGAAATAGTGCCGCCTGATGACCAGGATTATCACTTGGGATCTGCAGAGGTATTAGCCAAGAAGATAAACGAGGAATACAAAGCTGCAGGAATAGAGAAAGAAGTGATTCCAGCAGACATAGCAAGAGACATTCATCAAGCATATAGAGACAGAGCCAAACTAACAATTGATAACCTAAACAAATATATGCATAAAAAACCAGAACATCAAGAAGCATAATTATTTTTTTCTTTTATTCGAATTGTGGCCAGAAATAGTTCTCATTATTTATTATATAATTATTAATCTCATCAAGCTGTTCTAGATCTGTTGAACTTGTAAAGTCACTGGCTTCAAAAGCTAATAATTGTACCTTTATATTATCATTTTGTAAATCATCAAATGTTACGTTGAAGTAACCAATTGTCTCGTTATCGAGTTGTAATCCTCCTGCGTAGAAAGACTCGTTGAAGTTCATCTCTGGGATTGTATAGCATTCATCATCAACACATAGCTCCTCTTCAGGAATTACAACTCCACTTTTGAAAAGGAATGCTTCCACAGTATATGAACCTGTTACAAGTTCTATCTGAGGATCCTCTGTTTGGTTTCCTAAAAAAGTAACTTGTGATATGAACTCATCCTCTCCAGGCTGAGCTACTCTTGTAAATATTGCAACAACTCGTTCGTCAAAACCAACATCCCGTTCTGAAGAAGATCTGAATTTCCATACAAGATTACTGCCTTCAATTTCCTTGCCAACGATTTTTTCCTTAAATAAAACATTCAAAGTTTTCTTTGGTTCTACATGAAGATTTACTACTTGATCCACATCTAATAAAGTGTCAACTCCTTGACTCGTGACAAAATAATTATGTCTGAAACCAGATATCAACCCTCCCAGACAAACAGGAAGCTTGGTCTTGATATTAGCAACACCTAAATTATCCTTTAAGGAATTACCTAAAAATATCTCCTCATTTCCACAGGTAAATGTTAAAGAAACATCTTCAATAGAAGAATTATCATGAAGATTTACAGTGTTTATTGTAACCTCACCGCTATTCCAATGTGCAGGGTCAGAGAATAGTGAAGGTCTTAAAAACTCTATTCCTTCTAGTTCTTCATCTTCCTCTTTCCTGAATTCATAATAACTATTTGCTCTCACATTGACTTCGATTGCAAATTTAAGACTATAACCTTCGCCATTAAATGACTCTGTATCTGATAACGCTACAACTACGGGATATGATACATCATAAGAAAACTGGTTTTTCAAGAGCATTATATCAATAAATCCTAATCTAATAGAGTCAGGACTTTCCATTATTAACGCTCCTTTTCCAGGTGTAACTCTGAGATAAGGATCCCACCAAGGCATATACAAGAAATTAATCTCGATATCTTCAAGCACTTCAGGAGAGTAATCAACTCCGATAACCAGATTCATATAGAAAGATTGAAAATAAGGATTATCACTAGTAAAGATAAAACTATCTCTGGAACCTGCTATCTGTATATTAGGAATGTTGTCTGCAAGAATAATTTTTAGCTTTTCTTTAACTTCCTGGATTGTCCACATATGGGGAACCTTAAAATCTATTGATGAATCACCGCTTATAGGAGGTATTGAAGGTTTTCCTCCATCACTAAACGAATTGATAGTTATAAGCTCAGTTGTTACTTGCTCAAAGAAACCCTGTCTTTTTACTATAGACATTACCTCATCAGCAATGTCAAAAAACTTTTTTAGGTTCAAATCAAGTGAAGTTTCAAAATCTGAAATCCTCTGGACGCTATTGCTCTCACCAATTATCTTTAAAGGGTACTCTGCAGAAACAACAACTCTTGATTCTCCTACTACAACCTCTGAGTTTACTTCGCTATCATCATCTTCTTTAACTTCAAACTCCTTAAACTGCGAAAAATCAACACACTTATCCAAATTATTATTAATGTAATCAGCCAACTGATACTCCACAGACCTTGTTCCCCCAGTTTTCTCAATTGGGGGCTGTCCAGAGGAAAAATAACAGTCTAAGCATTTATTTGAACTCTTCATATAATACCAGTAAGGAATCACATAATCACTTTCAGGAGAGAATGCAACTGCAGAGCTAGAAGTTGGCATATCACCTATAGCTACAAACCCATATCTTTCAGGATGTATATAACCTCCACTATCACCTAGTTTCCTCAAACCTTCCTCTGCAATCGAAGCAAGACAGAACTCTATATGTTGTTTTACCTTTGATTCTTCAAATGTATACTCAATCTCTTCCCCAGGAGGAGGAACCTCTTTCGAAACCTTGTTTATTAATATAAGTATCCCAACGATTATCAACAACACAAATCCTATTACTACAAATATTGTTATCTGACCTTTCTTCATGTTTCAACCTCTGGTATTGAATTGCAGAGCTTATTGCTTGCACTAGAGTGTCTCACATCAAAGTATTCCTTCCAGTTTCCTTCGAACTCCAAGCAAACCTTATTGTACTTCTTTTCGTTATGCAGTATTATCATCTTATCCTTGACAAATGATATAGTTTCATTTTCTACTGTTTTATTCTGATAAACTTTGTATTCTCCTGGATTAAGCGTTATCTTAAATTCCAAACCTGGCTTCTTAGGCGCCACTAACCCTGATATTGTATAGGTGTAGAATTTACCACCTGTCACATTCTCCAACAAGCCTGTTCTCTCGGCTTGCACATGAGCAGCTACAGCAGTACCAATTCTGCCTGAAATGGTGAATGCGGTCTCAGGGAATTCACTGGAAAACTTCTTGTCGCATATCACGCTTTTACGGTATTCCTTATCAGTAAATGCGTTGTGAAGACGTCTATCAATAGCATCTCTCCACTCAATCATAATACCTGCATCAACCAAGAAATTAGATATCTGATTAAAGCCTCTGACAGAATTTAGTGCTGTGGCATAGTCAGCCCATCTATCGCCAGAATTCCAATTGAGTCTATTGAATGCTTCTCTATTTGTTTCTTTAAGCTTATCATCTGCCTCTTTTCTTTTCGTTTTAAAGTCGTCTTTCTTTCCATCAACTGTTTCTTCCTCAGAGTCTAAAAACGTTTTTATCTGTTCCTCACTAGCCTCTGTATTACCTGTTATCTGCTCTGCAAGTTTCTTTCTTTGCTCATCTTGTTTTTGTTTATCTTCATCTGATGGTCTTGTTAACCAATTCCATCTTCCAATACCTTTGTAATCACTATAAGCAGCTCTGTGGTCATTATAAGTGCTCTGAGCATCATTATACTCAGTTCCAGCATCTATGGCCTGTTGATTAAGTGTTGAATACTCAGCATAACCCTCTCTTATAGTTGCTGGCAGACTATCTAGTCTTTGTTGCTGCCAAGAAGCATGATAATGATCCAAATCATTTTTAATTTCAGAAGGCACATCTTCTGCTTTTACTTTCTTCCCGTTTACATAATAATAATCTCCCACTCGCTCATATCTTGTGTTACCAACAACTTTCTTACATCCATGAACACTGCAGAATTCATCAGGTTGCGCAGGTTCTTCTGGCTCAAAAACACGGTCATCGTATGGACGGTCAAGGGATCCAAGTATGCTATCACAAACGCTTATAGGTTGATTGTATTTAGCCTGAAGATTCTGGACGCCACTAAAACTGTTTAAAAACTTTGTAACCTTACTCACTGAAGCAGCTATATTGCACATACCCTCTGTAACACCGCCTATACCTCCTCCTGTAAAATAACAAAAGGTAGATAAAGAAGTGCCAACTAGACTAGCTGGATTACTGAGTGAATCTTTGAGAAGCTTCATCATATCATCAGCTATTGCTGAATAGGGAAAAACCTCAAAAAACTCACCAACATAGAATTTGCACTTGTTACCAGTTCTCATCTCAGCGCAACCACTAAGAGGAAATCCCCCATGAAGAAAATCCCTGTTCAAACAACTTAGATACTCACAATCAATGGCTTTTGCCTTTTGCAAATTGTACATAAAAGAAGGAAGACACATTGTCAGAACACTCATAACCAAACTATTATCAGGGTTGACAAAGTCGGCATAGCTCTCATAACCCGCGACTTTAGACATAAATTCAACCCCAGGCAGTTTTCCTATGACATCAGTAGCTTTTGTCTGAAAATCTGCTTTGCAAAGCATTATCTGGCACATGCCCTGACTTTTCGGAACACTAAATGCTGCATCTGGAACAACACCTACTGTAGTTCCTACCTTGGTTACAACCTGCCCCGCAGGTTTAGTAGGAGGAAAACCTTGCATCGAAACACCAAGAGTACTAAGACCTCCGGAAATTACATTCATTGCATTCATTCCACCACAAAACAATCTATAATTAGTTAGAATGTCCCTGTAAAAACCATACTTGTTCTCCCATTCCTGTGCTTTTTGTTGAATACTAGCAACCTCTGCTCTTATTTGTTCTTCTGGTCTTTCCAAGTTAGCAAAGTTTATCTCCAGCTTAACTATTTCCTTCTCAGGATTAGTGACAAAGAACTTTCCTACAGCTGTCTCTTTTCGAGTCTGAATACTCAAAGTACAGTTAAACTTTATTTTTTCAACCTCATCAGGCAAGGAGGATTGGGTGAACGAGAAAACAGCCACAGGATTCTTATTTCCAATATCAAAATTGAACAATTTAGGACTACCTCTAGTTTGGTAAGTTGTCCCATTCTCTGCTTTGCAATCTGATATCCGTAAATTTAACACTTCCACATTACCAGACTTTGGACTTAATGTAGAATGAAGATATACTTTCTTATTCACATAAGGCATGAATTGCTTGTTAATTGTGCTAGGAGAATAATCATAACTTATCCTCCAATAATCAGGTTCTAATTCTTGAGACAAGCCAAGGATTTCTTGTTCAACAGTCTCCTCAATCGTATTACCTGCAAGATCTCTGATTGTAATCTTTACATCTCCAATATAGGGGTCATCTCCATAAACAACAGATGAGAATACGCATTTCCAGATTTCATCTTCCTGTGCACAACTACCAGGGACCTCCTCACCTCCAAAAGCAGAGAAGTTTGCCACACCAGAGACAGGTCCTATATCCTCACTAACATTCATAGTGATTATCATCGTGTCCCCCAACTTGACATACTCTGCTACTTGTGATTCCACCTTTGTACTAAGAACAACTGGGTCTTTAGAGTCACAAACCAACTCCCTCCTAAGGCTGTTGCTTACTTTGTTGTAGGCGTCGTCCATTGTCTGGTCTGGGATTATCTTGATGGTTACTCTCTGACCTGAGCTGCAGGTTGTCTTTGCTCTTGCATAACAAGTCTGTCCATCACATGTATGCACGAAGTGCTTTGCACCTGCAAGCGAATACCTGATAAGTCTCTTCTCAAATGTTCCTTTCTCATCCTCAAACTGTATCTTTATAGGAGCATACACTCCAGAAGGAATATAGCAAGTGTCTTCCAAACAAGCCTCTGTTCCTATGAAAGTAACCCTTGGAGCAGTGTCATCGAGCTCAAAGATATAAACCTCTTCAAGTAGTGTGCTATTTGTATCGTTGTAAAGAGTTATCGGAATAGTAACAGTATCTGAGGAGAGAAGTAGCAGAAGTCTCCTTATATAGCAGGTGTATGTATCATTCTCCTTCTGACACGAGCTTGATTGAACAACCATGTTCTCGTATCCTCTCTCCTGAACTATAGCATCGTTCCTGTTCAGGCCTGAAACATCCGCTGTGAGCCTGACAAAGTCTTCTCCTCTAATGACCATCTTCATATCAATATTAGGCACTCTCCCAGTTGAGATTGCACCTATAGGTCTGCCGTGACTTTCAAATTCCAAGAATTCCAAACCAGTCAGCTCTAGAGCGCTAACAGAAGGAATTAGTAGAAACAATATTAACAAGGCTCTTCTCTTCATCAACCAACACTCTTTTAGGTATTTAATCAACCTTGTCCCTTATATAATTTTCTATTAATAAAATATTAGGATATTATCATCTTCAGGAGTATTTTTAACTTTAAAATAGAAAGATTTATATACTAATTAGTATCCATTATTTATCAATTAATAACAATCTGACACTAAAATGGGTTCACCAAGATTAAAAACAATCTTAATGATTGAAAATACTCTGAAGAACATGGAAGACAGCGCAATAACACTTGCTAATCTAAAAAAAATACTTCCAAAAAAAGTTAATCATTACACATTGATGGAAGCACTACATTATTTGTATGATAGTAAAAAGATCATTTACTGTCCTGATGGCATTTTATGGATTTATAATGATAGTCCTAAACTTCAAAAAGCTATTGAAGAAGGTTATGAATGGAAACCAGATAAAAAAGATTAATATTTCTGTGGACGCCAAAATATTTCCGAAAAAACTTGGAGAATACTTATTAAGAAGAATTTATAAGAATCCTCTATGAACAAAAGAATAATTCTTTCAAAAGATGCTAAGAAAGTATTTCTAAGATTAAAAAACAAAAGGAGAATAACAAAAAAAGAATTAACCTTACTAAAAGCAATAGAATATAAATTTGAATTAATAAAAACAAATCCTTTCTATGGATTAAAAGTTCAAAAGAAACTTATTCCTAAAGAATACCGAATTAAACACAATATAAAAAACCTCTACAGAGTTTCTCTTCCGATGTTTTGGAGAATGCTTTACACTCTAAGAGAAAATCAAGAAGTGGAAATAATAGCTTTCATCCTAGACATTCATAATCATAAAGAATACAATAAAAGATTTAGCTACAAAAAGAAATAATATTAGTTTAAAGTTATCTAATCTTACCTTCTATCTTCTTGTCCACATGGACAATTTCAGAACTAGTCTTCAAAGGTTTCCCTTCAAAGTATGCTTTGCCACTCTTTGCCTCTAACTTGACATCCATGAACTCGTTGAAAGTAATCTGCTCATTGTTTGGCTTTGCTCCTTCGACAAGAACATTTTCACCCGGTTTACTTTTGTCAACAAAAAGTATACCAACTTTTTCCCCAGCAGCAGCAGCCAACAGCATACCCTCTGACTTCTCGCCACGCAGTTTAGCATGCTGCAGGTTAGTGACAACAACGAGTTTCTTACCCTTCAACTCATCCTTCGAGTAATGACCCTTTAATCCTGCAACTAGCTGCCTCTCTTCACCAATATCAACCTTTAATATGTAGAGCTTGTCAGCAGATGGGTGATCCTTAATCTCTTTAATCTCTGCAACCTTCAAATTCAGCTTTGAAAAAGCGCTTTCCTCAGCCTGAAGCTTTATAGGTTCAATCTTTTTGTAAAATATCTCTGCTTTGCCAATAGTATGATTCTTCAAATCAAAATTCAAATCTTTGAATGACAAGTCTTTCAAGTTCAACTGCTTCTCGATATTTGCAGTATAGACAGGAAGAATAGGTTTTAACAAGATAATAATGTTCTTTGCTAGGTTGGTACATAAAGACAGGACTTGATGTGCTTTTTCCTTATCTTTTTTTATCAGGCTCCAGGGTTCTTTGTCCTGAAAATATTTGTTTCCTTCAGCACTTATTGCTAGAACTGTGTTTACCGCTTTTCTAAAATCATAATCTTCATACTGTTTTATTGCTTCAGCAAACTTTTTCTCCAATGGCTTTGTGAAAGCATCATCCCTTGCACTAATCACCTTACCGTCAAAGTTCTTGTTCAAAAAAGAGCATGTTCTATATATGTAGTTGGCGAGATTACTAACAATCTCTGAATTAGTTCTTTCAACCAATAATTCTTCTGAATAATCCCCATCTGAATCCAGGGGCATTGTGCCTATTATGTAAAACCTGAACCTGTCTGCACCATACCTCTCAATCTGTTCAAAAGGCTCAATAACGTTGCCTGAAGACTTGCTCATCTTGGCGCCTTTTGTTAGTATGAAACCATGTGTGAACAATTGCTTGGGCAATGGAACCTTAGCAGAGAGAAGCATTGCAGGCCAAAAAGCAGCGTGGAATCTCAATATATCTTTTCCAATTATATGAACATCTGCAGGCCATATTTGGTTAAACTGTTTATCATCCCTACCATAACCCACGCCAGTTATATAATTAGATAAGGCGTCGCACCACACGTACATAACCTGGTCATCATCTCCAGGAACAGTGATACCCCAAGGCAAAGAAGTTTTAGGTCTGGAAAAACTTATATCCTTTGCATCCTTTAAGAAAGACAGGATTTCATTTTTTCTCTCTTTAGGAATTACTTTGTATTCATCTGATTTTATTTTTTGCATAACTTCCTTGCTATACTTTGAAAGTTTAAAAAAATAATTTTCCTCCTCAACATGTTTGATATCTAATTTAGGGTGATTAGGGCATTTTCCATCTTCAAGTTCCTTTTCAGTCTTAAAAGTTTCACAGCCAACACAATAAAGGCCTTTATACTTTTTTTTGTAAATATCACCAGATTTAACTAATTCTTTCCAGAGCTTTATTGCCCCAGGATGATGAATCTTCTTATCAGTAGTTCTAATAAAATAATCATAAGAAATGTTTAGCTGTTTGTAGAGTTTTTTGAAAACAGCGACATTCTCGTTGAGAAACCAGGTTATTTCCTTCCCTTCCTTTTGAGCAGTCTCCCAGTTCTTTGTTCCATGCTCATCAGTACCAGTCTGAAAGAAAACATCTTTTCCCAATAATTTATGGAAACGTGCAACTACATCAGCCTGTACAATTTCCAAAGCATGACCCAAATGAGGCCTGGAATTCGGGTATGCAATCGCAGTAGTTACATAAAATTTTTTTCCCATGACGATGTTGAGAGAAGAATTATATTTAAAGGTTGTTATTGAAAGTTTCTGATTGGGAAAAAACTACAGGTCATCCGGGATATTTTCGTGACGAGAAAATTTTGCACTGGACAAATATCTGCATAGCGCTTAATAAGAAGCATTCGTTCTAAAATTTAAAAGAAATGCAGGGCGCATAGCCCAGCAACCTTGACGGGTAATATGCATAAAGTTCTGTATTTTAAATATTTTACGTTTAGCAATGGCAGGGTCGCATAGTTCGGCATTGCGCTCGACTTATGATCGAGTGACCTTGACGGGTCTCATGGGTTCAAAAGCTTATTGCTCCTTGGGCTTGGAAGTCCCGTCCCTGCCGCTAAAAAATAGAATTGTCGTAGTCGCCTAATGATATAACAAAAATCACAGATTTTTGGAACCCAAAAAGCTTCGCTTTTTGTTGTGGCAAATGCCTGAAACCACCCTATGTAGTGTTGGGCGGTCAGAAAGCATTTGACTGTCACAGGTCATCCGGGTTCGATTCCCGGCTACAGCGTAATAAAACTTAGAACTATATAAATTTTTTGAAAAAATAAAATATCAAACCTTCCTGTAAGCAAACAGAACCACATCTCTATCTTTGACCTTGTAAACGTCCACTCCTAGATTCATCGGTTTATCATTGACATAGTATAGCCATGAGTACTCATCATTAGCGCATACTTCATTAATACATTCAACGTATTCTGTATAAAAGATTTTCTTCAACTTCACTTCGTATTTATTCTTCAGAATATCAAGAAGTGTCGCATCTTTGAAAGCAAACTGTGAAGTCTCATTATTTCCTAACACTCTTAGAACAAGGGTGACCTCTCCTTCATTGCTTTGCTCTTGACAGCTTACCAGACTTAAACTTAGCAATAAGCTCACGACAAAGAGCCCTTTCATTAAATTGTCCTTTTTCATAGATTAACTTCCTCGCTTTTGGCAAACCCATAGAAAAAACAATATTGCTTACCAGATGTATAAGTGTGAATGGTAGTGCAGTTATGAATACTATGAAGCCAAACGGGAAGATGAATAATGAGCTTATGTTCAAAACAAGTTCAAACACTAACGTAGCTGCGATTGCTATCAAAACTGTAGATACATAGCCAGACCTCTTCCTCAGGAAGCCACCTAAGAATCCCGCTAAACCAAAGCCTAACGCCTGAAACAATGTCCATGGTCCGTGGCCTCCGAAAACAAAGAAATTGCTTGTCAATAAAGCACCTGCTCCTACTAAAAACCCTTTTTTCTTGCCAAACAACCATCCAGCCAATAAAGCAAAGAAAGTTATTGGTTCAGCGCTTGGTATTGCTTGCATAGGCACTCTTAGTAAACCAGCTCCGAGTATGAAAGATATCAGTATTAACGCCTCTCGCAAATTCAAAACACTCAGTTGCTTCTGCAAAGCATGCAATGCAACCCTTTGCTTCACATCTGTCTTCTGCTTTGTAGTTGTTTTTTGTTTTTGCTTCTTTTTTTGTTTAAGTTTTAGTTTCTGACTCATTTCCTTACCAAAAATATTATCAATGATATAAACACAACATTGACAATTATTAATAATGCTATATAAGAGATATTCATACTTCCTTTTATATTTTCCTTTTCCTCTGTGAACTCATAATCCTCTTGAAATGAAGACTCCTCTCTTCCAAACAGTGTTTGCTGGACATTGGTTTGCTCTTCTTCCTCACAATCAACTGTTAATGTTGTGTGATAAGTGTCTGTCTCATCATAGTAACTCACAATAGTTTCCAAGTCATACTCTCCTTCAGCAGTTGATGGAACCCGAACAGTAAAGGACTTTGTCTCTGTATCAGCTTCATCCAACTTTAAATCTCTTACCAAATCTACACTAAGATCAGCATTAGTTACCTGTATTGTGACCTCTTCATCCTCTTGCCCTATATTGCTAACTTTTACATCCATAGTAATATATCCTCCACAACTCACAGATTTGCTGTCAGGAACTTTTACCACTAATTCGTGTTTTTCCTTCTCGACTTCCACTTCATAAGTGATTATTTCTCTGTAGGGAAGCTCTCCTTCTCCGGTTATTGTCAATATCAAATTATACTCATCATCATCTGCATCCAATGGGATGTCAAACTCCAATTCAACTTCTTCTTTTTCATCCTCATCTATATCTACGCTGTTAGACTCAGCTTCCAAGTCATCTCCGTCATCAATACCTTCTATAACTCCTTCAACTTCCACATTCTCAAGTTCAAGCTCTTCATCCAGATTCTTTATTTTTATGACTATCACTAGCTTCGAGCCAGGCTTTACCTCGATTTTATCACCTTCATCAACACTCTCACTATCTGAATCAACGATTGCTTGAACTTTGCTGACACTCATTTTATTAGGACATAAATTATCATATCCGTAGAAAGGGGGATTTGTTATTGGGTTGAATGACACATCAAAAGCTGTGTAAGACAAACCTATAACCTTATCATCAGTGCTTATCTCATAGTCACCTGCACCGACCATTGCAGCTTCGAAATCTGTGCCTGCTGAATCTATATGCCAGAAAGACCAATACTTTCCTGCTCCTGCATCGCTTGCGACTCCTTCAACAGATTCTAGGAAATAACCAAAGCCGAAATTCTGCCACACCATGTCCAGAGTTGTCTTCTGGAATGCGTCATAAGCAGATTGCTCATCATTGATAGTCACACAATCTGTATATATTGTTCCATCTGCCAATAGAACTACAACACCTACGTTTGCTGCTTGAGCAACAACTGCTAGCAAAATCATTGCTACTAGATATATTATCCCTTTCCCCATTCTAAAAACCCCTGTTGGATATTATATCCAATAGAAAACTATTTATACTATTTAAACCTTTCTATTTGCATGGTTGGCAACAAACCCAACTACAGAAAAGAGGATGTGCTCAGGACGTTTTTATACATAGATGAAAAACCAGTAAGCAGAATGGAACTGGTGAAAAAATTATCATTAGGTGAAGGAACCATAAGGACAATTCTTAACAACTTGAAGAATAAAAAACTGTTAAAATCAAACAAACCAGGACACTTCCTATCAAGAAAAGGAAAAGAAAGAAAAGAAAAAATAATAGAAAAAATCAGTGGACCGAAAAAACTAGCTCTCAAGGAGTACAAGAGATTGAAGAGCTGTGGATTACTCATCAAAAAACCCAGCAAGAAAAAGATAACACTTGATCTGAGAGACGAAGCGATAAGGTCAGGTGCTTACAGCGCAATAATGTTTCTATATGACAAAGACCTTGCAATACCATTCCTAGATTACGAGTATAAGAGAGAGAATCCTGAAGACTACAGGAAGATAATCGAGAGTTTTGAGTTTAAGAAAGAAAACATTCTGATAATCACATTTGCAAAAGACTACAGAACATGTGAGAACTCAGCGATAGCTGTCGCACAAAAGATAATAAGAATAACAATCTGACTATTTCTTCAAAGCCTTCATCTTCTTTGTGACTGCGATCTTTGCGTCACATTTTTCACAGTTGAAGATTACAGCTTTTGCTCCTTTGTAAGATTTTCTCATGAAAGGAACTTGTACTTCTCCAGAGTTCATGCATTCAGGACAAGTATATTGAATACTACAAGTCAAAGTGTCTTCATACTCTTTCTTCTCAACTGTATAGTTACACTCCGGACAGACATACTCTGAAGCTCTAATTTTAGGCTTGCCAGTTTTTTCATCTTTAGGTTTGCTCATCAAAGCTTTCTTGCATTCAGGACATTCCTCTCTAAAAACCCAAGCAACTGCTTTTCCATTACCAATAGCTCTTCTAGTAAAATAAACACATTCATCCATACTTTCAGGAAATCTTAATGACATTTGGTCACCTCATAGCTCCAATCTTTTAACCTCTATACTTATAGCGTTGTCCAACACCTTTATATAGCGAGGACATTCAACGAACTCATAGTTATTTTCTTTGCAATAGTTTATTAATTTTTCTTTTTCATCATCAGAAGAGAATTTAATTATAACATTGATGCCAAGTTTATTCCTATGTATAACCTCATAATCCGATAACTCATGAATTATTTTTGTACGCACGACATCAAAGAACAACAACTTATCTTTTAATCTAGAAAGCTTCTTATACAATTTCTCATAATCAATATCAACGCTGAAATCCTGAAAAAAATCGTAATATTCCTTTTTATCAACTGCTATGAAGGCTCCTTCTTCAAGGTTCAGCGATTTCCACCTACCGAAACTGCCAACGATAACATCGCCGTATTTAGCTTCTTCAGTTCCAATGCTGCCAGATACATCATTTATCAGGAACAGCTTGTTTTTCTTTGAAAAATCACTAATAAGCTTCATATCTTGTAATGCAAAGTAACCAGCCATAGAGTTGAAAAGCAAAGCAGCGTTTTTCTCCTTTATATTAGATACTAAGCCGTAATCAGTCTTCAACCTAAGCTCGTTCAGCTTCAATTTCCGGATATACTGCTGATAAGTCATCCATCCACCCTGATCCTGGATTAAAACGGTTTCATAACCTAATTTTTTCACCAATTTTAAAGAAGCGAGTATTGCAGTATTACCTCTCCTAACAAACACTAAATACTTCTTTCCTGTCAACCTTTTTAACTCTAATTCACAATTATTCTTCATATATTTAGAAAAAATTTATATATTAATAAATATAGTGATGTTTCGATGGAAAAAAAGAACCCGACACTAGCTGCAATTCTCAACTTCATTATTCCTGGATTAGGGTATCTCTATGCTAAGAAGAGAGAAACATTCGGATGGATTGTGTTGGTATCGATGATTCTCTACACTGTTTACAGCTATGACAAACCATACCTTTTATACCAACCAATGTTCATAGCGAGTTCATTGCTACTGTCATTTGCATTTGCATATGATGTGTATAGAGAGCTAAGGTCAAGAAAGAAGTGAGTTAAAGCAATAAGAAGAAAAATGTCGCTCTGCTTACTCAACTCAAATCACAGCAGCCCGAAAGCAAACTCCTAGAGTCTTAAGAACAGAGCAAGATATAAAAACACTATTAATTTTATAATAGTTTCTATTAGAATAAAGTAAACTTTAAATATAGTTCTCTAATTTCTCAAAGATATTACCTTTTTCAAGTTGACGCAAAGCGTCGCGACCAAAGGAAGCATGATCCTGGTCAAGCTTGATAAAGGTTGTTGCCTCTGTAGCTAAACGGTTTCGTCCGTTTACACCGAGGTGTGGCGTAAAGCCACACAGGACGCCATAGGCGTCGCGACTGCAAGGAGCTGGCTTTTGTCCAAGCTTTTCGCAAAAGGTTGTTGCCTCTGTAGCTCAGCTGGTACTTCGTGCAAACGAAGGTTTACGCGCAGCAGAAAAGAGCGTTACCTTGGTAAGGTAAAGGTCCCGAGTTCAAATCTCGGCAGAGGCTTTTCAAAGCTTTAGCGTGAAAAGACTGTGCAGAGGCCCAAAAACCCCAAGTTTTTGACTGTCTCGGCAGAGGTTTATAATCTATCTTTTATTATTTGATTTAATTCGTTTATTATGATTTTAATATCTCCTAGTTTTCTTTCAAGATAATCTTTTTTCACAAAGAATCCGTCATAAGCAATTCTGTTTCTAATTATTCTCAATTCATCAATCAATGAAATCCTGTAAGCACCAAATTGTTTATAGTTGGATTCTAGATACTCTATCAGCTTTTTATGAGCGCCCTCTCCAGCAACTTTATATCCGTCTAATAATAGAACTATGCTTATCAATTCTCTGATAACCTCATAATACTCTTTTGTGACATTTGATGGGAATCTGCCGATATCAATTTCTTTAACCATTTCTAACGTCTTATTAACCATTTTCAGAATAGAGTTTGCTTTTTCTTTGTCAGGAGTTACTCTTATTAAGCCATTCATTTAAAACACTTTCAGATAACCTTTTAATAACACCCCGTTAATGATGTTGTTTCGTAACTCCTTACTAAGATTATTAAAATTTTCGCAAAAAAAAACGGAAATTTTTCGGCTTAATCGTAATTCATACTTTTTCAAGTCCAAACGTCTTTCCTTGCATAACAAGAACAAGTCTACATCACTTCCTTTCACATCCTCTCCTCTTGAAGCAGACCCGAATAGTATGATTACATCAGGCATACAACGACCTTCTAGGTATTCCAGCAACCCAGATTTTTTTATCATCATAATTATATCTAATTCCTTTAGAAATTTGAAATTCTCATCCTCTCTATTAGCATAATACACAGGATATGAGTGTATTCTATGCTTTTCTTTTGTTATCAAACCTTCTTTTTCGAGTTCGTTCAAATACTTTTTGACAGAGGTTGGAGCTAAGTCTATCTTTCTACTGAGCTCTCTAAGCTGAAATCCTATACCTTTTGGCAAAGGGTCTTCAAAAAACACCCTTAAAAGCCTGTATTTGTTATATTTTTGTAACATACGTAATAATATTATTACAACTGTTATATAAATGTTACGATTTTAGAAGAGGCTTATTTCCTAACAATAAATTTCTTTTCTAACTTACCCAACTTTTCTTTTATACCACCATATTCGAGTTCGTTCATACCAAGCATTGCGTTTCCGCTAAAGCCCTGCTCTCTTATATTAATCGCTTTATCTGCTGCCTTGTTTCTCACATGATCCCAGAAAGGATGATCAAATAAATCAATTGCTTCTGTTAAAACACCATTATGGACACAAAAACCATGAGCGCTTACAATTGGCGGACCATCGAAAAAGGAGATTGTTGAATGACTTCTTACTGGCATTAAAGGTCCTGTATGGCTTCCTCTCATAAAACCTGCAACATAATGACATATTTCATAAGGGCTTAATATTTCTCCTGTTGCTGGAAATTCTCCTTGTACTCTAACAATGCAAACAGGATCATCTTTTCCCGTATATTTTCCTGCAATGTTATGAAGCCTTGTTGTTGAAACTGATACTGCTTGTTCACCTGTTATATTTGAGTGAATGCTTTCAACAACATATCTCTGATTGTCTCTTAACAAACACGCAATATCATAAAGGTCTTCAGGACACTTCAACTCAATAATTTTATCTCCTGTTGTATGGGCAACATCCATTATTGTGAATTTAAAACCCTTTTTCATTTTTGGACTCAGCATTAAACCCGAGTTATGCATAGGGTCTGCAAATCCCAGATAAAGAGGCAGATTATAAGCTCCCGGATCTGTTTTGTCTGCTGCAAAAACAACAAATGGCTCGTTCGGTCTTTCTTCAAATTCTATTTCTGCAACAGCGGGACCTAAGCCTTTAACGTTTCCTGAAAATGCATCTGCCAATAAATCCTGTCCTGCTCCGTACAAGCCCTGCTCCTTTGCAACTTCTGCACCTCTCTCAAGAGCATCCCAGCCTAATTTGTGGATGTCCTCATTATCCTTTCCTTTGTTATGCGCCATTAAAATCGAAACATCATCGCCTGTAGTAAAAACATAATATGACTTTACTATACCGCTGGATTTAACATGAGCCTTAACAGCCTTTACAAGTTCCTTGCTTGGAACAACATGACCAGCTATACTACCAACATCTGCTTTTATTAAACTTAAAGTTGTTTTGATAAAAACCACCTCCTCTATAGTGCCGATAAAAATAGCTTACTTATATTTAAAGTTTTCTATGAACATCATACTTCATCATACAAAAATAGAGTTATACTCTCCTTCAAACTTTAGAATACAACAAAAAGTCAGAGCCATAGAGAGAGTAGTTTATATATAAATCATAATTATTGTGTATGTAATTACCAAGAATCTTGTTGAAGTTATGACATTTTTCGTCTTCTTCTTGGCATGGAAACCAATGATCACTGTAGAAAATATAATCATATCCCTCTTTATTTAGCTTTTCATACATTGACAAACCTTTCTTGTAATAACCAATGTCTATTTTTGATTTTGTTTTGATCATCGGAAAAGCAACTATTATCTTTGCTTCAGTTTTATTCTCTAAAGCAAACAAGTATTCGTTATAGAACTCCTTTGGAGCGTAATGAAATTCGTTGATTCTATTGTAGGATGTTGTTAAAACATTTGCAAACAAGATTATTAACACTAAACCAATAAATAATTGTTTTTTATCAAATTCAATATTCTTAAAAGTCTGTATTAAACCATAAGCTATGAAATAAACTATCCAGGGGACGCATAACATCAGGAATCTTACAACTTTCTGAGGATAAGCGATTAAATATATGAAAGAGACAATTAGCAAAAAAGCCAGAAAAATATTTTTCTTTGATTTATTATAAAACAAGAATGCAAAACCAACTAATACAAAGACAGAGAAGAATGTCCAAGTAAAAATATGTTGTGGGTAAAATAAAACACTCTCTTTGTAGAACCAAGCATACCCTACGAGTGACTCAGTTAATTGACTTATAAACGGATAGAACATTGCAAGGAAGAAATTACTTGTTTCTTTGTAGAAGAGAAAAACATTGATGAAAAGTAAAGGTATTGCAACAAACACCCCCAATAAATACCTTGAAAGATGTTTGAACCAATTATTCTTTTTCTCAAAGAAAAAAATAGCAACAAATAATATTGGAAGGTAAATACCAAATTGGAATCTGGTTAGGAAAGCTACTGAACCAAAAATCCCAGATAATGTGTATTTCCTATTCAGGAAAAAGTAAATACAAAGAGCGTGAAAGAATAAAGTTGGAATTTCTGAAAGTATTGAATTTGAAGTTATGAAGAAAAAAGGAAAGACAGCTAATAAAGCAGGAAACAACCAGTCAAGTTTTGAGTCAAGGCTTTTCTTCCCAATAAGATAAAAAATCCACAATGTAACGATTGACAAAACCAGAATAAACAATCTTAAAAGGAAGATGCTTTGTGAAAAAGGAATGAGAATTATTGGGAAAATCACAGGCCTGCCTGTCTCCATAAGCCCTATTTCGCCACCAGACTGAATATAATCACTCATGTGCATGTAGACACTTTCATCCCAACCATAAGAATAAAAACCTTTAAATCCAAAGAGTTGAATAATAAAATAAATCACTAAGAAAAAAATAACTATCAATGATACATAATCTTTCTTAAGAAACCTTTTATCCTGAAAAATCCCCAACTTCATCTTTCACACTGAATTAATCAGTAATTTATAAATGTTTCAAAATCTTAGAAAAATCCAAACACAGAAACTATCACTATATACTTCACCAACAAACCAGTGAAGCTGTAAAATAACACTCTCTTCAAGCTGAACTTCATCATTCCCGCAGCTAAGATTATTATGGGTGATGACAATGGAAAAAGGTTGAATATTAGGATAGCCCAGTTGCCGTATTTCTCAACTGTTTTTTTAGCCTTTCGATATCTCCATTCGCTGACAAAATATTTAATATATCTATCGCTGAAGAGAAAGCCGACGCTGTAATCAAGCAGCTGCGCTATAATTGCAGTGATGAGAGCTATTACAATCAACGTTATACCAGAGTAACCTTCTGAAAGATAATAAGGAACAAGTAGTTCGACAGGCATCAATATGAAAAAAAGATACCCGCTAAAGTGAACAACTGCAAAAGAATCCAAAGTTGGTTGCTTACCTGCAACAATCTCTCTCCCAATAGTAAAGGATAGAACTCCTATAATAAGTAAGAGAATAATCAATCCCATAATGATTCTTTTCAGATTCATTTGATTAAGAATAAATAACACTTATACTTATGTTTTCCCTTTTCTAACTATCTGTAAGTGCGGGTATGCTATCTCTACGTTCTTTGTTCTCGCTACTCTGTGTAGGAAAGCAACGTTTATCTCGGATTTCATCATTCTAAGACTGCGATAATGAGCTAGGTATCTAACACTCAGTCCTACGGATGAATCTCTAAGAGAGACTCTTACAGAAGGTTCTTTCTTTATATCCTTAAAAGCGAATTTCTTTATTCCTTCAAGCCTCTTTCTCTCTTCCTGTATTTCACCCATCCTTTTCTCTATTATCTGTTTCTCCGCAACATTCTCTGTCTCACCATGATGTTTCTTCAATATACCTAGAGTCTCCATTATATGCTCATGCTTCTCTGAGTGATCATCTTTTGACACACTTACATATTTATTGACAACTTTAAAAGTGACATCTTTCAGAATCTCCTCTGCTTTTTTCCAGTTGCTTTCATAAGTTATATCCACTGACAGACCGTCCCAGATATATTCTCCACTCTTGGTGAAGTTGATAATTGGGCTTGTCAATACCTGCGCGTTTGGTAAGGTTATTATCTTGCCGCTTAATTCATCACTGTCTTCCAACAAGCCGTCTATGACTGTACTCATCATCTGTATCTCGATAACGTCCCCTTTGTCATCGCCAACCTTTATTCTGTCACCAAGACTGTATGTCTTGCTGAAGATTATCGTTAACCAGCCTACAAAGTTGAGTATTGGTTTTTGCAGTGCAAACGTTATTCCAAAACCTATCAATCCAACAGATGTTAGCCAGACGCCAAGGTTGCCTATTATGACTGACAGAATACCAAGTATTGAGAGTATCCAGACAATGTATTTCACTATTGAACTCACAGAGTAATACTCCTTCTCCTTTCCAACATATCTGAAATACCTTTCAAGAAGTGAATTGACGAATGATATTATCAGCTTGGCAAATAGGATTATGACTACTATAGTTACAAACTTCGGAATCCAAGAGACAATCCCAGCTGATAAAGAGGTGTAATTCTTTAAAATACTCTTATAGAATTCATCTCTAAAAGTGTAAACTGTGAAAAAAATCAGAAGTAAAGCTCCAAGTATAAACCCTTTGTTTTTTCCTCTCATGAAAACCTCTCTTTCCCTTGATATGAAAATGAAGGTTATAGTATAAAAACTTTTCTAATGGATAGAGTTTGTCCCAAGTCTTTCTTTTTTTGAAGAAAAATATAAATACTCCCTCAACG
>JACKQG010001053.1_pt1 | contig 38830 bp, 22 predicted proteins | sample 8237621 | NCBI WGS metagenome assembly JACKQG01 (sample SAMN15677084, study PRJNA649215) | marine metagenome | biome: marine; feature: Black Sea; material: saline water; isolation source: suspended particulate matter (SPM) from the Black Sea western gyre | collected 2013-06-09/2013-06-10 | depth... | reverse complement strand
CCGCGATCGGCGACTGGGTGGAACAAACCAACCAATGGCACTCGTGCGCGCACACCTCCTGAAGATCACTCCTGACACCCGAGAACTGACACCTGAGACCTTCCGCAAGCCGCGACCGGAAGAAACCGATGAGTGGACACACTGGCTTCATGGGGCTGACGGGAATGCGGTTGCACGGGACCGCATCGTTGGACCGCCGCGCCGCCTTCAATGGATGGCCCGCCCCTACTGGGCGCGTTTGCACGATGCGCCGTCCAGCACAAGTGCCATGGTCTCCTCTGGCGGCCGTGTGTTCTACATCTCTGACGAGGGACCCGCGGGAACATATGCCGGTCTGGAAGACAAGTGGTTCCTCGTTGCAAGAGATGCTTACAACGGGACGCTTCTGTGGAAACGGTCGATGCCCAACTGGGGATGGAAGCAGTGGACCGCCGATTGGCACGCCCGGAACAATCAACCCTTCCAACTGCCCAAACGGCTCGTGTCCATCGGCGATAGGGTCTATGTGACGTTGGGATTCAACGAGCCTGTGTCGGAGCTGGACGCAGCGACCGGCGAGGTTGTGAGGGCCTTTGAGGGAAGCGGACGCACAGACGAGATCCTCTATCACGAGGGACGATTGATCTTGTCGGTCAACAAAACAGCTCATGATCCTTTGAGGACCGAGCATCAGCCCTTGAAGAAGAGTATCGCGGTCGTCGAGGCCGATACAGGGAAGATGCTCTGGAAAACTGGCGACTACGCAGGTTTGGCGGCCAAGACAGATTCGATCGAGCCCAACGGGCGTCTGGAGCTGGCGGTAGGAGATGGGCGGATTCACTTCAGCGATCGCGATGCCCTCGTCACTCTCGAACTGGAGACGGGAAGCGAGATATGGCGGGCTCGGCGATCGTTCGGTCCAAAACTGAACGCCAACTTTAACACGCGAATGTATGAACTGCCCGTGCTTGTGTACAACGACGGTGTCGTGTTATTCGCGCAACCGGAGGGAACGATCAGCTTTCATTCCGTACCGGGGACCTTGTACGCGCATAGCGCAAGCGACGGCCGGCTTCTTTGGCAACATCGCTATGGCGGATGGGTACACAATACTCAGCCGAACGTGTTCGTCATCGACGGAACTGTGTGGATTCACGAACATCAAGAGGGCGCCGTCATGCAGGGAGGGAAGCGAATGGTTCTTCCCAATAACTTGCAGAGCAAAATCGACTACGCCGTGCTGGGACTGGATTTGCACTCGGGAGAACAAGTATCCCGGCTATCCACCAAAGCGATCTTCAACGTAGGCCACCACCACCGCTGTTACCGTAATAAGGCCACCGAGCGTTTCCTCCTGACGTCGCGACGCGGCGTCGAATTCATCGACACAAAATCCGGCGAGAATGATTTGAACCACTGGACGCGCGGCGACTGCCAACTTGGGATCATGCCCTGCAACGGCCTGCTGTACACCACGCCTCATCCATGCAGTTGTTACATCGACAGCAAGCTGAACGGCTACTATGCGCTAGCTCCCGCGGCAGAAAGCTCGCCGCCCACCGGTTCCGGCCCGTCGTTTGTCAAGGGACCCGCCTTTGAAGCCGCTGTTTCACGAGATTTGCCAAGCTCCGAGGATTGGTGGACGTTTCGGGGAGATGCAAAGCGAAGCGGGTCGGCAGAAACGTCGATTCACGGCAACTTGATTCCCACGTGGAAGGCAGAACTTGGCGCCAAAAGTGGACCGCTTACGATCGCGGAAGGAAAGGTGTTCGCACCGGTCGTCGACCAGCATCGGATCGTGGCCCTGGATGCCGCGTCGGGAGCCGCCGTATGGGAGTATGTCGCGGGTGCTCGAGTGGACACGCCGCCCACGATCTACAAGGGGATGGCACTGTTCGGATCATCCGATGGGTGGGCGTACTGTCTGCGAGCCTCGGATGGACAGTTGATGTGGAAACGTCGCGTTGCGCCGCGCGATCGACTGGTCGGCGTCCAGGGGCAACTCGAATCGGCCTGGCCTGCCCACGGGAGCATCCTTGTCCACGACGACATCGCCTACCTTGCCGCGGGCCGTTCCTCCTTTCTTGATGGCGGAATTCATTTCTACGCGATTCAACCTGTGACGGGCGAGATCGTTCAGCAGCGAAACGAATACACTCCCGATTCAGAAACGCACAAAATGGCGGCGAATCCCTCGTATACCCAGACGATGCCGGGCATGCTGGCAGATATCCTGGTCAGCGACGGTTCTGCAATCTGGATGCGCAACCACCAAGTCTTTGGCGACACGCCGTCAAGGCAAGGTCATGTCCACGCCACCGGCGGCTTCCGCGATGACACTTGGTTTAACCGCACGACCTGGAAGGTGGCCGCCGCAACGCACGCTCAACTTCTCGTCTTTGATGAAACGGCCGTCTACGCAATAGAAGCGTTTTCGAGCACGAGTCGAGCTAAGGCGTTCACGGCCGGAGGCAATGGCTACCGACTTTTCGCCAGATCGTTGAATCGCTCAGGACCGCTCATACCGCGCACACGCAAGGGAAAAGCTGGGAGAAAAGGTGCGAAACCGAACATCTCCGACAACTGGTCCGCTCAGATCCCTGTCCGAGGAACTGCCATGGCCGTGGCCGGCGATACGCTGCTGATCGCCGGTGCTCCGGACATCGTCGATCCCCAGGATCCTCTCGCCGCGTTCGAAGGACGCAAGGGTGGAGTACTCTGCGCCTTCTCTGCCAAAGATGGCAGCAAGCTATCCGAGCTGAACATCAACGCCCTGCCCGTGTGGGATAGCATGGCCGTGGCACGAGGCAAGATGTTTCTCGCGATGAAGGATGGCACCATCAGGTGTTTTCAGGGAAGACCCGTGGACGAATGAAAAGAACTCGTCGGTTCAGCCAGATTGCCCGCCGGAGGCAAGGCGGTTGATCAGGCGCAGCCGGATGTTGCCTTTGAAGACGCGTCCGGGCGAGTATATTTCGCGCCAAGTCGCCCCGTCGGCCTCCGCTGTCAGCCCGTGCCCGTCCGGGCAGCGCAACACGCCCGGGCCCTTACCGAGCCGCAACCGGATTGCCCGCGTATCGCCGCCGGGGTAGATCAGGATTCCCCATTGTTCGTCGCGCTGGCTTGTGGGAATGTTACCCTCGACCTGCAGGTAGTCACCATCGTCATCCGCACCGGCTGCACAGACCGTCAGCATGGGCGCCGGATGACATTGGATGTCGATACCACCCGCACGAAAACGATGGCCGTCAACCATTGCGACCCGACAGTTATCGCCAGCCTCTCTCAGGCAGGCAAACCGCCCAGAGAACTGCGCGCCGTCATGCGCGAGCCCTTCGGCGTCCGCGGGCGACCAGAACACTCGGTACCTGGCGTTGTCGGTTCGCGCCTCGACCACGATACCGTCGCCTGAAGCGTGGCCGAGTCTGACATCGTGTAGCCAGGGCTCGGGCTGGTAAGGCTCCCAAACGACGACGTACCGGCTGGTCAAATTCGTGCCGCGGCGGCGCGCGGTCAGAATTGGCATCATGTAGTTCTCGATCTTTGACGTGTCTTCCTCGGCTCGCCGGATCGATGGCGCCTCGCCAGCGTACAGTTCGCAGTCGATGGGCGCGAGCAGGTGCATCCGGAGTCGCGCGTCAGTCGGTGCAGATCCCGAGAATGTTCCCTGCCATGGCCCGGGGCCTTGCGTCTGTCGGACGTGCCGGATGTTGCCCCAATACTGGCTGAGCACGCCGTACTTGTCGAAATCCTTGCCCACGTCGCTCGTGCCGTAGTAGGCTCGCGTGGGCGTCGGCAGCTTGATCTTGCCGTCCGCGGCCAGCGAATCGGCGAAGGACGTGAGCGGCTTGTCGAAGGTGAGACGTTGGTCCTTGTCGGCGCTGCCATGGGCGAGGAAGTCGTGCTGGCTGCCGCCGATTACGTCAAACACATCGACAACGAAGGCGTTCGTCTCGTTGTCCTCGACCAGCATGATCGTGCGGCGGTAAGTCGAACACTGCGGGTACGATTTGACGTCTTCGGCTTCAATCACACCGAAGCCGTCCTTGATCGGTGCCCAGCAAGTGATACGCCCGCCAACCGTGTCGTGCGGTGTGTTGATGACCGAGAAACCGCCTGTCTCCTGGTTCATGCCATCCACAACAACCAGATTGTGCGCTAGCGCGCCTCGGGCCCAGCCGCGATACGTGTAGGTGTAGCCCACGTCCGACAACAGTTCCTCGCCACAGGCCCAGAGAATCAAGTTCAGCGTGTCTTGGTGCCCATGCCCGAAATCCGGTCCATAATTGAGGTGCGCCTCCATCTGTGCCGCGTCCCGGCCGCGGCCGAGAACGGCGTGGCCGAACACGGGCCAGATCCGGCTGGTCGTATGCGTGCGCTTGAAATGGGCGTGCTGCCGCGGCCATGTGTCGTGCACCATGAGCACCCTGCCGTCGGGGAACGCGGATTCGCGTTGGAATTCCGTTGCCTTTGCGAAAGTCGGGAACTCGACGGCAGGATCCACGTTGTCAAACCGCCGTTTGGTCAGGGGATCGACGTAGCCCGTCGGATCGGTGTAGCCTTCCAGGTATTTGAGCGCTGCCCCAAGGTTCCCAATCATCTGGCCGTGATAAGATGGTGATTCGGGGAAGACGCCGTCCAGGCCGATCCGACGGTCGATAGCCTCCTTAACAAACGAGTACGCGTAGTGAACTAACTCCGGGCGTTCGATCGTGCGTCCAATCGCGATCATCGCACGACATTTGTACGGCTGCACATTGTGCGTGCGGAACGCGAGCGTGTTTGCGTGCCATTTGTCATATCTCTGAATGAGCCGACAGTTGTCGAGCAGAAAGTCGGTCTCGATTTCTTGCCGCAAATCACGTTTCCACGCCTGGCTCAGATCCTCGATCACGCCGCTGGACCGAATGGCGTCGTAGGCCAGTACAAGCGGCTCGATCAGTTTGAGTTCGACCGGGTACCAACTACCCCACTTGCCCGTATGTACCGGGTACGGCTCCTTGTGGAAGAACATCGACTTGCCCTTGCTCGATGTCTTGCCGTAAATCGGATAACCCGGATAGACCGCCGCGAATTGGGCCACGATCACAGCCGCCTTCCGCGCGTACGCCGTGTCGCCCGTAGCTGCATAGAGCGTCGAGAGCGTCTTCGCTGCGCGCATAAGCCAGTCACGCGCGACTGCATCGCGCACTGACGTGACGTACACTCGTTTGCCTGCTTTGTTGACGGCATATTCGTATTCCCACTCGGTGCCGTCCGGGCCTGTCACCTTTGTGACCTCCGGAATCGTAAATCGTTCCTCCGGAATGAAAGACATCCCGCCAATGCTCAAGTGCTGCGGCACTCGCGGGGTCCAGCCAAGTTTGCCCCGGTATTCGGGGCCCATGTTCGCCAGGCTCGTATCCCCGATTGGACGTCGCGCCGGGACCAGCGCGGCGATCTTTTCGTCTGGCATATCGAGCAAGGGCGCGACGCGCTTCTTCAGTGTGTTCACTGCCGCCAAATCCGGCGGCACCACGTACCACGGATGCCGCCAAGGCAGACCTGCCTTGGGATCGACAATGTCCGGCGATTGCGCCTCACCAGAGCACTCGGCCGCTGCCAGCGTTGAAGATATCATTGCAGCAAGAATCACCTCGGCCCGCTTCATCAACATGCTATGGATCTCCTTCGTGTTGGCGCTTCGTTTCCGGCACTTCGGGCAGCGACTTGACCAGATGCGCGCCGCGAACGTACGCGATGAGATGTTCAGCCCAATGGGGCGTGCGACCAAACGGTTCGCGGTAGAAGATCGCGATCTTCGCTTTGTTCCACGCGGAATCGTCATCGCCGATCGCAAGTGCTGGAACCGCAAGCAGCAGTTCTATGAACATTGTTTCGCGCATCACTGCTGCTCCTGTGGTCTTCGAGTGACCGAGTGGCTGATGGCACGTTCGTTCACGGGTGGCCGAGCAGCCAATCCGTGGCGGCTTCGGCCGTTCCGCGCGATTCGTCCGAGATTACTTCGAGTCTCTCCGGGTGCTGGTTGGCTTCGTAAGCGGCGCGAACGATCGCCGGTGAATTGTCGCTTTCGCCAGCAAGCCATAGGCGCGTCGGTGCGGCGAGTGCTAACAGCCCCGGCAGGTCGTGGTATTTCGCCGCGCCGGGCACGAAGTCGACGTGGTAGACATCGCTCAATCGGCCAAAGCGGAAGCCGTCCGTGTCGATTGCCGCCCGCGTGACGGCTTCGGGGGCGAGCGCCACGGCCGCCGCAGCCCAACGTCCGGCACCGCTTAACCCAACCAAGTCAATCTCGCACCGCGACCCGCCGTCGCGCTTCGCCCACTCGACAACTGCCAGAACGTCGTGGACGCGACGGGCAAAGAGCGGAAGGTTGTAGCAATAGGTCCAACCGGCGAACGCCTCTTCGCCCTCCAGCCAGCGTTGTCGTAGAACCGGCTGTCCCTCTTGCAGGAATTCGCCTTGTTCGAGCAAATCAACACCGACGACTGTAACTCCCGCATCGAGCAGCCGGCGTGCATGACTCGCGAGCGAGCCATCCGGGGCCACAAGCCCTGCTTTACCAATCCTGTCGAGCCAGACAACGGTACGCCGCCCGGACTCCTTCGGCGAAAGACGTACGACCGGCAGTTCTGCAGCGTGGTCTTCGATGGAACGATAGCTGAGAAGCCCCAGCGTGAGCTGATGATCGCCCCGGTCAATCGTGTCTGCGGTCTTGAATTGGATATGTGGTTCCGGCGGCAAACCTCGGAGGAGTACCCGCCAGGCAGTCCCTACGACATCGCGGTATTGTTCGAGCGATCTGGCGTCTCGCGGGATCAAGGCGTCGATCTGGCGTTTGGCGTCTTGGGTCAGCCAGTCGAGCACCGCAGATTCTGTTTCGGCCGTGGCGTCCGGCCGTGGATGATCGTGGTTCCAGACGGTCAGTTGCTGTTCAGACAGGTGTTGATAGGGACGCTCGCGAATCGGCTCTTGGATCCCAATTCCAAGATGCCGGTCGAGCCAGCGGTACATAGCCGTGCGGCTGACCATGTTGTAGTTGTGCGGGAATTGCAGCAACGGTACGTGTGACACATGGTCTGCCCGACCAAGCATCTTGTAGTGTTGCAGCAGTTCGGGGAATCCTCGCTCGGACATCGTGCGCGTCGCGTCATCCGCAGAAATCAACAGGAGCGGTTTGGGAGCGTGCAAGGCAGTGAATTCAAGATTGTAGGTGCCGATCCGCAAACCGCTGATGTTCTCGCAGGTACATCCGCCCTGTCGCGTAGTCGAGACGATCACGACCGGTACCGACACACGTGGCCGGTCGTCCACCGCCGAGAGCATGAATGTCTGCGTTCCTCCGCCGCTCCCGCCAGTAACCGCTATCCGTTTGGGATCCACGTCCGGAAGGTCCAGGAGGAAGTCCAATGCCCGAATCGAATGGTACGTGTGAAGCCCCATCGGGTTGTGCAAGTTAAGTTCCGCCGACGCGCTGTAGAAACCGCTTTCCGGCGGCTCGTGGAACTCTCTGCGCAGCCTTGAAAAGCGATGGACCACGTCGAGCGGAATCTGCTGGCAATCGCCGTAGCCGATCATGTCGTAGTGAAATACCACGCATCCCATTCGGGCGAGATGCACGCATCGCGATTGCATAAAACTCCGCGCGGCGTCTTCAAACTGTTCGGCGCCCTTCGCGATCAGCCGCTGCGCGGTTTCGAGCCCGGCATCCTGAAAGCGGCCGCCGGGAAAGTGCCCGTGAGGGCTCAGCACGGCTGGTCGTCTTCCTCGCTTCCCTTTCGGGCGGTAGAGGTTCCCTGTGATGTACAGCCCTGGAACGCTCTCGAAATAGACCTTCTCGACGGTGTAGTCTTCCTGCTTGACCCTGCCGTGGATTTGTGGCTTGACAGGCAATTCGGTAGGCATCGGCCAGAGACCGAGCGTCACCAGGAGTATCTGCCGCACTCGCCGCGCACGAGCCTGCCACGACTCCGGATTCGCGGCGGGCGTAAACGAGAAGTCGCCGGTCTCGCCGCGAAGCGGGCCCAATCGTGTGTCTGTGGGAAGCTGACCGGATGCAAGGACTCGTAGTGGATCAGCCAGGGCTGTCGATGCGCTCATCAACGCTCCCGTGAGCGTCACGGCCGATATCGCTGTCCAGCACCACCGTCTCTTGCTCGTGAAATCACTCATTCCTCGTCGACCCTCGTTCTCACCGGATGCGGATGGCGCGGGAAATCCTCGACTGTGGCATCGACGCACGCTAAAATCGCCTGCGTACGGCACGGACACATATGGTAAAGCTAAGTGATTCCAGAAGCAATTTCCCAACACGGCCAGATACGAGGGTGAACGATGCGTACCATCACACAGATTGACGTTCTGAAACGGTTCCTTGTGACATCCATTCTGATCCTGTTCTTTTGTTCGAGTGCCGCGCGCAGCGACGACGAGACGCTGTTGACCGATGAATTTGATGGTCTAAGGTCCGGCATGTTCTCTCGGGTTCTGGGAGCCCACACAGAGTATCATCACATACCGGAGGCGACGCCCAAGGGGAACTGGGCCATTTCGTGTTTCGGCACGGGTACGGGGCCGCAACGGGCTTGGCGAGTCATGAGCGACGGTGGCAAGAAGGTGATGTATCAGTCGTATGACAACAAGCGGGCGCACACTAACCCGATGGTCATTGCCGGCGACGAGCTATGGCGAGACTATACGGTCAGCGTCACGTTTGCTCCGGAGTCGGAGCGAGCGCAGAGCGGTTTGGTGTTTCGTTATCGGAACGATCGCTGCTACTACTTCTTCGGCGTGCATGGCAATCGAGCGGTGCTCAAGATGGTCCGCCATGGCATCGCCTTCCGTAAGCCGTTCGAGAAGATCCTGGCCGAAGCCCCTTGCCAGTGGCGCGTCGGAGAGTACCTGGTCGCCAAAGTGACAGTGCATGGCGAGCGCATCCGGGCAGAGCTAGGAAGCAGTGTTGTGCTATCTGCCGAAGATCCCGCTTTCTCACAAGGCAAGATCGGACTGATGTCGGATGTACCCACGCGATACCGCGAAGTGAAGGTCACTGCGGGCGCCAAGGAAAAGCAAGCCTATCTCGACCGAAAGGCGGAACGCAAGCAAGAACTACTCGATCTCCAGGGTGCGAACCCGCGGCCGGTTGTCTGGAAGAAGATCAAGACAGAAGGTTTTGGCGTGGGACGCAACTTGCGTTTCGGAGACCTCGACGGAGACGGGCAGACGGATCTTCTGATCGGCCAGGTCGTCCATCACCTGCCGAACTATAGTGAAGTGAGTTGTATGACGGCGATGACGTTCGATGGCAAACAACTGTGGCAGGTCGGCGAACCCGATCGTTGGAAAGATCACCTAACGAACGACGTCGGTTTCCAGATTCACGACTTGGACGGCGATGGCCGGAACGAAGTGGTTTACTGCATGAACTTCGAGATCGTCGTTGCCGACGGTGCTACGGGGAAAACCAAATACAAGGCCCCTACTCCAAAGACCGATTTGCCAAAAGCCCGCTATCCACGGATTCTGGGGGATAGTCTCTTCTTCTGCGACACGCGAGGAACGGGACACCCGCGGGACATCGTCATCAAAGATCGCTACCGCCGGTTTTGGGTTCTGAACGATCGTCTGGAGCTGATATGGAAAGCGGCCTGCAATACGGGCCACTACCCGTTTGCTTACGACGTCGACAATGATGGAAAAGACGAGCTGGCAATGGGCTATAGCCTGTTCGACGATGACGGAACACGGCTATGGAGCCTCGACGAGAAACTCGGCGACCATGCGGATGGAGTGGCCATCGTGCGTTTCCGAGAGGATCTCCAGCCCGTGCTTTTCAACTCGGCGAGCGACGAGGGCATTTTCTTCACAGATGTTCGAGGCAATGTTCTCAAGCATCACTACCTGGGCCACGTTCAGAACCCGGCTGTGGCGAATTTTCGCGATGACTTGCCCGGCTTGGAACTCGTTTCAATCAACTTCTGGGGAAATCAGGGGATCATTCACTTCTACGATGCCGAAGGCAATGTCTATCACGACTGCGAACCCAATCAGTACGGCAGTATGTGTTTGCCGATCAATTGGACCGGACGGGGCGAGGAGTACTTCGTCCATTCGGCCAATGTGGACGAAGGGGGAATGTTCGATGGTCACGGTCGCCGCGTCGTGCTGTTTCCCGATGACGCGCACCCGGATATGTGTAACGCCGTCTTGGATTTGACGGGAGATTGTCGAGATGAAGTCGTCGTCTGGGACCCTTATGAACTGTGGGTCTATACTCAGGAGGACAATCCGAAGTCAGGCAAGCTCTACAAGCCGGTACGCAATCCGATGTACAACTACTCCAACTACCAAGCCACCGTTTCGCTCCCCGGTTGGTCCAAGTGATCCCGACAGTTGGAAGATGATCTTGCCTTGCCTTTTTGTGGGCAAGATCACTGGAAAGCCGAGGCATGAATCGAGTTCAGAGCAACACGACGGGAAGGGATCAGACGTACAGAATTCAAAATTGTCCGTCGAATCGCTCGACCGAATCAGGAGTTTTGCCGGCCAATTTTGAATTCTGTACGTCTGACCCCGATTCGTGCGTCGGCTCACGAGTCAGAGCCTCTACGCGGAACCGGAGACCCTAGCGCAATGGTACCATTGCTATGTGCTTCTCATCCACCGGTTGCGGCGGAACGTGGATGTACTTCTGGAAGAATGCATTTGCGTCACGATTTGCCTTCAGCGGCATCGCGGGATTCTTGCTGCGGCCCCAATAGAAGCCATGCTTTTCCCCAGGGTACTTTTCCACCGTCACTTTCTTGCCGAGCGATTCCAGCTCGGGAACGAGCACCTCGAAGTTGAACTTCTTCAGTGCATGTTGATCGCCGTGCAGAATCAACACGGGACACTCGATGCCCGCCATCTTCTTACGCGTGCGCTGTTTCAGTTCGTCCGTGTACAGCACTCGTGGATCAGCGTTCATCACGTCCCAACGACGATCGCCGGTGATCTTGCCGCTGTGATCACGGACAATATGATCTTTGGTGAACATCCCCATGTAGATGATAGTTGCTGGCTCGCCTGCCGCTATTGCAGCCACTTTGTCGGAGACGCTGGCCACTTCCAACGCCAACGTGCCGCCTCCGCTGCCACCGTACATTACAACGCTATCGGGATCGACCTCGGGCAATGCCCGGACCTTCTCAATAAGTGCCAACGTATCCGTCACCACGCCACGGTCCAGGGGATCGTGCCTGATCGCTCGCCGCGTCGCACTGACGATCTGGTAGCCCCACGCCAAAAACCGCGTCTGGGTTGGCTGATTGAGCGCGTTCGTTCGGAGTTGAGCCATGTTGCTTTGGCCGAGCCCGCCATGTAGGAAGATCACGGCGGGAAACGGCCCCTGTCCTGGCGGTCTGCGGACGGCCGCGTAGGAAGTCTCGCTCACGCGTAGCTCCGTAACCGGGCAGACCTCTTCCGAGATTTTCGGCTTCTTCACCGTTAGCGCGTTTTGCGCGTCGATCGGGTCATTCTGCCCGCAGGCAACATTCGCCCCAACGCAGACGAGAAGCCAAGTTATCACAACGACGCGCACGAGGATATCGTTTGAGATCTGCATGGGTTACTCCTTTGTGCACGGAGGAATTGGTCGACAATTTCAAGGTCCCGAATTATACACTTTTGCAGACTCTTCGTTGCAGTCGGGCAAATCCTCATCCTATACTACGCTTGAATCGTCGCCGAATCTGCCCGAGGAGCACCCGTGATGCCGATACCCCCAACCGCCCTTGCCTTCGCGACCGTGTGGCTGGGTTGTGTCTGCTGGTTTTGCACGGCAGAGAGCGTGGCGGCGGACAACGATCCGCAAGTCTTCTGGTCCGCCGATCATGAGACCGGAGACCTCAGTCAGTGGCACGACGGAAACGCCAAGTACCCTCGCGGCGGCATGTTCAATACGGGCGGCGCGGCGGTGGAAGCGGCTACAACGACCGACGTAGCGCACAGCGGCCGGTATTCGGCCAAGATGACCATCCGCGGGGCCGCCGGAAAGAAACTTGCCGTCCGCCTGATGCGATGGGGGAACAAGGCCTGGGACGAGGGTGACAGCAAGGACCTTCCCGACGAAGCTTACTACAGCGCGTGGTTCTATTTTCCTCGGCACTACAAGCCGAAGGTCTGGTGGAACATCTTCCAGTTCAAGTCGACTCGCGACGGCGAAACGGGCAATCAGAGTCAGCCCATGTGGACGCTGAACGTGGACTCCGATGAAGGCCGAATGTGGCTCTACCTCTACACCAAGTTCAATACTCCGCGGCAGCATTCTCGCCAGATTCCAAGCGAGCGAGTCGACCTTCCTGTCGGGAGATGGGTTCACATTGAGGCATTCTATCAACACTCAACGACCAACGACGGCCGGATATCCATCCGGCAAGACGGGGTTCTTCTTTACGACGTCAAAGGCGTTCGCACGGCCATCGGCAAACGCGTAACGTGGGGAATCGGGAACTACACCGACGACATCGACCCGTCGACGGCGACCATCTACGTGGACGATGCGGTGATTTCTCTGAAGCGGATTGGTGGACCATCAAACGGATCAGCTAGTGGGTCGCCAAGCTCCGCGAAGATCGCGTCCACAGCATCCGGGCCACGCGGCGGTTGGACTCGCCGTGGTGAACCAGAGCGTTCGCCGCGCCGTTGATCCGATTCTGCGAGCGCATCGCCAACAGCAATGCGGCCCCCTTCGTGGCGCATGTCGAAGAACATTCCCTGCTGCAACGTGGATCTTGGGCTGGTGTTGGGCATGGACAATCAATCCGAAACTCTCTACGGACTATCTGGGCGTCAGGGATTTCTACAATACTATTTCGACGCCGCATACGTCCGCAACAGATCATGGTAGATCTGAGTACCGCGTACTGTGTACTGAGTACTGAGCGGTGGGCCGCGCGGACTTGGCCCACCCTATTAAGATGCGCACAACGCGTGCAGGTTTTCACTTGGGCGGGTCGGGGGCAATCTCCAACGGCGGGTACGTGACTTCGTTCGCTTTCCCGATCCATGCAGGATCTCCACACACGCCGGCTTGAGTGTAGTCGAACGGTTTGAAACCGATCTTCAGCGCCGGCGAATCAGGCGCGATGTGGAAATCGCACTGCTGCGGATCCTTGAACTTCGGGTCGGCAATGATCGAACCTTGTTCGTGACCGGCGGCCTGCCACTCGTCCAGTGACTTGCCCACGAAATCCACCTCCTGACCGGCCGCGTTCCAGAAGCAGTTGTTGCGGCTGACGTGCTTGATCTGGTCCCATCGCCCGGACAGCAGCACACCGCTGTCCCAGTAGACGATGTTGTTCTCGAAGGTGAACGACAGGTGGTCTTCCACTCGCGTTGCCTGTACCTGGTACAGCTTGCTGAAAGCCAGGATGTTGTTGCGGACCACGTTTTCGCGGCCGTAGTGCTGGTGAAAGCCGCCCGTCTTGACGCGATAGACCAAGTTGTTTTCGAACAGGATGCCCGTGCTTCCTTCGTCGGTGTACAAGCCCCAGCCGCCGTACGAATAGGCGTACGCGTCGTGAAAGATATTGTTGCGCACCACAGTGCCTTCAGACGGCCCAAGGGTATAGATGCCGCCCATGTCGCTGAGCATACCCCAGCCGATGTGGTGTACGTGGTTGAAGGCGATCGTGTTCCGTTTGGCAAGGCTCTCGGCATAGCCCCACCGCCAGCCCACGGAAATACCGGTGTAGAAGAGATCCGCGATTTCGTTGTGTGTGATCGAGTTGTCGCCACTCTGGCCGACCCATACGCCGACGGCACACGGAAAGATGCGCCCACCGTGGCGAATGATGTTGTTGTCCACCGTAATGTGGCCGGTCCGTTCGACTTCGCGGGCCGCGATACCGCTCTCGCCGACCCGTACGCCGCCCGCGCCAAAGTCGTGCAGGTAGCAATGCCGCAAGGTGCAGTCGCGGCAGCCCTTGCGAAACCACACGACGTAGGTGCCAACGTGGCCGATTTCACAATCCTCCAGCACCACGTTCCGCGCTCCGTCGGCCATCACAACCGCTTCGATCGGCGAGGCCGCTTGCGACGCTTCGAAGCCGCCGGGCGGCGTGATCCACTGGCCGTGCTGGAACGTCAGTCCCTTGATCGTTACGTGCTCGACGAACTTATCCGAGCCCGGATCGCCCTGAATCAGCAGAAAACGTTCGACCACCGGCGCGACGATTTCCGCCTCGCTCATGTCCTCGCCCGGCAGCGGTTTGTAGTACAGCGTGCCGTCGCGCGCCAGGAACCACTCACCCGTCGCATCCAACGCCGCACGGAAATTCTCCAGGTGGTATCGCGAGTTGCGCCGCCATGGGTTCCACGACTTCATCCCTGCGCCGGTTGTGATCAGCGAATGTTGCTCCGGGTCCAGACGTTCCACGAATCGTCGCGTGTTGTCCCATTTGTGGTAGACCATGAAGTTCACGTCTTTGAGTTCCTCGGGACGAAGGTCGGCGAGGATTTGGAAATCTTCAGCCCGCATCTTCACCGTCTGACGCGCTCGCGTGGGTCTACGCGGCGAGCCTCCTTCGAGCGTCTCCTGACGTACGTCCTGGATGTAGAAGTAGAACTTGTTCGGCGACCGGGCGCGCGCCCGGCGGCGGCCATTGACGAACAGTTGCTCGAAATACCACTTGCCCGCCGCGACTTCGGGAATACGCACCGTCCACAGGCCGTTCGGTCCGCGTTCCCAACCGTGGATCACCCGTCCGCCGGTGAATACAGGCCGTGCGCCGGGTTCGGCGTGATAGGTCACCGGCGCTTCCTTCGTGCCACTGTCCTCGGGCAGCAGCACGAGCGGTTCGGTCAGCGAGTAGAGGCCGTCAGCGACATTCACGTGTACCGGCTCGGCAAGCGCCCCCTCGGCTTTCAAAGCCCGCACCGCATCCCTCGCACGCTGGAGCGTGGCAAAGGGCTTGTCTTTCGATCCGGGATTCCCGTCGTCGCCCGAAGGAGCAACGTAGAAGTCGATCGCAGCGGCGGTTGATGCGGTGAAAAGCGCGAGTAGAACGGCAAACGGTTTCAACATGACCTTGAGACTCCAAATACGAGGGAAAACGGTCCGTCGACGGTGGGCAGTAGACCAAGAGTCTAACAAAAATGACGGTCGTATGCGGATCAGTTCTGCTGCAACCTGCGGAAAAGCCAAGCCGAATGCGGTATAACAACTGGCGCGGCCGTGTTGCGTCCGACCGCAGCCGAACCGTTTAACCCCGAGCCGGCAGGCGACGGTCGTGGCGCATCGAGCCGCTCACAACGACCGTCGCCTGCCGGCTCAGGGTTAAACGAAAGAAGACACAGCACGAGACAGCAGAGAACGACGTAGCCAGTAAGCCATCAGGAGAGACTCGTGAAGCTATCGTTAATAACCGCCACTATCATCGCGGCCTTGGGTGGGCTGCTGTTCGGTTTCGATACCGCCGTGATATCAGGTACGAAAGGTGCGTTGGAGGAGGTTTTCCATTTGGCCGAAGGCGATGCGTGGCTTGGCCTTCCCGGTTCCTTCTGGTTCGGGTTTACCGTGGCCAGCGCGTTGATCGGCACGGTCTTCGGAGCCGCTTTGGCAGGTCGTCCGGCCGACACCTATGGACGGCGCAGCTCGCTGATCGGTATCGCCGTGCTGTATACCGCGTCTGCAGTCGGCAGCGCTCTTGCGTGGGATTGGGGGTCATTCCTGTTCTTCCGCTTCATCGGCGGTATTGCCGTCGGCGGTGCTTCGGTGGTCTCGCCAATGTACATCGCCGAGATTTCGCCGGCCCGGCTCCGAGGACGGCTGGTGGCGATCACTCAGTTCAATATCGTACTCGGTATCCTGCTGGCCTACTTATCCAACTATCTGGTTGCCCAGCAAAACCTCGGCGACATCGAATGGCGGTGGATGTTTGGCGTGGAAGCGTTTCCAGCGGTCGCGTTTTTCCTTCTGCTATTTGTCACACCGCGCACGCCGCGATGGCTGTGTTCGCAGAGCCGCGTGGACGAAGCCCGTTCGGTGCTTGAGCGGCTCGGCACCGATACCGACAACGTCGACGAGGAAATCCGCGAGATTCAAGCCTCGCTCGACCTGACGCACCACAGCTTCAAGGAGCCTTTCTTCCGCAGGGCGTACCTTAAGCCGATCCTGCTGGCCGTGGCCATTGCCGCCTTCAATCAACTCTCGGGCATCAACGCGCTGATCTACTACACGGCTTTCATTTTCGAGATGGCCGGAGCCATGAAGGACTCGGCCCTGTTGCAGTCCGTGGCCGTGGGTTGCACGAACCTGGTCTTCACGATGGCGGCGCTGGCCATCATCGACCACTTCGGCCGGAAGCGACTGATGATCGCCGGTTCGATCGGCTACATCCTCAGCTTGGGCGCTGTGGCCTGGGCGTTCTATTCGTACGACGCGGACTTCGCCGCTGCTGCCAAAGCCAGGGCAGCGGCCAAGGCTGCCGACAGGGCGGCTGTCGTGGTCGTGGCTGTCGATAAAGGCGATGCGGTCGAGATAGCGGCGGCCAAGACGGCCGCCAACGATGCCGTCAAGGCCGCAACCGAAGCCGAGGCCACGGCCACCGCGGCATTTGTCGCGAAGACGATCGAAGCCGTGGAAGCAGGCAATGCCTCCGCAGCCAAGACCGCCGCGTCAAACGCTCAAGAAGCGGCCGACGAACTCGCCAATGCCGTCAACAGCGCAGCCGTCGCCACGGGCGGCATGGTCGTGCTCGTGAGTCTACTGGTGTTTATCGCGTCGCACGCCTTCGGTCAGGGAGCCGTCATTTGGGTATTCATCAGCGAGATCTTCCCCAATCGCATCCGAGCACGTGGGCAAGCGTTAGGGAGCTTCACGCATTGGTTCATGGCCGCGTCGATATCCTGGACCTTCCCCGTGATCGCCGACTGGTCCGGTGCATACACCTTCGCCTTCTTCGCCGCAATGATGGTCCTGCAACTGGTGTGGGTGCTGCTGATCATGCCCGAAACCAAGGGCGTGCCGTTGGAGCAGATCCAGAAACGGCTGGGAATTGAATGACGTAGCGGAAAGCGGGGTGACGAGTGATGAGCGTTTCCAAAGGCAAACCCGCCTCTCTACACCGATTCCGCTGCTGTCGATTCAGTTGCCGTACACTGCTGGTGCTCGTGGCTGTGATTGCCCTTTGCCTTGGCGTTGGGGTGGGTCCTTGGCGACGCCATCAGTCCCTGGAGATGATTCGCCGCGAGTTGCAGGGCGGTATCTACTACAGATACCAGTACCATCGGGAAGAAAGTGACCTTTCGGAGCTTGCAGATGCCGCACCAGGACCGGCGTGGTTGCGCCGATGTATGGGCGAGGTTCTATTCGATGACGTGTTTTGCGACGTGTCCGCCGTCTGCGTTGGCTACTACGCGATTCACATCGGTAGGCCAAGCCCGCCCAAAGACGAACTTTGCCCCATTGAAGACAACCATCTGAGGCGACTGCGAGAGGTCTTACCGATGTTCGACCATCTCGAAGCTCTGGGCGTTACAACCTCTTCGAGAGTTACGGATTCGGGCCTGGAGCACCTAGCGGGCATACCGCAGTTGCAGGACCTCGACGTTGCCGAATCGCGTGTCACAAGTGTCGGCCTCAGCCATCTTGCCAGCGCCACCGGTCTGAAAGACCTGAGTTTGCGTAAAACCTCATTGGGTGACGATTTGGCCTGCCTGAGTTCCTTTCAGCAACTCCAAATCCTGGACCTGGGCCAGACCACTGTGACAGATGACGGTCTCCGCTACCTAGCGGCTCTCCCCAACCTCCAGAGGCTCGCGTTGGATGGGACAAAGATTACCGACGCGGGCTTGAGGCATCTGCGAGGTATGAAGTCTCTTACCCTCTTGATCCTCGCTGATACGCAGGTGACAGACGCAGCTTTCGTCCACCTGAAAGATCTGCCGTCCCTTCGCATTTTGAACCTGGACGGCACGCAGATCGTCGGAACTGGCTTGGTGCACTGTCTCGAGTTTCAAAGCCTGAAACAACTAGACCTTTCGGAAACGCAACTCACCGATGCGTTTATCGCGGAACTGAAAGGACAACGTTCTTTGGAGTTCCTGGCGCTCTCAGATACGTCGATCACCGATGCCGGCTTGGCCCACTTGAAGGAACTGCCTGCTCTGAAGAGCGTGCTTCTCGACGGCACGAATGTGACGGATGCGGGGCTCCAACGCCTTATGGGATCGAAGCAACTCACATGGTTGGCCCTGCAACGGACCAAAGTCACCGGCACGGGTATCGAGGAGCTCCAGCTAGCATTTCCGAATTGCCAGATTGACAGATAGCTGCCAACCCGCCACCGCCAACTCGAAGAACGCCTCGCTAATTGGTGATCGTACCGGCAGGAGGCAACGGAGGGCGCAGAGACGTAGCAGCCAAGTGCATGAGCCCGTTTGGCGTTTTCCTCCGTTACCTCTAAGACTATTGTACTGAGTACTGCGCGTTCGGACGGAGAATCGTCATGGCGACATTTCTTTTTCGAGCACTACGCGAGCAGGAAGAACCATACCACGGATGGCAGCCAAGACCACGGATGACAGAGACACACTTGGCTCGACGGGGCCATTCGTTCCTGACACTTTTTCTGCGTCAATGGCTGACGGGCCTGGCAGGCTCACGACCGGGGCGTCAGGCTGACGAATGTGTAGTCTCGCCCTCGCACCGGGACGGTGAACCGGTCCTTGCTGACGTCGACTGTCTTGCCAGTCCGCGCATCGGTCGCCATGACGGGTCGGCTGCCGAAGCCGAGTTCGTCCAGGCCAATCCGGACCGTGACGTCGGCGTCGCCTGGCAGCCGATTCGCAACAGCGACGGCGGCACGTCTCGGCCATTTGTAGACCGACGCAAGTTCTCCTGCGCCCGTCGCCTGAACCGGGCAATCCTCTCGCCAATAGGCAATGAACTCCGCCTCATTGAGCCCGAGCTTCTTTCGGATGCCCCACCATTCTCCCATGCTGGGCAGATGCATGTACGACGCCGAGGTGTTGACATCGTTCACCGCACACATCGCCAGGAGGCTTGCCGTGGGCTGGGGCTGATCAACGTCCGTCGGATCTTTGGTGCCTCGCTTGAATTCGGGCAGGAAGATGTGTACCAGGCCGCTGCTGTCGCCGGACAGTTGAACGCGGTAGTCCGCCTCGGGCATGTCATCGATGTAATACCACCGGTTGCCGTACAGTCGGTGCGTGTACTCCTCGCCCGGCCAGAAGAAGTCGGCGAAGCAGTGCACCGGCGGCACAAGCTTCGAGTGGGCGTGGGTCATCCAGTAGCCGCGGTCTCCGTCGCGTCGAATTTGCCGGCAGAGCGTCGCCATACGTTTGGCAAAATGACGTTTTCCGAGGATCGACCAACTGACCCCCGTCCGGCCGAAGGCATCGGTGAAACCGCAACCATGACGCGAATTCTCGCACGGCCAGATACCGTCGCAGTCGGTGTAGAATGCCGCGGCGCCCACCTGTTCGTGCAGCTTCTTAGCAAGCCACACTTCGTACTCGACCAGCGTGGGCGCTCCTGGACAGACGGGCACCAGGTGGTGCGTTGGCGTTGCGGGCATGAACCCGGTTTCTTTGCCCCCGTAAGGCCCGAACTGCGCTGGGTATGGGTCGTTCCACAACGTCTTGAACAATTTGTAGGCGGGATTGTGATTCGGCGTGCAGCTTGTTGTGGCGTAGTAAAACGTCAGGATGCCTTTGTCGTGCCGTTCCTGATCGAACTGGCGCATTCGGTCGGGACGCGCGGCCTGCCACAAGCCGGTGTAGTAGGCGTAGCCGTTCATCCACGGCTGATGCGTCTGATGTCGGATCGGAAGTCCCGGCCCGAAATTCATCTCGCGCCAACCCTTCATCAACGGTTTGACTGGCGTCGCCTGGAAGCCGAACTGATAACGAATCGGCTTCGTGACTTCCACAGGCTGGTTGATAATGCGCAATTCAATCGACGGCTCCTCGCCACCTCGGACAACCGTGACCGGCTGGCCGCTTGGGTAGACCCAATTCGCGTCGGATTCGCAGAAGTAGAGAAATCCCTCGTCTTCGTCACTGATCCAGAGGAACGGCTCGAAATGGCTTTCCCACAGCAAGCCGTCCCATTCCAAGCGATTCGGGCTCTTGCGTGCTCCGCGGATGTATTTCAGGCCGGTTCGCAGCGGAATGTTCATGGTTAGGGACGCGACGCCAAGTCCGCCGTCGGGAGGAGTGATAGTGAACGTGCTGACAACCAGTCCGTCGTACTCGATCCAGGTGTTCCACTCGACAGCGGCGCCCGTGCCCTCGAAACTCGACGTGCCGGTGAACTCGCCGCGGTTGGAGTCCGTTTGGACGGCCTTGCGGCTCTCTTCGATCAAGGCTGCCTGAGTGGTCGGGGTTTTCAATGTCAATGTCATCGGCCCGCGGAGAATGTCATCCCCTTGGTTGACGACTCGCGAAGGCAGCGGTCCGGCAAACTCGTATTGCCGACCCCAACAGCCAACGATGTGATCACCGTCGTACGCCAGCGGTGTCCACGGATCCAAGACCTCATCGCTGACGCCGACGTTCGAGCCGACCCACTCCAAGTTCGGCACCTCCAGCGTGTCCTCGACGACCAGCGGTTGCTCGTTGTCCGATGCTCCGATCGTGTACGTGAGGCTGTAAACTCCCTCTGGAAACTGGCAAGGCAACTCCGCTCGCGCCGCAGGCCCGGTCAGTTGCACGTCCGCACGGCTTTCGTCGCCACTGGGGCCTTTTGTTTCAATGTTCAGTGAGGCTTTACCAGCCTTCACCGCCGAAAGCCATTCCGGATCGAGATTCGCGAGATCCAGTTCGATGCCCAACTTGCTTCTCGGTACGTCGGGTACATACGTGATGCGGAGACCACGCAGATCCTTGAGCGTCGAACGATAGTCGGCCAGTTGTTTGGCGGCCTCGGGTTTGTCGGCGAGGTAGCGTTCCAGAACTCGCGCTGCCGAGTGTGCCCCTTTGTAGATCTCCAGTTCGTCGATGTACGTTTGGTCCTTCGCGTTCCGCAGGTTGCTCGGGGCTGTTGGGTATTTTCGCACCAATTCGATCTTGGGGTTCACCAACTCCGGAAACGGAACGTCGGGAAGGTCCTGCTTGTTGCTCAGCTTCCCGTCAACGTAGATCGCCAGGTGTTTCGAATCCCACGTTACGTCGAGCTTGTGCCATGTGTCTGGCTGCCAGGCTGCCTTACCCAGTGCCAGGTAGAGCTTGTAGTCCGGGTGTCGCTGCCGACTTCCGAATGACAGGTGGGCCCGAGCCGTGCCGGCAGCGTCCGACTTGTCGATCGACATGCCGAACCCTTTGTCCGATTCCTTGACGCGGCCGTAGACGTTCAGGAACGCCACGTAGCGTCCATCTTGGTCGCTCCAGTTGGCCGGCTTGACCCATAGCGAAATGGTACCTGCCGCAAGATCGAAATTCCCCTGCGCGTCGTAGACGCACTGTTCGCCCTCCTCGACCAGCAGACAATGCCCTTTGACTCCCGGTTTGGCGCGTAGTTCGAGGCTCTGGTCGAGGGTCGACTCAGGCTTGCCGCGAGCGTAGTCAGCAAACGCGGCCAGGCGGTCGAACGAGGCACGAAACAGCAAGTCGGGCGATAGTGACGGTTCGGCGCCGGGCGACGAAGTGCAAAATAGCCCAACGTAGATTCCCAGTAACTTCCACCAGTCGTACCGTGCCATCATGTCGTTCGTCCTTTCGTTCAGATCTCTAGCCTTCTTGCGAATGCCATTCTACTCTTTGGGCGCCGCCGTGTGATACAATCCATGGATCGAATGCCATGCTGGCTTCATTCCAACAAGGAGTTTGCCGTGAGATTTCGTTTTGCCGTAATAGCTGTCTCTCTGGTAAGCGCGCTTTCGTCGGCTCAGTCCGCGGAGCCGAACTCGGACGACATTTTCACTAGAGAAAAGATCGTCGAAGTGATGCGAAGCGTGCGCGACTACCAGCTTGCGCATCCGTGGAAACAGACTGATCGCAACTGGATTCGCGCGACTTACTACACGGGCGTCATGGGTCTGTACCGCACAACAAAGGACCCGGAGATCCTGGACCAGGCTGTCCGCTGGGCCGAAAAGCACGATTGGGCCGAAGGGAATGAAAGCGAGCGTGCCAACAAGAAAACCTGCGGGCAAACCTACCTGGAGCTTCACTTCATCCAGCCCGATCCCAACCGGATTGCCAAGACGCAAGCATACGTCGATTCGCGCATCGAGAAGATCCGCGCCGGCGAGCCGCCGACCAAGGGATGGTACTACTGCGATACGCTGTACGTCGGTCCTCCGACGATCGCCATGCTCGGAAAGGCGACCGGGGATAAGAAGTACTACGACTATCTGAACGAAGTGTACTGGGCGGTCACGGATCACCTGTTCGACAAGGAACACAGCCTGTTCTACCGCGACGCCGGTTACTTCGACGCCACGTCGGCGAACGGTCGCAAGGTGTTCTGGTCGCGCGGCAACGGTTGGGTCCTGGGCGGCATCCCGCGAGTGCTCCAGCATCTGCCGAAGGAGAACGAGTACTACGACCGCTATGTCGAGCTGTTCCGCACGATGTCGGCGTCCATCGCCAAGCGTCAGCAGTCGGATGGACTCTGGCGATCAAACCTCGACGATCCGGACCAGTGTCCCAACCCCGAGACCAGCGGCACCGCGTTCTTCTGTTACGCCATGACCTGGGGCATCAATAACGGGCTGCTCGACGCCGGAACGTATCTGCCCGTGGTGATGAGGGCTTGGAGCGGTCTGGTTCGCCACGTGCACCCCAATGGAAAACTCGGTTTCGTGCAGCCAGTGGGCGCGGCGCCCAAGCCGGCGACGCCGGAGATGACTCACGAGTACGCCATGGGCCTGCTGCTGTTGGCAGGCGAAGAAATGGTCAAGCTGATCGAATCCGATTTGATCACGGACGAAATCCGTGAGAAGTACGAAAAGGACCATCAAGAATCGATCGCCCGTGATCGCTGGTCAGGCGTGATCCAATGGCCGGATACGGTGGAGGTTGTCGAGATGCCGTTGTCGGATCGTTTCCAGCGATTGAAGGCCCCGGGAACCGGCCGGACAGCGGTCCAATTGACATCGGGCGACGCGATTTGCTATCCGCTGTACTACTTCATTCCAACGATCACCAAAGATGCCAAGTACCTGATCTACCATCGAGCCGAGGACGACGAAGTGCAGTTGTATCGGCTGAACCTGCGCACGGCCGAGTCGGTCCAATTGACTCGGGGCGAATGTCCCCAAACGCAATGGCGCTACTGGTGCGTCGAAAGCGGCCGCGGTGTGCTGGACCATCGCAGTGTGTTGAACGTTGCTCGGGGCGAGGTGATCTACTTCGACGGCAATCGCGTCCGCATGGTCGATGTCGAGACGTTGGAGGATGAATTACTGTTCGTTTTGCCCGAAGACCGAGAGCCGATTGGTCAGAACTGCGCCACACCCGATGGCCAATGGCTGATCTACATCGATGCCCCCAAAGGCAGCTCGCGCCGCGGGCCGTGCAAAGGAGCCAAAGTCGTGGCGTACAACTTCGACAACAAGGAGCAGCGCGTACTCAGCACCATCGACGTAGCGATCCACCACACAACCGCGTACGACAATCGGCACTTCGTCTTCTGTCACCCCGCCAGCCACAATGGAATCATGATGACCGATCTGAACGGCGGGCAGTACGTCGAATTGCGAGTGGGAGATCCCGGCGTGCGCGGGTACCTTTGCCATTTCCTGATGACCCGGCGAGGAATCGCCTACGAAGTACCAGGGCTGGCGTACTCGGGTTTGTACGAACCGTTTACACGTCGGCGTTTCGAGTTCAAGCTGCCGCCCGACCTGGGATACGTTCACACGGGCTGGGATCCGGAAGGGACGTTGTGGTTCTACGAATCGAGTGGCAAGATCCACCAGATGATCGCTCTGGTGCAACTGGACGAGAAAGAGGGCGACGAATGGCTGCAACTCTGCGGCGACTGGCCCACCTATGGCGGCGGACAGAAGGCTCATTTCCACCCGCAGATCACACCCGATCGCAAGTGGATCCTGTTCACTGGCGGCGATCCCACGACCGAGACCAACCACCTCTTCCTTCTGGACGCATCCGACTTGAAGGACGTGAACGAGATTTCGTCGGCGATGCTCAGCCCGACGGGCGGGCACGACATGACCTACGTAAAGCCGCCGAAAGACCTCATGGAGAAGAGGCTCCCGATCAAGGCGGTTACGGCCAGCGGATTCAAGCCGACGTTCGGGCCCGAGAACACGATCGACGGCGACCTGACGAGCCTGTGGGGCGCCGAGGGCGATGGTCAATGGATTCAATACGACCTTGGCACAGCCACGTCCGTCGGCCGCATGTTCATTTCCTGGTACGACGGAGACAAACGAAAAGAGCGATTCGAGATTGCCACATCGGACGACGACAACCAATGGAAAGTCATCTTCAACGGCACCAGCAGCGGCACCGCGCCGGGCCCCGAGCCATGCGACATCCGTCCCTTCACCGCCCGCTACGTCCGCATCACCGGCCACGGCAACACGGCCAACGCATGGAACAGCATGCAGGAAGTGTTTTTCCTTCGGGAGTGACAATACAGACGTTCTTCTTCATGAATTCGTCAATTTGCGCTTTCGCCTCGAAAACTGTGGCGTATTCAGCCAAACAAACATGCCCGTTTCCGGCTATCATGGCTGAGAGGCTCTCGCGTTTGGTGGACCTCACCAAACACAGAATTGGTTTGGTCGGATACCAGGTCCACTCTCCATTTCTTGAGGCCCCGAGTTCGCATCATCTAGATCGACGCGTGCTCTGCCGGTTGGTAGAATCGGACGACGAGGTTCTCCTGAAGGACGGAGGGCATTCGGGTCCGTTTCACATCAGTGCCAGGGATCGGCACGCAGCCAACCGGGGGTTCTCATGTCGGACTATCCTTTTGCGTCGGACGACAATCCCGCTGCTTCAAGCGACAATCCGTACCGGTCGCCGGAGGGCATGTCGAAGCCGAGTGATGTCGGTGGTTGGGACTCCAGTTTGAACAGCGCCGCCGACATGCTGCGTAAGACGAAACCGTGGGTTCGGTTCATGAGTGTCATCATGTTCATCGGCAGCGCATTCATGGCCCTTGGCGGCGCGATTATGATGGCAGCCGGTGTGGCCCGCGCGCCGGGAATGCCTGGTGCGGTTTTTGGGCTCGTCTACATCCTGATGGCGATCCTTTACATCATCCCCGCCGTATTCCTGTGGAGGTACGCCGACCGGATTGGCAGTTTTATGCTACGAAGAACTCCCGCCGAGCTGACACACGCCCTGGAGGCACAGAAGTCGTTCTGGAAGTTTGTCGGCATCCTCACGTTGATTGTCCTCTGCATTTATGCGCTCATAGCCGTCTTCGGCATCTTCAGCGTGATAGCCTATTCGATGTGATATTGCGCGCCGCAAGATCTGATGAATGGCCTGCTTGCGGGTCGGGGTCCGGACTAACGCTTTGCCGCGGGTGGCCGCCAATGCGGTGACGGTCGGTGCTCCTGCTTCATGATCGCTTCGATCTGGGCGACGATGTCCGCGTGGTCGTTCGCGATATTGGTTGTCTCGGCAAGATCGTTTTGCAGGTTGTACAGTTCGATCTTGCCGGTGATCATCGGCTTGCGAATCGCCTTCCAATCACCCAACCGAACCGCCTGGGCGGAGCCTCGTTCGTAGAATTCCCAGTACAGGTGATCGTGCTTCTGCTGTTTTGCGTCTTGACCGAGGAGGGTTGGCAGGAAGCTAATGCCATCGCCCGCGGGAGCGTCCACGGCGGCCACCTCAGCACAGGTTGCCAGGACGTCGACCAGCGAGCTGATGTGGTCGCTGCCCCCGCCGGGTGCAATCTGTCCCGGCCAGCGGGCGATCATGGGGACGCGGATTCCTCCTTCGTAGGCATCACGCAGAACGCCGCGCAACGGCCCGTTCGAATCGTTGAACTCCGGATTCAAACGATCGCCCGTGTGAGGTCCGTTGTCCGAGGTGAACACGACCAGCGTCTCTTGGTCGAAGCCGCGCTGCTTCAACAAGTCGAACAGTCGACCGATGTCGCGATCCATCCGCGTTATCATCGCCGCATGGCCCTTTTGAATTTCGGGCCAATCTTCGTCGGCGTATATCCCATAGTCCGGCACTTCCGCGCCGTGCTTTTTCACAAGCCACGATTCGCAATTCGGATGCGGGTAGTTGTAAGGGAGATACAAGAAAAACGGCCGATCCTTGGTCTGCTTATCGACAAACGAAAGAGCTTCGGTGGTGAACAGATCGGGCGCGTAATCCACCCGTTTCGTTGCCGCGCCGCCCAACTCGGGCGATTGATACAGCTTCTCGGGATGCTTGACCACATTGGCCAACGTCACCCGTTGTTGGTTTCGCCAGAGGAAGTGAGGGTAGTAGTTGTGGGCATGCACCTGGTTCAAATAGCCGAAGAAATAGTCGAAACCTTGCAGGTTGGGGATACCCACGTTCCCTTCGTCGCCAAGTCCCCATTTGCCGACCACGGCGGTTGCGTAGTCCCGCTGTTTGAGCACTTCCGCGATGGTGATGTCCTCGGGTTCCAATGCCTGGATATCGGAATCACGGTGGTTGCCGCGAATCCGGCAGTGCCCCGTGTGCAGGCCGGTCATCAGAGTGCACCGCGCCGGTGCGCAGACCAACGCGGCCGAGTAGAACTGCGTGAAACGGATTCCCTCGGCGGCCATCTGGTCCAGGTTCGGCGTCTTGATGCGCTGCTGTCCGTAACAGCCCAGGTCGCCATAGCCCAGATTGTCGGCCATGATCAGGAAGATGTTCGGCGGACGCGAAGTGTCTCTTGCGTCCGCGGAGCTACCGCAGAACGGCACAAGGCCCACGATCAAACAGGCGACCAACATGCTTCGCTGTGTTTCGTTCATGAGATCCTCCCGCTGGTGGTTTCAATTAACTGGTTGATCACTCGCAACTCACGGTACGATAGCGTAGACTGCCTGTCAAACAGAACACAACGTTTCCTTCTAAAGGAGAGGAACGATCAGATGAATCAGAAGAGTTCTACCTGGCAAAACGGAGCGTTCGTTTTTGCCTTTCTCGTCCTGACGTTGTTTTGCTGGTGTCCACTGGGCTACGGGCAATACGGCGAAGTGGACCGGATTCTCGGCATTCCTAACTGGGCGGTGCTGGCGTTTGCCTTTGCTGCGGCTCTTTTCGCCTTGGAGTGGTTCTATCTGTTCGGGACTTCCCTGGCAATGAACGACGAGGAGCTTCCGGGCATTGTCTCCCAATTGGAAGCGGTCGACACCGAGAATCCGCTGGCGGCGAAGGAGGACGAGTAGTGTATGCATTAGCGATCATCACGGGCATTTGTCTGATTTCCGTCTTCGTCAGCTATATGGCCTTCCGCCGGGGGTTTACTCGCAGTGCGGATGATTACTTTGTGGCCGGATCGAGCCTGGGCTATTTTGTGCTGATTTTTAGTCTGCTCGCCTCTTTTTTGAGTGCCTTTGCCATGTTTGGCATGTCGGGTCTGGGATACCGCACCGGGTTCGGTTCGCTGTTTGTTCTCACGGTGAATCTCGTTCCTCTGGGCTTCCTGTGGTATTTCATCCACCGAAAGACATTCCTGATCGGCAGGGCACGGAAATGGATGTCCATGGGCGCCCCCTTCGGCGAACGCTACGGCAACACGATGCGGGCCTTGATTCCAGTTGTCGTTATGGTGGCTTCCATACCGTACCTGGTGGCCCAACTCCAAGGAATCGGCATTATGATCGAGGCCATGAGCGAAGACACCGTCTCCTACCACGTGGGCCTGTTCTTCGTACCCGCTTTCATTGCCCTGTATCTGATCATGGGCGGCATGAAAGGCGCGGCCTGGGTGAATACGATCCAAGGCGTGTTCTTCACGGTCATGGTCTTTGTTCTGTTCTATGCGGTGATGAACAAGAATGGCGGTTTCGTCCCAACCATGGACCTGGTCATTGAAAAGCACCCGAAGCTCTTCCAGCTTGGAGCGGAAGGTTGGAGCTATCCGAAGTTGTTCGGATTCGCTGCGGCTATGTGTCTGGGATCTGTCTGTTTTCCCCAACCGTACATGCACGCTTATTCGAGCCGTACGGCCAAGGGATTCAAGTCCATGGTTGTTGTGTTCGGCGTGATCTGTGTGATTGTCATTAGCATGACGACCATGATCGGCGTTGCGGCAAGGGGCCTGGAATTGGCCCGGACTCCCGAGCTTTCCGGTGAGGCTTCCCCTGTATCCCCCGTGGACGCAGACAAAGTGTACGGTCTTGCTGCTGCGGAGACACTTCCGGCTTGGCTGGCCGCGTTGGCGGTTGCCGGTGGGTTTACGGCCGCCATGACCACAGTGAACGGTGTCGTATTCGGTCATGCCACCAATATTGCGAACGATGTCTACAAGTTGTTCAGGCCAAAATCCGATACAAAAGAACTCGTCCGCTTCGGCCGGCTGTGCATTGCGGGCATCATGATCGTTTGCGTGGCCATCGCCTGGAATCCGAACACACCGGTGGCTGAACTGGCCGTGATTGCATTTGGCATTAGCGCCGTAACGATCTTTCCGCTTTGGGGCGCCTATTTCTGGAAGCGCGCCACCCGTTTCGGAGCGATTGGCGCCGTCGTGGTTGGCGTGGGCATGAACGTTGCGTTTTTGATCATGGGTGGGAAAGCCAAGGTTCTTTTTCCCCAGGCTGAGTTGTTCAATCTAAACGGATTCTTGGTGTCGTTTATTGTTGCGGGGATCGTCTTCTTCGTCGTCTCGCTGGCTACCCGGCCCGGAGCGACGGAGAAAAAGAGCCTGGCCCTATTCTTTCACCGGTCACTGTAGGCTCAGTCGCCCAGTCGTTGCAGCCGGTCGCTCAACGTCTCGGCGACTTCGGGGCAGGAGTCTGAGTAGGGGGCGTGTGGGAATCTGTCGATCAGAGTCTGCAGCAGGTCCGCGTCGACGCGAATCGGCGGCCCGTGACCTGGAATGACTACTTGCGCCGTGTCGAGTATCTTGGCCACCGTGCGCCATGTCTCGACGATCTCGTGTTTCAAGTATCCATTCGGCCAATAGAAAAGCCATGCGAGGAGCCACTGTTGATCGAGGATCGCGTCACCCACGATCCAGGTCTCGCCGTCCAACGCATCGAACCGCAGGGCCATCAAGTCGGGCTCGTGACCAGGGCAACTGATCAATTCGATACCAGGCAGTGGAATCGAGTCATCCGGTCCAACGTGTACCCAGCGAGCCATGTTCGCAGATTCCGAGTCGCCCTCGGTCAGAAGCGATCGAGTTGTCGGCAGATTACTAACATGGTCGTAATGCTGGTGTGTCTCCAAGCAGTATCCAATGTCGCGGAAAGAAGCATCCATATCGCTCAACCGGCGCACGACGCTCTCGAAACCCGATGGGCCAAAACACGGGTCGACAACAATGGAATTGGCGAACGACGGCTCTCGGTCTGCCGGCCAGACCAGCGTTGACGTGCATAAGTGCTCCTGCGGCTCTGTCCGGCCATCCGGTCTCAGCGGCAGGCTACCGCCTTGAAGTATCAGCCATTGATAACGCACGGTTCGTTCCTTCTTGGATGCAACAGAAGCAGCCTGCGTGGCACGCAGGCCCTCGCGCTTATGGGGCCATCCGATCGTCCCATATCTCGGTGCTCGTAAGTGCCTTTTGCAGTTTGTCGATACCCGAAGGAGTCACCTGGGTGAAGCGGAGGTCGATCGTCTTCAGATGGGTTTGTTCTGCCAAATGCACCAGATGCTCGTCGCGGATCTTCGCCCCGCCAAGATAAAGCCCGCGAAGCTTCTTGAGATTCTTGAGATGCGGAAAGCCGGCGCCCGTCAGGGCAGTGTCGCTGATGGACAGGTATTCCAGGCTTTCGAGTTTTCCAAGATGGGCCAATCCGGCGTCGGTGATGGGGGTTTTGTCGAGTGATAGATGCTTGAGCGATGTCAGGCTTGCGAGGTGAGCCAACCCAGCATCGTTAACGAAACTCTCGTCAAGCGTCAGCCTCTCGAGTCGTTTCAAATTCCTCAGGTGCTCCAGGCCGGAGCCGTCCAGCATAGTCTTGTCAAGGCTCAGGGTCTTGAGCCGAGTATTGCCCGCCAAGTGCGCCAGCGCGTGATCGGTGATCGTTGCGTCCCAAAGACGCAAGAATTCTAGCTGTGGAAAAGCCTTCAACACCTCGAGGCCGGGGCCGCGGATTTTCGTTTCACCAAGGTCCAGCAACCGGAGCTTCCCAAACCGCGCAAGATGGACCAGCCCGGAATCTGTTATCTGGGTGCCGTCCAGTTGCAGTTGTTCGAGGTTACGAAGGTTTCTCAATCGTTCCATCCCTGCATCAGTGATGCGAGTATGCGAGAGATTCAGCGATCGCAGGTTGGTATGCTCCATCAATTTCGCCAGACCCACGTCAGTGATTTTCGTGTGCGCGAGACCCAACTCCTGCAGCCGCGAAAGACGAGCCAAATGCTTCAAACCGGCGTCCGTGATTTTGGTCTCGGATGCTTGCAGGTCTTCGAGCTTCGTCAGGTGCCTCACGTGCGCCAAACCCGCGTTAGTGATCTTGGTTCCCTCCAGCCACACCTCGCGCACATTTGCCAGCTTGTCCAGCAGAACCATATCGGCATCGCCGGCGGCCGAACGAGGATGGCGACCCGGGAAATACACCTTAACCACCTGGCCATTATCGTCACGGGTCAAACGAATCCCGTCCGGCACACTGAGCGGCAGCGCGTCATCTTGACCAGGCTGGTCCGGCTGGGCCAGAACGAGTGCAGGCAAGACGACAGAGCACAGACCAACGGTCAAGCAGCGGTATCGCATAACATTCACCTTAATTGGTTGATGCCCGCAAACGCAACGCCAGCCGCCGTTCAGTCTACCAGCACGGAAACGATCGAACCAGCAAGCGACCACCTTCCCAGTATGCGGTTCGCCTGTTCAAATAGGACCAAGAAGGAGTGACGCCATGACTGAAATCGACTACACGATTGTGTTTCGTGCCGTTTCGTTTGCAGCTCGCCATCATGAAGGGCAACTCCGCAAAGACGGTCGGACGCCATATGTTGCGCACCCCGCGCGCGTGCTGGCGATTCTGACCAGCGTGTTCGGCGTGAAGGATCCCGAGGTGCTTGCCGCCGGTGTGCTTCATGACACGATCGAGGACACGCTGGCGGATTGTGACGATCTGATCGAGGAATTCGGCGAGCGCGTCGCCGGTTTCGTGGCTCTGTTGACCAAAGACAAACGATTGCCCGAGGAAGAGCGCGAACGGACATACTTCGAGGCGCTGGCAGCGGCGCCGCTCGAGGTGAAGCTGTGTAAACTGGCCGATACGTACGACAACCTGGACGATTCGTCCGATCTGTCCGTCGAGTTTCGGACGAAGAAGTCTCACAAGGCCCGGGAACTCTTGAACGCATTCGCTTCCGGATTTCCAGGCGAGTGGTCTCATGCGCTGGAGCACGTCCGGCAACAAATCGAGACAACGGATCAGATGATTCAGCGGGGCGACTGAACACCCCATTTCAGCTTCGCGATGCGGAGTCCTTTCAAAGCTGACACGTCTCGCCATCTTGACGCTGAAAGCGTCGGACATCGTAGCCCAGGGTCAGCGAAGCGGCGCAGCCGCGGAGCGCCACCCTGGGTTTCCGTGCAAGAACACGGTCACGACCCTGAAGGGGTCGCACAAACCTTTGTGGAACCCTTACAGGGTTCATCTTGTTTTTTCAAACTTTCAACCCAGGGTGCGCTGCGCGACCCTGGGCTACGATGCGGAACCGCGTTGCGGTAGGAATCGCTATTTCCTCCTCGCTTGGGACTTGCTGGCGCGGTAGATCGCACCAGGGCTTAGCTTCTCGGCATAGGACATCATGGCAAACAGTGCCAGTTGATCTCGCTGATTGGACGGGGACGCCTTCTGGATCGCGTCGGCGATGTATCGAAGTTCACGGTCGGCCGCGGCGATGACGTTCTCGCTCTCCGGCAGATGGCCAGCGTAGATGTACATGTGGAAAGGCAGCCCGCCGAACTTGCTGCCCCATTGCGCGATGTAGTCGATGCCGGCGCCGCCGCCCAGGTTCTCCGACATCCACGCGTGGGCCTTTGTCAACTGAGCCACGGCCGACTTGTATCGCTCGGTGTCTTTTTCGAGATAGGGAAAACCTGTGGAATATGCCTCCAGACAGTACATCATCACCGTGGGTATGATTTCCTTTTCCGGGAAGTGTACGGCCACGGTGAGCAGGTCCTGACGATTCAGCCAGTCGATCGTTCCCAAGCCGATCTTCAAGTAACGCTCGTCGCCCGTCTCGTCATACAAGCAGAAGGCCAGCGATCCGTAGATGCCGCTGGAACACCACCATTCCTTGTCCGACTTGGGCCAGTATCCGTCCGTCACACCGCCCGACGGCCGGACGAAATTGTCGGCCACCAAGTCGGCAAACGACTTGACGGAATCCAGGTACTTTTCCTTCTCCGCCGCGTCGTCACAGCGAACCGCCGTGGCCAGCACGCCCAAGGCAATCGACGCACTGTCAGCGACATACCAACCACCTTTGTCCTGCCCAGGTTCGCGGCCGTATTGCATGTAGTACGCGCCTTTCGGGATCATTCCGTTCTGGTACTCGATCATCCGGTCCGACCACAGCTTGCAGGCGCCCAGATATTCTTCCTTGCCCGTCATGTCATAAGCCACGGCAAGCGCACGTACGACATAGGCATCCCAATAGAAAGCCCGGCCGATTCGCTTCGTGGTTCGTGCCTGTTTCTCGATAATCGGGTAACCGGCGTCGCAGAGTTGGATGAATTCGGTTCGGCAGTCAGCGTCTTCGGCGACTGCTGACGACGTTAACGCGGACAGCCAGCCAGTCGAAATCAACAGTACTACGACCAGCAAATTGCTCCGAGAGGCAAGCGCCAATAAAGGCAAGAAAACAAATGGTCTGTACATAGCCGATCCTCCATACACACGAGACACGTACACTGGCATCGTCTTACGCTTTGCCTTCCAGGCTACACTATCAAAGCAAGTCGTCCAACTCGTGCACCAGGCTCTCGAAACGCGCAAGCGCCGTGTCTACGGGCTCGGGGCTTTCCATGTCCACACCGGCGTCGCGCAATAGATCCAGCGGGTCTTTCGAACAGCCGCCCTTCAAGAAACTCAGGTAGTCGTTCAATTCCCGCTTTCCGCCGTCCAACACGCGCTGGCTGAGCGCAATTGCTGCCGACAATCCCGTGGCGTACTTGTAAACGTAGAACGCTCGGTAGAAGTGCGGTATGCGAAAGCACTCGAGCCGTAACTCTTCGTCCAGCACGAAATCCGGGCCGAAGTACTGCTCGAGCAATTTACCGTAAACGTCCTTGAATGCGTCGACGGTCAGCGGTTCGCCGGCTTCGGCCATCTGGTGCGTGATCTTTTCGAACTCGGCAAACATCGTCTGTCGAATGACCGTCGCGCGGATACTGTCGATTTCGCGGTTCACCAGGTACGCGCGCTGTCGCGCGTCCTTTGCCCGATCGAGCATGTAGGTGGAAAGTAACTGCTCGTTGAAGGTGCTGGCCACTTCGGCCACGAAAATCGTGTAGTCGTAATACTGGTACGGCTGGTGGTTGGCCGAGTAATGCGAGTGCATCGAATGGCCGGCCTCGTGGGCCAGGGTGAATACGTCCTCCAGTACCTCCGGTTTGTAGTTCATCAAGATGTACGGATCGCCGTCGAACGATCCGCAACTGAACGCCCCGCTCTGTTTACCACGGTTCGGATAGCGGTCGCACCAGCGTTTCGAGAGCCCCTGCTCCAATACGGCCGTGTACTCGTCGCCCAGCGGCGCCAAAGCCCCGACGACCATCGACACGGCTTGACGCCACGTGCGGCGAGTCGCCAGTCCACTCAAGATCGGCACGTAGGTGTCGTAGTGGTGAATATCCCGCAACCGCATCTTGCGACGTCGCACGTCGTAGTACCGGTGCACGGCCGGCAGTCGGCCATGGACGGCTTCGATCAACTTGTCGTACACCGCCTGCGGCACATTGTCCGGGTACAGTGCGGAGGACAGCGCACCTTCGTAGTTGCGTGCGCGAGCGTAGTAGACGTCCTTCTGGATCGAACCGCTGAGCGTGGCGGCCAAGGTGTTCTCGTGGGCCTGGAATTGCTGGTAGTATTGAGCGAACGCCGCGCGCCGCACGCTGCGTTTGGGCGACATCAACAATGAAAGGAAGGTCGCGTTACTCAGCTCGATCCGCTCGCCCTTTTCGTTGTTGACGAAGCCGAATTTCAGGTCTGCGTCGTGCAACTGACGGAATGCCTTGCTGGCCGCCTGTGCCATCTCGCCTTGCATGGCCAGCAGCTTTTCCTCGCGTTTGCCCAGCGTGTGCTTTTTGAATCGAACAACGCGCTCCAGCAGCAGCCCGTACGGCTTCAACTCTTTCGCGCCCGCGAGCGTCTTCATTCGGCTGGCCGGAATCGCCAGGATCTCGGGCCGAATGTAGCTGGCCGCTTGCCCGGCAAGCGTGGCCACGTTTTGAAATCGCGCGACCATGCCTTGATAATGGCTGTTGGTCTGGTCCTCGGTGGACTTCAGAAACGCGTAAATGCCGATCCGCTCGCCCATTCGATCCATGTCGCAATCGAACCGTAAACAGGCGGCCAACGTCCGCGCGTCCTGCCGCAGCTTGCCGCGGAATCGCTCGTAGCCGTCGACGCGTTTCTTGAATTTCTGGAAAGCCTTCTCCCAGGCTTCGTCGTCCGGAAACAGACTGGACAAGTCCCAGGTGTCGGCGGCTTTAACTTGGCTGCGGTTGGGTAATGATTTGGTCTTGGCCATGGGTGTTGGGTCTCGAGTGTCGGGTGTCGGGTGTCGGGTGTCAGGTGTCAGGGAAGAAGCTTTCAGGTGTCAGCGGTCAGTGATCAGTGATCAGACATCAGGTAATCGCAAATCGGCAATCGCAAATCAGAAATCCCGTATCCGGAAATCCCATCTTCCCGTCTTCCCGACACCTGAAACCCGACACCCGACACCTCATCCCCCTACTCCGCATCGCCTGCGAACAGGTGGCAGTAGCTTTCGTACCGCCGCGCGTCGAGCCGTCCGTCGGCTACGGCGTCCTTTACCGCGCAATTCGCTTCGTGCGTGTGCGTGCAATCGGGGAACCGGCAAAGGCTGACGTACGGTCGTATGTCGGGGTAGTAGCCGGCGACTTCCTCGGGGATCACGTCCCACAGTTGAAACTGCCGAATTCCCGGCGTGTCGACGATGTAGCCGCCTTCGGACAGCGGAATCAGTTGCGCGGTGGTCGTCGTATGGCGGCCTTTCTGATTCTCCTCGCTGACGGTGCGCACTCGCAAATCCAAATCGGGTTCGATGGCATTCAACAAGGACGATTTGCCCACGCCGCTCTGGCCTGTCATGACGCTTTCCCGTCCGATCACGCGGCGCGCCAAGCGTTCCACGCCGAAACCGGTCACGGCCGACAGCAGCAGCACCTCGTAACCCATCTGCCCGTACACGCCAACCAGCGGCTGCAAATCCGCCGGATCGACAAGATCGATCTTGTTGATGCAGATCACCGGCGCGATCTCGGCTTTCTCGGCCGTGACCAGCAGTCGGTCGATCAGGTTTGGCTTCAAGTTAGGTTCCGCGGCGCTGGTCACAATCAACAGTACGTCGACATTGGCCACAAGCACATGCTGCCGGCCGCGGCTGGTGCGTCCGATCAAGCCGTGCCGCGATTCGATACGCTCGATGATCCCTTCGTTGTTCGCTTCCGGGCGAAACAGCACTCGATCACCCGCGACCACCACGTGCCGCTGGTCGCTGCTAAGCGTTTTCAGAAGGCGCCGCGTGGCACAGCGGAAGATTTGGCCATCCTCCGCGCGAACAACGCTGATAATGCCGTGAACGGCCAGCACGCGGCCCGGCCGGCACACCGACTCGTCCACTTCCAGATGAACGGAGAGCCCCCCGGTTTCCTCTTCGTCCACTTCCGCACCGATGACGGTTCTCTTGCGAGTCAATTCGCCTTTGCCGCTGACCCGCTCGCTCTGCACCGTCTCGTCGTCTTCGAATCGGTGCTCGTGGAAGTCACGCGTGAGATCGCCTTGTCGCGTGCGCGATTCGTAGTTCTTACGGAATTGTGCCCGGATTTTCTTCTTTTTGTCCCTCGCCATTGCGAGAACGCCCACCAGCGGCTATGTAGTGTTCCATTAGTCCGCAGACAGGTTAGCAGTTTCTTCCCCCAGGTCCAACATGTAGTACCATGACCGTTGACCAAGTCTTTGTCGCTGCCGTAGCTTTCATCCTGGGCATACTGGCGTTGACCGCGGCGATCCACAATCGCGACTGGTACTTCCGACTGCCCAAAGCCCGCTGGATCGAGGAGCGATGGGGCCGTACGGCCGTGCGCCTCATGTACTCCATTTTGGGGATTATCATAATCGCCCTTGGCGTGGTGATCGTTCTGGGCTACGGCCGAGGCTAACAAACGAACGATCGACCCAGCACAAGCGTAGGGGATATAGAGTGTCTGGGCGTGAAATGCGCGCACTAGAATTGATTTCCCGTAGGCGCATTTCGACGTAGAATATCGCTATAATCAGTTGAACCCGCCTACACAGCGGCTGCGAAAGAATGACTTTGGGGGTTTTGGGCAAAGCGGGCTGCCTGTCGGCGGCAGCCGTGCGTCGAATAAGCAAAACTTGTTACCAGACAACCCCTTACGCTTCTCCTTTCCGGTCGCGCAACGCGAAGTCGAATGGGCGATTCCCGAGAAAAACCCGACATGGATGATGGCCTCAAGGACAAACGTCGCGCTTCACCCCTCGAGCCGCCCAGCGACGAAACGCAGGAATTCCACGTAGACGACAGCCGGGTGGACCGCTCTTCAGAGTCCGATGGAGGTTTTCTGACGACCGGCAGCGACGAGCCGAAACCGGAAGGGAACGTGATCGGCGAATACGCGGTCCTTGAGAAGATCGGAGCCGGTGGCGGCGGCCAGGTCTACAAGGCCGAGCATCGGCGCATGGAGCGGATCGTCGCACTGAAGGTGTTGCCCAAGTCCACCCCTCGTGCGGTCAAACGCTTCCACCAAGAGGTGAAAGCAGCCGCAAAACTGATCCATCAAAACATCGTGACGGCCTTCGACGCCGGTGAGTACGAGGGAATGCCCTACCTCGTCATGGAATATGTCGAAGGCAAGTCACTTGACCAAGTGGTCGAGGACAGCGGCCCTCTGCAAGTGGACATGGCTTGCGATTTCATCGTCCAAGCTGCCCGCGGTCTGGCCTACGCACACTCGCGGGGCATCGTCCATCGGGACATCAAACCAAGCAACCTGATGCTGGACGACGAGGGAGCCGTCAAAGTCCTGGACATGGGTTTGGCGCGCTACACCACCACTTCGAAAGACACGTCGAAGGACGATACGGATTCCGGTAACTTGACCAAGGCGGGGACTGTCATCGGGACGGTCAACTACATGTCGCCGGAACAGACCAGGGACGCAAAGTCGGTCGACTATCGAACGGACATCTACAGCCTGGGATGTACCTTCTACTATCTGCTGACGGCCCAGTCGGTTTACAGCGGCGACATGATCGCCGTGTTGCTGGCCCACACGCAACAGCCAATCCCCTCGTTGCGAGACTTCCGGGAGGACATCCCGGACCGCCTGGATGCGGTGTATCAGAGGATGTTGGCTAAGCGGCCCGAAGACCGTTATCAGGCGATCGCCGAGGTTGTCACGGATCTGGAAGAGTTCATCTTCGAAGGTCCGAGCCGCGCCGCCAGCGCCGCCCCTCAGTTGAGCGCCGAGATCTCGCCCGATTCGCCGTGGGCGGCGATGCTGAAGGAATCGCTGCGTGCGGGCAAGAAAGCTCCCAAAGCCGTCGCCCAACAAGCCCTCGCCGTGGGCATCGACTTGGGAACATCGTCGTCCTCCATCGCGCACATCGACAAGAAGACGGGCCAGCCGGTGACGCTGGCCAATGCCGAAGATCAGTTGCGCACGCCCAGCGTGGTGATGATCGATGGATCGACCGTCGCCATCGGCAAAGACGCTGTGGAAGCAATCGGGGCCAAAGGGGAGTGTCTGGCCGAGTGCATTAAACGCGACTTGGGTCGGAATCTGTACAACCGGGCCCTCAGCGGCCAGCACTATCCTCCGGAAGTGCTCCTGGGATTGATCGTCAACAAGCTTGTCAAGGACACACGCCGACAACTCGGGGAGTACAACCAGGTCGTCATCGCCGTACCTGCGTATTTCGGTGACGTCCGGCGGAAGGCGGTCGAAGACGCCGCTTACATCGCGGGACTGGAGTTGATCGACATCATCAACGAGCCGACGGCCGTCGCCCTGGCGTTCGCTCGCGAACACAAGTTTTTCGATTCGGCCAAAGGCGAATCACCGCGAAAGCTCCTCGTTTGCGATATTGGTGGCGGTGCGTTCGATGTTTCCGTGATCGAGGCCAATGACGCCAGATTCTCCGTTTTGGCGACGGGCGGAGCTTTCCTTCTGGGCGGCTACGATTGGGACGGTCGTTTGGCCGGCAAGGTTGCGAAACTGTTCACCGACAAGTACGGTCTTGATCCGCGTCTGGAGCCCAATGCCGCCGGGCAATTGTGGCGCCAATGCGAAGACGCTCGATGTGCGTTGTCGGATCAGGACACAGCGACCATCGACTTCGAATTCGAAGGAAACCCTGCGCGGATCAACATCAATCGCCGGCAACTCCACGGCTTCACCGGTGACATCGTCCAGGGAATTCGGACGGCGATCGAAAGGACCCTGCAAATGGCGGACGTCCCCGCAGCGGACCTCGATCATGTG
>JACKQG010001051.1_pt1 | contig 38851 bp, 36 predicted proteins | sample 8237621 | NCBI WGS metagenome assembly JACKQG01 (sample SAMN15677084, study PRJNA649215) | marine metagenome | biome: marine; feature: Black Sea; material: saline water; isolation source: suspended particulate matter (SPM) from the Black Sea western gyre | collected 2013-06-09/2013-06-10 | depth... | reverse complement strand
TGTCTGATACAAAATACAGAAGATTGTCCGGAGACCACTGAGGCTGAAAGATAGCCTCGTCTTGATTGCCACCTGCGACTAGGCATCTATTTGTTAGCTGCTTTCCACTGACGGATGCTTGCCATAACTGCGTGTTATCCCAAGGCATGTGGGGGTGTTGCCATTCAATCCAGCAGATTGTGTTGTTATCAGGGCTAAGGCGTGGATAGGCATAGAAGTCAGAACCCGCGACTAAGGTTTGGATCTCAGGGTGCTTTTGATCTAAGGCAATAGCGGCAATGTAGTTGTCTGGTTCTTGCCCCTCAATATGGTGTTCACAGACTGCGATCAAACGCTGATTTTTCGTGTCGACAATAATATCGGCAAAGCGAAAAGGTCCTTCAGGACTAACTGGTGAGGGGTTGTTTGAAGACTCTAAATCGAGTTGATAAATACGTTGATCCAGAGCATTCACAAAATAGAGTTTTTGATTGGCCACTGTGTACGCCATACCACCGTACTCATGCACTTTGCTATTACAACTGAACTGAGCTGGCAAAAGGTCTTTAATCGCCCCATCGGGAGTCTTACACATAATGACATTGCGGCCAGCTTCCCACGGCCGGCTTTCGACCCAAAAAAGTTTATCCGCACTGGAATGAAGGTGATTGAGTCCGGGTGCAGCGCGAGTGATCATTTCTGCACTAATATCAGATGGCCAAGTGCCAAATGGTTTTATCACCTTGCGCGTTGTTGCTTGAGAACTGTCAATATCCAAAAATCAGCCTCCTGCTAACTTGACATTATGGCCGCGTTTTTCCAGCTCTTTTTTGAGTAAATCACGATGATCACCTTGCACCTCAATAACTCCAGATTTAATAGTGCCACCAGTGGAGCATTTTTGCTTCAACTGTTTCGCTAAGGTCTTCAGATCTGGTTCTGGCAAGTCAATCCCTGAAACAGTAGTGACCCCTTTCCCTTTACGACCTTTGGTTTCGCGTCTAATGCGCACAATACCGTCCGTTAAAGTTACTTGGGATTGTGCGCTTTCCTGAATGCGGCCCACGTCGGTGGAATAGACTAATCGTGAGTCTTTGTTAGCCATTAATTACTCTCATTTATTAGTAGTAATTTACCAATATGTTTATTTGATTCCATTAGCTCGTGAGCTTGGTCAGCATGCGAAAGTGGAAATCTGTTATTAATAACGGGTTTGAATTTTCCCTCTGCAATTAATGGCCAAACCTGAGCTTCAACACCCTGGGCAATTCGTTTCTTGTCTTTCAATGGTTGAGCTCTAAGGGTTGAGCCGGTTAATACGATTTGTTTTAGCATTAGAGGCATGAGATCTATTTCTACTTTGGAACCGCGTAAAAAGGCGATATTGACAATTCGTGCTTTTGGCGCGCAGACGGCAAAATTTTGCTGAACATAGTCACCGCCGACCATGTCCAGCACAACATTAACGCCACCATCGGTCAGTTCGGCACAGATGCTGACAAAATCATGTTCACGGTAGTTAATAGCTTTGACCGCACCTAGTTTTTCACAAACCCTGCATTTTTCATCAGACCCGGCAGTGGCGATAACCTTAATGCCCATTGCGCTGGCCATTTGAATAGCTGTGGTACCAATACCACTGGATCCACCGTGAACTAACAGCCATTCGTTGGGTTTTAATTCTGCTCGTTCAAAAAGATTATGCCAAACGGTAAAACAGGTTTCCGGCAGTGCCGCGGCATCTTCAAGATCTAGACCTTCAGGGATTGGAAGGCACAGAGAAGCTTCTGCCAAGGCGTACTCAGCATAACCACCGCCGGCTAGCAAGGCGCATACTTGGTCCCCTATTTTCCAACGGGTAACTTCATTGCCGGCAGCCACTACTGTGCCAGACACTTCAAGGCCAGGGATATCTGATGCACCAGGGGGCGCAGGATAAAAGCCTAGGCGTTGAAATACGTCGGGTCGGTTAACACCTGCCGCCGCGACTTTTATCAGCACTTGATTGCCATTATGCGAGGGCATTGGACGCGATGTCGGCTGCAAAACGTTTGGACCGCCCGGTTGTGTGATTTCAATGCTGATTTGGTTGATGGGTAGGCTCATCAATAACCTCTTAACGGTAAAGTGAGAGTTTAGCCGCATATGGCGTCACTTCTCGATGGATCAAACAAACCATTATATTTTAATGGCCTGCGGTGAGTTTTTTAGTTTTATCCCATAATCGGCCATCAATTGCCGAGAGTCCTAGGCCAATGAACACCATGCCGATAAAATATTCAGCGTGCAGTGTTTCATTTAGCACAAACCAGCCAAGTAGACTGGCGGTGATGGGAACCAGAAATGTAACTAAGACGACATTGGTAGCACCTGAAGAGGCTAATATACGGAAAAATAAAATATAGGCCAAGGCTGTTGAAAAAACAGCCAGTGATACAACTGCAAGCCAAACCTTCAAGCTTGGATTTGCCAGTTGATCAGGTCGTTCGATTAATAACGCCAACGGCAATAAAATAATGGTTGCGCAAGTTACCTGCCCAATAACAGTGATAAACGGACTAATGCCCATGGTTTTGAATCGTCTGCCATAGACGGTGCCAAAGCCATATGATGCCGCGGCTGCAATGACGGCTAATTGAGCGGTCGTGTTAGGCTCGATATCTGTCAGTGATGATGGACCAATTAACACTATCACACCTAATAAACCAATCACGACACCAGCAATTTTTGCCGGTGTCATGTGCTCATCAGTTAATAAGGCACCTGCGATTAGCACTGTAAATAAGGGTGTCGTTGCATTAATTATTGAGGCTAAGCCAGATGTGATATAGGTCTGCCCCCAAACGATAAGGGAGAAGGGGATGGCGTTATTGAGTAACCCCAAAACAAAAAATGATCGCCATAGTTTAAGAGATCTAGGGATCTCATACCCAGCGATAATGAGAATGGCCCACAGTGTAATGGACGCCATACCAACTCTCATTGTAACAATGGTTAATGGCGGTAGTTCAGATACAGCCACGGCGATAAAAAAGAATGAGCCTCCCCATAGAAAGGATAATAGCAGTAACATTAACCAGTCTTTGGGAGACATTCTTTGGTTGATCATTGAGGGGTTTCCGAAATCATTAGTAGTTGGTTTTAATGGATATCAAGGCGTAGATGCAATACTAACATTCCCCAGTAGGCTAAACGATCACTAATATAAGCACCTAATCGTTGTTGCAATTGAGTGGGGTGGCGATAAGGAATTAGTTTAATTGGAGATTACTGCCTACAATGTGTGTATCTATTCGTACCTAGGCAATCATTATGGTTGAAGCATCCTTTAGAGAGAGAACTTATCGGGTCATCTTTGGCACTGATACGCCCGCGGGCCAGAAATTCGACATAGCCTTGATCTATGTCATTCTGCTTAGTGTGCTAGCCATTGTCCTCGATTCGATCGAGTCCGTTAACAGTCAGTATGGGCTATGGTTGTTTCGGTTTGAATGGTTTTTCACTCTGCTATTCTCTGCCGAGTATTTAGTGCGTATTTATTCATCACCAAAACCACTACATTACATGTTTAGTTTTTATGGGCTGGTGGACTTGCTGTCTATTGTGCCGACATACTTGGCGCTCATTGTGCCTGGTGCAAGCTATTGGTTAGTGATACGTCTATTAAGGGTGCTTCGAATATTTAGAGTGCTAAAACTAGTTCGTTATCTGTCGGATGCCAATATATTACTGCGTTCAATGTATGCGGCCCGGCGCAAAGTGCTGGTTTTCTTTATGGTAGTTTTGGTGCTTAGCGTGATTTTTGGTAGTTTAATGTTTTTGGTGGAAGGCCCTGATAATGGTTTTACCAGTATTCCGCGCAGTATCTACTGGACAATTGTGACTATCACCACGGTTGGCTATGGCGATATTACACCGCAAACGCCAGTAGGACAGATTTTGTCGACCATGATAATGCTGACGGGCTATAGCATTATCGCGATTCCCACGGGTATTTTTACGGCCGAAATCGCTCGCGAGATGCATGCTGAAATTAGCCATCGGCAATGTAATGTTTGTGATCGCAGCGGTCATCATCCCGACGCTGACTACTGTCATCAGTGCGGCGTCACCTTACCTGACAGGTTGGTCGAAAATTAATCGCCAGTGCGTCTATCCATTGTGGGGCGATAGCTCAATGCTTCTTGATAATGAGACAGTTCTGGATAGCTAGATTTCTCAAGGTCTGCCAGGCTTCTTGCAACTTTTAGCACTCGGTAAAATCCTCGAGTAGATAGGGAAAATTGATCAATCGCCAGATTCATCAGCGACTTTTGCTCTTTGTTTAAAGGGCATACTTGTTGAAGTTCTTGGCTGCTTAAGTCGGTATTGATTTTACCCTGTCGCTCTATTTGTATGTGGCGTGCGGTACAGACTCTAGACTGTATTTTTTGGTTAGTTTCTCCTTTGGCAGTACTCTCTTGGCTGAGTAACTGTTCATTTGTAATGGCAGAGACCTGAACTTGTAAATCAATGCGGTCTAATAGTGGACCTGAAATCTTATGTTGATAGCGGGTAATCTGGTCGATACCACAGACGCAGCGGCTCGACCCAAGGTACCCGCAGGGGCATGGGTTCATGGCCGCAATGAGTTGAAATTTGGCAGGGTAGAGCGTTTGGGCGTTGACCCTAGAAATCATTATCTGGCCTGATTCTAAAGGCTCTCTTAGTACCTCTAAAACATTCCGGGAAAACTCGGGTAGCTCATCAAGAAATAATACTCCATGGTGCGCTAAAGAGATTTCCCCAGGCTTTGGGATTCCGCCGCCGCCCACCAGGGCTGCGGCTGAGGCGGTATGGTGAGGGGATCTAAAAGGGCGAACCCAGATATCTTGGCGTAAACCTTTGCCTGCGACTGAGTGTATCGATGCAACCTCTAAGGCTTCTTGGTTTGATAGTGGGGGCAAAATGCCTGATAGCCGGCTAGCAAGCATTGTTTTACCCGTTCCCGGAGGCCCATAAAAAAGTAGATGGTGGCCCCCCGCAGCGGCTACCTCCATTGCGCGTTTTGCGTGTTGTTGTCCGATAATGTCATTTAATTGTAAGGTCGATTGATTCGTCACCCTGTCTTCTCTCTGCCAAAGCTGCAAAGGCTCCCGTTGATGGAGGTGTGCGGAAACTTCGAGCAAATGGTTGGCGGGCAGGACGCTGAGGGACTCCACTAAAGAGGCTTCAAGGGCATTTTCCTCTGAAATAATAAGTTGGTTGTTAGATTCAGCGCATTGCTGAGCTGAAGGGAGGACGGCATCCACAGGACGAATATCACCTGTGAGAGCTAATTCTCCAATAAACTCATAATCATTGAGTCGATCGCTGGGTACCTGCTCAGAGGCAGCAAGAATACCAATCGCGATAGCCAAATCAAAACGGCTTCCTTGCTTTGGAATATCTGCGGGTGCTAGGTTTACCGTAATACGTCGAGCGGGAAATTCGAAGTGAGAATTAATAATGGCACTGCGAACACGGTCCTTACTTTCTTTTACAGAGGCTTCGGGTAAGCCAACAATGTTAAAGGCCGGAAGACCATTAGAAAGGTGAACTTCCACGGATACTATGGGTGCTTCGATACCCAATTTAGCTCGACTTTTGATGACAGCTAGTGACATTCAACATACCTCCTTGTATGTAGCTTGTATTCCCTTGTAATCACATTGATCTATTTTTCTTTAATGATTAGCAGTGCTTCCAGTTCAGTGAGTTGTTGTTCAAGGGCATCAATTTTCTCTCTGGAGCGCAATAGAACTGCTTGTTGTGCATCAAATTCGTCTCGCGATACGATATCTAGTCCGGCGATAGTCTTCGTCATTGCGGCACGGAGTAACTGTTGCAATTCTCCGCTAATTGATTGCGCGCCAGACAGAGTATCAGTCACATTTTTTTGAAATTGATTGTATAGATCTTCTGCGTTCATTTGATTGCTCCGCGTTAAAACCCATTATTCAGTGTTTAAATGTTTATGTCAGCTTATTTCTCACCAAAGACAATGGATTTCCGCGTCCATTATTTTGGCCATTCTGGTGCGCAGTGAATCACCTACCCACGAATTTATGCACCAAAATAATGCGATAAGCCTTTTTGGCCATGTCAAATTGCTTTGTATTTATAGTTTTGATAGTTGGCACGCAATATGCATTATCAAAAATACCTACGGGAATATTAACGCTAAATCCTTTATTTTTTTAATGACATAACTATCTTGGGAGATATACAAATGAAAGCAATAAAAACGGCAATATGCGCTGCAACAATGATGACGGCTGTTACTGGAATGGCTGCGGAAGTATCTGGAAACGTCGCTATTGGATCAGACTATTTTTTCCGCGGATTTGATCAATCACTCGGTGAGGCTCTATCTGGCGGATTTGACGTTGCCTTTGAGAATGGATTCTACGTCGGCACTTGGGGTTCTTCGGTTGATGATTTTACTTCTACTGGCGGTTTAGAGCTTGATTACTATGCAGGATATGGTGGTTCTATTTCTGAAAGCGTTAGCTACGACCTTGGCTATATTATGTATGGCTATCCAAATGATACTCAGTGGGACTTTGAAGAGGTGTACGGCAGCGTTTCTTTTTCTGATGTGACTATTGGCTTCGCTACGTCTAGCGATTGGTATGGAAGTTCAGGTAACTACGACTATTTTTATGCTGACTATGGAATGGCGCTAAACGAAACATTTAGTTTGGGCGTGCACTATGGAGCAACTCGTGCAGATGCGGGCGACTATGAAGACTATTCGTTGTCTCTTAGCACAGAGGCCGTCGGCCTTGGCTTTGACCTGAGCTGGATCTCCACTTCTGAGTCAAGCGAAGATTATTATGCGGACAACGAATTTGTTTTGACTGTTTCAAAGGCACTGTAAATTCTAGAGAACATTAACCTGTTAATCATTATGGGTGGCCCTAGCCACCCATTCGGAGGAAAAAATGAAACTGATAACCGCAATTGTTAAACCGTTCAAGCTGGACGAAGTTCGTGAGGCCTTAGGAGAACTCGGGGTTTCAGGTGTGACTGTCACCGAGGTTAAAGGATTTGGCCGTCAAAAGGGTCATACCGAGTTATACCGTGGCGCTGAATACGTGGTTGATTTTCTGCCAAAAGTTAAAGTCGAAGTGGCGCTTACCGATGAAATGGTCGAAAGCGCAGTGGAGGCAATTACTAAATCTGCAGCAACCGGGAAAATTGGTGATGGCAAAATTTTCATCAGCCCTCTTGATGACGCAATTCGCATTCGGACCGGTGAGACCGGTTCTGAAGCTATTTAAACCAAGGAGTAAATAATGAACGAGATTTTTGAATTACAGTACGCCTTAGACACCTTCTATTTCTTAATGTGTGGTGCTTTGGTGATGTGGATGGCGGCAGGTTTTTCTATGCTGGAAGCGGGTCTAGTAAGATCTAAGAATACCACCGAAATATTAATGAAGAATATCGCGCTGTTTGCTGTTGCTTGCACGATGTATATGGTTTGTGGGTACCACATTATGTACGCTGATTTGGGCGCTTTTTTCTTAAGTGGCATTACTGGTGATGGTGTTACCGGTGCTGAAGAAGCAGCTACCTACGCACCCTCAGCTGATTTTTACTTTCAGGTGGTATTCGTCGCTACTGCGATGTCTATAGTGTCAGGTGCGGTGGCTGAGCGAATGAAGCTCTGGGCCTTTTTGGCATTTGCGGTTGTTATGACCGGCGTTATCTATCCAGTAGAAGGTTCCTGGACATGGGGTGGTAATGCAGTATTTGGATTGTATACCTTAGGTGATCTTGGCTTCTCTGATTTTGCCGGTTCAGGCATTGTTCATATGGCAGGCGCGTCAGCGGCTCTAGCAGGCGTTTTATTGCTGGGTGCTCGTAAGGGTAAATATGGCTCTAATGGAGTCATCAACGCTATTCCAGGTGCTAATTTACCGATGGCTACACTAGGTACATTTATTCTTTGGTTAGGTTGGTTTGGCTTTAATGGCGGATCTGTCCTTGCGACGGCATCAGTAGAAAGCGCAAACGCTGTTGCAGTTGTGTTCATGAATACTAACGCTGCCGCTTGCGGAGGTTTGATTGCTGCTATGATTTTGGCAAAACTGCTGTTCAAGAAGGCTGATTTAACGATGGCTCTTAATGGCGCATTAGCTGGATTGGTGGCTATTACTGCAGAGCCTTCTACACCAACGGCCCTACAAGCAACTTTGTTTGGCGCAATGGGCGGAGTGTTGGTGGTATTTAGTATTCTTGCACTTGATAAGTTGAAGATTGACGATCCCGTTGGTGCCATCTCTGTGCATGGTGTTGTTGGTCTGTTAGGGCTTATGTTGGTCCCAATCACTAATGATGCCTCTAGCTTCTCTGGTCAGTTAATTGGTGCAGCGACTATCTTTGTTTGGGTGTTTGGCGCCAGTACCGTTGTTTGGTACATTCTCAAAGCGACCATGGGTATTCGTGTCTCAGAAGAAGAAGAGTTTACCGGTGTCGATATTGCCGAGTGCGGTATGGAAGCTTATCCTGAGTTTGTTAGCACAAGAAGTTAATAACAGTCAGACAAAAAGCCGGGGCTATTAGCCCCGGTTTTTTTTGCCCACATGAAAACTGAAAACTTAGAAACAATCGGCTTTATCATCATGTAAGGATGCAATTTTAGTCAGAAACAGGTATCTTTGCCCTTGGTAACTACCGGTATGGAAATGACAGATTATGAAACTAATTACTGCAGTGATTAAACCGTTTAAACTTGATGATGTTCGTGAGGCGCTTGCCGATATTGGTGTGCAAGGAATTACCGTGACTGAAGTTAAAGGCTTTGGCCGCCAAAAGGGGCATACTGAACTTTATAGAGGTGCTGAGTATGTTGTGGACTTCCTGCCAAAGATTAAATTAGAAATTGCGATTTCAAGCGAGATGGTTGATAGCGTCGTCGAGGCTGTCACTAAATCAGCGGCAACAGGTAAAATTGGCGATGGAAAAATATTTATTTCCTCGTTGGATGAAGTTGTTCGCATTCGCACCGGTGAAACTGGTGTTGAAGCAATCTAGGTTTTTCTTTTAATGTTTTTGTAGGTCCTATAGTGCAAAGTAAAAAATTGAAGGTTGCATCAATGTCGAGGCTATTAGTTGCACTGTTATCATTGGTTGTGACGGCGAGCATATATGGTGACGAGGGCGACAAAAGTGGGACATTAGAGCTGTCACCATTACGCTGGGACGATATTAGCGTGGTTGACAACCCGATCGTCACAACGATTATCGATAAGCTTAATTCAGCACGCTCTGATTTAGAATATAACGTCGTTGGCAAGGCGCCCATAGAAGGTTTTTATGAGGTGCAGGTAACAGGTGGTCCTATTCTCTACGTCTCAGCGGATGGTGATTTCTTCTTTGATGGAAACCTATACCAAGTGAAGAACGGGCAGTTTGCTGATGTTCGTAATTTACGCTTGGATGTGGCCCGTCGACAAACGTTTGCAACGATGTCGACCGACAGCATGATTATCTTCGAGTCAGAGGGGAAGCCTAAAGCTATTATTAATGTGTTTACAGATGTTGATTGCGGCTATTGTCGAAAGTTGCATAAAGAGGTTCCCCAACTCAATGCCATGGGTGTCGAAGTAAGATATCTTGCTTATCCACGTAGCGGTATTCCTTCCGCTTCTTATGACAAGATAGCCACAGTTTGGTGTTCAGACGATAGACAGGGCAGCCTTACGCGCTCAAAAAATGGCGATGATGATGCCATTGCAGTCTGTAAAAATAATCCGGTAGCCGAGCACTTCACACTTGGTGGGAAACTGGGTGTCACTGGCACACCAGCAATAGTCTTAATGGATGGCAGTATGCTCCCTGGTTATCGGACAGCGGCTGACTTTGCCAGACTGCTGGGTCTTAATTCTCAGGCTCAGGGTAGTTAGGCAAAACCCTTTAAATAACACTGAATAATTCTGCAAATAGTATAAAATTACCATCCGTGAAAGGGTGGTTTTTTTTTGCGTGGTGGGTTTAGTCAATAGTCTGAGGAATTAAGGTGAGAGTGGTCAATATAGGTTTGTGTGGTTTAGGCACCGTTGGATCCGGCGTATTTAATGTGCTTGCTCGAAATTCGAGTGATATTAATGCACGTTCAAACTGTCAGATTAAGGTGGCTCAAGTCGGATGTCGTCGCGATAATCCCAATTGTGACGTGACGGCAGTGAATGTCACACGAGATATATTTGATGTCGCTAACAATCCAGATATTGATGTCGTGGTCGAGCTGATTGGAGGCACCACCGTCGCTTTTGATCTCGTTATGACTGCGCTGAAGAATGACAAACACGTCATCACTGCTAACAAGGCGCTAATAGCCGAGCATGGTGGAGCTATTTTTTCTGAAGCGGAGTCTCGTGGCCTAATCGTCGCCTATGAAGCTGCTGTGGCTGGCGGTATTCCCATAGTAAAGGCTTTGCGTGAAGGTCTGTCTGCGAATCGCATTAATTGGTTGGCTGGGATCATTAATGGAACTACTAACTTCATTCTTTCCGAAATGGATAGTAAGGGAAGAGAATTTTCTGATGTGTTATCTGAAGCTCAGGAAAAAGGCTATGCCGAGGCTGATCCAACCTTTGATGTAGAGGGTATTGATGCTTCCCACAAGTTAGTAATTTTAGCGTCGATTGCCTTTGGTATTCCATTGTCTTTGGATGGTATTTTTACCGATGGTATTACCCAATTAGAGCCTCAAGATGTCGCCTATGCGAGAGAGTTAGGTTACTCGATTAAACATCTAGGCATGGCTCGTCAAACAGAGGCCGGCGTCGAGCTGCGCGTGCATCCCACACTAGTTCCTGAGAGATCATTGATTGCTGGTGTGAACGGTGTATCAAATGCAGTCATGGTGAATGCTGATGCGGTAGGGACAACATTGTTTTATGGACCAGGCGCCGGTGCAGAGCCGACAGCATCCTCTGTGATAGCAGATATTGTTGACGTGGCGCGACTAATGGATTCTGATTCTGACTCGTGTGTAGCACCTCTTGGGCGAAGTTCTGAGCAACTTAAAGCACAAAAAATATTAGATATTCAAGACGTCGAAACGGGTTTTTATATACGGTTCTCGGCGTTAGACCAGCCAGGCGTGCTATCCAATATCACCAAAATAATGGGAGATGCTGGGATTAGTATTGAGGCGATTATTCAGCGTGAGCAACCTGCAGGAGAGCGTTACGTCAATGTGATAATCCTGACCAATGTGACCAAGGAGAAATGCTTAGACGAGGCCGTTGCGCATATCGAGCAACTGGAAACGGTTCGAGGGCAGGTCAATTTCATTCGTGTTGAATATTTGGATCAACACTAAAACGACATTCAAAATTAAGATAAATTATCGTCAATCTTGACTAGGGCCACAGTTTAATGAAATACATTAGTACCCGAGGTGGTGCAGCACCAAAAAGTTTTGAAGACGTTATCTTAACGGGCCTAGCGCCTGACGGTGGACTATTTGTACCTGACCAACTGCCGCAATTTAGTCATAGTGAAATCAGTTCTTGGGCGGATCTTAGTTATCAGGAATTGGCTTTAAATATCATGAGCCCCTTTGTTGATGGTGCGATTCCTCAAGCTGATTTAAAGCGCCTTATTGATAAATCCTATGACACCTTTAGGCACTCCGAAATAGCTCCCTTGGTGAAGACGGGCAAAAACGAATGGATCCTTGAATTATTTCATGGACCAACGCTGGCTTTTAAAGATTTTGCACTACAGTTTTTAGGCAACCTACTCGACTACACGTTAGAAAAGCGTCAAGAAAAAGTGGTCATTATGGGTGCCACGTCTGGGGATACCGGTTCAGCGGCGATAGAGGGCTGCCGTCGCTGTGACAACATTGATATTTTTATTCTCCATCCTCACCAGCGAGTTTCAGAAGTCCAGCGCCGCCAAATGACCACGGTCCAGGCGGATAACATTCATAATATCGCTATGCATGGCAATTTTGATGATTGTCAAAACATGGTTAAAGCAAGTTTTTCTGATCAATCATTTTTACCTGATGGGCGACAGCTTGTGGCAGTTAATTCGATCAACTGGGCGCGAATTATGGCGCAAATTGTCTATTATTTTTGGGCGTCGCTGCGACTAGGGGGCCCAGATCAGGAGGTCTCATTTTCGGTGCCAACGGGTAATTTTGGTGATATTTTTGCGGGTTATCTCGCGTCCAAGATGGGCTTGCCCATCAAACAGTTGGTTATCGCTACTAATCAAAACGACATTTTACATCGCTGTATTAGCGCAAATGATCATACCACTAGACCCTTGGAGCAAAGTTTAGCCCCAAGTATGGATATTATGATTTCAAGTAACTTCGAGCGATTGTTGTTTGATCTCTACGATCATGACGGTAAAGCTGTAGCCGATTTGATGGCAGATGCCAAGTCGGGTGATATGCGCCTCAGCGAAAGTGTTCTTTCTACGGCGCGGCAACTATTTTCTAGTTATCGCTGCGATGATAAAGGGATGGTAGAGTTGATTCGCGATACTTATCAAGATCACGATTATCTTCTTGACCCACATACTGCTATAGGTTTGGCCGCTGCGAGATCGTGCCGTGCCGATCTTGAAACCCCCATGGTGACCCTGGCCACCGCTCACCCAGCTAAGTTCCCTGATGCTGTGAAACAGGCTGGTTACCCGAGTGACCCCGAATTGCCCTCGCATATGGCCGATCTATTTGAGCGAGAAGAGAAGTTTACTGTGCTGGACAACGATTTATTGGCGGTGCAAAGTTTTATATCCGATAACATTACTGTGTAGAAACCGTAATGGTGGAGAATACGTAAGACAAGCTGACCAGCCAAAACTATCGAGACGAATTTATGAGTGAAGCAAATAAATTAAGTAAAGAAGATCAAGATCGAGTTGATAAATACCTAAATAGCGGGTTCAACACGACTGAACGAAAGCCATTTTATGGCCTACGATTACTCGGTGGGATTTGGATTGTGGTGGCGGCTTTGGGTTGGGTCAGTTGGTATATTGGTAAACAGGCTGGATACCTTTAGATTTTGATACTTTAAGTTCACTTTTTGGGAGATAGTTAATGTATTCCGAGCCTATGCCAACAGCGACTATGATCCACACTAATGGTATTGAATTAGAGGTTTTTCAGGCTGGGCATGGCGGTGTTCCAATTGTTTTGTGCCATGGTTGGCCTGAGCTGGCATACAGTTGGCGGTATCAAATTCCAGCTTTAGTCAATGCTGGTTATCACTGCATTGTGCCTAATCAGAGAGGTTATGGCGGTTCTAGTAAACCCTCTGATGTAAATGCCTATGATATTCATCATCTAACCGACGACCAAAATGGATTGCTTGATGCCTTGGGTATCGATAGAGCTATTTATGCGGGGCACGACTGGGGCGCCATTATGTTGTGGCAACATGCGCTACTAAACCCAGATCGTGTCATTGGTTTGGCAAATATGTCAGTCCCTTTTAAAGCGAGAGAGCCTTCAGAGCCTGTAGCTTTTTGGGAGAAGGCGCTAGGTGACGATTTCTATCTGGTCCATTTCAATCGTTATCCTGGGGTCGCGGCACGTTCATTTGAAACTGATACTAAAAGGGTTTTAACCAACCTCTACCGGACTAAGCATTGGTTAGATGATAAATCACTTCAACCGGATGGATATTCGATTGTGCGGTCTGCAGAAACGGATAATCAACGCGGTGAATTAATGCTGAGTGAAAAAGATTTAATGGTCTTCGTGGACGCTTTTGAGCAGGGGGGATTTGTTGCTCCTTGTAATTGGTATCGAAATTTCACTCGCAACTGGGAAACTATGGGCCATGTTAAGCAAATCATAGAACTACCATGTCTCATGCTCTATGGCGACTATGACATGGTGCCAAAAGTTGATATGACTCATACCGTACTAGATCTAGAGATTAATAATTTGGCTTGTGGCCATTGGATTCAGCAAGAGGAGCCAGAGCAAACCAATCAGATTTTACTGGACTGGCTACAGCGGAAAATACAACCGCTTTTGAGTTTGTAAAATGCAAATTCAAAGCAGAACCTATGATTTAGAGAGTTGTGACTTCCCCTATCAGGTAGACCCGCTTTTACAGCGAGTTTATGCTGCCAGAGGAGTGAAAAACCAACTAAGTTTGGATCGGCACCTCTCTAGCCTCCCTTCACCTCAGTTGATGCTTGGTATGCCTGCAGCGGTAACCCGTCTTATAGTTGCTCTGCGTGACAATCAGAAGATAGTGATTTTGGGTGATTTTGATGCCGATGGAGCCACGAGTTCAGCTTTAATGGTTCTCGCCTTAACCGCTATGGGCTTTAGAAATGTGACATTTCTAGTCCCTAATAGATTTGATTACGGTTATGGGTTAACCCCTGAAATCGTTGATCTAGCGGCGGAGAATAAGCCTCACTTAATCATTACTGTCGACAATGGTATATCCAGTGTTGAGGGGGTGACGCATGCTCTGACCCTGGGTATTGAAGTCATTATTACTGACCATCATCTGCCGGGCCGAGTGCTACCCAATGCGGTCGCTATCGTTAATCCGAATCAACCTGAATGTGAATTTCCAACGAAAAATCTTGCGGGTGTTGGTGTGGCGTTTTATTTGCTAAGTGCGTTGCGTGCAGAACTTCGAAATCAAGGTTGGTTTGCGGAGCGCAGTCTCACCGAGCCCAGTATGGCCACCTGGCTTGATTTAGTGGCGCTGGGGACCGTAGCTGATGTCGTTCCCTTAGATCAGGTCAATAGAGTCCTAGTCCACCAAGGCTTGCTGCGAATTCGTGCAGGCCAATGCCGTCCGGGCATTCAGGCTTTACTGCGGATTGCTGGCAAGAATCCTCATCGTTTAGCCTCTGCAGATCTGGGGTTCGCTATTGGTCCACGGCTAAATGCCGCTGGGCGACTAGATGATATATCGCTGGGTATTCAATGCTTGCTAACTGATGATCCTCAATTGGCTATGCAAACGGCTCAAGAGTTGGATCAACTTAATAAAGATCGTAGATCCATTGAGCAAAGTATGCAGCGAGAAGCCATGGTTGAGATGGATAAACTGTCATTTGAGTCTGACGAAGTTCTCCCTGCCGTTTTATGCCTTTTTCATCCGGACTGGCATCAAGGTGTGGTTGGGTTATTAGCCAGTAGACTCAAGGAAAAATACCATCGCCCAGTTGTTGCTTTTGCGCGAGGCGATGAGGGTACATTGAAGGGTTCGTCTAGATCGATACCAGGATTACATATCCGCGATGCCTTAGACGCAGTGGCGACCCAAAATCCTGGTCTTATCGATAAGTTCGGCGGTCATGCCATGGCAGCGGGATTGAGTTTATTAGAAAAAAATCTTGAGCAGTTCACTGAGGCTCTGCAACAGCATGTTGCAAAAGCACTTAATGAGGACGATTTGGCCGCTAAAGTCATCACCGATGGCAGTCTTGAATCTAAGCAATTAACGATCCACACTGCCGAGGTTTTACGTGAGGCCGGTCCCTGGGGACAGCAATTTTCAGAGCCATGTTTTGAAGGCTGTTTTAAGCTAAAGCAGCAGCGTATCGTGGGTGAGAATCATCTCAAGTTGGTTTTGGCAGATGAAGCTGCGCCTGAGAATAATATTGATGCAATTTACTTCAATATAGATGCTAGTTTATGGCCAAACAAAGACGCTCAGCGAGTAAGATGCGTTTATCGTTTGGACATTAATGAGTATCGGGGTCAAGAAAAGTTACAATTTCTGATCCAATACATGGAAGCCATTTAATAGTAATCACAAGAACAATCACAAGAACATCATTATGAGTTTAAAATCCGATCTTCGTGCAGATCTACTGCTGTTGACGACTGCCTTTATCTGGGGCTTTGCTTTTGTATTCCAAAGTACCGGAATGGACCATGTTGGGCCTTTTACCTTTGTCTTTGGTCGCTTTGTCATCGCTACTCTCGCTATTGTGCCAATCTGGTACATTATGGAAAAACCAAAGAAAGTTTTTGTATTCCAACCAACGGATATCAAAGCATTCCAGCTGGGCATTATCATGGCCGTTGGCATGTTAGTTCAGCAGTCAGGTCTTATGTACACAACCGTTGCTCGGGCAGGATTTTTAACCGGCGTTTATATTATCTTTGTACCCTTGATAGGGCTATTCATGGGGAGCCGGACTGAATGGCCAACATGGATTGGCGTTTTCCTCTCATTAGTGGGCTTGTATTTTCTTGGACAGATCCAAACTGATCAGTTTTTGATTGGCGATGGGTTGATTTTGTTGAGTTCAGTATTGTGGGCCCTGCATGTTATCTATACCGGAAAAATAGCCAATCAAATATCAGTATTTCGATTAATGTTTCTACAATTCGCCGTCGCGGCAATGCTTAGCTGGCTGGTAATGCTTATCTTTGAGACTTGGGATTGGCAGGCAGTTAAGGGTGCAGCTTTGTCATTATTATTTGTGGGTGTCTTGGCGTCGGGTATAGGCTTTTCATTGCAGGTGGTGAGTATGCGAACAGCTCCCGCATCACATACCGCGCTTATTCTCAGCTTTGAAGCGGTATTTGCCGCGATCGGAGGTTGGTGGTTGCTCAATGAATACCTTACTACCATTGAACTCATTGGGTGCGGGTTAATCTTAGTGGGCGGCTTGGTTTCTCAATTAAAAATATTCCTTAAATTCTCTGGGGATGCTATCGAGCATCCCTAAGAGGTTTGTTAAAAACCAAGATCAAAGAGTGCCGGCTGGATTATGTTTTTCTAGAAATTCATCTACTGCTTTAAGAAGTGCTAGTCTTGTTTCGCTGCTTGATAGCCAGTGATCCTCTCCCTTTAAGGTGACAAGCTCCACCACTTTATCTGCTTTTTTGAGTGCGCTTAGCATTCTTTTAGACTGTATTATCGGGACCACCACATCATCCTTCCCGTGGATGAGTAAGACAGGTGCTTGAAAATTTTCAGCAAAATTGACAGGAGATATTGATTCTGTTCCAGAGTCGCCGATAAGACCTTCCCAATACTTGACGATGAAGCTATAAGATTTGTTCTGGGATTTTATTTCGCTGATCATAAGAGGAAGATCGGACACGCCGGCTATGGAAATTACACAGCGATAAAGTTCTGGAGAAAATGCACCACCAGCAAGAGCGGAATAACCGCCATAGGAGGCTCCCATGATGCAGACACGGCCTGGGTCCACATAACCCGATTTAACCAGAACCTTGATACCATCACTGATGTCATCTTGCATTTTTTTACCCCACTCGCCATCGCCGCTATTAAACAACTCGTAACCAAAACCGGTAGACCCTCTGAAGTTAGGCTGAAGTACTGCATACCCCTTAGCTGCAAGGTATTGAGCTAACCAATCAAATCTGAGAGTGTCATGAGCTGCTGGGCCCCCATGAGGTAGTGCAATGAGAGGTAAGTTTTTCCTCTTTTCAGGATCAGTGGGTAAAGTCAGAATGGCAGGAATTTTTAGGCCATCCCTTGCTTTGTAGTTGACTGCTCTGACTTCTCCAATAGCGGCTATATCTGGGTATTCGGCTAATATCTTATGCAGTTTTACTTTTTCACGGTCAAGTATCCGGTAGTCGCCTGCGCTATCATTTCCTGTGATACGAACTAACCACTTGTTATTATCTGTGCTCCGATCTTCGACGTAGACACTGCTTGCCGGATAATACTCAGAGAGCATTTTATATGTCTCGTTATCTTTTTGGTCCGGGAAGCTATAAGAAGGTCTAAATCCACTATATCGTATCGATTCCATTTTTCTATTTATATCTGTAACGATAAATCCTACGTCCTTGCCTTCTTGGCCAAAGAGTGGCCCAGTAATTTCTCCTGTATCCAGAGACATCGAGGAAATGGAGAGGTCATTCTCGTTAGAGGAGGTAAAAAATAGTCTTTTGTTATCTTGTGAAATAGCCTCCGGTGAGAATTCAGGAATGTCTGTCTCATTACGATAAATAAGTTTCCATTCACCTGAAATTTTGGAGTAGATAAGATGCTCACCTGTCCTTTGAGCGAAGTCTTCACGAGCAAGGACAGTGCCATCTTCGCTTAAAAACCAGTCAATCGTAGAGGCATTACCAGTTGCAAACCGTTGCGCTTTGCCTGTTTTTAAACTCACTCGATAAACATCATAATGCGGTTTTCTTAAGCCACTGAAGGCAGGCATGTAAACTTCTCGAGATTTTTTATTGAGCCCGATGATTCGCCCTAATCCAGATTGCCAGGGAAAGAGACTGCTGGTGTTTGATTTGCAGCGCTTTATCGCTGAGCCGCTTTTTTCAACGCAAGAGTTGTCAAGTAATGTGGTTAACTTTTGAGTTTCAATGTTGTACACGAAAGCTGTACTGTTTTCCCATTTACCTCTTATGCGGTAGTCTTTTGTGGTCTTTGAGCCAACAATAATGACGTGTTTGTCAGTAGCAAAGTAAACGTCTCTCGCTTTGTAAGCATCGGCTCTAAAAGCCCCAGCCACTGCTTGTGTTCCTGCATTCATAACAACAAATAAATCGGTGTTATTTTCTCTTTGAATAAAGGCGAAATGTTTCGAATTGGGTGAAAATGCAAAGCTGCGATATTTTGGCAAAAGTCCATAATGTTCTATGTTCGGCAGGACTTGTGCGTTCTCTTCAGCAAAGAGAGAACCGCAAAATCCACCAAAGGCTAACAAAGTTGTGGTAAATAAAGAAAGACTATACTTTTGATAAAACGACATCATTTGCAGATCCCTGTGCATGCTTTACTACAGACATCTTTAAACTACATCAAAATCGCGAAATTATCTATACAGGGAGTATTACGCAGCCCACAGAATAGTGAATTTTAGGGTAGTAGTTGTTGTATAGACCCTTTGACCACACCCGTTATAATAGGCTGAGCTTTTTCAGTGGGGTGGAGCCCGTCTTGCTGGATCATGCCCTCGGTGATGGCTAACTCGTCAAGTTGAAAAGGAATTAGTAAGGTGTTGGTTTCATTCGCCAGTTGATCATAGACCTCAGCAAAGGCCTGTGTGTAGCGGCGACCATAGTTTGGAGGTATACGCATGCCAAAAAGCACAGGTACGGCGTCAGCCTCTATACAAAGCGCGATCATGGACATTAAATTCTGTTTCATTAACGTGAGTGGTTGGCCGCGAAGCCCATCGTTTCCACCCAGTTCGAGGATCACAAAATCGGGTTGGAATTTTTCTAGCAGCAGTGGCAGACGGGCTAAGCCGCCACCGGTGGTGTCGCCACTGATACTCCCGTTGATCACATTGTGCCCAGCGCCAAGATCATGTTGCAAAAGGTTAACCCAACCGTTTTTCGGATCAATACCATAACCCGCACTCAAACTATCGCCCAGAACCAGCAGTGTTGATCCATAAGTGTTGGCGCCGAGTAAAAGAAACAGGCAACATAGGCGCTGGAAAAAAAGTCGCATAAATTATTCTCTAGTCTAATGATTTAAATTTGGCCCTAGCAGTGTAAGGGATTACGGTAATAATGGAACAAAACGATGATTGAAGTTCGTAATGTAAGTAAACAAGTGGTCACGACGGAGGGTACGTTACGTATTCTTGATCAGATTAATCTATCAGTTGCTGATGGTGAAACCATAGCCATTGTTGGACCATCGGGTTCAGGGAAGTCGACATTGTTGGGTATATTGGCGGGGTTAGACCTTCCCAGTGAGGGCACAGTATCCCTTAATGGTAAAAATATCACGGCGATGGACGAGGAAGGGCGCGCGGCTGTGCGAGCTAAGGACGTTGGCTTTGTATTCCAGTCTTTTCACCTTCTGCCGGGATTAACCGCATTGGAAAACGTGGCATTACCGCTTGAGCTCAACGGTGATGCAAAGGCTCTGGAAACGGCCCGTTATTATTTGGAGAGGGTAGGCTTAGATCATCGAACAACCCATTATCCACGACAGCTTTCTGGGGGTGAACAACAGCGCGTAGCCGTAGCGCGAGCCTTTGCCTGTCGACCAACTATCTTATTTGCCGATGAGCCGACCGGTAATCTTGATACTGGAACTGGCCAGATTATCAACGATTTGTTATTTGATCTTAATCGGGAAGAGGGGACTACGTTGGTACTTGTGACCCACGAAATGAATTTAGCGGCACGATGCAACCGCACACTGCAATTACATGCGGGTCGCGAAGCGTCCGCTGAAAATGCCAGTGAGGTGGTGCGTTAATGCTGTCTCTAAGGATGCTGCTGCGCAACTGGCGTGGTGGAGAGTTAGGCTTGATTCTCTGGGCGCTTGTCCTTGCAGTGGCTGTGGTGACGTCAGTATCTCTGTTAGCAGAGCGCATAGAGCGAGCACTGACCAATGAGTCTAGTAGTTTTCTAGCATCAGATCTGGTCGTGCAAAGTAGCAAAGTTACTAATGCAGACTGGCTTTTAGAAGCTCAGAGCAAAAAGATTTCTACGGCTCAAATGCTGAGTTTTTCATCAATGGTGTTTAACGGCGATGATATGCATCTGGCTTCAATAAAAGCTGTTGAGCCCAGTTATCCATTACGTGGTTTTATCAAGCTGTCTACAACGCCTTTTACCAATGATGAGAGTCTGATTGAAGAGGTCGATTATGGCCCACCTCAGGGCGAAGTTTGGGTCGATGCAAGATTGCTCCCACTGCTTAATATCGAACTGGGTGATCAGATTGAATTAGGTGATATGTCTCTCAAGGTTAGGCAAATTTTGGTCGAAGAACCAGACAGCGGCGGCTCTTACTCTTTTTTTGGTGCTCGGGTGTTGATGAACTATGCTGACATTCCTGCTGCGGGGATTATTCAGCCTGGTAGTCGCGTTACCTATCGTTACCTCATGGCTGCGGGGGTAGACGCACAGAAGGAGTTTTCCGAATATGTTGCTTGGCTAAAACCCCAACTGGATATCCATGACCGATTGATCACGCCAGATCAGGCCCAAGCCAGTATTGCTGACACAATGGACAAAGGTAGACGTTTTCTTCTCCTCGCCGGCAGTATCGGTGTTGTTTTAGCGGGCATTGCTCTGGCGCTTGCTAGTCACCACTTTGCTAGCGGGCAAACCAAGCAGGTGGCTTTGTTTAAAAGCTGGGGAATTTCAGCCCATCGAGTGCGAAAAATATATTTCCAGCAAAGCATTTGGATGGGCCTTGGCGGATCCCTTGTCGGCCTGATGATAGGGTTTTTGTTTCATCTATTACTGCTGTTTATCGTCAGTGATTGGTTGCCGATTGCACTACCAGCGGCGGGCCCAAGACCTTGGATAACGGGTTTGGCGACAGGTCTAATTTGTCTGGCTGGATTCACCTTGCCCGCCCTATGGCACTTGCCTGCCCAATCGCCCCTTGTCGTGCTGCGTCAAGACGCAGTACTTAAGCCGCTCAGTTCGGCTGTGCGAGTCGTCCTTGGTGTTGGTGCGATTGCTGGATTATTGCTTTGGTATAGTAATAATCTTTATCTTTCACTAGCTATCTTGGCCGGATTTGGCGTTACTGCCTTGGCTTCAATTTTAGCTGGGTTGCTTTTGCTGCGTCTGGGCAAGCAATACGGCCAGCGTTTAGGTAGCATCTGGCGCTTAGCTTTAGCCAATCTCTGGCGTCGTAAGGCGCAAAGTTTAATACAAATGGTCGGTTTTTCCGGTGCAATTGCGTTACTGATGATCATGGTAGTGGTACGTACTTCTCTAATAGATGAGTGGCGATTCCAGTTAGCAGAAGATGCCCCTAACCATTTTTTGGTGAATGTGGCCTCCTATGAATTAGACGGTGTTAAACAGTTAGTTAATGATCAAGAGTTGGACACCGCCGGATGGTACGCGATGGTGCGTGGCAGAATGACCGCCATTAATGGAAACTTGATTACCGAGTCGCAAAAAGACAGTCATGAGTCTTTTCGACGTGAGCTTAACCTTAGCTGGACTTCGGAACTCCCTGAGGGCAACAAAGTTACGCAAGGAGAGTGGTGGGACTCGTCCGCAGTGACAAACCTTGCGACGGCAGACGATCCTGAGGGGCAGATAATTGCACCCTTATCTATTGAGGACGAGTTGGCCGGTGAGCTAGGATTGACTATAGGGGATCGAGTGACCTTTAGTCTTGGTGGATTGTCATTTGAAGCACAGGTAACTAGTGCGCGCAGCCTTAATTGGGACAATATGACACCCAATTTCTATTTTTTGTTTCCTGAAGGGTTATTAGAAGATTATCCACGAACCAGCATGACTAGTTTGTATATCCCACCGCAAAAGAAGTTGCTAGTGAATGATCTGTTGCGCAATTACCCCACGGTTCAGGTCATAGAGCTAGATAAAATCATTGAGCGAATTCGGACCATTGTTTCTCAGATCACTCGTGGACTTGAGGTGATGACCTTGCTTATTTTAGGCTGTGGAGTGTTGGTAATGTTTGCTGCTGTGAGCTTGTCAATGACGGAGCGTCTTCAAGAAAGTGCCATATTGCGTACCTTAGGGAGTTCTCGGCGGTTGATATTGGGAATTCAACTCATTGAGTTCAGCGCCTTGGGTGCAATGGCAGGGCTACTGGCGAGTGCCGGGGCTGAGTTTTCTGTCGCAATGTTGCAACGGTTTATGTTTGACCTGCCATTCTCGCTTCACTCGTGGCTGTGGTACACCGGCCCAAGTATAGGAGGTATTTTGGTTGGCAGCTTAGGCGTGGCATACAGTCGAAAAGCGGTCGTTCAGCCGCCTCTTGAGGTTTTGAGAAGTCTTTAGTTGAATACTGATTACTTAAAGGGAAGCTGTATGCTGAAGGTGGTTCCTTGGTCCTCATCTGAGATGACAGCTATTTGACCGTGGTGTTGCTCAGTGATAATGAAGTGCGTGAACGATAAGCGCTGATCAGCCTCGTATTGATTGTTAGTTTTCCCCGCTGTCGCGAACGACTCAAACAAATACTGCTGATCGTCAGCACTGATCATTACCCCGTTATGATGAAAGCGAATCCATAGATCGTCATAAAGCTGTGTCACCGCAATACGAATAGCCGGTTTGTGGTTATCGTCTTCGATTCTACCAAGCGAGTTGCAAGCATGGCGTATTAGGCTGAGAAAAACCTGTTGTAGCTCAGTAGTGTAGCAAGCAAAGTCAGGCAGGTTTTCCGCATAGTCGACATTAACATCGATGTCTTGAAACCTGAGACCCGAGGTGATCGACAATACATCTTCAGCTAGCTCGATACTGTGATCAATGATTTCTGCGATATTTTCTTGAGACTTTGCGTCACCGCCAGCACTGGAGAATTCCATCAAATTCTCAATGACTGATCTAGCCTGTTGACCACGAATTACGCTGTCTTCCAGGATCTCTTTCAGGGCGACAGGGTCAAAGGGTGCATCGGTGAGACCTTGGCGAACAGTCCTAACTGACTTTAGCATCTCCCTCAGTGGTAGGTTGATGTCGTGAGCCATATCTGAGGCCATTTCACCCATTAAGGACATTTTGTCGCGTTGGATAAGCATGGTTTCACTTTTGACTTTTTGAGTCACATCGTCGATCAGGATGACAACGCCAGTATCAGTCTGATCAGTCAGTGGGTAGACGGTAATATCGAAATGATATTGCCCTCGTTGGCTGTATTTTATGGTCACGGCAGACTTTTGTTCTAGGGCCTGTGCAATTTGGCCAGCAGTCACGGTAATGTCAGGGTAAGCCTTCCATAGATCTTTGCCAATGGCATCTGCTGATGCGACACCACTAATTTCCTCGGCACGATGATTCCACTGCGTGATTTTGTTTTTGTTGTTCAAGCCAATCAACATTAGTGGCATTGAACTTAAAATTTCTGTGATGTAGGACTCAGATCGGCGCAATGTCGCTGTTCGCTCTTGCACTCTTAATTCTAATTGAGCTTTGATTTCTTCTAGCTCTCGATTATAGCGATGGGACTGTCGGCGACTAAAAAATAATCTTACTATGGTTAACGACAGGGCAATAATAAAAATACCACTGGAAAAATTAGCGATATATTGCCAGTTGGTAGACCCGTCGGTTTCTCTAAACACCCGAAATATGTCAGCCACGGCCAACTGGGTAAAAAACAAACAAGAAAGTGCGATGATTTTTTTCATGTAATCCATTGCTGTAACAGTATTTCAGTTCAATAGAATGCCACATAATTGATATGAAATCTAAATTCTTATGCCTGTATTTCTTGTAGTTAAAGCTAGCAGTAATGAAACGATTACTAGTTAGTCTGTGTTGCGAGATTAAGCTAAGTAGTCTATTCCAAACTAATAAAGTTTTTTGGCCATACTTTAATCTGGTCACAGTTGTCATACATAGATTAGACTTAGTTGTTATGGAAACCATCCCTTTTATTAATGTCGCTTTCGCCTTTGTGCCAGTCATTGTGGTGTTAATTATTATGTTCCGCTGGTCACTGGCTGTTTCTGACAGCGCAGTTGCCCTAGCGCGTATGCTTATACAACTGATTTTGATCGGTTATGCCTTAAATTGGATTTTTGCGGTTGATTCCTCTTTGTTGGTGCTAGGATTACTCAGTTTTATGCTAATTGTCGCTAGCTCGATTGCCCTCAGGCCGCTGGCCACAAAAAAAGGGTGGCGCGATTATGGTCAGGCCTTGTGCGCTATATCGTGCGGCGGGGGTGCGACCCTCGCCTTTGTTATTTATTGGGTCTTAGATATACGACCCTGGTACCAAGCGAGTACTATTATCCCTTTAGCAGGTATGATTTTTGCCGCCTCAATGAATGCGGTCAGTGTTGCCGCTGAGCGGTTTGTGATGGAAATAAAGCATGGGTCAAAACCTATGTTTGCTCGCAATGAGGCCTTTAAGGCGGGGTTAATCCCGATTTTTAATAGTTTACTCGCGGTAGGCTTGGTTTCCCTGCCTGGCATGATGACCGGGCAAATATTGTCGGGCGTGTCGCCGTTGATTGCTGCTCGTTATCAAATTGTTGTGATGTGCATGATTACGGGTGCTTCGGGTATTTCTGCGGCAATTTATTTGCATTTGGTCAGCAAGAGTAAAGCTACTGGGGCATTATGAAGAACAGCTAACCGAAATAGCTCCAGCCCAGTCGGGCGGTAAACCCGCGTAGTGTTCGGCTTGCGGGTGTTCTGCAAAAGGACTTTGTAGTACTTCAAGCAACAAATTAACCTCTGAATAGTCACCTTGCTCGGCCTTTTCAATGGCTGCCTGGGCCATGTAATTACGCAGAATATACTTTGGGTTGGTTTCTAGCATGGTCGCTGAACGATCTTGGTCAGAGCTTTGTTGCTGACTCAAGCGTTGTACATACAGTGCCGCCCAATCGTCAAATGCATTACGGTCAACAAACATATCGCGTACGTTGCGGTGACTGTTGGAGAAATAGCAGAGTTGCCTAAAAAACAAACTGTAATCGACTTGATTTTCTTCCATCAGTGTCAATAGTTGGTTAATGAGACTCTCATCACCATCTCTATACGCCTCCAATCCCAACTTACGCGCCATTAACTGGCGATAATATTGTAAAAAGGTCGGTTCATAATTTTTTAGCGCAGTCACTAGAGCTTCAGACGGGAGTAGGCTCATAAAAGAGGTAGCCAGCGCATTCAAATTCCAAAGACCTACAGAGGGTTGATTTTTGAAGGAGTACCGGCCATTGGCGTCAGAATGATTACAAATAAAATCTGGATTGTAGACATCCAAAAACCCAAAGGGGCCATAGTCGATGGTGTCTCCCAATATCGACATATTATCGGTATTCATCACCCCGTGAGCAAAACCCTCCGCCTGCCATTGGGCAATCATTTTGGCAGTCTTGGTTACTGTGTGGGTGACTAGATTTGCATATCGCAGGTCATCCTCAATCCACTGAGGAAAATGTCTAGCAATCACATAGTCAGCCATTGCTTTGACAGCGTCAGGCTGATTCCGATAATGAAAATGCTCAAAAGAGCCGAAACGAATATGGCTGCGAGCAACCCGGCATACGGTTGAGGCAGACTCTACGTCTTCTCGATAAACGGAGGTGTCACTATTGACCAAACACAAAGCTCTAGTTGTAGCTATCCCCAAGCTATGCATGGCTTCTGAACACAGATATTCACGGATGCTCGAGCGCAAAACGGCACGCCCATCGGCGAACCTAGAATAGGGCGTGGCACCAGCCCCTTTCAGTTGGATGTCCCAAAGTTGAGGTTTTCCCGTTTTAATATCAACAACCGGCAGCTCTCCCAAGGTCATGGCGCGACCATCCCCTAACTGACCCGCCCAAACACCGAACTGATGGCCCGAATAGACCAGCGCTATGGGTTGTAAATCAGTATCTGTAAGATCTCCCGCCATTAAACGTAGCATTGCTGAGTCAGTCATATGCTCAGGGTTTAAACCCAACTCAGCAGCCAGCAAGGCATTACTGCTAACCAGCACGGGATTATTCAGTGGGCTGGGCGCTACCGCACTGCAATGTAAATCATTCTGATCGTTAAAAGTGTCAAAAAAGGTATTTTGTAAATCCTTACCTAAAGGGGAGTGGGCGTCTGACATGGTTTATTCAACGCCCTCAAGGCCGACATCTTGCCAGCTAATTCTGGCCAGATTGTCTGCATGTAGACTGCTGATATAAAGCCAGTCATCGGTTTCTAGAGCGCCCGTGTTAGTGTGATGTTCACCGTTAGGGTCTTGCAATGAAGTCAGCACTTCTCCCTCGCCAGTCATAGCAAAAACGTGACTATAAGGCACGGCTTGGGGGCGCATAAAAGGGGGAAAGCGCTGAAAAACCTTTCTTATGAAGGGTGAGCGAGAAAGATCATCGAGGGGTTTACTGCGCGGCGAGACCAATCCCACCCAAAAACGGCCATCTCGGCCCCGTACAATATTATCTGGGAAGCCGGGCAAGTTATCGATTAACACTTCTGACTGGCCAGCTTTGTCTCCCTGCAACCAATACTTGTGAATGCGATATGAGCCAGTTTCATTAACCAGAATAAACTGGCTGCCAGCATCGGTTGCGACGCCATTGGCAAAATTCAGCCCCTCCATGAGGATTTTTGTTGACTGATCTACTGGGTCGTAGACTAATAATCGACCGTGACCGCCATGTTCCATCGTGTCCAATAGGCTAGCCGCATAGGTGCCACCCATGTGGGCGCCAAATTTAGTTGATGCATCACTAAAGTAAATCTTGCCATCAGCAGTCACATCCAAATCATCAGCATAATCAATATCAGTGCCATCAACTGTGCGTGTTAATAACGAAATCTCACCGGTAGGAGATACTTTCAACAGACCTTTGTATGCATCAGCTACCAGGAGGTTATTCTCCGCATCAAATACTATGCCTAGAGGGCTACCCTGAGTATTTACCCATTTGATTTGGCCACCGGTTTGCTGGTTATAACGTACAATCCAGCCCTCTCGAGTTGCCGCGTAGACTTCGTTACCTAACAGGGCCAAGCCCTCTGGGCCGTGGGTGTCGGGTAAAGTAATAATTTCAATGGCAGCCAGTTTTTTGTTTTGCTCAAAGTCTCCAGTAAAGCCTTTGTCCAAAGGTGCGGTCCAACTCACAGGCTCGATAGGGACGGGCCACAATAGTAAATAAACAGCTAAAATAGCGACAGCGACTAGTATTTTTTTTAACATCTTTAAAGACTCTTCTGTAGAAACTATATGGCGACAATGGTGCGCTACTAGACTGGGTTAATCAACCTTTGCTGTTTCGCTTGGTGTGCTGTCAAGGGTGAGGTAAAATGCGCGCTAACCCTATTCAGATAATATTCATAAGGTAGTCAGTAATCTCATGGAAGTTAGTCCCCTTTATACCGCTTTAGATGACCTGCAAACACGTACCGACGTGCTGAGGGGGTATCTTTGACTACGAAAATCGCAAGGAACGCCTCGCTGAGGTAGAGCTAGAGCTTGGTGAACCGGACGTTTGGAATAAACCTGAGCAGGCTCAAGAGTTGGGCCGTGAACGCTCGTCTTTAGAGTTGGTCGTAAAAACCATAGAAGACCTGGATTCTGGAGTTGCTGACGCTCGTGAATTATTGACGATGGCGGTGGAAGAGGAAGATGAAGACACCGTTGCAGACGTTGAAGCAGACATGGCCGCTCTTGAGGCCCAGTTAGCCAAGCTAGAATTTCGACGTATGTTTTCAGGCGCAATGGATCAAAACAGCGCGTTTTTAGAAATACAGTCTGGGTCTGGTGGCACCGAGGCGCAAGACTGGGCAGAAATGTTACTGCGTATGTATCTTCGTTGGGCTGACGACAAAGGCTTTAAAACTGAACTATTGGAATGCTCAGCCGGTGATGTAGCAGGCATTAAGAGCGCCACTGTTGAGGTCACGGGAGAGTATGCCTTTGGCTGGTTGCGCACTGAAATTGGCGTTCATCGTTTAGTGCGCAAGTCACCTTTTGACTCGGGGAATCGTCGCCATACTTCTTTTGCTGCAGTGTTTATATCACCAGAAATTGATGACAACATTGAAATTGATATTGACCCATCCGATGTGCGTACTGACACTTATCGCGCGTCAGGGGCTGGTGGCCAGCACATTAACAAAACTGATTCTGCGGTACGGCTTACTCATTCCCCCAGTGGTGTGGTGGTGCAAAGTCAGAGTCAGCGTTCGCAGCATCAAAATCGTGATAAATGTTGGCAGATGTTGCGTGCTAGACTTTACGAGCTTGAGGTTAGTAAACGCCAAGAGGCGGCTCAGGCCACTGAGGATACAAAATCTGATATTGGTTGGGGTAGCCAGATTCGCTCCTATGTATTGGATGATGCGCGTATTAAAGACCTGCGCACAAACATAGAAACCCGCAACACTCAGGCGGTGTTGGATGGAAAGCTAGATCAATTTATTGTGGCATCGCTAAAAGCGGGCCTTTAAATAGTATAACTAAGACACCCCACAACCAAAACACAGGGTAAACATGACTGATCAACACGACGAAAACAAACTAATTGCTGAACGCCGCGCAAAACTAGATGAACTGCGAACTCAAGAGGGTCCAACGTTCCCTAATCAGTTTCAGCCGGCCCATAGCGCCAATGAATTGCAAACTGGCTTTGGTGATCAATCCAAAGAGCAGTTAGAGGCTTTGGGAAAGGTAGTCTGTATTGCTGGGCGAGTGATTCGCAATCGTGGAGCCTTTATTGTGGTTCAAGACAGCTCTGGTCAAATTCAGCTGTATGTGACCAAAGATGCACGACCGTTCGCCAAGTCTCTAGACTTGGGCGACATTGTCGGCATTACAGGTGTCTTGCATAAGTCAGGTAAGGGCGATTTATATGTGCAAATGGATGAACATCTACTGTTGACCAAAGCATTGCGACCGCTACCGGATAAGTTCCATGGTCTTGCAGACCAAGAAATGCGTTATCGACAACGCTATGTCGATCTTATAGTTAACCCCGACGTACGCAACACGTTCCGCATTCGCTCTAAGGTAGTGGACTTTATCCGTCGTTATCTCAACGATGCTGACTATCTAGAAGTTGAAACCCCCATGTTGCAGGTGATCCCTGGTGGCGCAGTGGCGAGACCTTTTGTTACGCATCACAATGCGCTGGATATCGACATGTACCTGCGAATCGCGCCTGAGCTTTACCTTAAACGTCTTGTTGTAGGTGGTTTTGAGCGAGTCTATGAGATCAATCGCAACTTCAGGAACGAAGGCCTTTCAACACGCCATAACCCCGAGTTCACGATGCTCGAGTTCTATCAAGCCTATGCTGATTTTAATGATCTGATGGATTTGACAGAAGATATGCTACGTAAAATGGCTACCGAGGTGCTGGGGTCAACGAAAGTTGTGAACACGGTGAAAGATTCCGATGGGGAGATTCAAAGCGAAACACATTATGACTTTGCAGATTCTTTTATTCGCTTGTCGGTGTTTGATTCTATTTTACAGTACAACTCTGACATTAGTGCAGAACAACTCAGCGATGAGGTCGGTGCGCGCAAAATCGCCACGGATTTGCATATTCCTCTCAAAGATATCTGGGGTTTGGGTAAGGTGCAGATCGAAATATTCGAAAAAACCGTTGAGCATCTGTTAGAGCAGCCGACGTTTATCACCATGTATCCTGCAGAAGTTTCACCCTTGGCGCGTCGTAATGATGATGATCCCTTCGTCACTGATCGATTTGAATTTTTCGTCGGCGGTCGCGAAATAGCCAATGGTTTCTCTGAGCTCAATGACCCGGAAGATCAGGAAGCTCGCTTTAGGCAACAAGTAGCAGAGAAAGATGCAGGCGATGATGAGGCCATGCATTTTGATGCTGACTATATCCGGGCCCTAGAGTACGGCATGCCCCCAACGGCGGGTGAGGGCATAGGCATTGATCGTCTCGTGATGCTTTTGACCGATTCACCCTCGATAAGGGATGTATTACTCTTTCCTCATATGCGGCCGGAGTGATAAAAGCATTCTTGCCGCTATTTACCCGAGGGAATATCTTTAAACGCCACCCCTTTATCGGCTCGTGGGTCTTGAGGCAATCCCAAAACACGCTCAGCGATGATATTTTTCAAGATCTCGTCCGTGCCGCCAGCGATTCGCAGCCCTGCCGAGCCGAGCCACGCATTATGGAATTCATGAACATCTGAGAGGTCGGTTTTTAACATGCCAGCCATGTCTAATGAATCAATACCGAAGTTACCAATGGCTTGTAATTTGTTAGCACTGACTACCTTTGTAATGGAGGCCTCGGGCCCTGGTGTATCTCCTTTGGAGAGAGCCGACATAGTTCGCAGTTTAGTGTTTTTAAGTCCGCTAGCTTGGCAGTACCAGTCAGCAATGGACTCTCGCACCGCTCGGTTTTGTATCAGTGCGTGGCCGTGATCGTCCTGACCCTGAGCCCATTCAAAGGCTTCAGTGGCATCGACGCCATTGGCATCACCCACAGCGAGCCTTTCATTCATTAGGGTGGTAATAGCGACTCTCCAGCCATCACCCACTGCGCCAAGCCTTTGGCTATCTGGGATGCGTACGTCACTAAAGTACACTTCGTTAAATGACGAGCCGCCGGTAATCTGCTTGATCGGTTTGATGTCAATGCCGGGAGATTTCATATCAACAAAGAAAAAGGTCATTCCGGCATGTTTATCTAAGTTGGCGTCGTGTCTCACTACAATAATACCGTAATCGCAAAACTGTGCCCCGGAGGTCCAAACTTTTTGGCCATTGATAATCCAGTCATCACCATCCTGCACGGCCTTGCTGCGCAGGCCAGCTACATCAGACCCTGCTGAGGGCTCAGAGAATAGTTGACACCAAATCTCTTCTCCAGCGGCCATGGGGGGCAGGTAGCGCTGCTTTTGTTGTTCAGTGGCATACTGCATCATCACCGGCCCTGCCATGCCTAGACCAATTTCGTAGACACCCCGAGGGACACTAAATTTAGCTTCTTCTTGGTCCCAAATAATTCTCTCAAGCGGTGAGGCTTCTAAGCCACCATAAATTTTTGGCCAGTGCAGCATTGCCCAACCAGCGTCAAACTTCTTTTTTTGCCAGATTCTCGAGGCGTCTAGAAATTCCGGCGAACCCGCTTTACCGTGAGGGTTGTGGTTGCCGGTTTGGGTTTTGAGTTGGGCGTTATCTTTTAACCAAGCACTGCATTTAACTCTAAATTGGGCTTGTTGCTCCGTATCATTAAAATTCATATCAGACCCCTTATTGAGCGTTGGCAGGTTGGGCTTTTTCTAACCCATGGATGAGTTTTTCCTTCCAAGTGGCAAGGGACCCGACATTTAAAGACAGTAACTTAGCGCGACGATAGAAAAGATGACAGTCGTACTCCCAGGTAAACCCATTACCGCCGTGGGTTTGGATATTTTCCTGAGAACAATAGTTGAATGCTTGTGTGGCACTGACTCTAGCGGTAGCGGCGGCCACAGCTAACTCGGCGGATTCAGTAGACAGCGCCCAGGCACCGTAGTAGCTGTTAGATTTTGAGAGGGTTAGCTTAATATACATGTCTGCCAGCTTGTGTTTGATTGCCTGATAGGAGCAAATAGCACGACCAAAGGCAAATCGCTGTTGGGCATAGCTGGTTGCCATGTCAAGGGTCGCTTGTGCGCCGCCTAGTTGTTCAAAGCTAAACATGACAGCCGCTTGGTCGAGTAGGTTTTGTAATAGTCTCCAGCCTGCACCGTGATGACCCAGTAACTGACTATTTGCATTGTTAAAGTCGATTGAGAAATGACCTCGACTGTCGTCAATGGTGTCTTGCTTTTGGATATTACAGTCGTCACTGAGCTCAACCAACCGTAACTCAATACCTTTCTGGCCATTACAGATAACAATGACATGGGTGGCTATACCTGCGTCGGGAACAGCAATCTTGGTGCCCGAGACGGCGTTATTGGCGACCGTCGTATTAATATTTTGTGCGGTGGGCGCTAGTAATTGCTCGGTGATGGCGAGTGTGCCAATGCATTCACCCGTTACCAGCTTTGGGAGTAAATCTTGTTTTATTTCATCGCTAGCGAACTTGATAATAGCTTCGGTAAATAGGTATACCGATGATGAAAAAGGCACTGGAGCGAGCGATCGACCTAGTTCCTCGGCGACAACGCAAAGTTCGAGATGGCCTAGTCCCAAGCCATCATACTGTTCTGGTATTCTAATCCCGGTCCATCCCATGGCAACTATTTGCTGCCAAAGGTCAGTATCTAATGCTTCCTGTTGGTTCAGAACACTGCGACTTCTTTGTAGGGACTGTTCTTTCTCGAGAAATTTGCGCGCTTCTGATTGAAGCAACTTTTGATCGTCTGAAAAATCTAAATTCATTAGCCCACTCTTTTTATGGTTATCTAGCCATAGAATATAGTTCTATAGGAGAGAAAAGCAATAGTAATGAGCGCTAATTTTAGGCGGTAACGGCAATTTGTTTTGTATTACAGGAAGCGGCTAAAATGAAGTGAATATGGTTTCATTGAAGAGGCTATTGTGACTGCTACTTGGTGTCGCTGGAGACTTTTTGCCAACTTTTGGTTTGATACAAAAAGCCAATGTGTCCGCGAACGAAAAGTGTGCCATTGTCTAGCCATACTTTGCCCTTGTAGGCATCACCTGTTTTGGGGTCAAAAACGCTACCTTTTTGCCAGATATCATTTTTTAGCGTAAGTCCGTTAATAATTTGCATGCCGATAACAGGTTTGCCATATAAATCCCCTTTGCATTCAATGCAAATAGGGTTGTCCTCAGGGGCATTATGCAGGCTAAGGATGTTTGCATATAGCTTGCCCTCCGCGACGCGAACCTCGACGGTAGACTCAATATTGCCCTTGTCATCAAAAGTATTCCACAGCCCCGAGGGGTCAGGAGTGATTTCAGCCCAAAGATTTACTGCAAGCAAGGACATTATTAAAAAAAGTGTAGTTCGCATGATTAATCCTTTAAACAATGTAACGGATGTTCTAAAAGCATCTAGCCGTGGCTTTATTGTATCGATACTCCTTGCAACATGGAATATTGCATGTGAGCCCTAGGTCTCACATTATTAGGCACTAGAGCCCCTTGGGCTCTGATTAACGGGCAAGTGAATGACTAACGAATAAAGAAACACTTAAAAGTGCAACCGCGCAAACTTGATGGGCGGCAGCAACAGGCACTGGAATATAAAAAATCAGAGTGCTAATGCCTAAACTGACTTGCAGAAATAACAAACCAATGAAGCAGTAGATGGCAATTCTAAGAGGTCCCTGCAAATCAGACTTAAGAGCTTTGTAGGCAAATGTTACTACCAAGCAAACAATGAGATAGGCAAGCATGCGATGATTAAACTGAATCGTAAGCATGTCTTCAAAGGCTGAAAGCCAGATCGGCTGCAGGCTATATAAACCCGGCGGAATAAAGCTATCACCCATAAGAGGCCAGGTCGGAAAGGGTACCCCTGCGCGTGTACCAGCGACTAAGCCACCAGAAAGAATCATTAAAAATATCAACCCGCTTAGGGTAAAGGAAAAGCGCTTCAGATGGTTTGGTTGAAGCTGCTTAGGTGCAAGCAGGTCTAGTGCAGTCCAGATAATAAACCCGTAGACAAAAACGGCTAGTCCCAGATGCGCGGTGAGGCGGTACTGGCTGACATGAGGGTTATCGACTAAGCCACTCTTAACCATGTACCACCCCAGCAGACCTTGACTGCCGCCTAACACCAACATGACCAATAGTCTTGGGGTTAAACCTGGAGTGATACGTTTAGTAAACAGAAAAAATAAGAACGGAAACACAAAAAGAACCCCAATAAAACGACCTAAGACACGATGCAGGTACTCGTACATGAAGATGGGCTTAAACTCTTCTAGGGTCATAGTGAAGTTGGTCTTTTGGTATTCAGGATATTGTTGGTATTTGAGGAACATTTCTTGCCAGTCGGCCAGAGATAAGGGCGGAATAACTCCCACTAGAGGTTTCCATTCGACCATCGACAAGCCGGAATTAGTTAGGCGCGTTATACCACCGAGCAGGATCATGCCAAAAATAACGGTAGCGCATATTAGCAACCAGTACGCGATTTGACGATTGAACCGTGCTTGTTGTTCAGATAATGCGGGTTGTTGAAGCATAACTAGGATCGCTCACTCTTGATAGGATGGCCTTTGAGCCAGTCTTTTTTACGAAAACGCCGCATATTTAGACTTGATTTTATCGAAAAATCAGCCAAAGAGGTAGCGTACAGCCATACGACATCTACACCCATTGTAACCATTATCCAAGGAGCGATAATGCGGGTTATAGCGATGCTAAATATAGTCACTTTCATCGGGTAGCGAGTGTCACCTGCGCCTCTAAGAGCGCCCGCCATGCTGAATTCGATGGCCATTAGGGGTAAGCAGGCGCTTAAAATATAGGTAAACTGAACCATGTGGTGAATAACGAGGGGGTCGGCAATCATAAAACTCGCGATCTCTCGTGCATACAAACTCATCAGGACACCGCCAGAAATCATTATGTACAGGCAGGTGCGCATGGTTTTCCAGCCAGCGTCATAAGCTCCTTGGTGGTCACCCGCCCCTAAATGCTGACTAACGAGAGTGGCGCTTGAGATAGAAAAGCTAAAAGCAATGACAATAACGATACCCAGTATTGATAGACCTATGCCGTAGGCCGCAAAAGGCTCGTTACCATAGCCTGCCAAAAAAACCATAAAGATGAGCAGGCCGCCCTGAAAGAAAGCCTGTTCGAAAGCCGCGGGCAGTCCAATATTGACGAGCTTTTTACCATTGGCCAACAAGTCCTTCATTGGATTGGCAGGTTTGAAATCAAACCCGCCGAAAATCCAGATTAGTAAAAACGCGATAATAGTTATGGACATAGCTATACCCCCACCAATCGCTAAGCCTGAAATACCCATGGCAGGAAACCCAACCCAACCAAAAGTCATAGCGGCACCAAGAATGACGCTCAGGATGACACCAAAGATAGCCGTCCATAGTGGGGTAGTGCTGTCGCCAATGGCTCGAAACGACATATTGAATACTAGTGTGGATAACATTGCTGGTGCAAAAACTGCAGTCCAGAAAATAAAATCAACGGCCATTCTATGGGCATTTTCAGACAGACTAAAAATACCCACTAACTGCTCGCGAAAGGGAATTGCGATCCATGCGAAGAGCAGGCCGTCCAAGAAAAACAACAACATTGAAAGCGACGCAAAACGACCCGCTAAAAGGTGATTGTTGGCTCCCCAATATTTACCTACCATCGCGGTAGTGCCGCTGCATAGGCCCATCATTATAGCGTGAAGTACAAAATAAAGACGCTGGCCCGTCGTGACGGCTGCCACGGCGTCAGTGCCCAAACTACCCGCCATTTTCAGGAATGCGACACCCATCAGCATATAGGTAATATTACTGATAATGGTTGGCCAGGTAAGGCGCCAGATATTAATAGTAGAGATGGGCGACATAGAGTTCTATGATAACATCTACCGTCATTAGGGGTCCTAGTGATTTAAGGGAATTATGAATATTATTGAGCAAGCGCATCATCAAATTGATCCATCTTGGGTCGAAGTGCTTGGTCGTGAATTAGATGAGGACTATCTGGCTGGCCTTGGTGATTATTTATCTCAGTTACAAGCACTTAATAAAGTGGTCTACCCACCGACTGAAATGATTTTTGCGGCTTTCGAGCATACTAACTTTGATAATTTAAAAGTGGTGATTTTAGGCCAAGACCCCTACCACGGAGATGGACAGGCTAACGGTTTGTGCTTTTCAGTTGCCAGAGGCAATAAAATCCCACCTTCACTGCGTAACATCTTCAAAGAGTTGGACTCTGACTTAGGCATTGTGCCAGCCCATCATGGCTGCCTAGAAAGCTGGGCACAACAGGGCGTATTGCTGTTGAACTCAGTATTGACTGTTGAAGCAGGCGATCCGGGCGCTCATGCTAATAAGGGTTGGGAGTGCTTTACCGATCAGGTGATACGCGTAGTCAGCCAGCAATCTGCGGGGGTGGTATTTATGTTGTGGGGTAATTACGCGCAGAAAAAGGCTACCTTGATCGATGGATCTCGGCACCTTATTTTACGGGCAGCCCATCCTTCGCCGTTCTCTGCATATCGCGGGTTTCTGGGCTGTAAGCATTTTTCATTGGCGAATAATTATCTTAAGAGTGCTGGCGTTCAGTGTATTGACTGGCAGCTTCCCTCGCAGAAAGATGACAGTGGACAAATTACTTTTGAACTCTAATCAAGGAACCATTTCCGTGCCCCCCAAGCCATGGCAAACCCCCAAAAACCTATTGATTTTGATGACTGTGGCAATGACTTTTGCCTTTGCAACCTGGACCGCATTACTTAACAATTTTGTAGTTGAAAGAGCATATTTTACAGGTAAAGAAATTGGTGTTTTACAAAGTATTCGCGAAATACCGGGATTTCTAGCCTTTACAGCAGTGTTTGTGCTGCTGTTAATAAGGGAACAGATATTTGCTTATCTATCGTTGGCGGTACTGGGTGTCGGTGTAGCGATTAGCGGGTACTTTCCTTCTGCAGTGGGGCTTTATCTAACCACTTTTCTGATGTCGGTTGGGTTTCATTATTATGAAACGATAAAACAGTCTCTGTCCCTGCAGTGGCTTTCCATTGATGAAGCGCCAGCAATATTAGGTAAATTGATCGCTGCAAGTTCGGCAGCATCTTTAATCGTCTTCGGGGTTTTGTGGATTTCCCAACGATATTTAGGTTTGGATTATAAAGTTATTTATTTGGCGGGTGGCGGTAGTTGTTTAATTCTAACATTGCTAATGTGGTTCGCGTTCCCCCGATTCGTCAGCAAAACGCCGCAGAGAAAACATCTTTTAATTCGTAAACGCTATTGGCTGTATTACGCTTTGACCTTTATGAGTGGTGCTAGACGTCAAATTTTCATGGTCTTTGCTGGTTTTTTAATGGTGGAAAAATTTGGTTATACCGTCAGCGATATAGCAGTACTATTCCTGGTTAACCACCTCTTTAACTGGGTATTTGCGAGCCGTATTGGCGTCATCGTAGGTAAAGTGGGTGAGCGCCGAGCACTCATCTTTGAATACTGTGGTTTATTTTGCGTGTTTACGGCCTATGCCTTTGTAAGTAGTGCTTACTGGGCTGGGGCGTTGTATGTCATTGACCATTTGTTTTTTTCATTGGCAATTGCGATTAAAACTTACTTTCAAAAAATTGCTGACCCTGCAGATATGGCGTCTACTGCAGGGGTAGCCTTCACAATTAACCATATCGCCGCGGTAGTTATACCTGTGCTATTTGGTCTAATTTGGCTAATATCGCCTATGTGGGTGTTTCTGGCAGGTTCTGTGATGGCTCTAATCAGCCTAATCTTAGCGCTAAATATTCCGCTATCACCTCGTGCTGGGCATGAGGTTATTTGGGGCTATTTTGGGTTTCGCAAAGAGACTGATACTTAACTAACGTTGGCCTAATAGTCTATTTTTAAGGGTGGTTGATTAGCTTTTTCTCGTAACCAGTTTAGTTTGGAAAGTACCGCTGGTGATAAGGCGATTTTCCGTTCGAGTTGAAATTTACCAGGGTAGTCCATTAACAGCAGGCCAGTTAGCATGGTTAGAATGCCTTGGCCAGGTAAAAACAACATCAAAAATCCACTAAATAACAATAAATACCCAACCACATTCTTCACCGCAAACATTAGCAACCATAATCCCAGAAAATGGCCCTTCCAGGGCGTCCCAGCACGTTTTTTTGGTACAAAATAATCTTCTGGAATCTTAGCTACCAGCCATGGTAAAGATAACAAACTCACGATGAAAATAATAATAGATGCCATCCCTGACAATACCAATATGTTCTGGTGACTGGATATCCAGACAATAATGTCGTTCACGAGCGTTCTAGAACCTTATAAGGCAAAGGTAAATGTATAGTGCTGAAGAATTGCTCTTTATCAAAGGTCACTTCAGCCGTTGCTAAATATTTTTCAGGTAATACGGCTAGGGCTTCTATACTGCATTCGCTTGCTCTAGCTGCGGCGGCAACGGTACCTATTACCTTGCCGTTAGAATCTATCAGCGAGACTCCTATAGGCGGCATGTTGGCAGTGTCAAGCCACATGAGATGCATTCGTCTTTTTACTGAGCCTCGGTAATGGGCTCTGGCAACGATCTCTTGACCGGTGTAACAACCCTTTTTGAAGCTAATGTAGTTTTGTGCATCTAGATTAATCATTTGCACAATAAATTCATCAGAGGTATCAACGGTCACATCTGCATTGCACTTCGAACCCGCCTTAGATCCCTATAACCTTTGCCTGCCCGCGTTAGAGCCGCAGGTTGCGAGTTTAACTGTTGGATGGCCCTGCCAGCGTCAACGGGCACGAGAAATAATTAAGAATCATATTCTTTGATGTGACCTGGCGGTATTTGGTTTACCC
>JACKQG010001050.1_pt1 | contig 38854 bp, 39 predicted proteins | sample 8237621 | NCBI WGS metagenome assembly JACKQG01 (sample SAMN15677084, study PRJNA649215) | marine metagenome | biome: marine; feature: Black Sea; material: saline water; isolation source: suspended particulate matter (SPM) from the Black Sea western gyre | collected 2013-06-09/2013-06-10 | depth... | reverse complement strand
TTGATATAATATCAGTGGGATTGATTACCCATTCTGCACCAGCCATTGATTTTTCCATGGAATTTGAAGAAAATCTTTAAGGGTTGAAATTTTAAAAAAATCACCAAGCTGTACTGGTTGTGTTTATAAAGAACACGGCAATTTGGTATATGATTAATTTAAGGTAATCTGTTGTTCATAATTTCCAATAATGCTAATATATGAAAAGAAAGAATATTCTTATTTAAATTTTAATAAAGATAGCATTTTAATAATGTTTGTAATAAATTATATCTACTGAAAATAAAGCATGGAGTTTACCAAAGATGAAATATAAACTACCGGTTACTATTACAAAGATTGGCGATTCTACATATATGGCTCAAAGTGACCCTGTAAGAGCTACTGCTACTGGAGATACGCCAGAAAGAGCGTTAACTAATCTACATGATGCTATAAATGAGCTAATTAAAGAGTATGGGGAAAAAGCAGTATTTCAAGATATAGAAGACATAAAAGTATGCACGATTGAAGTTGGTAAATGAGCAGATTTAAGGAGCTTCGAAAAAATGAGTTCCAAAAGTTCTTGATAAACTTCACTCGCCCTAATTCTCTTAAATATCGGAAAAACAAATGGATTGGGCTTACTCGAGAAGGTAAGCCCTTTACTGTTCATGTCAAACATGGTAGCAGTAGAAAATTTCCGCCACCACTAATTGAGGCAGTATCTAAAAATCTTGGTGTTAGCCTAGATGAATTTAACAAGTGGTATAATAACAAGTGACAAATAAAATTTACAATGTTAGGCGTAAAGCCCCTTGCTTTAGCTATGGGGATATAAGCCGACAGTTTTTATAATAGTAGCCAGAAAACTCAACAGTCTTTAGCCCTTGAGATGAATGGCTAACCTTGTGTTTCAATATACTTCTTAATTGTTTCCATATTAGCATTTCCCGTTGTGCAAACAAAATACCCATCACTCCAGAATGTTTTTTCCTTCCAGAATTGAGTTTGTAGGTAATCTTTGTATTTTTTCCATAAACGATTAGTGGACATAACTTTTAATCTATTAACAATAGAACTGACTGATATTTTAGGCTCAATATCTAAGAGCAGGTGAATATGATCTTTGTCTACTTCCATAGTATCTATAGTGAAATCTGATATTTGAGATATTTCAAACATAATCTGTTTACAGTGTTCACCAACTGTAGTCAGTAATTGTTTCCTATATTTGCAAACTAAAATGAGATGAACCTTTAAAAGATATTTAGCACTTGCTCTAGAATGGTATTGGTTAGCTTTAATCATATTTCTAGTATATTATAGTAAATTATGCTTGATAAGCGATTTTGTATAAACTATAATGGAAATATGCAAAGCTACAAATTTAGACTTCAACCGAATAAAGAGCAAAGAGAAAAACTAGACAATATGTTTGGTTGTTCTCGCTTTACTTGGAATTATTTTTTAGATTTGAATAATAAAATATATTTAGAAGCAAAAGAAAAAGATTTAAAGAAAAAACACTTGAATTATTATGACTGTGCCAATAAGCTTACGGAATTGAAGACAAAAAATAAATGGTTAAAAGAGGCCAATTCACAATCTTTACAGCAAACATTAAAAGATTTAGATACTGACTACAATAAGTTTTTCCAAAAGAAAGGTGGTTTTCCAAATTTTAAAAGTAAGAAAAATAAACAATCATTTAGAATCCCTCAATCATTTAAGTTAAAAGATGACCAATCTGTTTTTCCAAAATTTAAGGAAGGAATTAAAACTGTTGTCCATAGAAAAGTAGAAGGCAATATAAGATATGCCACTATCATCAAAACAAAAACAAATAAATATTTTGTTTTGGTTACTACAGATTTTGAAGTAAAAAAGAAAAGAATAGCAGATAATAAAATAGGAATTGATTTGGGAATTAAAGATTTTGCGGTATTGTCTAATGGTGAAAAGTACAACCCAAAAGTTAAAGAAGGGAATATTAGATTTTTACATAAACAAGTCAGTAAAAAGAAGAAAGACAGTAATAATAGAAATAAGGCAAGATTAAAGTTAGCCAAAAAATATGAAAAAACTAATAATCAAAACCAGGATTTTCAACACAAACTTTCTGATAAGATTTGCAAAGAAAATAAATTGATAGCGATTGAAGATTTGAATATTAAAGGAATGGTTAAAAATCATTGTTTAGCGAGAGCACTATCTAATCAGAGTTGGTATTCGTTCATAATAAAATTAGGGTACAAAGCTAGAAGATACGGTGGTAAAGTCGTGAAAACCAAACGATTTTACCCCTCGTCTAAAGCCTGTTATTGCTGTGGTTTTGTAAACCAGGACTTGACACTAGCTGATAGAGATTGGCAATGTCCACAATGTAAAACAAAATTAGATAGGGATTTAAACGCCAGTCAAAATATCTTAGCTCAAGTATTAAGAGAGTTAAATATCAAAGGCGGTAGGGACTATCGTCTAAAGCCTGTGGAGTTGTCATCATTAGATGAAGCTGTGAAGCAGGAAGCCCTTGGGTATTTAGCCCAAAGGTAGTTCACCAAATTATGTTAAAAGATAAAAAAATACCCGAGCTTTTAGTACCTGCCAATAATTTGAATATTCTAAAATATGCAGTTAATTATGGAGCAGATGCTGTTTATGTGGGCGGGAAGGAATTTAATCTAAGAAGCATCAGAGGGAATTTTAGCATTGAAGAATTAGAAGAAGGTGTCCTGTATGCACATAAGCATGGAGTCAAATTATATTTTACTTTAAATTCTATAGTTTATGACCATGAACTGGCCAGATTCAGAGAATATTTAAATAAACTAAAAAGCATCAATCTGGATGGTATCATTGTATCAGATTTTGGTGCACTGGAACTTGCAAAGGAAATTCTACCGGATAGAAGAATACATGTAAGCACACAGACCAATATAAATAACCACCTTGGAGTAAATTTTTTTGAAAAGCTTGGAGCAAACAGGGTAAATCTTGCAAGAGAAATAAATTTTTCTGATTTAAAAAATATCATAGACAGAACCAATGTAGAGATTGAAATATTTATACATGGGGCATTATGTATATCCTATTCCGGGAGATGTATGTTGAGCAAATATATGACCGGCCGTGACGCCAATAGAGGAGAATGCGCGCATAGCTGCAGGTGGAAGTATTATCTAATGGAAGAAGAAAGAGCAAACTTATTTTTCCCGGTCGAGCAGGACAACCGGGGAACTTATATATACAATTCAAGAGATCTCTGCCTGCTGCCTGAATTAAAGTTACTGGTAGACGCAGGTGTAGATGCTTTTAAGATAGAAGGGAGAATGAAGACAGAAAATTATGTAAGTCTTACAACCTGGGTTTACAGGAGAGCGCTGGATTATATTACGCAGAATAAATTTACAGATCAAAAAATTTCTTATTTAACCCGCGAGCTTGATAAATGCTCTCACCGTAACTTTACCTCAGGCTTTATGTTTTTAAAGGACAGGAGTGAACTTGAGAATAATGATAATGTTGGTTATATAAAAAAATACAGGTTTATAGGCATATACCATGATTTTAGCAATAAATATAATGGCCCGGTTATAAATGTAAAGAACCAGTTCAAGGTTGGAGAGGTTATAGATATATTGCAGCCATATAAAAATCCTAAAAAATTTATGGTGAGGAAGATGATATCGGTATCGGATAATACTGAGACTGACTGCGCTAATCCTAATGATTTGGTTATTATATGTGATCTTGGCAGACTAAGTCCGTTTTCAATATTTAGAATTAGAGAATGATAAATTTAAAATATAATAAAAGTTCTAAAAGTTTACAAAGTTGAAAATATAAAAAATTTTTAGTAACATTATAATAATTAATTTAAAAGATATATGATTGAAAATATTAAAACTTATAAGGTTGTGCTGTTCGGCAGAGTTCAAGGAGTGGGTTTCAGGTATTTTGTGGAATCTATAGCAAGCAAGTACGATATAAGCGGTTATGTGAGAAATACATTTAACGGCAAAGTGGAAGTAGTCTGTCAGGGAGAAGAGGAGGACCTGAAGCAATTTATAAATGAGGTAAAAAAAGGTCCGGCGTTTTCAGTAGTAACAGATGTAAAAATAGAAGAAATTAAAGATAGTAAAAAATATAGTATATTCGATATCAAATTTTAGCGGTAATAATATAATAATTAATAATAGCAATAGATATAAATAAAATGATTAGCTCCAGCACAAGAATAATAGCTCTTATTGGTAATCCTGTAAGGCACAGCTTATCCCCGAAGATTCAGAATTATTTTATCAGCAAATACTCAAAAGATGCAGTTTATCTGGCATTTGAATTCAAGCATGAAAATCTTAAAGAAGCATTTAATGGTGCAAAAAAATTAGGTTTTATTGGATTAAATGTAACTATGCCTTACAAGGAAGAGGTCTTTAAATTAATTGACAGACTGGACACAGTATCTTCAATTATAAAATCGGTAAATACAGTAAAGTTTAATCAGAAGGACGGGACTTCAATGGGCTTTAATACTGATGTAGGCGGCTTTATAAAATCATTAGATGATAAAAAATTTAAATGGGCCGGTAAACAGTGTCTGGTAATTGGAGCAGGTGGCGCGTCCAGAAGCTCTATTTATGGAATACTTACAAAACAGGTTAAAAAAATATATGTATACGACAAGATTAAAGAAAAGGGAGCCGAAATTATAAATAATTTCAAAATTATAGGCAGTGAAAAAATAGAAGTTTTAACCAGTATAAATGATATCAATAGTAAAATAGAAGATATTGATTTAATTGCAAATTGTACCCCAATGGGGATGGATATTGAATCTTATAAAAATATGCTTCCTGTGCCTGTCGGCTGGAATCTTAGAGGAAAATTTGTTTTTGATATGGTTTATAAACCTGTAGAGACTGAGTTTTTGAAAAAAGCCAAAAGAGAGGGAGCTATAGTTATAAACGGCATAGATATGCTGGTAAATCAGGCAGCGCTATCTTTTAAGGTCTGGTTTGATATAATACCTCAAACAGATTATATAAAAAATATGATTTTAGATAATATAGGAAATAATTTAATAGTTAAAAAATAAAAATAGCAGTAAACAAGCAATAATTATAATGGAAATAAGAGAAGTAATTTTTTATATAATATTTATAATATCTGGACTGGTTGCAGGTAGCTTTTTAGAAGTAGTGATACATAGAGTACCTAGAAAGTTATCCATTATTAAGCCAGCTTCTTTTTGCCCCAGCTGTAAGAGAAAAATAGCTTTCTATGATAACATACCTTTAGTATCCTTTATCATGCTCAGGGGAAGATGCAGGTATTGCAAAAATAAAATACCGGTAACCAGCCTGTTAGTAGAGGTACTAACAAGTCTATTATTCCTTGCCAATTATATTTTTTTTAGATTAACTATAAAAACTCTTGTCGGTATAATCTTATGCAGTGTTCTTATTGTAATATCTTTTATTGATATTGATTTTAGAATAATTCCAAATGTAATAGTACTGCCTTTTACCGTAGTGGGGTTGGCTTTAAGTATTATTTCTGATCTATCCAGCTGGTGGATGCCTCTGGTATTCAGTCTGGGTGCTTTTTTATTCATGCTTATAATTCACTTAATATATCCCAGGGGTATGGGAATGGGTGATGTCAAATTAAGTTTAATGGTAGGGGCATTTCTTGTAAGAAATGTAATAACAGCTTTATTTTTAGGTTTCCTGGCTGGTTCAATATACGGTATTTCATTTATTGCTATTAAAAAGGGGAAATTAAAGCAGGCAGTACCATTTGGACCTTTTATATCGCTGGGGAGTATTATATCTTTATTTTGGGGTGATAATATTTTAAAATGGTATATAAGCTTTTTAAGGTAAAAGAGAGTGATTTTTTATGTCAGCAGTTGGATTAAATTTAAGTTCTTCTAAAATATCTGTTATTGAACTGGTGGGATCAAGAAAAGACATTATTATAAAAAATATGGTAAAAGCTGATGAATATTTAACCGTTTTCATTGATAAAGTTATATACGATTAGGAAAGGGGTGCAATATTTTTGAGATTTTTAACTGCTGGTGAATCTCACGGTAAGGGCCTTGTAGGAATAATAGATGACTATCCTTCCGGAGTTTTAATTGATATAGATTTTTTAAATCATGAACTCTCCAGAAGACAGAAGGGTTTTGGCAGGGGCAATAGGATGTCTATAGAAAAGGATGAATTGGAGATAATTTCTGGAATCAGGAAAGGGAAAAGTATAGGTTCACCAATTTCTTTTATAATTAAGAATAAGGACTGGAATAATTGGAAAGAGGTAATGAATATCAATCCTTCTGGTAGTAAGGATATAGATCTGGAAAAGAAATTATTGAATCCAAGACCGGGACATGCAGATTTATCTGGTTTTTTAAAATATAGACTGGATGATATAAGAGACGTAATAGAAAGAAGCAGCGCAAGGGAAACTACAGTAAGAGTATGCATAGGCGGATTTGCAAAGATTGTATTAAAACTGCTGGGAATAAATGTATTTAGTTATGTGAGTCAGATTGGAAAAGCAGTCTTTAGTAAAGATATAAGGATAAATAATGATATATTAGAAGAAATTGATAAGTCTGAGGTGAGATGTCCGGATAGAACTATAAGTTTACAGATGAAAGAAGAGATAATTAAAGCTGAAAGGAACGGAGACAGCGTTGGCGGCAAATTCAAAGTTATTGCTACAGGAGTACCTCCTGGATTGGGCTCATATTCACAATGGGACAGAAGGATCGACGGTAAAATAGCTGGATCATTTATGAGTATCCCGGCTATAAAGGCTGTTGAAATTGGTGATGGTTTTAATGTGACCGGTAAAACCGGAACCCTTTTCCATGATGAAATCTACTATAGGAGTGATGATGGATTTTATAGAAAAACCAATAGAGCAGGAGGAATAGAAGGTGGAATGACCAATGGTGAGCCTGTTATAGTAGGAGCCTCAATGAAGCCAATACCCACTACGGCTAAAGGTTTGCATACTGTAAATATAAAGACTAAAGAAATTGAGATAAGTCTAAAAGAGAGATCAGATATATGTGCGGTGCCGAGCGCGTCTATAGTTGGCGAAGCAATGTTATCTATGGAAATTTTGAATTCAATCCAGGAAAAATTTGGGAAAGATAATATAGATGAAATTTTAGAAAATTATAATAATTATAAAAGATATCTTGAAAAAGTCTGATATTGTATATATGGATTTTAAAAATATATCTCTTATAGGTTTTATGGGCTCCGGTAAAAGTACGGTAGGAGAGATTCTGGCGGGAAGATTAGGATTTATATTTATTGATCTGGATAGAATAATTGAATTAAGCGAAGAAAGAGAAATAAGGGATATTTTTAAAAGAGACGGGGAAGAGTATTTTAGAGAATTAGAAACGAAGGTTACCGGGAAAATATATAAAAATAAAAAGTGCGTCTTTGCCTGTGGGGGCGGTGTAGTAAAAAGAAAAGAAAATATGCATATAATAAAAAATAACAGTATAGTAATATATTTAAATATTACTGCACGGAGTGCGCTTGACCGTCTTAGAGATGACAAAAACAGACCGCTGATTGATGTAGAAAATAAAAAGGAAGTAATAGAAAAAATGATAAAAGAAAGAGATATCCTGTACAGGAAATATGCGGATATAGTTGTAAATAATGATAAAAATGACCCTGAGCAAACTTCAAATGAGATAATAACCAGGCTTAAAGTGCAAAAATAGATGAGAATCATTACTGCTAAAACTAAACTTAGACATTATCCTATATATATAAGTTCTAAAATATCCGAATATTTTCCGCTGCTGATTAAAGAGAATTTTAAAGATTCTGAAAAAATAGTGCTGATAACAAATAATAAAGTATTTGGCATATATGAGGATAAAATAAAGAATACCTTAAAAGAGTGCTCTTTACCTTATGAGATTGTAATTATTCAGGATGGCGAAGAATATAAAAATTTAAAAAGCGCTGATTATATATATAGGAAGCTTATTGATTTTAATATACATAGAAATGATATTATAATTGCATTTGGGGGCGGTGTGATAGGCGATCTGGCTGGCTTTGCAGCTTCGACTTTTTACAGGGGGGTAAAACTTATACACTACCCAACAACTATTATCGGTCAGGTCGACAGCAGCATAGGTGGGAAAGTTGTTGTTAATTATAATAATATAAAGAACGTAATTGGCAGTTTTTATCAACCGCATATGATAGTCATTGATCCAACTTTAAATTATACCTTAGATGAAAACCAGATCATTAATGGTCTGGGCGAAATTGTAAAGTATGGATTAGTTTTCAAAAAGAAAATACTGGAAAAACTGTCGGAAAATGTAGAAGATAAAAAGGAGGACAGACTACTTAAGTTAATTAAAACAGAGGTTTTTAAAGATATTATTTATAATTGTTGTTATATAAAAACAAGAGTGGTGGCAAAAGATGAATTCGATCTGGATTACAGGAATATGCTTAATTTTGGGCATACCATAGGACATTGTATTGAGAATGCGTTTAACTTAAGGGAAATCAATCATGGGATGGCGATTAGCATAGGAATGATAATTGCAATTGATATTTCAATTTCTCTGGGTTTGGTAAGCGAGGATATTAGAAGTGTGGTTCTGGAACTATATAAAAAGTTGAAATTGCCATACAGGATACCGAAAATAAATGTAGAAAAAATTACCAGTGCATTGAAATATGACAAAAAATTTGAAACAGCACAAAATAAATTTGTACTGCTTAAAGGGATAAATAAACCTGTTTTCTATTATAATGTAGAAAAAAGTGTAGTTGTTGATAATATTAAAAAAAGTATCTACAATTATGTATAAATATATATAAAGAAAAAATTAAATATAATATTAATTAATGCAATACAAACAATATATTTTGTAAATTTTAAATATTTGGAGGGGTAAGTCTGAAAAAAAATTCTGGAAAAAAGATAAAAGAGGCAATAACCAAAAAAGTGCATGGCAAATAAACCATGCAGAAGATTATATTTATAAAATAAAACAGGCTTAAGGACAACGGTTTTTCATTCCGTTTTGTGCCTTAAGCGAAGCGAAAGGAATGGTTATAAAAATGAAGAAGGTTATTATAATCAATGGCCCTAATTTAAATCTATTAGGGCAAAGAGAGGAAAAAATATATGGCAGCAAAGGATTTGATGAAATAAAAAAAGAACTGGATAAGCTGGCAGCGGGTAAAGTGGAACTCTTATATTTCCAATCCAATCATGAAGGAGAGATTATTGATAAAATTCACGAGTGTATCGGAAATACTGATTTTATAATAATCAATCCCGGCGCACTTACTCATTATAGTTATGGAATACATGACGCAATATCTGCCAGTAAAATTCCCACCATTGAAGTGCATATCTCAAATATTTTTAATAGAGAATATTGGAGGGCTGAATCAGTAATATCGCCTGCAGCATCCGGGATTATAATAGGATTTGGACAGGATGTATATAAGATGGCTTTGCATTATATAATTGGTATATAAAAAAGGTATTATGGATAAATATGTTTAATAAAATTTTTTATCGCTGATTGATAGTAAAAATATGAATATTGTATCTGAAAGAAAATATTATGATTCAAGAATAAAAAAAATATTTACCCTCAAGAATAATCATAAAACCTCAAATCTTATTATCTTAAAAGATGAAAACATATATTATCTGACTGGATTTTATGGTAAAGATTCAGGAAGTATATTACTAATTGTAGATAATGATATACATTTATTGGTTAATTTTATCTATCTGGAACAGGCCAGAAAATCTGTTAAAAATAAGAACTTAAATATTACCTGCTATAAAAAAAATAAATTCAGGGAACTTGTAAAAATTTTAGAAGATTACAGTTTTAGCTCTATTGGAGTAGAAGGAAAGAATATAAGTTTTACCGGTTTCAGTAAACTGGAAAAGTTATTATCCGGACAGGATAAGAAACTGGTAAATATTGAGGGAGCAGTTGAAAATTTAAGAATAGTTAAGGACGAGGTTGAGATCTCTAAAATAAAAAATGCCTGCAGGATTACAGATAAAGTCTTCGGCAGCATAATAAATTCAGGCGCTGCTGCGATAAATAAATTATCAGAAATTGAACTTGCATGCAGAATAGAAGAGCTGATGGTGAAAAGTAATTCGGAGGGAAGGTCATTTGATACCATTGTTGCTTACGATAAAAACTCTTCTATGCCGCATTATTCTCCGCAAAAGATAAAAGTAAAGAATGGTTTAATGCTTATGGATTTCGGATGTAAGTTTGAAAATTATTGTTCGGATATGACCAGGACAATTTTTGTAAAGAATCAAAAAATTTGTAATGAATTTAAAAAAATTTATGATATAGTTTTAGAGGCGCAACTGCTGGCAATTGAAAATTGCAGGGAAGGGGTGACCTGCAGCAAGCTGGACAGTATAGCAAGAAAATTCATAACTTCAAAAGGTTATGGAAATAATTTCGGGCATAGACTGGGACATGGTGTGGGTATTGAGGTTCATGAAGAACCGGCGGTAACTATGGAGAACAGAGCAGTTTTAAGGGAAAATATGGTTATAACTATTGAGCCCGGTATATATATAGAAAATTTTGGCGGCGTAAGAATAGAAGATATGATCCTGGTAAGAAAGAATAATTGTGAAGTCCTTTATAATTCTAAAAAGGATTTTCTTATATTAGACTAGTTGTGCAAATTTTATAATAAGGGGAAATTATTAATGATAAGCACCAGTAATTTTAGAAACGGATTAACCATAATTTATGATAACGAGCTGTATAAGATATTATATTTTCAGCACGTAAAGCCGGGTAAAGGCGGTGCTTTTGTCAGAACAAAATTAAAGGATTTAAATACCGGAGCTATTATTGATAAGACTTTCAGGGCTGGCGAGAAAATGGAGCAGGCAATACTGGAAACAAAAAGAATGAATTATCTATACAAAGATGAATATTATAACTTCATGGATACTAAAACATATGAACAAATCCAGTTAAATGAGGATATACTTGAGGACCGGAAAGATTATTTACTGGAAAATATGGAACTGACGGTTATATTCTACAAAGGCAGACCCGTATCAGTTGAACTTCCCATTTCTATTGAAGCCAAAGTTATTAAAACTGAACCTGGAATCAAGGGCGATACAGTAAGTTCAAGCTTTAAACCTGCAGAGATAGAAACCGGGGCGAAAGTAATGGTTCCTTTATTTATAAATATAGGAGACACTATAAAAATTGATACAAGAACCGGCGAGTATATAACCCGGGTGAGCACTTAGCTAATATAAATTGTATATAAGATTATGCCTAAAATAGCGAGAAGAAAAAGTAGAGAGAATGCAATAATATTATTGTATCAAAGAGATTTATTGGATAAAAAGATAGATGAGATTATAGAAAACAATTTACTGGCAGGTAGAAAATATGACCAGTTCACTTTAAAACTTACAAATGGCGTGGACAGATACAGAAAAAGAATCGATGAGATGATTATGGATATTGTTGAGAACTGGACTCTGGAAAGAATAGCAATCATTGATAGAAATATTTTACGGGTAGCTATTTATGAAATGTTATATGAAGATGATATACCTCTAAAGGTTTCCGTAGACGAGGCCATTGAAATTGCAAAAAGTTTAGGGCAAAAGGAAGACACCCCAAAATTTATAAATGGCGTTTTAGGTAAAATTTTAAATAATATAAGCAATTAATGTTACTTTTTATGATATAAATTTGAAAATATGTCTAATCCAAGAATATATGATTTAAAGGCAAATGAACTTTATCCTGAATTTTTAATAAAAGAGGTAAACAATAGTTTAGGATATTATGTTAAGAAGTATAAAGAAAGCCCTGATATTCTAAAAGAAGCAATTGAATATAGCATAGAAAACAGCGGAAAAAGATTTAGACCAATATTGTGTCTGCTTACTGCAAAGAGTCTGAGGAAAGATTACAGGACGGTACTTCCTACGGCATGCGCAATCGAATTTATCCACACTTACTCATTAATACATGATGATCTGCCTTCTATAGATAATGACGACCTCCGGAGAGGAAAACCTACCTGCCATAAAAAATTTGGAGAAGATATAGCAATACTAACAGGTGATGCTTTGTTTGCCGAGGCTTTTAATATAATAATAAAATATCAGATAGCAGACGACAGGACAAGAATTAAAATTTTAGAAGAGATTGCCAGTGCTTCGGGTGCTTCAGGTATGGCTGCAGGCCAGATAGTGGATGTTTATTTTACCGGTAAGAAGATAAGCAAAAAAAAATTAGAATATATGCATCGGAATAAAACAGGGAAAATAATAACCGCTTCCGTTAGATGTGCGGCTATTTTATGCGGGGTCAGCAATGATTATCTTAAAAAATTTACAGAATATTCTGAAAATTTAGGTCTCGCTTTTCAAATAACCGATGATATTTTAGATGCAACATCAGATAACCGTATAAATACTTTTCCGAATATATGGGGGATTTCAAAATCAAAAGAAATTGTCAGAGACAAGATTAATAAAGCTATTGCCATAATTAAAAGCATGGATATAGACTATGAGTGGCTGGTTAACATAGCAAATTTTTTATTGGCAAGAAAGGTGTAATCTGGATTTTTTTAATAAAATCATTTAAAGAAGCTAAATCTATTTTAAATTATGATAAAATAATCAAAGATGTAGTTGATAGGGCACATTTTTATTTTAATCAGGCTGGGTAATAATAATGAAAAACATTGGTATAGTTTCAAATAACGAAAAACAGGAAGCAATAGAAATTGCTAAAGAAATATATGATTATTTAGTTAAAAAAGGCAATAATGTGCTTCTGGTAGAAACAGATAAAATGCCTAAAGACTACTGCCTTCCTTCGGTTTCTGAAGAAGAATTTAGTGCAAAGAATGATGTAATAATAGCAATAGGAGGAGATGGTACGTTCCTTAGAGCTTCAAAATATTCTTTTAAAAGAGAAATTCCCATATTGGGGATTAATGTCGGAAGTCTGGGATTTCTAACCATTGTAGATGCCTGCAATATGTATAGCGCCATAGATAAGGTATTAAGAGATACATACGAAATAGAAGAAAGAATGTTACTGGAGGGTAAGTTTTTTAAAAACGATAAAGTATTAGAAAATACCGGGCTGCCTTATCTGGCATTGAATGAATTTGCGATAACAAGATCTACGCTTGGGAAAATAATAAAATTTGAAATTATAGTAAATGAGGTATCAATAAAAAATTTTGCTGCCGATGGAATAATAATTTCTACGCCAACAGGCTCTACTGCCTATTCTCTTTCTGCCGGAGGACCGATTGTGGAACCAAAAAGTGAAATTATAATTATAACCCCTGTATGTCCGCATACATTACTAAGCAGAAGCATAATTCTAAGTCCGGATAATAAGATAGGAATAGTAGTTAATTCCAGGAATAAAAAAGATAGCGTGAGTGTTGATGGAAAAACAATGCCGGTCAGTATTCAACCGGATTATATATTTAAAGTAAAAAAATCAAAATTGAAATTAAAGCTCATAACTTTTAGTAAAGATATTTTTTTTAAAGTATTTAAAGAAAAATTTATTGAAAGAATTTAAATAAATATAAATTGACATTTTTACTTTTAAGATATGCTGAAGGAATTACAGGTAAAAAATTTTGCCATAATAGATGACGCCAGAATAAAATTCCAGAAAGGTCTTAACATTCTGACCGGAGAAACAGGCGCCGGTAAAACTCTTATCATAGAAGCAATAAATTTGCTGATTGGTGAGAGGGCGGGCAGTGATTTAATAAAAGATGGCGAGGATAAGTTACTTGTTCAAGGATACTTTGATTTTAAAAATAACCCTATGGCAATAAATTATTTGCTATCCGAAAATTTAATTGAAGAAGAAGATGAAAGTGATGATATAGTAATAACGAGAGAGGTAACGAGGATTGGTAAAAACAGGGCATTTATTAATGGGATTTTTACTCAGGTCAGCAATTTAAAAAAATTAGGTGAATTTTTTATAGATATTCACGGACAACATGATCACCAGTATTTACTTGATTATAAAACTCATATAGAGATAATAGATAGGTTTGGTAAAGACAGGATTCTGGATGCAAAGAAAGATTATTCAGAAAGCCTGGAAAAATATTTTAAAAAAAGAGAAGAATTTTTAAAATTAAAAGAATTGAAGAACGTAAGAGAAGAAAAGTTAAAAGATTTAAATTACAGATATGAAGAGATTAAGAAATTAAATATTAGAGAAAATGAAGAAGAAATTTTAGAAAATGAGATGCGAATTCTTAAAAACTATGAAAAGATTTACAGATTGGCATCAGAAGGTAAAAAGATAATAGATAGTGAGGATACCGGTATTCCTTCATTAAGTAATAATATAGCCGTTTTAGATAAAAATATCGCCGAACTTGCTGAAATTGATCATGAGTTCAAAAAGTTTTGTGACAGGTTATCTACTCTTGGTGATTTTATAGAGGAAATAAGCCATTCTCTCAACAGCTATCTTGCTAATTTTGATTTCAGTACGGAAAGATTGGACAGTATTCAGGAAAGGTTGTATAAGTTATCAGAAATAAAAAAGAAATATAATCTTGATTTGAATTCAACAACCGAGTATGTAGAAAAATTAAAAGAAGAAATCGAAAGTTTTGAAGATCTGGATAGTGAGATTGATAAAAAACAGATGGAATATAATGAAACTCGCGAAATTCTAATAAAAAAAGCTTTTTTATTAAGTGAGCTGAGGAAAGAGGTGGTAGTTGATCTGGAAAAAAGTGTAACTGACGAAATGACCGATCTTGGTTTTAAATCTGTCTCTTTTCAACCACAGCATAGATTGCTGGAAGGTAATGGTGATGGCATAGAAATTGAAAGCAAAAAGATAAAATTTGCTAAAAATGGGATAGATGATATAGAATTTTTAATATCCCTTAACATAGGTGAAGCTGTAAGGCCCCTCAGGAAGATTGCATCAGGTGGTGAAATATCAAGGATTATGCTTGCTCTTAAATCAGTGATAAGTTTTGTTGACAATATCACTATTATGATATTTGATGAAATAGATGTGGGTATAGGAGGGGCGGCTTCACTGGTAGTAGGTGAAAAATTATACAAAATTTCAAGAAATTGCCAGATAATAGCTATTACTCATCTGGCGCAAATTGCTTGTTTCTCCGATGCTCATTATTTTATTGATAAATTTATAGAAGGCAAAAGAACCAAAATAAAAATAAAGAAATTAGATTCATTAAATAAGATAAAAGAAATTTCCCGGATGATAAGCGGGATGAAAGAAAGTGATATTTCTGTTAAGCACGCTGAAGAACTTTTGGAAAAATGTAATACCATTAAAAGTGATTTAATAGAAGGAAAGACTAAAGTTGAAAACTAAGTTTATTTTTATAACAGGAGGAGTTCTATCTTCGCTGGGGAAAGGTATATGTACCGCATCTTTAGGAAGGCTGTTAAAATCAAGAGGTTATAGTATCACAATCCAGAAGTTTGATCCTTATATAAACATTGATCCCGGGACCATGAATCCCATTCAACATGGTGAAGTTTTTGTAACAGATGACGGTGGCGAAACTGATCTTGATTTAGGGCATTATGAAAGATTCATTGATGAAGATTTATCTAAATATAATAATTTTACTTCCGGAAAAATTTATAAAAATGTTATTGATAATGAGAGAAAAGGAAAATTTCTGGGCGCTACAGTACAGGTGATTCCACATGTAACTGATGAAATAAAAGCGAGCATTAAAAAAACACTACTAAGAAGAAAAACTGATATGGTTATTACTGAAATAGGGGGCACTGTCGGAGATATAGAGAGCCTTCCTTTCCTGGAAGCAATAAGACAATTTAAAAAAGATGTCGGAAAAGAAAATGTTCTTTATATTCATGTTACTTACGTCCCATACTTAAAAACTACAGAAGAATTGAAATCAAAACCAACACAGCATAGTGTAAAAGAACTTAGAAGCATAGGTATTCAGCCGGATATAATTATATGCAGGAGTGAAATTAAATTGACCGATAGTATAAAAAGTAAGATAAGCCTGTTCTGTGATATTGAAAAAGAAGATACCATAGAGGCAATTGATGCCAAACATCTTTATGAAGTCCCCCTGATGCTCCAGAAAGAAAAATTGGATTCAAGAGTTTTATCAAAATTAAAATTAAAGGTAAAGAAATCTGATCTAAAAAGCTGGAAAAAGATAGTAAATGCAATTCACCACCTGGATGGTAAAGTGGAGATAGGAATAGTAGGAAAGTATACCGATTTAAAAGATGCTTATATAAGTATTGTAGAATCCTTAAACCATGGCGGTTATTATTTCAAAAAAAATGTAAATTTAACCTGGATAAATTCTGAATTAATGGAAGAAAGTTGTCCGGAGAATAATATATTATTTAATGTAGATGGCATACTGGTGCCATACGGTTTTGGAGCTAGAGGGATAAATGGAAAAATTAATGCTATAAAATGTGCCAGGGAGAAAAAAATACCGTTTTTAGGAATATGTCTGGGAATGCAGTGCGCAGTAATTGAATTCGGAAGAAATGTACTGGGCTTTAAGGATTCTAATAGCACTGAATTTGACCCGGATACCGGAAATCCAGTAATTGATTTAATGCATGAGCAAAAAAACGTAGAGGATATGGGAGGGACTATGAGATTGGGAAGCTATAAGTGCAGGTTGAAGGTTGGTTCAAAAGCTTACGAAGCTTATCAGAGGAAAATAGTTTACGAAAGACACAGGCACAGGTATGAATTAAACAATGATTACTGGGACAGATTTGAAAAGGCCGGTCTTATAATAACTGGAATCAATCCGGATAAAAACCTGGCAGAAATTGTTGAAATAAAAGATCATCCGTGGTTTGTTGCGGTTCAATTCCATCCTGAATTTAAATCCAGACCGGATAGGCCTCATCCATTATTCAGAGATTTTATTGGTGCTTCTATAAAACACTCATCTTCAGCTAAACAGAAGTAAATCAATTATAGAAAACAATGCTATAATGAATTTTTATTAATTTTATATAATTTACATATTAGATATAGAGAAATAATAAAACTAAAATAAAACTAAACAGTATATTTTAAAATCAATAGAAAAGAGTCGCAAAATTAAAATATGGATTTTAAAAAAGGTAAGATTAAAAAAACCTTAATTTCAATAAATTCTATTTTACTTATTATTATAATTTTATTCACTCCACTTGCTTATTATATTTTTAATCGAGGTTACTATGCAACTTTATATGAAGATAATGGAGTGTACTCAATTTTAAATAAAAGTGATGTACTGGATATTACAAAAGAGATCTTTAAATTTTTTAAATATGAATCAGATTTATATCCTCTGGATCATACCATCCAGGTAAGATACTCAGAAGAAAGTATGAGTACAGTTGCTGCTTTCGGACCTGATGAGATAAGCCATCTTTATGATGTGAGAAAACTACTTGTAAGAATATTTATTTTATATTGCGGGAGCATTATTTTATTTGTTATTATGACTTTTTTATTGATAGAGAAGAATATCAAGAATTTTATTAGAAATCTGGGTATAATATTTTTAATCTCTTCAACATTTATGTTACTTTTTATTATAATTTTATACTTTCTTGGAGAGAATTTCCCTGTTCTATTTGATAATTTTCATATGTTATTTTTCCCTCAGGGAAACTATGCTTTTCCCGGGGGTTCCCTCATAATTACTCTTTTCCCATCCGGATTCTTTTATAATTTCTTTATAAGGCTTGTTTTAAGTTCTACTATAATATCAGTTGTGTTATTGGTTATAGGTATAATTTTTACTAATATTTTTAAGTTTGTAAAAAAATATAGACAGTAAATGAGATATTAAAAGATATTGCATTGCAGGAAAGATTTGAACAAGTGGAAATGAAAAGATAATGATTAATAAAAAAAGACTTTTAGATACATTAATTGAACTGCTGAAAATAAAGAGCCCTTCGAAAAACGAAAAAGAGATAGCCAATTATGTAAGTAAAAGATTGAAAAGCCTGGGTCTTGAGGTTAATGTTGACAGGTGTGGTCATGAATTTGGCAGTAATGCAGGGAATGTCATAGCTTTATATAAAACAAAAAATCCATCGGGAAGCAGTCCCATTTTCCTGGCAGCGCATCTTGATACGGTAAGTGTAGATGGAGATATTCTACCGGTAATAAAAAGTGGAAAAATATTCAATAAAAATAAAGAATGTATATTGGGCGGTGATGATAAGGTTGCTGTTGCTGCAATTATAGAAGTTTTGAATGTTATAAAAGAAAGGAATATTCCTACGGGAGATATTTATATTATATTTACAATTTCAGAAGAAATTGGAATATTAGGGGCAAAGTGTATTGATCTGGATTTAATAAAAGCAAAATATGGTTTTGCATTTGACAGTGATGGTGATATAGGGACTATAGTAAATAGAGCGCCATATCAGAATTCAGTTTATGCACATTTTAAAGGAAAAGCAGCTCATTCCGGGATAGAGCCTGAAAAGGGGATTAATTCTATAAAGGCGGCTTCTATTGCAATTTCTAATATGAAGATTGGTAGAATTGATAAGGAAAGTACATGTAATGTTGGAAAAATAGAAGGAGGTATAGCTAAAAACATAGTTGCAGAGAACACAAAATTAGAAATGGAGGCAAGGAGTTTAAAATTATCAGGGCTTGATAAAATTACCATAAAGATGATAAATGATCTTAAAAAAGGTGCAAAAATGACTGGAGCCAGTTTAAGTTATGAAATTATAAGGGAATATGATGGATTTAAGGTTACAGAAGATGCAATACCGGTACAGATTGCTAAAAAGGCCATTAGAAAACTGAAACTAAGACCAAAAATAATATCTTCAGGAGGCGGAAGCGATGTTAACATATTTAATTCAAAAGGAAAGATTGCAGTTAACCTGAGTGCCGGAATGGAGAATGTTCATACAAATAAAGAATTTGTAAAAGTTGAACAATTAGAGAAACTGGCTGATCTGGTCCTGGAAATATGTAAATTTGTAATTAAGTAGAATAATATAAAGGAAAAATTTTAAAATGAATAAAAAACTTTTTGAAAGAAAGATAAGCTCAGAAAAAATTTTTAAGGGTGAAATAGTTGATCTATATGTTGATAAGGTAAAACTTCCAAATAATAAAATTGTTACGAGAGAAAAGGTTACCCATCCAGGAGCGGTATGTATTGTGCCCATCAGTAAAGAAGGAAAGATAATGCTGGTAAAACAGTTTAGATATCCTCTTGGCAGTACTGTATTGGAAATACCGGCAGGAAAGTTAGCTAAAAATGAAGACCCACGGGATTGTGCCATAAGAGAATTAAAGGAGGAAATCGGGGCAGAAGGAGGAAGAATAATACATTTAATTGACTTCTATACGTCACCTGGTTTTTGTGATGAAATATTATATTTATATCTGGCTTTAAATTTTGAAAAAAAAGAAAATAACCTGGATGACAATGAGTTCTTAGAAGTATTTGAATTAAAATTGATAGATGCCCCCTCACTTATAGAAAACGGAAAGATAAAAGATGCAAAAACTATTATAGGAATACTTTTAGCCAGAGATTATTTAAGCAGAAGGGTAAAAATTGGTGAAAAAAGTAAAAAATAAAAATATTGATCACGATATCGGTAAGTATATAGAATATTTAAGGTTTGAAAAATTATTACTTCCAAATACAATTAATTCTTACCTGATGGATCTGAGAAAATTCAAAGTTTTTATAGAGAATAACAATATAGAAAATTACCGTGAACTTTCAAAAGAACATATACTAAATTTCCTTCAAATCTTACATAAAAATCAGTGTGAATCATCCATTTCAAGAATATTATCAACCTTGAGAGGTTTTTATAAATTCCTGGTGATAGGGGAAATCTGCAAGAAAAATCCCTGGGTGGAGATAAGCAATCCCAGAAAGCCAAAAAAAATGCTGGAAGTTTTAAAGGTGGAAGAAGTGGAAAAGTTTCTTGAAAGCATACCATGTTCTACAGAACTAAAAGTGAGAGACAGGGCTATGTTTGAAATATTATATTCATGTGGGTTAAGAGTAAGTGAACTGGTAAATTTAAGATTGCAAAATATTGATTTTGATGAAGAACTGCTAAGGTTTATGGGTAAGGGGGATAAGGATAGAATAACTCCGGTAGGTGGCATGGGGATGTTATTTTTAAAAAAATACCTCAGGACGGGTAGATATAAGATTGAAAAAGAGCATAAGTCAGATTATGTTTTCTTAAATAAGAATGGTAAAAAAATGACCAGGCAGGGATTCTGGAAGATATCAAAGAAATATGCCAGAAGAATAAATATTGATAAAAATTTATATCCTCATATATTCAGACATAGTTTTGCCACACATATGCTCCAGAGAGGAGCAGACCTGAGAACGGTACAGGAATTACTTGGTCACAGCAGTATTTCTACAACTGAAATTTATACGAATCTAAATAAGGAACATATAAAGGAAGTATATTTTAGATATCATCCCAGGGTAAAGCATTAAATTAATTATAGAAAATTTATCAGAATTTATTTTATAATGTACAAGATTGCACATAGAATAATATTTGCAAATTTATTAGATTTTGATATGTTATATGGTCATAGAATAAGAGGTTAGATTACATGATTGGCTTAGGGCAGGAAATATTAGATTTTTTAAGACAATTAATTACATGGGCACCGGGTTTGATTATGGGTGTTGTCTTACACGAGTATGCCCATGGGTATATAGCCTACAAGAGCGGGGACAATACTGCTAAAAGCCTGGGAAGGCTGACCCTAAATCCGATTGCGCATATAGATTTATTCGGAAGCATATTACTGCCTCTGCTGTTGATACTTATTAATTCCGGTATAGTATTTGGTTATGCTAAACCGGTTCCTATAAACCCTGGCTATTTTAGAAATTATAGAAAGGGACTCCGTTATACTTCACTGGCCGGTCCGGTAACAAATCTTATTTTTGCTTTTGTAGTAGGACTGGTATATGGTCTTTTTTTCTATATTTTCTTTAAAATAACAAATGGAATGTTAACGTCGGACACTTTTGGATTTAAGGCTTTTGATCTTATAAGCCAGATTTTTAGAAATGCTATATATATAAATGTCTTTTTGGCCATATTAAATTTTATACCAATACCACCCCTTGATGGTTCAAAAATACTTGCTTCTTTTCTGCCAGATGAAGCTATGTTTAAGTTTTTAAGTCTTGGAAGGTTTGGATTTATATTCATTTTCATATTTATATTCCTGGGTGGGAGATTATTCTGGACTGTAATATCTCCGGTATTTAATTTTATTTATAATATATGTATTTGGTGGCAGTACTTAATTGCTTAGCTGGAAAAGAATAGGGAGTAATAAATGAAAGAAAAAATGCTTACCGGGTTTCGGCCAACAGGTAAATTGCATCTTGGACATCTGCATGGAAATATTAATAATATGATTGAGAACCAGAAAAACTACGAAAATTTTTTTTTCCTGGTTGATTGGCATGCATTATCAACTGAATATCAAAATCCCAAGAATATAAAAACTGATTTGATGGAGTGTGTAGTGGATTTGGTAGCTCTGGGAATTGATCCTGAATTTACACACCTGTACAGGCAGTCCGACATACCGCAAATTTCAGAACTAACCCTGTATTTTTCAATGATTACCCCTGTACCCTGGCTGGAACGGTGCCCGACTTATAAAGAACAGATAAGTGAGTTAAAATCAAAAGATCTTTCAACACTTGGTTTTTTGTCATACCCGGTACTTATGGCTGCGGATATACTTATAGTTAATTCTGATATAATCCCGGTTGGAGAGGACCAATTGCCTCATCTTGAAATTACAAGAGAAATTGCAAGGAGATTTAATTATCTTTATGGGAAATATTTTACTGAGCCAAAAGAAATGCTATCAAAAGCTGCGCGGGTCCCGGGGATAGATGGCAGGAAGATGTCCAAAAGCTATAATAACGCTATTTTTTTAGCAGATAATTTTGAAACTATCCGCAGGAAGGTCAGGATGATGATAACTGACCCCGGCAGGGTGTATCTTAAAGATCCCGGTCATCCGGAGGTTTGTAATGTGTTTGATTTTTATAAGATTTATAAAGAAGAGGGAATAGAAGAGATAGAAAATAGATGCAAACAGGGTAAAATCGGATGCACGGAATGTAAGGATGAGATTTCAGCTATAATATATAAGTCTTTAGAAAAGTTTCAGGAAAAAAGGAATGAGATAAAAAAAGATTTGAATTATATTTATGACATCCTGGAAGAAAGTAAAATTAAGGTTAGAAAAATTGCTGACAGGACCATATCTGATGTAAGAAAAAAGATGGGTATAGATTAGATTGGAAAATTGCATAGAAAGCAAAGATTATTTAATAGAATATCAAAAATTTAAAGGACCAATATATCTGCTTCTGGAATTAGTTCAGAAAAAAAAAGAAGATATTTATGAAATCAGCTTAAGCACCATTATAAAAGATTTTATAAACTATATTAAAATCAAAAAAAATATATTATTTGATACCTTATCGGGATTCGTCTATACAGCTTCTATTCTGGTGGAGATAAAATCAAGGTCACTTATTCCTTCGAAAAGCAATGGTACTGATGAAGAAGAGAATGTGCCGAATATTGAATTTTTAAAGAGGAGGGAAGAAGAATATAGAACTTTTAAAAAAATATCCAATTATTTTAGTAGTCTGTATGAAAGAGAGTCTCTATATTTTATAAGGGAAGCTCCTATAGAAAAAGAATTTTTAAAATTACTCCCTGACTTTACCAGGGATATAAATATAAAGGAATTATCATCTATCGCTTCAAAGCTTATTAAGTATAAAGAAGAAAAATTAAATTTAAGTAATATTTATAATCACAGGATAAGTTTAAATATATTTGAAGAAATGAAAAGAATCAGAGAAATATTATATTCTAAAGATAGCATTAACTTTAAAGAACTTACATCTAAATATGATGAGATTATAGACAAGATAATTTGTTTTTTATCAATATTGGAACTTTATAAAAAAGATGTAATTGATATTATTCAGTTTGAAAATTTTGGAAATATTATAATAAAAAGAATTAAATGACAGACTATGGTTGGAGATAAGAATATAAGTAATAATGACAGTAAAAATAAAAGTACTAACTTATATAGCGGAGAGGCATGGCTAAAGACTTGCATGGAAGGTATACTTTTTGTGTCTGAAGGAATAGTAAAAGCTAGAGATATATCTTCTGTCCTGGAAATTACTGAAAAAAAAGTATATGAAATTATAGAGCTATTAGAAAAGGAATACATAGATGAAAATAGAGGATTTATTCTTAAAAGAGTAGCCGGGGGGTTCAGGCTTTATTCAAATCCTGCGTTAAGTGAGATACTAATAAAATTTATTAAATCAAATATACGTGCGCATCTTTCCCAGGCCGCACTTGAAACTCTGGCAATTATTTCCTACAGACAGCCTGTCACAAGGACTCAAGTTGCTGAAATAAGAGGAGTTAGGACAGATAGCGTAATAATAACACTGGTGGATAAAGGATTGATAAAAGAAGCAGGTAAGCTTAAGGAACCGGGGAATCCAATATTATATAAGGTAACTGACAGGTTTTTAGAACTTTTAGGTATTGAAAGCTTAAAAGATCTGCCGCCGCTTGAAGATATGAAAGAAAATGAAGAGGATAACCGGAATCTAGAATAGTTAAATGTCAGGGCATTAAGATTTTTATAAGTCCAGTGAGTAACTATGATCAATCGAAAATTACTACCTAAGGACCAGCCGACTTTGGTCGTGCAGAGTTTCAGAATAATAATATTAGTTATAATTTCAAGTTTATGCCTCACTTCATGCTGTTACCGGCTTTTAACTATTGATAGGAGCGGTGAAGAAGAGGAAAAAGAAGAAAAGCTAATAGGAATCGGAGAAAAAGATGAGGAAATTGTTGATGTAGAAGAATTTTCAGGAGTTCCAAATTCTTATATTGTAAGTAAGCTAAAAGTCCCCGGGCAGGCTATAGACGTTGATATAAGCGGTAATTATGCTTATCTTACCAATGATCTGGGTGTCCTCTATGTAATAGATATAAAGGATAAAGAAAATCCTTCCATAATTGGAAAATGTCCGGGGATAAATTCAGCAAACATTGTAATTGTTAAAGATGATTATGCTTATATCTCCTATACTGAGTGGATTAGCGATAATAATAAAGCTTATACTGTCTGTGGATTTTATATTGTAGATATAAAGGAGAAAGAAGATCCAGAACTCATTGGGAACTATAATACCGGAGAGAATAATATAAAATCAGTATACGGTTTATTTATTGAAGACGATTATGCTTATATTAATACTACAGTTGAAAATGAAAACGGAGAAATTAGCAGGCTTGAAATAGTGGACCTTTCAAGCAAGAGAAACCCTGAAAGTGTGAGTGCATATGAAGTGGAAGGGTTGCCTTCAGGTATATGGGTAAAGGATAGTCTTGCTTATATAAACATCAATTTTTATGATTATGAAAAAAAGGAATATACAAAAGACAGCAAACTTCTTATTCTGGATATAAAAGATAAAGAGAATCCTAAATTTTTAAATTCATGCAAAATCCCTTCCAGTTCATGGAGCATATATATGCTTGGTAATTACGCTTATATTTCAAGCTTTAAACAGGACAAGGAAACTGAAAAATATACTGAAAGCACACTTCAGATAGTAGATATAGGTGAATTATCCGATCTAAAAATTTCCGGAAGTTGTGAAATTACGGGTGGGGCATGGGAGATGAATTCTATAGGTGGCTTTATTTATATTTCCAGTTTATCTGGAGGAATATATGCTGTAGATGTTACGGATAGCGACAGGCCAGTTATTGTTGATAGTTTAAAAACCAGTGGAAATTCTTACGACATAACAATAAAAGGCAATTATGGATATATTGCAGACGGATTTGAAGGACTGGCTATAGTAGAATTATCAGGCCAGCCTATAGAGAAAGAAAAATTATATATTGATAATGACCAGGATATAAACTTACCTCCAAAAGCTTTTATTGAGGTTATCGGGGACAAATCATCAGGAGATTATTTTCAAATAAAAAATCCAGTATATTTTTCCGCCGAGAAAGCTTTTGATCCCGATGGAGATGACTTAATCTATAGTTGGATTATAGATAATAACGAATATTCAAATAAAGAATCTTTTTATTATTATTTTGTTAAGCCGGGGAAATATGAGGTAAAATTAGTAGTTTCAGATGGAGAGGAGAGCAGCGAAGCCACTAGTACTATACTGGTTGCAGAAATAGATTTACCTATTATACCTGCTGCCCGGCATGATTTTACAGTTGAAATAGGATATATTTTAATAAACAATGGTCCGGGAAGTTTGAAAGATATTGAGTGTTTTATGAGAATTCCGCAGACCTATTATCCGTTTCAGATAATAAATGATTATACACCTAATATTTCAAATACTGATGAATTATTCGATAATAACTGGAACTTGCTTGATCACTTTAAATTTAAAGATGAGCTTCCAGAAGGCGATATTTTAACTGCATCGATAGAGACAGATGTAACCCTATATGAATTCAATTATGCAGATATTGACAGTGGTAACTTGACCTATGACAAAGATGATGAAGATCTTGTAAAATATACCACCGATGATTTATTTGTAGATTCAGATAATCCCATAATCCATAATACTGCAAAATCATTAATTAAAAATGAGACCAGACCAATAGAAATAGCAAAAATTCTATACAATTATGTGGTCAGGAATCTTTATTATGATTTTCCCCGTGCAGAAGAAAAGAATTACGAATTTCTTTACGCATCTGAAATACTGGATAGGAGAAAAGGAGTATGCGCTGACTACGCTATACTTTATACTGCGCTCCTGAGATCAGCGGGAATACCCGCAAGACTTGCAGCCGGAATTCCTGTATACACTATTCTTTATGAAAAAGAAAAAGAAATAGATATGGGACATGCCTGGGTTGAAGTAAAACTCCCCGGATATGGCTGGATACCGATAGATATAACTGTAGAAGATAATTTTATGTCAGAAAATTATTACCTCGATATTACCACGGAAAAAGGTCCTGGATATTTGTATAATAATACCACCATGGACCCCTGGAGTTATTATTATGACGGATTTTTCTTTTCGTGGGATGGTACTGAAATTCCGGAGACAGAGCAGGAATTTTATTTTAGAGTAATCAACCTTGACCTTAAAGATATAATACTTGATTAAAGATTAATCCATATTTTTATTGGTTTCATAAATTCTAGCTTTCAAATAAATAAGCACCGGATTATCCTTAGTATTTGTTCTTCCAAATAGGGATATTTTATAATAAAATTAATCAGGTTAGAATAGAAAATTATGGGTACCTATCTTTTTAACTTATCAATTTATAGATATTATATTAATTAAAACAATAATATGAGTTTATTATATTATGAATAGAAATAGCGGTCCAATTAATTCTAAAGCTTCATACATGAAAAAAATAGCCATGTTCTCAATTCTGGTGTCTATTTTCCTGGTTATTATTAAAGTTGCAGTTGCCTATTTTACAAATAGTATAGGTGTCTTTTCAGAAGCTTTAAATAACGGGCTCGATCTTGTAACTGTACTTGTAACCTATATGGCCATAAGGATTTCAACAAGACCTGCTGATAAGGATCATACTTATGGACACGGAAAGTATGAAAATCTCTCTGCTTTTTTAGAAATTGTTATAATATCTGCCTTGAGCTTTTTCATTATATATAAATCTATTCAAAGGATTATTTATAAAAATTTTGTATTAAATTTAAATTGGTATGTATTTTTAATTTTAATAATTTCCATATTTTTAAATATAATAAGAGTCTTTTACATTGGAAGAGCTGCAAGGAAATATAATTCTTTTGCATTCAGAGCAGATTTCTTAAACTATTCAAGCGACATCTTAAGTTCAATCATAGTGATTATAGGATTATTCATGGCAAATGCAGGTATTTATGTAGCAGACCCTATTGCTTCTATAATAATTTCTGTAATTATTTTAACCTTTAGTTTAAAGTTATCAATCAGAATAGTAGGAAATTTATTAGATTATATTCCGAAAGAAGTTACGGATAAAGTTATGGAGATTTTAAAAGAGATTCCCGAAATAAAATCTGTTAATAAATTGAAAATACATGAAGTTGGAAATATCAAGTTCATAAATCTGGAAATATGCCTAAAAAATAATTTATATTTATCACAGGTTGAAAATATCAAAGAGAAAATAAAAAATAAAATCTCAAGTGGCGTACCTTACACAGAAATAATTTTAGAAACAAAATCCCTACCGACTAAAGACAATATAGAAGCATATGTAAAAGAAATTATATTAAACCAGCCGTATGTAAAGGATATTCATAATATTTATATATATAATGTGGATAATTATATTGATATTTCTATTCATATAGAATTAAATAAATACTTAAAACTTGAAGAAACTGAGAAACTGACAAAAGTTACTGAAGATAAGATTAAAAAAAAGATAGGATATATACGCAGTGTATATATTCACATTGAAGATGCCAGAAGTGGTGAGGATTGGAACGATATAACAAAAGAATCAGAAAAACTGATTTCTAATATAAAAAAAGAAATATCCTCACATGTAAATCCTGAAACATGTCACAATTTTACTATACTTGAAAAAGAAGGGTCATATAATCTGGCGTTTCACTGCAGGCTAAAAAAGAGTTTAGATGTAAAAAAAGCGCATTTCATAGTTACTAAAATAGAAGATGATATAAAGAAAAAATTCGAAAATATAAGTGAAATTTCGATACATGTAGAACCAAGATGGCAATAATACTGAACAATAACAGATGGCAAATAATTATTTGAATTTAAAATTATTTATCTATACTATCTTATTTTGATTTTGAATAAATAAAAATATTAAATAATCCAAATTACAAAAGAAGGAAGTTATGGCCCAGAGGTATTAATATAATTTTTTTTAGAAAATAATATCGAATTATGATTGGAGTAAAAATGATAAATAAAGATAAATTAGAAAAAATATCAAAGCTTATCAGGTATTTTATATTAATTTCAACCACTAAGGCCGGTTCAGGCCATCCATCCTCTTCACTGTCAGCAGTTGAGTTGATGTCTACATTATTTTTTGGAGGCTTTTTTAAATTCAAAATTAATGATATTAAATATATAAATAATGACCGGCTGATTTTTTCTAAAGGTCATGCTTCTCCATTAATGTATTCATTATGGGCTGCGGCTGGAGCTGTAAGTGAAGAAGAACTACTGACGCTAAGAAAATTTGAAAGCAGGCTTGAGGGTCATCCTACTCCTGATTTCCCATACGCTGAAGCTGCAACAGGCTCATTGGGCCAGGGCCTCTCTATTGGTCTGGGAATGGCCTTAAATGCTAAATACATAGATAAGCTGCCTTATTACACATATGTACTTCTTGGGGATAGTGAAATGACTGAAGGTTCGCAGTGGGAAGCCATACAGATTGCAGTTCACTATAAGCTGGATAATCTAATAGGTATTATAGATGTTAACAGGCTGGGTCAGAGAGGAGAAACAATATATGGATGGGATATCAAGGCTTATGAGAAAAGAATATCTTCTTTTGGATGGGAAACCATTACAGTTGATGGTCACAATATTAAAGAGATTGCTGACGCTTATGAATATGCTTTGAGTATTAATGGTAGGCCAACAATGATAATTGCAAAAACAATAAAAGGTAAGGGGGTAAGCTTGCTGGAAGATAAAGATGGCTGGCACGGAAAAGCAATTTCTGAGGATCAGATGGATACAGCACTCAAGGAATTAGGAAATGTTGATAAAAACATAAGGGGAAAATTTTTAAATCCAGAACAGGTTAACATACCTGAAGAAGGAATAGAAGAATATGATAAGATTCCTATGGAGAGTGGTAAAATAGCGACCAGGAAAGCATATGGCAATACTCTGGTTAACATATTTTCAAAATATCCTCAAATAGTTGTCCTTGATGCTGAAGTTGGTAACTCAACATTTTCAGAGATCTTTAAAAAGCGATTTCCACAAAGATTTTTTGAAATGTATATTGCTGAACAGAACATGGTAGGTACAGCGCTTGGGCTGTCTCTCAGGGGCAAAATTCCTTTCATTTCTTCTTTTGCAGCGTTTCTAACCAGAGCCTTTGACCAGATTAGAATGAGTCAGTACTCAAAATCAAATATAAAGTTTGTGGGTTCGCATTCGGGTGTATCAATTGGGGAAGATGGAGCTTCTCAAATGGGACTTGAGGATATTGCTATGTTCAGAACTTTACTTGAGTGTGTTGTATTGTATCCATCAGACGGCATATCTACTGAAAAGCTGGTAGAGAAAGCTGCTAAACATTTTGGAAATGTGTATATCAGAACTACCAGAATGGATACACCAATTATCTATAGCAATGAGGATGATTTTATAATTGGGGGAAGTAAAGTAGTAAAGGAAAGTGATAATGATGTGTTAACTATTTGCGCAGCTGGAGTAACATTGCATGAAGCATTAAAAGCTTATGAGAAATTAAAAAAGGAAAATATACTGGTAAGAGTAATTGATGTTTATAGTATAAAGCCCATAGATAAAGATTCTATCAGAAAAGCGCAAAAAGAAACTAAAGCTATATTAACTGTTGAAGATCATTATGCCGAGGGAGGTATAGGGGAAGCAGTAAAAAGTGTTGCTTCAGAAAAAAGTCCGGTATATATCCTTGCAGTAAGAAAAATGCCCAGAAGTGGAAAACCTTATGAATTATTAAACTATGAAGAAATATCATATGAAGCTATTATAAAAAAGGTTAAAGAGATAATAAAATAAAATTAAAAGTATTAAAAATTTGCTAAAATAATTGTATGAGTTATGAATCCGAATTGCTGGATATTAATACTGAAAAATTATTAGCAGATATATTATATTTTATAAGGAATTATATCATAAGGCTAAAAAAAGAGGGGGTACTGGTCGGACTTAGTGGTGGTATTGATTCATGTGTGGTTTTAAAGCTATGTGTTGAAGCAGTCGGAAAAGATAATGTTTTAGCTGTTATTCTTCCTGAGAAAGATTCGGATTCTAAAAATATAAAAGATGCACTTAAGTTTGCTGATTCCTTAGATGTAAGAATTATCTATAAAAAAATAACTCCATTTTTATGGCTCCTGGGAGTATATAATCTTTATCCTCCTTCGTTTATTATTAAAAAGAGTTTACAGGAAAAGTTTGTAAAAAAAGAAAGAGATAAAATTTCGAAGAGAATTAAAGAAGATATTTTTATAGCAAACCTTGAAGGACATAGTGACAAAGATTTAAATAAAGGAATTGCATATTATAGAATAAAACATAGAATTAGAAGTTCCATTCTTTTTTATTATTCAGAACTTAACAATTATTTATTTGTTGGTACTGTTAACAAAACCGAAAGGATTACTGGATTCTTCGTAAAATATGGAGATAGTATTGCAGATATTATGCCTCTGAATTCTTTATATAAAACTCAGGTTATTAAACTGGCTAAGTTTTTAAAAATAGATGAAAGCATAATAGAAAAACAGCCAAGTCCAGATTTAATTCCAGGAATTAAGGACGAAGATATGATTGGATTGCCTTATATTAAACTTGATCTGATTCTTTTTGGTATCGAAAATAACTATATTGATAACGACATAATAAAAATATCGAAGGCATCTCAGACTGAAATTGATAGAGTAAAAAAGATAATTGAAAAATCAGAATATTTAAGAGCCTGGCCTATAGGTTTATAAAAATATATTCTGCTATTTTTAATAGTTAAAAGTTTTAATGCATAAAAAACCCCGAGTTATCTTTTGCCATAGCTAGCGCTTTAGGCTACTAAAAATCTCGGGGTGTACCTTAGAACTTTTCTCAGGGACTTTTCAGATTATTAACCTCTTATCTATTCTCTTTCGAAAATAAATCCCAGTTATTTCTAAAAGTTGCCTCCTGTTCTAAGATGATAAAAAGATACCAAAATTAAAAAATGTTGTCAATAGATTAGAAGTAAAATATAGAGAATATTCGGAAATTTTTAAAAATTTTTTATGTTTAATAAAAATACTAAAACTATAGTAGAATAATTAAGAATAATAAATAAATTCTTATTCACAAAATTTAATAATTTTTATATAGTATTAAGATGTTTTTATAAACTTCTGATAAAATAATTATTGGATTTGATAGTATTGTAAAATGAAAAATATTAAAAAAATAACTGTAATAGGATTGGGACTTATAGGTGGATCATTAGCTTTATCTTTAAAGAATACCGGTGAAGATTTTATAATCACTGGCTATGATATTGAAGGTGAAGCAATGAATATAGCCAAATACAGGAATATAATTGATGTTGTTGCTGTAGATTATAAAGAAGCAGTTACTGATGCTGATTTGATAATAATAGCAACACCAATAAGTAAAATAATCGAGGTCGTAGAACATATTAAGGATTACCTTAAAAAAGGAGCGATTATTACAGATGTTGGCAGCGCTAAAGAGAAGATAGTTAAAAGAGTAAGTGAAATATTACCTGAAGGAGTATTTTTTATAGGCGGCCATCCAATGGCTGGCTCGGAAAATGAAGGTGTGCTTGGTGCCACTCCAGAATTATTTAGGAATACATTTTATATTCTAACTCCTACAGATACTACTATATCTGAACCTCTGGTTACATTACATTCTTTATTTACAAAAATTGGCGCAAAAGTGATTTCTATAAATCCTAAAGAACATGATGAAAATGTAGCGTTAATAAGTCACTTGCCACATATCCTTTCAACCAATCTGGTTGATATGATTGATGATAAACAAAAGAAGATGAAAAATTTATTTAAACTATGTGCTGGTGGTTTTAGGGATATGACCAGAATAGCTGCTGCAAATATAAAAATGTGGCTTGATATAAGCTTAGAAAATAAAGATGAGCTAATTAAATCAATAGATGACTATATAAAGTATCTGATAAAGTTTAAAAATAACTTGAAAAAAGAAAATTCAGAATCAATAAAAAAACATTACATAAAAGCCCAGAAGGCAAGAATTAATTTACCAAAATATATTGAGAAAGATATTTCCAAATTATATGAACTTAGAGTTGCAATACCTGATAGAGCAGGAGTTTTAAGTGAAATTACACTGGCCATAAGTTCTCACGGAATAAATATTGAAGATATATCTATTTTTCATTCAACAGAATTCAGTGATGGTGGAATCCTTAAAGTACTGATTCAAGGTGAAGATGCTAGTAAAATTACAAAAGAAGCAATTGAAAAAGCAGGATACGAAGTAAGTGTAAAAAAGGTATTAAGTGAATAAAAATGGAAATACATGGAGCAAGAAGCTTAAAAGGTGAAATAAAAATTCGCGGTGATAAGTCAATTTCACACAGAAGTGTAATCATATCCTCATTGATTAATAATAATGTAGTAATAGAGAATTTCTTATTTTGTCAGGACTGCATAAAAACTATAGATGTTTTAAATAAGTTAGGTATAAAAATTGAAAAAATAGACGGAAATTTAATAGTATATGGTAAAGGTATTAAAAACTTCAGTGAGCCTGATGAAATACTGGATGTTGGAAATTCCGGGACTACAATCAGAATAATGAGTGGTTTACTATCCGCAACTAATTTTATGTCTGTATTGAGTGGTGATAGTTCTATAAACGACAGACCTATGAAAAGAATAATAGAACCACTATTAGAGATGGGTGCAAAAATTAATGGAAGAGAAAATAATTCAAGGGCTCCTATAGTAATATTTGGAAACCCCAATCTGAAAGGAAAAAAATTTAAGCTTAAAGTGCCAAGTGCCCAGGTTAAATCAAGTATCCTTATGGCAGCTCTTAACGCAGAAGGTACAACTGAGATAATTCAACCAGAAGTTTCGAGAGATCATACAGAGCGTATGCTCCAGTACTTTGGAGCAGATATTACTTACGATGGTAAATACACAAAATTAAAACCTGGCAAGGAATTAATTGCTAAAAATATTTATATACCCGGTGATATATCTTCAGCAGCTTTTTTTATTGTTGCAACTCTAATTTTAAAAGATTCACATACTATTATGAGAGATATCGGTATGAACCCCACCAGAAGTTATTTTATAGAAATACTTAAAAAAATGGGTGGAAAGATTATTATTAAAAATCAAAGAATTATAAATAATGAACCGGTTGTAGATATTGAAACTTTTTCCAGTAATCTAAATTCTATAAAAATAGATAAAGATAAAATCCCCAGTATAATTGATGAGATACCAATACTGTGTGTAGCTGCAACTGTTGCAAAAGGTAAAACAGTGATAAGAGGAGCTGAAGAATTAAGATATAAAGAAAGTGACAGAATCAGGTCTATTGTAAGCCAGTTTAAAAAATTAAAGGTGAATATTGAGGAAAAAGAGGATGGAATGATAATAATAGGAGATGTGAATTTCAAGACGGGTGAAGGAATGGTAGATAGTTTCGGAGATCATAGAATTGCTATGTCTCTTTCTATACTGGCTTTGTTATCAATAGGAAAAGTAACTATTCTGGATTCCGAATGTATCAATACTTCATTTCCCGGTTTTAAATATAATCTAAAAAAAGTTTTAGTGCAATAACATAAAAGAGAATAGGCATAATATCGTAAAGACATATATGAGTACTGGTTAAAAGATGCTTGATAATATTATAACCATAGATGGTCCTGCTGGAAGCGGCAAGAGCACAGTTGCAAAAATTTTAGCTAGAGAATTGAATTTAAAATATATTGATACTGGAGCCATGTATAGAGCAATTACCCTTCTTGCTTTGCAGAATAATATAGATTGTAAAGATGAAGAATCTATATTAAAGCTGGCCAGAAATATAAATCTCCAGTTAGATAGTAATTCAGTAGATGAAAGTAAATATACCACAGTAAAAATAGATGGAAAAGATGTTACGGATGAGATTAGAAGCAGGGAAGTAGGATCTGCGGTTTCTATTGTTTCTAAATTATCTGGAGTGAGAAAATATTTAGTAAGTCTTCAAAAAAAATTTATCCAGGGAGGTAATGCTGTACTTGAAGGCAGGGATACTGGAAGTGTAGTTTGTCCGGATGCAGCACTAAAAATATATTTAACTGCAAGCTTAGATGAAAGAATAAAAAGAAGAGATTTGCAGATCAGCGGAAAAGGGCAATTTTTAGAAAGAAATATAATCAAAAAAGAAATTATAAGCAGAGATAGAATTGACAGCAGCAGAGAAGACAGCCCACTGGTTATACCGGAAAATGGAATTATAATTGATACATCCAAACTATCAATAAAAGGAGTTGTTGAAAAAATTAAGAAATTATATTTTAAAAAGGTAAATGTTAAAAACGAAACATAGTAAATCCTATTTTATTTTATTCAAGTTAATGCAGTTTATTTTAAGAGTTATTTTTAATCTTCTATACAGAGTAGAAAAAATAGATTTACACAAAGTACCCAGAAACGGTAAGTTTATAATATGCTCTAACCATATAAGCTACCTGGATCCGGTGGTGATAGGAGCGTATATTCCCAGATGTGTATATTTTATGGCGAAAAAAGAATTATATAATAATAAGTTTTTATCCTCTCTGGTAACTTTTTTAAATGCCTTTCCTGTTGAAAGACAGGCTTTTAATAGAAAAGCATTTTCTATTTCCTTTGAGGTCTTAAAAGATGGAAATGTCCTGGGTTTATTCCCGGAAGGTACAAGATCCACCGATGGAGTATTAAGAGGTGGTAAAAAGGGTACAGGATTTATAGCAGCAGCGAGCAATACCCCCATTCTACCTGTAGCAATAAGCGGTACAAATAAAATAATACAGAAACCTTATAGAAGAATATTTTTCCCCAGAGTTAAATTAATTGTTGGAGATATAATAGATATAAAAGATATTTTGAAAGAACATAGTAAAAAAGAAGCTATCAGTATAATAGTTGATAGAACAATGAAAGAGCTAGGTAAAATATACGATAAAATAAAATAAAATAGAAAAATAAGATTTTTAATGCATATGGATATAAAAACAGTTAAATATTCAGGATACTGTTTTGGTGTAAAGAGGGCTCTAAAATTAGCAGAAGAGGTATTAAAAGAAAATCAGGGTAAAAAAACTAAGATCTTTACTCTTGGTTCTATTATTCATAATTCAGGGGTCACAAATAAGCTGGCAAAAAAAGGTTTAATTTCGGTTGAGAAATTAGAAAAAATAATACCTGGTAGTATATTTATTATAAGATCCCATGGAATGTCCCCGGTTTTAGTTAATGAAATTAAAAAAAAGAATGTTAAGATTATTGATGTTACCTGTCCTTTTGTAAAGAAAGCCCAGGGTAAAGCTGAAGACTTAAGCAAAAATGGATACTTTGTAGTGATTATTGGAAATAAAAATCACCCTGAGGTAATGGGAATAAAAGACCATGTATTAAATAAAAATTATGCAGTAATAGAAAATGAAGCAGATGCAGAAAAAATTTCCAGTAAGGAAAAAATAGGAGTTGTTGTCCAAACAACACAAACTATAGGAAAATTATGTCTGATTACCAGCAAATTACTGGAAAAGGCAAAAGAGTTGGTTGTATTTAATACCATCTGCAATACTACAAAAAAAAGACAAAATTCAACTAAAAAACTGGCAAATGGTGTTGATATAATGATAATAGTTGGTGGGAAAAACAGTGCAAATACAACACACCTGATGGAAATATCAAAAAAGTGCAATGCAGTAACGTACCACATTGAAAATTATAAGGAAATCAAACCGGAATGGTTCAATAATGTTAAAAAGGTTGGAATAAGCGGCGGTGCATCTACACCTGTGGAAGATATAATAGATGTAAAAGAAGCAATTGAAAAATTATAAATTATCAAAAAAAATAAAAACCTGTAATAATAATTGTATATTTTGTTTTGTAAAACAGCTTCCTGGAAACTTAAGATCTTCTCTATAACATTTTAATTAAATATAAGTGGGTAAATATGAAGGAAAATATTCCAAAAGTTGCTGTTGTTGGAAGACCAAATGTGGGAAAATCAACACTAATTAATAGAATATGCCAGAAAAATGAAGCAATAGTGCATAAGGAACCAATGATTACCAGAGATCGTAAATATTACAAGGCTGATTGGAATGGTAAAATTTTTTATCTGTTAGATACAGGTGGCATAGATTCAAAATCAAAACATAGGATGGATATGCAGGTGTTTTTACAGACCAAAAAAGCAATAGATGAGTCAGATATTATTATTTTTATGGTCGATCTAAAAGAACCCGTATCCCCGCTTGATGAAGAAATAGCAGCGATCTTGAGAAAAACAGATAAGGAAATAATTTTTACCGGAAATAAGTATGATGATAAAAAGGGTAATTTCTATATTGAAGATTTTTTAAAATTTGGTTTTGGGTATCCTATAAAAATATCTGCAGTGCATGGTATAAATACGGGAGATCTTTTGGATGAATTAGTTTCTAAATTTAAAGAAGATTCTATAGTTATAGGAGAATATGAAGAAAAGGTTGTTCCGGGCATATGTATTCTGGGTAAACCGAATGCTGGCAAATCAACATTATTCAATGCCATTATTAAAGATGAAAGATCAATAGTTGATGAGGTTGAGGGGACCACAAGAGATAGTATTGACAGCATAGTGAATATAAATAACAGAAATTATAAATTTATAGATACCGCCGGATTAAGAAGAAAAAAGGATAAAGGAGGAGAACTGGAATATTATAGCGAACTAAGGACAATAAGATCCATAGAAAATTCAGACATAAGTTTAGTACTTATTGATTGCAGTACAGAAATAACCATCCAGGATTTAAAAATTGTAGAGACGTGTATAGAAAAGGGTGTGAGTATTTGTGTCATTTTTAATAAAATTGATATGGTGGATGAAGATACTATCGGTAACATTGTAAGTATGTTTGAACAAAAGCTTAAATTTGCAAGTTATATACCGTTTCTAAAAGTAAGTGCATTAACTAAAAAGGGGATTGAAAATATTATAAAGATAATAGACAAGCTCCTTATAGAAAGAAGTAAAAAGATCCCTGATAGCAACCTTACTAATTTTTTTAAGGAGTTGGACCAGAAAGAGATTGGTATTTACTTTAAGGGTAAAAAATTTAAGATTAAATTTATAAAACAGATAAAAACATCACCGCCGGTTTTTTTAATTTTTTCAAATATGGATGCGAAAAGAAAAGTAAATTTAAGAAGATATATTGAAAATAATATAAGAGAAAAGTTTGGCTTTATGGGTACACCCATATATCTTAAATTTAAGTATTAAGTTAAAGAATAAAAATATTATGAGAAAAGAAATTATAATAACTATAATTGGCGCTGGAAGCTGGGGAACAACATTAGCGGTAATCCTTGCCAGAGAGGGCTACCATATAAATTTGTGGGCGCGGAGTGAAAGCACTTATGAAGAGATAAAAAATTTTAGAAAGAACATAAAATATACCGGTGATTTGGCCATTCCTGAAAATGTTACACCATTTATAAATTTAAAAGATGGTTTTGGTAATCCTGAAATTGTAATCTTTGCAGTACCTTCACATACTTTAAGGGAAGTAATTATTAAATTTTATAACGAACTTAGGGAAAACGTCAGACATATAAAATGTATATTAAATGTAGCTAAAGGATTGGAGACTGGAAGTAATCTCAGATTGTCACAAGTATTAGAACAATGCCTGCCTGAAAAGTTAATTTCTAAAATTTGTGTATTATCAGGCCCTAATATTGCTCTGGAAGTGGCAAATGATTTACCCAGTGTTTCAGTGGCAGCATCATATAATAAAGAAATATTAAAATATATCCAGCCTTTATTATCGACTGATAAATTCAGGATTTATACTAATAAGGATGTGATTGGAGTAGAGATTGGCGGCGCAGTTAAGAATATAATAGCAATTGCATCAGGAATTTCCGATGGCCTGGGGTACGGAGCTAATACCAAAGCTTCCCTTATAACCAGAGGTTTATATGAACTTACCAAATTTGGAATTAAATTGGGTGCAAATTCAATAACTTTTTCGGGAGTAGCAGGAATGGGTGATCTTATAGCAACTTGCATAAGTAAAAACAGCAGAAATAGAGGTGTTGGCGAAAGATTGGCCGGTGGTGAGAAAATAGATGAAATTATGGGAAGTATGTATATGATTGCAGAAGGTATAAAGACTACCGAAGCAGTATATGATATATCAAAAAAAATGAATATAGAAGTTCCAATTACAGAATGCGTATATGAAATTATATATAAAGATTTAAGTCCTTTAGCCTCGGTAAATAAACTTATGAAGAGAAAGTTTAAATCTGAGGTTTAAGATATTAATTAAATTGATAGCTTTACTAATCATTTGTATTATCTTAAAATAAAAAAGACGGGACGTGGCGCAGTTTGGCTAGCGCACCAGTATGGGGTACTGGGGGTCGGAGGTTCAAATCCTCTCGTCCCGACCAGGTATGTATTGGTAGAATGCCAGATACAGTAGAGGTAATTAGGGCAAACATGCCATTGGCGCATGTTTGTGGGATTTGAAAGGACGGACCAGAGCGATAGCGGCGGGAGTCCGCGGCTCTGCAGCGAACGTAGTGAGACGAAAGACCAAATCCTCTCGTCCCGACCAGGTATGTATTGGTAGAATGCCAGATACAGTAGAG
>JACKQG010001049.1_pt1 | contig 38856 bp, 28 predicted proteins | sample 8237621 | NCBI WGS metagenome assembly JACKQG01 (sample SAMN15677084, study PRJNA649215) | marine metagenome | biome: marine; feature: Black Sea; material: saline water; isolation source: suspended particulate matter (SPM) from the Black Sea western gyre | collected 2013-06-09/2013-06-10 | depth... | reverse complement strand
GGCGGATACCAATCACCGAGCACTTGTGCACCCATTAATTTGCCGGAGCCCAATAGCTCGCGGAAGAAAGCCACGACAATAAGGATCGCAGCATAACCCAAAGAGTTACCTAGACCATCAAGCGCTGACTTGCCCGGAGGATTGGCCATCGCGAATGCTTCGGCGCGTCCCATCACAATGCAGTTGGTGATAATCAGTCCTACGAAAACCGATAGCTGCTTCGATACGTCGAAGAGGTAGGCCTTCATCACCTGGTCGGCAAGAATTACTAAAGAAGCAATAATCGCCAGTTGAGTAATCACGCGGATGCTGCCTGGTATCTTGTTACGCAATAATGAAATAATCACATTCGAGCCAACCAGTACTGCGGTTAGCGCGGCGCTCATTACGAAAGCAGTTTCTAGCTTAGCGGTAACCGCAAGCGCTGAACAAATACCCAACACTTGTAGAGTGATCGGATTTTTTAGGTGGATAGGGCCGAATAAAACGTCTTTTGATTCTTTGTTCATTAGTTCGCCTCACTGTGTAAGAATTTTCCGTAGTGCTCGGCATCGAACCATTTTTGCAGTAAGTCACCCACAGCAACTGAAGTAATTGTTGCGCCGGAGATGCCATCGACCTGATGCTTTGGTGCTGTTACTTTGCCCTTTTTCGTCACGTCAATCACGCAAGCGCCACTTTCGTCGAAGATTAGCTTTCCTTGCCATTGATCTCTGAAGTAGTCGCTATCGATTTCGCCGCCCAAGCCCGGGGTTTCGCCATGCGCATAAAACGTTAGACCTTTGACCGTGTTTTTGTCGGACTCGATAGCGATGTAGCCATACATTGTTGACCACAAGCCGTTACCCCATACTAAAAACACATAGCATTCTTTGCCTGGCTTGGTAACTTCGAGAACCGTGAAAGTTTCGGGCATGCCTTTTTTGACGGCCTTTATGAATGCTTTCGAATTAAGGCTGCCTACGCCAAGAACTTTGCCAGTAGCAGTCTCAACTTTTATTTCTTTGATGTTGGCGGCGTAGAGCTCGTTAGCCTCGTCAACGCCCGGCTTTTCGGACGCGCCGACCAAGCCGGCAACCCGTAAAATCTGAGTTTGAGTGTCGAGCTTAATGTTGGCGTCTTGTAAATCTTTGAGTGCGACTGCAGCCGTAGAGACAACTAGTGAGCACACTAAGCACAATGTTAACGCAAAGCCAATGATGTATTTGTTACTGAATTCCAAGACGCTTCTCCCGGCGAGTAATGTTCGCCTTAACAACGTAGTAATCGATCGTAGGTGCAAAGACATTCATGAAGATAATCGCGATCATCATGCCTTCGGGGTAGGCTGGGTTTAGTACACGCACTATGACAGTTAAAATGCCAATCATTGCACCGTAAATCCATTTACCGGTGTCAGTTTGAGACGCCGAAACTGGGTCGGTCGCCATGAACACTGTACCGAATGCAAAACCACCAACAACCAAGTGCCATGTCCAGTCAATGGCCATGTAATGCTCGGCGCTTGGCGCAAAGGCATTAAGTAGGTAAGTCATGCCAATCATGCCTAGCAAGCAGCTGAGCATAATGCGCCAGCTACCAACTCCTGAGGCAATCAAAATCACTGCGCCGATTAAACAGGCGAGTGTTGACGTTTCGGCGAAGGATCCTCCGCTTAAGCCGAGGAAGGAATCGAGCCAGCTCATGTCGCCTAGTGCTGAAGCGCCCTCGGTGTAGAAGTTAGCTAGGGCAGTTGCGCCAGTGTGACCATCAACTTGCAAGCCGGATTCGACAGAAGGGTAGATGTTCCAGACGTCGCCGGAAATTTGTGCAGGGTAAGCAATGAACAAGAATAAACGCCCAGTCAATGCCGGGTTAAGGATGTTCATACCAGTGCCGCCAAAGACCTCTTTACCGATTAAAGTGCCGAACATAATACCTACTGCAACCTGCCACAACGGAATCGACGCCGGCACAATGAGTGGGAACAACATTGAGGAGACCAAAAAGCCCTCGTTGATCTCGTGCTTGCGGACCACCGAGAAAATCGCTTCGATCGCACCACCTGCTGCAACCGTGACGATATAGATTGGTAAGAACTTCAACAAGCCCATCCATAATGAATCACAGATAATGCTCGGAGTAATTGCCATGTCGGCCGTTATCCCGTAGCTTGAGTTGGCTAGTTGTGTTTGGTAACCATGATTGAACATCGCCCACAAAATTGCTGGCATAAGCGAGATAACCACCATGGTCATCATGCGCTTTAAATCAAGCACATCACGAACGTGCGGTCCGCTTTTGGTGCGGTGCGCTGAAGAGAACATGAAACTATCACCTGCTTCGTAAAGCGGGTAATACTTTTCGAACTTGCCACCTTTTTCAAAAAGCGGTGCAACTGCGTCTAGTTTTTTACGTAGAAATTTCATTTAGCCCTCTTTTTCAATTCGAGTAAGCATGGCGCGCAGCATGTCGGTAATGTCGATTTTGGCTGCACAAACGTATTGGCACAGGGCGATGTCTTCTTCGACGATTTCTAAGGCACCGAGCTTCTCGGATGCGGTTAAATCGTTGGAAGCCAGCGCTTTAATAAGTTGCGTCGGCATGATGTCGAATGGCATTACTTTTTCGTAAGAACCAATCGGCACGATAGCGCGCTCGCCACCATTTATATCGGTGTCGGTCTTGAAAGTCTTTTTCACGAACTTGGCAAGATAGGTACCGCTGAGTGACCAGCGTGAACCGACGGGTTTCATCCAGTTGATGAATTCGCGTTCGGGTGAATCGTCGACAATCGAAACCTGCTGCGCGAAACGACCTAAAAAGCCCTTTTCGTCGCCAGGGTTGGCAGTCGCGCCACCGAGTAGTGAGCCCGAAACAAAACGCACGGTTGAACTAGCATATTCGCTAAACACGCTCATGTTGGCGCCGCGCTTGGTTTCGATGATTTCGCACTTGGTCGCGGCGGGTCCACCTACAGCAATTTTACGTGCAGTCGGCACCTTGCCACTTGTCAGAAAAGCGCCGATATCTGCGAGATTTTGCACGTCGATGTGCCAAACCTTACGCTCGAGGTTTACCGGGTGCAAAGCATTAATATGGACGCCCGCATTACCTGCTGGGTGTGGTCCGTTGAAGCTGTGGTGCTCGACCCCTTCGATTAAAAAGCTCGACCAGTCGGTTTTGCTGTCGGTATTAAAGTAAACCGCACCGCCCGATAAAGTAAGCATTGCTTTAAGACCAGCTTGCACATCTGCTTCGCGGCAACAAACTAGGTCGACTGGATTGGCGGCGAGTGGGTTGGTGTCGCTTGCAGTAACGAAAATCGCTTGCGGAGTATCGTTAGATGCAGCCACCTTGTCGAATGGACGCTGGCGCAAATTCGGCCACAGTCCGCTAGCTGCCAATGCGGCGACGAGGCTTTCGCGTGAACCATCGTTTGACGGTAGTTCGGCATGCTCATCGAAGCCAGCAACATCTATTATGACGGACTGCACAGCACGACGCGCGCCACGATTTACTGCTGCAACAGTGCCAGCAGCCGGTGAAGTGAAAATTACTTCTGGGTCGCGGCGATCGCAAAATAGCGGGGATCCGACTTTAACTTGGTCGCCCACAGCGGCCAACATTTGCACTTTAATGCCCCAAGCTTCTTGCGGAAGCAGGGCTACTTGTTGTGCGGTTGCGCCAGTGACGCAGTCGGTGGAAGATGTCGAGCCTGTAATCGGTAGATTTAAGCCCCTTTTTATGGTGTATGTCGCCATTATGCCTGTGTATTGAACGGTAGTGAAGGCGTGAAAACGGCACAGATTTTACTTAATTCTCGCATCTAAGTGATAAATATTTCATTTGTTTACCAACTTGTAGTTTTATTGCTATATACTTGGCGTAATCCCATGATGGACGGTTGCTTACACTGACAATAAAATGATTAAATTCACAGCTTGGCTTCTGCTCGTCACCCCCCCTTACTGCCCAGCAGTTCTCCGGACGTCTCGATCTAGACTTCTCTGCCTTTTCGTCAGACGATGATGTTATGGCCGTTGACGGGCCATTCGAAAACGGCGGAGAAATGCGGCGTGCGCGTATCGGCGTGTCAGGTAAAGCTAACGATTGGCTGAAATACAAGGCCTCGCTCTCGTTAACAGCCTCTAACGCCACCTTAAAAGATCTTTACGTCACCGCCGACGATTTTGATTTCGTTGACACCATTAAAATCGGCCACCTAAAAGAGCCATTCGGTCTCGAGCGGCAGTCATCTAGTTTGGCCCTGCCTTTTCTTGAGCGATCAATTGCCTCTACCTTGGCACCTTCGCGCAATATCGGCATTCTGTTTTCTGACAAGCTACTTTCAAAGAATTCAACATACAGCATAGGCCTATTTCGTGAATCTGACAGCAGCGGCGAAAGCCAAGATAGTGTTTTTGGCACTGAAACTGGTCTCACTAGTCGCGTTACATTTACCCCTTTATACGCTGATGAGGGTAGTAGAGTTTTACACCTCGGCATGTCAGCATCTTTGCGTAACCCTGATGATGGCGAAGTACGCTTTGATTCTGGCACTGAGCTCGCCATGTCGCCAGATTTAATTGACACTCAGTCTATACCCACTGACTCTATTAATTTAATCGGCCTAGAGCTTGGTATGGTTCACGATAACTTCTCTCTGCGAAGCGAATACATCGCAACTAGTGTAAAAGATTTTGATGGCATACATCTCCATTTCCCTGGATTTTACATCCAGTCGAGTTATTTCCTCAGCGGCGAGCACGACAAGTACAGCAGAAGTTCCGGCAAGTTTAAGGGCATAGAACCAAATAGCGAGTTTACTCCCAAACAAGGCAAAGGCGCACTCGAATTATCAACTAGATTTTCATCACTCGACCTCGACAGCAAATATGTGCTAGGAGGGCACCTTCGTGGCATTACCCTCGGTCTCGGGTGGCACTTAAATGAAACCACCAAACTACAACTAAATTACAATTATTCTGAATTAGAATACATGGGAAATGTTCAGGGTGTTGCTCTGCGATTCCATTTTCATTGGTAGCAGCCATGATTGAAAAAACACAATCTAGCAAAATGGGGTTTTTCACCGCAATGCGCCGTTGGAAGCGCATTTGGCGAGCATTCAAGCATCATATTCAGCGACATCGACCAGCATTTTTTAAAGGAGCAACTGCCGCAATATTTGTAGTGTTATTTGATTTGCTTATGCCAATTCCTTTGCAAATGATGCTCGAACCACTGTTGTCAGATTCTATGCTTGGTTCGGCAGAACAATCTTCAGCAGTTGTCTCATGGATGCCGTTTGCGAAACATAGTAGCCTTTTTTGGGCAGCGATTTTTTGTGCATTTGTTGTCGCACTCGGAATATCCGAATTTTTTCAAAGGCTATGGGTTGCTAGGTTTGCGATTGCATGGGTACGCGATATTCGCGCCGAATCATTTCACGCAGCTAAGGCAATTGATCCCCGCACAATCAACATAACTACTGGCGATATGGTTGCACGCTTAATCGGCGATGTCGCACGCTTAAAAGCAGGCTTAAAGGGCTTTCTCACTCATGTTGCAACTAAGGGCATGCTGTTCTTTGGCGTATCTATTATTTTCTTTTTCATATATCCACCTGTAGGTGTGCTTTGTGCTGCAATGGCTGTAACGCTTTTAGTAATTACCTGGTACGGCTCATATCGAGTTTATTTGCGTTACCGCGAGTTACGTCGGAAAGAAGGTAAGTTAGCAAATCGAATTGAAAGTGCGATCAGCATTCAGAGCACTGACGGTACCTTTGCCCGCGTAAATTATTCAAGTGGTGTTCACGAAGCTAGTGTGGTTAAACTTCAGGGTTATACAGTGTTTTTCGCGCATCTAACTCTAGGTATCGGAACACTTTCAATGCTGTTAGCATCGGTTTCCGGTAACACATCTGGAGCAATTGGCTCAGATGCAGTCTTGCTTGTCTTGCTTTATGCTTTGCGTCTCTATGCGCCAGGTGTTTCCTTAGCCCGACAGGGCACAAGAATTGGCAAAATGATGGCCTGTGGCGATCGTCTTGAACGATTGTTGCGCGAGGGCAAGCGTGGACGCGAGGCTGCCCCAATAAAGAAATTCTCGAAGCGTATTAAGCTGAAAGATGTAAGTGTAACAATCCAAAAGAAAACCCGGACTGCTCAGCGCTTGGTGCAGGTAGATCTAATTATCGAAAAAGGCGAGCGAGTCGCTGTGCTCGGAGAGTCGGGTTCAGGGAAAACAACTCTGCTTGAATTGTTAGCAGCGCAAATTGCGCCAACAACAGGTAAGGTATTCTGGGGAAAAGAACGCTACAAAAAAACACCTTATATTTCTCTACGTAAACACATTGCCTATTTATCATCTAATCCTTTTTGGTTGCGCAAGCGTTTGAGTAAAATGTTTCCGGTTTCTAGTGACATTGAAATATCAGAACGTGAAGTAGCAATAAAGGTTAGCGGGGCAGCGGCAGTGTTGGACAGTTTTGACAGCGGTTATGATTCGAAAGTGGGTTCAGATGACTTGTCTGCTCATGAAGCGCGCATTATGGCAATTGCGCACGTTTTGCTTAATTTGAAACCGCTAGTGTTGCTTGACGATCCATTCGAGTCGGCCTCCTTGTCGCGAACTCGAGCAATACAAAAATTCTTGTCGAGGAAAAGAAATAAAACAATAGTTGTCTCAATGACTCGCCCGAAAAATCTCGATTGGTTTGACAAGGTTGTAGTGCTACGACGCGGAAAAATAATATTTTCAGGCACCCCTCGCGGTTGGCAAATAAGATCAGGGGCGGGCGACGACGCATAGCCATGAAACTTAAATCATCACTGTTTTTGCTGCCAACAATCTTTGCCGGAACGATTGTTTCTTGGTTATCTTACTTTCCGGTAAAGGGCAGTTTCTCGCACTCCGACGTTTTGTTTGAGGGCGTATATTTGATCGCGGCCGGCGTAAGCTATTTCGTCATTGGTCGCTTGCGCGATTGGCGCCTCAGCGTTGGCTGGGGGGTATTCACTTACGGATTATTGTTTGACTTCCTAGACGAGTTCACCCGCGAAGCGGGGTCGCCTGTTGATGTAGATGCAATTCAAGATTTACTTACTACGATAGGCTTGATTCTGATTACTATTGGTTTTGTCGCAGCTGTGCGAGAACGTGAGGCCGACCGCGAGAATGAGGTCCAATTATCAAACCATGTTAGGTCTGAAAAAACTCGTTTAGCTACAATAATAGACTCAGTTCACGACGCCATTTTGGTGACCAACCCCAAAGGTGAAGTGTTGCTCGCGAATGCAAGCGCTCTTCATTTCTCTGGGCTCACCGAAGATGAGATAGTAGGCAATTCTATCGAGGATAGCTTCGCCTTGTTTGATGGAGTGCTACCCTTGTTTCCTATGGCGCTAGAATTGCCATCATACAAACTTAGCAAAAAGTTTTTTCAAAAAGACTATACCATGCTGAGCAGACATGGCGAGAGTTACTTATTTGAAGTGGTAGCTAGCGAATTAACTAACGACGAGGGGGCAAAGTTCGGCATCGTTTGGTGTCTGCATGAAGTCGCTGAGCGGCGAGAGCACGAAAGACAATTGTCCCAAGCGGGAAGGCTAGAATCTGTGGGATTACTGGCAGGAGGGGTTGCCCACGATTTTAATAATTTATTGTCTTCAATAATGAATTGGACGTCCTATTCTGCTGTGTTGAAAGAAAATGGTGGCGATGACGAAGAAGTATTTACCGAAATAAAGAAGGCATGTAATCGAGGTAAAAAACTCGCCTCGCAATTGTTGGCATTCTCAAAAGGCGGTAAGCCAATTGTCGAATCAGTGGGGCTGGCGGCACTTATTCGCGAGTCTACTGAGTTCGCATTGCGTGGGTCGGCGGTAAAATTAGATATGCCAAATATTGAAAACCATCTGTATGCAATGGTCGATGCCAGCCAGATGGGGCAGGTTGTGCAAAACCTAGTGATTAATGCCAAGCAAGCAATGAGCGATTCCGGAACGATAACGATAAGTGCGAAACTCATTGAACTCGAAGAAGACGAGCATTTGCATTTAGAAGATGGTGAATACGTGCGTGTCGATATATCTGACCATGGTCAAGGCGTAGACGCCGCCAGCTTGCCATCCATATTCGAACCCTATTTTTCCACCAAGACAACTGGCTATGGTTTGGGCTTGGCCACTTGTTACGCCGTGTTGAAGCGCCATGGCGGACATATTGAAGTAGAATCCGAGGTCGGTGTGGGCACAATGTTTACTTTTTTTGTTCCAGCTGGTGGCAGCGGCGAAGCAGCAGAAGTGATGCAAGAGATTCGGAGCACTTACGACGACCTATCACTGCTAATAGTTGACGACGATTATTCGGTGCAAAAGCCTCTTGCTGCCACGCTGCGAGCCTGCGGTGTCGATGTTGAAGCATGCTTAGGCGGCGATGAAGCCTTGTTGCTTTACAAGCGACGTTTGGCGCGTGGCGAGCCCTTTGACTTGGTGCTAATGGACCTGACTTTACAAGGTGAGTCCTCAGGAGCCGAAGTAATGTCAAGGATTTGCGAGTTCCACCCAATAGCACGGGGCATTGTCATGAGTGGCTATCACGACGACCCAGTGATGTCGAATTACCGCGAGTCCGGATTTGTCGCAATGCTGGCCAAGCCATTTGAGCATGACCAACTATTGTCGGTGATCAATTTAGCACTTAAGGGCGGGAAGAACCAATGAACGCTCATAAATACAGAATTTTATTAATCGAAGACGAACAGTCGCTTGCGAAAATTTTGCTGCTTCAGTTGCGCGCGCTAGGCTTTGAGTGTGAGGGGGCTAGCTCCTTGGCAGAGGCAGACGCAGCACTGAACGAACACATTTACGATTTATTGCTGCTTGATATAGGCCTTCCAGACGGCAATGGTATCGACTATCTAGATAACCTGCGCAATAGAGATGGTTTGCAAATGCCAGTAATTATTATTACCGGTGATGCAAATGTCGATAACGCTGTTCGCGCAATGAAAGTGGGGGCCACCGATTTTATACCTAAGCCAGAGACCGCGGACGAAATATTGATTGCGGTAGAAAAAGCACTCGTCCATGCTGATTCTAGTAAGAAACTTTTTTATGCGCAGCAACGCCGCATTAGTTCAACTAAAAAGATTGATTGGATTGGCGAGTCCCCGCAGTCACATAAGTTAATTGAAGATGCTGGCCGTTTGGCGAATGTGTTTGACATTGGCCTAGATGGTATTCCGGTGGTGATGATTACTGGTGAAACAGGAACAGGTAAAAACCTTATGGCGAAGACTATCCATTCTTTGTCTCCTCGGGCTCACAAGCCATTTGTGCAAATAGATTGTGGCTCTTTGCCCGAAAATTTAATGGAAGGTGAATTGTTCGGACACGTCAAGGGCGCATACACCCAGGCTAGCGAGTCGCGAATTGGTTTGCTCGAGTCGTCCGAAGACGGCGTATTGTTTCTTGACGAAGTAGGAGAGTTGCCGCTTCATCTGCAGACTAAGCTGCTTGCAGCGCTGGATCGTAGGATGATTCGTCGGCTTGGTTCTAACCGCGAGGTGGCCATTCGCTCATCGATAATTGTTGCTACCAATTGTAATCTTCCAGACTTAGTAGCCGCAGGGAAATTTCGCCAAGACTTATTCTATCGGATAAATGGTTTGTCGATGCACATTCCCCCAATCCGTGAACGCCAACTTGATGTGCTGCCAATCTGCCAATTTCTGTTAGCGGGTTCTTGCAAGCAGTTCCGTCGCCCAAATTTGGCATTTTCAAGCGATGCGCTGCAAGCTCTTTCAGATTATTCTTGGCCTGGTAACGTGCGGGAAATGAAGCATGTTATTCATCGTGCCGTGTTGCTAGCTCAGTCAGAAACATTGACAGCTGCTGACTTGGCTATCTCTAATGCTGCAGTGCCAAATACGCAGCACAGCGGTTCGCACCAGCTAGACAATATGACTCTAGAGCAGGCTGAGCGCCACCTCGTAGAGGCGGCCTTGCTGAATTGCGATAACAATATTTCAGAATCAGCGCGAATACTGGGCATTAGTCGAGGTGCATTGCGCAATCGCTTAGAGAAGTTTGGCTTATAAGGCGGCTTGATTGAGCCAGTTGGCTTAATTTAGACAATACGATTTAGAATTAAGGGGTAGTATTTATTGCGAATATAGGGGCTATCCGTCATTTTTGTGAATAGTGTGAAGTTGGCACGGTATTTGCATTAAGAACAACATGACTAAACAAGCAGTAATACTCGCAGCAGGCAGAGGCTCACGCCTTCAAGAGCTTGGGGCAGACAGCCCTAAGTGCTTACTTGATCTGAATGGGCGCAAGATAATCGAGATGCAGATTCAAAATCTGTTTGCTGCGGGCGTAACCGAAATCTGTGTTGTTACTGGCTATAAGTCGTCTTTAGTTCATGCAGCAGTTGCAAAATTTAACAATGTAAGCTGCATCGAAAACTTAAATTACGCAACCACAAACAGCCTCTACTCACTCAACCTAACTCGCGAGTGGGTGAAGGGTTCATTTATTTGCGTGAATGGCGATGTTGTTGCTCACCCAGAAATATTTAAGCGCGTTGCAGTTTCTGGCGGCTGCGCATTGGCCTTCGATTCGCAATCAGGACAAGATGACGAGCACATGAAAATCAAAAGGACCGGCCCGCGTCTGAATCAAATTGGTAAAAACCTAGATCAGGTCCATGTCGAAGGCGAAAACGTAGGTATTTTACAATTCGGTGGCCAAGCTGCCAAAACAGTATTTGATGCCGCCGACCATCTGCTTGCTACAAATGGTGTTATGCATTGGGCCCCGGCAGTTCTTAACGAATTAGTTGCCGATAACTTTTTTCATTGCGTCGATATCTCAGACCTTCCATGGATCGAAGTAGATTTTCCTACTGATTTATTCGATGCGCGCACCGCAATCCTCCCGGCGATAACTAATAGCTTAGCGCCCTCATTCCCTCAGCAGCTACAAAAGTCTCAGGAATACATCATCTCTTCAGCTGCAATTTAACAACTACCCAAAATGTCAACATCCCCAGTAAAAGTTCTCTTCTCAGGCCACGCGCCAGTGTACTTCCTGTGCTTCGAGCCTCTGTTCAAAAAACTCGCAGCCGACCCAAATTACGACGTGTATGTCACTGGTGGCTTTCGCCAGAAAAACGGTGATGATTACGATTACGACTCTCTTTCAATGTACTCGCAGCTTGGTGTAAGTGTTGACAGAATTCTTCAGGTTGAGCAAATGCGAGAAATGGATTTCGATGTTCTTTTCTGCAGTAATACAAAAATGCTCGAGCCGGCGTCGGTAAAGAAAAAAGTGCAAGTTTTCCACGGTATTTCTTTTCGGAATCGCGCAATTCGCCCAGCCAACATGGGCGCCGATGCATTCTTGATGATAGGTCCATACATGGAAAGAAAATTTCGCGAAGCCGGATTGATTGGTGAAGATGATTCACGGGTCGTACGTGTTGGCCTGATGAAGAATGATGCGATGTTTGACGGTACGCTTTCTTCTTCAATAATAAACGAGCAATGGGGCTTTGATGGTACTCGCCCAGTAATTGCTTTTTGCCCAACTGGTCAAAAACACAATGCGCTCGACCGCTACGGAATCGAATTGTTAAAGCGCCTTGATGCAACTGGTAAATACGACATTCTGGTCAAACTTCACGACCATCCTCATGGTTCAATGGATTGGACACCAGAAATTGAACGAATTCAAAACAAGCACATGCGCCTGGTTGAATCGTTCGCTGTCACGCCAGTGCTGTACGCAGCCGATTTGCTAATTACTGATGCATCTTCTGTGTCAAACGAATACTTGGTTCTTGATCGTCCGATTATTTATATGGACACACCAGAATTAATCGAACGCGCTTTCAACAAGAAAGACTCGATGACAGATCTCTCAACTTGGGGGCGTCGTACTGGAACCGTTGCTGATTCGATTGACTCCATGCTCGATTGTGTAACTGGGTCTTTGGCCAACCCTGGCGAAATGTCAGAAATACGCCAAGAGGCAGCCGCAGATTTGTTCTTCCGCAAGTCCGATGCTGCTCATGCTGCATACATGTGGCTAAACACCGAGTTTGCTCAAAGCTCTGCTAATCCAAAGGCTATCCACGCCTAAATCTTCATCCCTGCAATTCCCCTCTCACTCAATAAGTGAAAATAATCCCACTCTTCATTGCTGTAACCCTTGTTTCATCGTTACCGGCTCAACAAATAGAACTTGTTAGCGTGTCACCGAGTGGCGTGCAAGCAAATGCAAAATCAGAGCGACCGTTTGTCTCTGCAGATGGCAGCATCGTCGTCTTTCAATCTTCTGCAAGTAACTTAGTTGCTGGCGATTTAAATTTCGTCGCAGATATTTTTTGCTTCAACCGCGCAACCTTGGCCCTAGACTTAGTTACGGCGTCAACTACTGGCGGTCTAGCGAACGGCCCAAGTGAACGCCCGATTTGTTCTGCAGATGGCCGCTACATTGTTTTCGCCTCTGACGCAAGTAACTTGGTGGTTGGCGATACAAACCTAGCGCGTGATGTTTTCTTGACCGATACTTTGTTGGGTACTACAACATTAATCAGTAAGACAACGGCAGGCATCCAAGGAAATGGTTTCTCGACACGGCCTGATATGTCAGCTGATGGTCGCTACATTGTTTTTCGAAGCGGTGCTACAAATTTAGACGGACTCGATTTAAATGGAATCGTCGACGATGTGTTTTTGCATGACACTGTAACAGGTGTAACTGAAATGGTTAGTCGCGACAGCTTGGGCGTGCAAGGTAATGCAGCCTCAGATCGCCCATGCATTTCTGATGACGGAAACATCATTTCTTTCTGGAGTGACTCTTCCAACCTGGTTGTAGGCGACTTGAATTTTGTGCGCGACATTTTCGTGATTGATAGATTGGCAGGCACTACATCTTTGGCATCAGTTTCATCCGCCGGAGTACAGGGCAATGCAATCTCTTCTCGACCAGCGGTTTCTGGAGATGGTCGCTTTGTGGCTTACCGTTCAACTGCTTCTAACTTAGTTGCAGGTGATGTTAACTTAGTAGGCGATGTCTTTATGCACGAAATCGCTACTGGTGCCACTACATTAATCAGCAAGTCAACAGCAGGCGTGCAGGGTGATGCTCTCAGCTCTATCTCGCAAATGAACTATGATGCCAGCATCGTGGTTTACCGCAGCGATGCAACAACTTTAGATTTAAGCGACATCAACCTAACCGAAGACGTGTTCCGATACGAGGTTGCTACTGGCACTACAACATTGATAAGTCGCACCACTAATGGTGGTTTGGGCAACGGCAAGTCATCGCGCCCAACTATTTCTGCCGACGGTTCGATTGTTGCTTTTCAGTCACACGCCGACAACATGGTTGCTTCAGACACAAATCTTGTGCTCGACGCATTCTTTTGGGACGAGTCAGCAGTTCCGCCGCCGTCTGGCGATCCAATTGACTTAGTTGGTCCTAGCTCTGCCTTGCCGGGCACTTCGCTAAATTACAACTGGATTGGTGCTACACCAAACTCTAATTTTTACTTCTTGTACTCATTCAGTAAAAATGGGTTTGTGTACAACGGACATCAGTTTGAGTTAAGTGCGCCAACTGTTATTTCGCAAGGTTCAAACTCTGCACTTGGTGCCGGTTCTTGGACAAGCCCACTTCTGCCATTAAGTATGGCAGGCCGAACAATTTACTTTGAAGTCGCAGCGATTTCTGCAGGAGTCATTGAAGATTCTAACGCAGTAACTCTAAACGTACTTTAAATGTAAGCGATTAGTTAACCTAATCATGGGATTTCGTCCTCGTCCTTCTGGGCGAGGGCGTTTTTTTATCCCGCGTTATTGCTGATAATTGAAATTAATGGACGCAGTAAGTCTCGAACAAATCGCTTGGCATTCGGGTGGTGCTCGATAGCTTGTGCAACAAAAGGTGAAACTTGGTAATACAGATTTACCAATTGGCGACCATTTGGTGATTGAAGCAATACGTCGTCACGCCACTCGCGTAAGATGTCTAGGTCGAGAGAGCTACTAGTGCCAAAAGCCGCAGTTGCAATAAAGCATTCAAGGCGCCCTTCATTACTATTTGCAACAACAGAAAGAGTGGATGTGCCCTCTTGCCCGGCAGGATATTCGAGAGTGATGTCGCGAATGCCGGCGCCTGTTAAGCTGACTGAAGGCACAGTGAAGAAAATTGTTGAAGAGTCTGATGATACCTGTAAATCGAGAATCGCAATGTCTTCAATATTAAGGGAAGCAGGCTCGATGCCTGAATATGGTATTAGCACACTGTTGTTTAAGGCCACCATAGTGCCGGTTTCTTTGCCATTTCCGATAACTCGCTGTGGCGAAACTTTGAATTCAATATCACCAATTAAGTAGTCACTGTAGTCAACAGTTCCGGCTACAGGATTGTCAGGGGAATGCAATATATGCTGCTCGAAAAAACCGTCAAAATCAAATCCTGTTAGGCTTAATAAATCACTGGTGTTGGTTATGCTCCACCAATTATATTTTGCAGAGATGTTTTCGTTTGAGTCTACGCGCAAATCAAATTCTGTTGCAGTCAAATAATCATTATCATTGCTTACGAAAGTGTTGCCGCCCGGAGAATTGTTAGCGCCACCACCAAGATCAGGAATAACAGTGCATATTCCAGAGTTTCGCTCGCTTTCATCGAAATGAAGACCACTTTTATCATTATCTTGGAAAGTGTTGCCAATAAATGTGCTCGTGCAAGTGACTGCTGTTGATACGCCATCGGCCGTGAACGAAAAATTGCCACCATCTCGATCGTTTTTCTCAAGCAAGTTGTACTTAAACAAAACATCAAAAGAAATTGATGTCGGCCCAGGAGCACTTGCAGACAAATCTACATCGATTCCATTAGAATCGTTTTTGAATAAGCTGTTTCGCTCAATATTACCCGTAAATAAAATGTCTGAAGAAGAGGTCGCATGGCTGATTAAGAGCCCGTTGTCAAAGCCCTGGACCGAATTATTGGTTATGTCCAATGCGAAGGATGCAAATCCACCGCCATCAATTTGGATGCCATTCATGGATAAATTTTTGCCCTGAATGATTGAGTCGCGAATGGCTAGGCTGTGCACCCCCGGAGCTGCTCCAATCAATTTCCATAAAATTCCGTATTCGGACATGTCGAGGATATTGCAGTTGTCTACAAGCAAAGACGAGTCGGAGCCTGCGAAATCGCGGTTAATACCCCGTTTGCCGCCAATAAGTGTGCAATTGATTACTTGCAAGTCAGCTGGATTCCCGAACACCTCTAGGATATTACCGTCTCCGATAATTCGCAAATCTTGAAAAATGGTAGTGAATGAACTGTCTGTGAGAACAAAAATTGGTGTTAAAACATTCTCTCCATCGATAGTTGTAACGCCGAGTTCTGATCCGAGAATGCTTACGCCGTCTGACACAATAATTGGAAACATCTCGCCATCAATGGTTGAATAATTTCCGGGGCTGACGATGATGCGGTCGCTAGGGTTTACCGCAATAGTGTTGGCAACTGTAACTGTGCGGAAAGGATTAGATATGCTGCCGTCACCTATGGCATCATTGCCGGATGCAGATACATAAATAGACTGCTGTGCATATAGCGGAGAAAGCAGAAAAATTGTGCAAATGGTACCTAGAATCGTGCGCATTTGTCTATTCTACTCTGCCAAAGGAATATTAATCTCTATTTGACTGCCTTTTCTTACTTCAAGTTGTTCGCTAGCCCAGTCACCTCGTTCAAGAATGTAGGTTCCGGCAACAATCTCATCAAATGAATAAGCCCCTCCGTCTCCGCTGGCGACGGTTACTCGACTCGAGGACTTACCATCATCGTCGAAACGAGTTAGTTTAATCATATTAGCGGAAGTAACAAAAACCCTTCCTGAATCTGAGACCGATGCGCTGTTGCGGTCAATTCCGAAAATCCGGCAACTTGTGCCTAATTCTAGAACCCCAATATCAATAGAGTTGCCACCACCGATTTGGATATTCTCTGATTCGGTTTTAATGTAGTTCTTTTTGCGCGCGACAACCTGCCAATCTCCGTTTGGCACGCCTTTGAAAGTGAAGTAGCCATCGCTGTCGGTGCTGGTAATCGCTGTGCCTTCCATGTCGAATACAATTACTTGAGATTGCTCACCGCCGAGGGACACGGAAGAATACCTTGAGCTCCTGCGTTGATTGGCGTCGTCTTCAGGGGCTTTGATTAACGAAACACTATTATTAACAGCCGGAAAACCGCCTTCTAAAATCAATCTACCACTTACTGAATTTAGCGTTAAGTCGACACGAAATTGATTTCGCCCAGGGTTAAGGTAAATATCGTGACTAATCGGAAATGCCGATTCACTTGCACTAACTTTTAAAGTGTAAGCGCCTGCTGACTTGTCGCTTAGGGTTAGCTGACCATGGCTGTCGGTAGGCTGACCGCCTACGTCGTTTGGGCCTCTGAAGTAGAAGCTGCCACCGTCATCCTCGTCATTTACTTTTTCGAGTGCGACTAGCATGCCCTCTGCAGGCTCGCCATTGTTGGTGACTATAACGTCAAGGCTGCATAATCCACTTACTACCCAATCTAGTTTGGTGAATTCGCCGCCAATGACCGAAACTTGGCATTGCCCGAGTTCACCGTCAACATTTGTGCCATTCTCTTCTTCGTCAACACCGAAAAAGAAAAAATCTTCGAAGTCAATTTGGATATCAAAAAATACGTCGTAAACTCCGTCGGCTAACTTTGCAAAAGTTACAGCACCAAAAGAGTCAGTCACTTGGCTGTCGATATCACCTTGGCTTGATTTTACTTTAACCAAAACTTTCTCCACAGCTTCACCATTTTCATTTGTGACCTTAACATGTAATACCGCTGCCGGCTTCAGCACGATGTCGAGATGTTGTTTATCTTGCCAAACACTTAAATCTTGTTCAAATGTCGTAAAAGAATCGTGGCGAACACGTAGTTCATACTGGTCTTTTTGCATGCCGCGCAATACGCAATCTCCATTTTCGTCACTTCTGTCGGCGGGTGCACCTTCAGCCTCACTGTGCAGCGAAACTTTTGCGTCTTGTATAGGTAGCTCGTTTGCGTCAACAACTCTAACGGTTAGCTCTGGAGTTAGAGGTAATTCAATGTCGTAGTTTTCAATGCTTGAACTTATGCGAAAATCTTCGATCTCAATTCTGCCTAAATTGGCATAGGCTTGAAGCGTATAAACCCCAGCTTCAAAATCACTTAAAGAATAGCTGCCATCTGCTTGAACCGAAGAAAGGGTAATTACTTCATTGCGTGAATAGTCGCGACCAGCAGCAATTATTTTCGCTAATTGCACCCTAGCATGCTCGAGGTCGAGGCCATCAATATTAACAAGCTTGCCGGAAAGCTTTAAGCTAGGCACAAGATTAAAGTTAGCCAGTGAACCATCGTTGCTGATTTCGATGACCGACTTGGTGTAATCATTGTGTCGCGCTCTTAGGCTAGCCGTTGAATCAGTAAACCCGATTGATGCAGAGAAACTGCCGTTGCTGTTACTAGTGGCAATAGGTTCTGGCGTTAGGGTAGACTCTGCACCAAAGGCATAGGATTGCTGCACCTGATGAATTTCGGCGCCTGCTATCGGTCGCCCATTTACATCAAGAACAAAGCCGTTGATCGCTTGCCCGTCTAGTAACTCGAAACGGATATTTGTTAGTTGGGGAGCCTCATCGATTGTAAGCTTCTGCGTAGCAGTTTGGTAAGCAGGGGAAGTCGCTTTAATAGTAAACACCCCCTTTGCAAGCCCTCCGAAAGTGAAGCTGCCATCGTCTTGGCTTTGCATAGAGGCTACTTCAGCTTGAACCCCCCATCTAGGGACAATAGTTAGTAGCTTTACATTTGCTTGGGCAAGCGGCTCGCCACTAGAGTTAAGAACTACGCCGTCAATGATGCTGCCTGGCTTAACAACAATATCGCCAAGATCATTGATTTCATTTGGACCTAATCCCTGACAGCTAAATGTATTCGATTGCCAATTAGGATGATGCAGCTTGATGCGCGCCGTTCGTTGTGCCTTGACTGCAAAAATAACCGTGGCATCTTGATTAAGATGAAAAACATCATTTTCGTCTTCATCGTCAGAAATTAAACACTCATTTACTGGCTTGCCATCGTTGTCTACTACACGAAATCTAATATAGCTAGCGTCGCTGCCAAGAGCTAGTTGTTGCTCGGCGTTAGCAGTTTGCAGCAACTCAGTTTGCGCAATGTTGTCGCGCTCGATCTCGGGGGCAGCGGCAGGAGCTTCAACAGAGTTTGGTGCGGGCTCGTCGTTGCTTGAATCAACGACAGCAGCATTGTTCGGATCGGTGCTTGGCGGCGAACTCGAATCAAATAAAAAAACTACCGCAATGCTAGATGCGAGAATGAGAAGAATTAATGGCAGTAATTTATTCATTAGAGAATGCGCTCGGCGTAAACTATAGAAATGAGCGATAAGCATCTTAACATCAACCTAATTACCGCAGTACTGATAATCTCACCCCTCTTGTTACTTTTAAGTGACGGGCAGGCCGAAACTGCTAACGACGACATTAGTCTTGTCGAAATATCAGAGTCGATGGCGGATCTGTCAGAAGTTGTATCCAAGGCAACAGTTTCCATTGAGGGACTGCACAACACAGGAGATGGCCGCGGCAATGGTTCAGGGTTCATTGTCGACGCAATGAATGGCACAGTAGTTACTAACTCACACGTAGTCGGTGATCACAAAGGGTTTACCATTCGGTTTAGTGATGGGCGAGAAGCAGACGGCATCTTGAGGGGTAGAGATCCGCAAACTGATTTGGCTGTAATTAAAATCCTTGGGGCTACCGCCAAGCATCAAATGCCATGGGGAGATTCTGATGAATTGCGTCCCGGTAATTTGGTTATGGCTATAGGGTCGCCGTTGGGTCTACGAGGAACGACTAGTTTGGGGGTAGTAGGCGCCTTGCACCGCCAACTAGATTTGGTAGATGACTCCTACCAAGATTTCATTCAACACGATGCCTTCATCGACCACGGATCATCCGGAGGCCCATTATTGAATATGCGAGGCGAGGTGATTGGCATTAACACCGCTATCGGTGGCAGTGCGCTTTCCGATAGTTGGTCAGGAATATCTTACGCCATCCCTTCGAGAATCGCTCAACGCTATGTGGCAGAGTTGGCCTCAAATAAGAGCTTTAAGCGTGGGTATCTAGGGTTAAGAGCATCAGCATTAAAAGCAAACCAGGCAGTAATGCGTGGGTTAACCCATACGTACGGAGTATTGATCGAGTCTGTCGATGACGATAGTCCGGCAAGCCGTGGCGGACTAAAAGTGAATGATGTCATTCTGAAGGTTGATGGCCTTGAAATTGTGTCAGCAGCGCAATTAAAGTCGCGAATTGCTGCTATTGAGCCTGGCAGCGAGCTAAAGTTTGAGGTTTGGTCGCGCCGTAACATATCGGAAAAAACAGTAAAAATAGGTGTTAAGCAATAAAAAATGAGCGCCAATTCCCCCCAGATTTGGCGCTCTCCCTTTTCGTTTTTAAACAGGATTTCTTTCTCTTCTTCTTTATCTAGCCTTTAGACGCCGAAGGGTAACAACTTATTTCAATAAAAAATTATTTATCAAACCCACCTCGAAGCGAGCTGTGCGTTTGGTTGGCGGCGACGGGGTCAAATGGCTCGCCGCCTTCAGGAAGGTTTAAGCGTTTTGCGCCGAAAAACTTGATTGGATTGTTCCAGACTAATGCCTGCAATGTGTCGCGGTCGGCGCCACGGCGCTCGAGATAAGCAATGGTTTGCTGTAGCAACAGCGGGTCAGACTTGCCCCAATCGGCGCTAGTGTTAAGCAACACGCGCTCGATGCCAAACTCGTTGTAGATATTGGCGAATCTGTCGGGGGTTAATTTTGTTTGCGGATAAACCGTATGACCGGCCCAAAAACCGCGATCCAGAATCGCTTTAGTCGTTTCTTCAGTGCTATGGTCGATAATCGCACGATCGGGTGTTACTCCGTGATCTTCAAGGATATCCATAATCATAATTGCGCCACGTGCTTTATCGCGGTGTGGGGTATGCACCAAAATTGGTAAGTTGCGCTCGTTGGCCATCTCAATTTGCGCAATCAACGACTTCTTTTCAGCGTCGTTAATTTCGTCGAAGCCTAGTTCGCCAGCTGCAACACAGTTTGGATGATCAAGAAAGCTAGGAAGCATCTCGAGAACTTCATCAGCCAGCTTTACGTTGTTTGACTCTTTTGGATTTAAGCCGATTGTGCAGCGGTGGGTAATTCCGAAATCGGCTGCACGAGTAGATTCAAATTCGAGAATGCTCAGGAAGTAATCATGAAAAGTGCCTGCAGTAGTACGCGGTTGCCCTAACCAAAAAGACGGTTCAATAACCGCGCGAGTACCAGCCAAATACATAGCTTGATAATCGTCAGTTGTACGGGAGTAGCAGTGAATGTGTGGGTCTAGGTAACGCATGGTCAGAGAGTTTAGCCTTTCTTTTTATCTTCAGGGTCGAATTCTTCGAGCCGCTTGGCTACAGCAGCATAAACATCTTGCCAACGCTTGCCAGTAAGTAGTTCTATGCCAGCCCGGACGTTCTTGGCAGTGTAGATGTGAAATCTACTGGCCTTTACCTCGTCAATCACGTTTTGATTGAGCATTAAGTCTTTTGCGTTGATGTCAGGGATTAATACGCCTTGCTTGCCTGTCAATTTTCGCTGCTTACATATTCGGAAGAAGCCATCAATTTTGTCATTCACGCCGCCAATAGCAGTAATCTCGCCGTCAATCGCTAAAGCGCCAGTAACCGCAATGTCTTGGCGAATAGGGAAGCCGCTAAGCGCAGAAAGCAGAGCGTAGAGTTCGGTAGTCGATGCAGAGTCGCCATCAATCGGACCATAATTTTGGTCAAAACACAAACTCATCTTAGCGGGCAAAGCCTTTTTGCGTCCGAATTGGCAACGCATATAGTTTTCTAAAGCAAGCATTCCTTTATTGTGGATATTGCCGGTTAGGTTTACTTCGCTGTCTATGTTGTTGTATGACTCGTCGCCGGCGGTTGCCATTGCCGAAATTCGTGCAGGACGCCCAAAGCTAAGTGGTCCGAGCCCGACTACTGTCATAGCGTTGATCGCACCTACTTCGGTTCCTTTGGTTTTTATTTTGTAAATACCCTCGAGTACTTGTCGTTCATGCCACTCGGCATCAATAGCGTGTTGATCGCGGTAATGATTGCGTGCTGTGTAAACATCCTTGCGTTGAATCGATTTGCGTCCATTTTTGGCGGCGTAAAACGAAGACTCTCGCAAGTAATCGGCAAGAATTGGTAGGCGAGTTGAAATGCGTTTGCGGCCGCCGGCGTCATTGACGGCACGCTCGAGCAAAGCGCGCATACCAGTGTTGGCGATTGGCAATAAATTTTCTTGCTGCCCAATGTGGTGCAATGAGTTCGCCATGCTTACGGCATGCTTTTTCATCAGTGGCAGCGAATCTTCGAATTCAGACTTCACTTTAAAAATTCGCGAAAAGTCTGGTTCTTCATCATGTAGGTGGTCATATAAATTGCTGTCGCCAACTAACACCACTTTAAGTTTAATAGGCACAGCTTGTGGGCGCGCACCAGTGATGCCAAGTGGCGATAGCGACTCGAGAGCATGAATCGATAATTGACCAGATTGCAAAGTGCGTTTTAAGGAGCGCCATACCTCTGCCTCGCGAAACACATCGCGCGCATTTAGCACTAAGATGCCACCATCAGCGCGTAACAATGAACCGGGTCGCACCGCATGGTGTACATACCCAACACCTTGCTGGCTCTGAGCGCGTTCAATGGTGCCGAATAAGTTTGAGTAATTAGGGTGAGGCTCAAACACAATCGGTGCTTTGTTTTCACGCAATGATCGTACGGGGTTTACTTCGAAAACTTCGAGACCGCGTTGATCGACAGCTTCTTCGGCATCGGCATTAGAAGAGGAGCGCGTCCACATTTGAGAATGATTGAGTGCGAATTGTGCACAGTCACCAAGCCATGAAGCCAAGTTCATCTCAGCTTGTAAATCTTCGGCGAGTGCGATTGTGATTCCTTGAACCGCCTCAGTCATTACTTGCTCGTCTATTGAGTTTGCCTCACGAATCAGCCGCAAGGCCATGGCGCGCGCTTTGTTTTGAGTTTGTTCAACCTGAGGCAAAAAACTAGCGCGAGCACCAAACATTTTCTTTAACTTAGTCGCGGATGGCCGCTGCTTGGTTGGCAATTGCAGGGCCTGCTCTGGCGAGCACACTTTGTCGTTAATGCGCAGATGGATATCTTTGCGTGTACCATTATCCTCTTCAATCGCAACTAAGGCCAAAGAGGATTTTTGCAGCTTTGCCTCAAAGCGTCTAAACAATTGTGATTCGGCCTTTTGGTAGCGCGCAAAAAGATGATGCCGGCGTTCGAGGTGCTCTTCGCTTTTTAATAATTTAGGGATTTCGGTGCGTAGGGCATGCACCCAGTTACGCATTCCTGTCATTAGTTGTATCCCTGAGCCAAGCGGCAATTCGAGGTGCTGCGGATTCATGGGCTCGTGGAAGTTATGCACAAACACATGGTCGAACAAATCTCCAGGGTCAAAGTCTAGGCATTCAAGTAGTTCTTGCATGACTTCGGCCTTGTCAGTGCCACCTACGCCGCAAACGAAAATGTTGTAGCCTGGCGAATTAACATTCAAACCCATTTGGATGGCATCTAATGCGCGCTCTTGCCCAAATAGCCGTTGGGCAATCGAGCAATTGGCGTTTGCCTTGCGGGTTGGCACCCATGATGCAGGACACTGCCACCGCAGTTCACTGGCTTTTAATTCTTTTACCTTCATTCGTTACTTTAATTGCTTCAGAGTCGCGTTTCATAAAACGCAACACATTTACTAGTGACTGCCGCGCATCATCTTTACGCGGATTTAATTCGAGTGCACGATAGTATTCATCTATCGCAGCGTTGTACATTTCATCGGCAGCGGGGATGTTTCCTGCTTGACCAAAGCGCGTGCCAATTTTTACTTTAGATTCGGCAATAGCAAAGTGAGCAAATGCTTTATCTTGGCCGTGCGCAATAGCGTATTCTAAACGCGGTATTGCGAGATCATAGTTTTCTAACTCTATATAGTTGAGCCCGGTATTTAAATTGAACGAGCCTTCCATGGGTGTGTCTAGCGGGTCGAAACCGTCAATCGCCGAGCTGCCTTCAATAATTACGATAGGCGCTAATAATAGAAAAGCAGCGAACAGTTTGCGAGACTTGCTTAATGAGTAAACTGCCCACGGCATTACCAAGGCTGCAATAGGCACCAAGGGTAGGCGGTAACGCGGCGAGTACCAAAACAGGGCAACAATGGCTGCGGCACTCAGGAACATTAGTATTAATGGCAAGCGCGCAGCATGTTTGCGCCGATACAGCATGGTCAACCCAACAATCGACAGCGGTAGTAGCCATCCTACTTGAAAAAAGTTGATGACAGGCACAGGTCGTGGCCATGCGTCGTCGCTAAGCTCGACATTTATGAAAAATAAATCGCCATAGTTTTTTCCTGCAAATAGCCAACGTAGTTTAGTGAAAAACAAATCGACTGCTGCGCTTGGATTGCTTGCTAAATAGCTTAGGCCTTGTTGTAAGTAATAGCTAGAAGTGTGAGACCAACCCTCGCTGCCGGTTTTCTGTTTAACGATGTTGTAAGCGTCAGCGTTTTGCTTTAGTCGGTTTGCTGAAACACCATCAAGGGGTTTGTAGGTGCCGTCACAACCTGCTGCGTTGCCGTGTGCAAAAGTTACCCCTGCTTGTGCGCTAACCGCAATGAACTCTGCTCCGCCAGGACTTTTTACCGTAGCAAGTGCGTTGTGCATAGTTGCGGTGGCGGTGACAACGACCATTGAAAAAACGGCTAAAGCACCGAGAGGGCGATTGTCTTTTTTACGCAATGCTTGCCACGACAGAAATGGAATCGCCGCTAGCAGTGGCGGATGAGACAAAACAGCTAAGCCAACAGTGCCGCCGTAGTCGGCCGCCCTGAAAATTGATTTACGCTCGTGCCAGCGTAAAAAAGTATATATCACCGACGCAACTAAGAAAAGTTGCAGCGAACAATTGACTATGCGCATTGCAAAATATGCGGGTTCAAGAAGCAGTAAGAAAATGGTGGCCGAGCTAAAGGCTAGCCACTGGTTGCCAAACATTTTTTTACTGCTTGCAGCAATTAGCCAGGCAGTGATGCTACGCAATAAAATTTGCACAACCACAACTCCGATAATGTCCAAGCCGAAAGCGCGCAATAAAGCTACAAAATACGGATAAAGTGGTGCAGATAAAAAGGGCTGATTTTGTATGAAATTGCCGTCAGCAATTGCGCCAGACATATTCCAGTATTCGAGTGAATCGCCTGCTAAAGCCAATAATGTGGGATTGGTGTTGCTCGAAATAGTCAAGCTAATAAGTTGCCAAATTAAATCAATGGCAAGCAACATTAGAAGTGCAGAAGCAGGGCGCAAGCGTTTCACAATCTGCTATCCTATCAGCCCCAATTTCTCCATTACACAATCATGTCTTACGAATTACCTAACCTTCCTTACGGCATCTCTGATCTTGCTCCGCACATCAGCGCCGAAACTCTTGAATTTCACCATGGCAAGCATCATAACGCTTACCTTACAAAATTGAATGAACTACTCGATGGCGACTCATCAAAGTCTCTCGAAGAATTGATCGTCTCAACAGAAGGTGCTGTGTTCAATCAGGCTGCTCAGGTTTACAACCACAGCTTTTACTGGCAGTGCATGAAGCCTCAGGGTGGCGGTGCACCGAGTGGCGAGCTAGCTGCTGCTATCGACCGCGACTTTGGCTCTTTTGACGACTTTGTTAGCCAATTTAAGGCCGCCGCGATGGGGCAATTTGGTTCGGGATGGGCTTGGCTTGTCGATAACGGCGGCAAGCTAGAAATTTGTGCTACGGCAAATGCTGGCAACCCAATGACGGACGGTAAAAAACCATTGCTTACCTGCGACGTCTGGGAGCACGCATACTACATCGACTTTAGAAACGCCCGTCCGGCTTACCTAGACACCTTCTTTGAAAGCCTGGTTAACTGGAATTTCGTTGAGTCTAATCTGTAGTTTTTAGTAATAAATAGACACGCCAAAATATGGGCCTGACATGTTTAGGTCCATGTTTATGGTAGTGTCCTCGATGACACCATCAATATTTAGCGCCACTTTGCGGTAGCCAACCACCGCTTCGGCATTAGTGAATATTTCGTAATTTACATTTACATCAACATCGATAAAGCTGGCATCGATTTCATCGATGTCTATTGAAACGCCTGTTATTTCGCCACCTAATCTAAGATTGGTGCCAGGAAGATGAACGTCGCCACGGACGCCAACAATTGGCACAGGCACTTCTTGGTTGATTAGTACATTTTGAACGCCTCCGACAGCAATGCTGCCATTGGCTTCAGTAGCAGTAAAAGCAAAGCGATTGAAGTTGAACATATCTATTCCGCCGAGAATTCCGACGCGCGCTATTGATGTATTGAGCACATCAATGCCGACCATTAATTTGGTGGCATCGATGTCGAATGCGGCGTCGACATTTAAATTGCCGTTGAGCTCGACACCATTAAAGAACGAGCCGTTGTCTGTTATTACTCCGGAGTTGTTACTGGAATGGTTAAATTGCGAGGCTGAGATTTCGAAAGGCGCGAACCCTACGCGACCACCATAATATGTTGTGAATGACGAATCGTCATTCACCTTAAATGAGCCGCGAAAGTCAGGAGGCGTAACCCCGCCATTTGTATCGGGTACAACCAGGTTAGATGACGTGGCATTGAGGGTAGGCGTAAAGCCCGCAGCAAAAACATTGGCGTGCACGTCGCTCCAGGGTGCGTCGCCAGGGATAGCGCATGCAGGGACTAGAGCAGAGCATAAAAGCAAAAGGTGAGTTCGGTTGAATCGCATGTTAGTAGTGTAACTTGTCTCATTAACGGTTACACTAATCAATACCATTAGCATGAAAACCACTTTGCCCGAAAACCTTACGCGCCTTGCATCAGCCATTAAAGTAGTAGGCGGACGTGCTTTTCTCGTTGGCGGTGCGGTTCGCGATATGCTTTTGGGCTTGCAATGCAAAGATTTTGACGTCGAGGTTTATGGCGTTGAGGTGGCAGACTTAGAAAAGTTATTGAGTGAATTCGGAAAAGTTCATTTAATAGGAAAGCAGTTTGCGGTATTGCTGCTAGTATTCGATGATGGCAGCGAGTTAGAAATTGCCTTGCCGCGGCGCGAATCTAAAACTGGTCCTGGGCACAAAGGATTTGAGGTGTTGTCAGATCCGCGCATGTCAAAAGAAGATGCGGTGTTGCGTAGAGATTTCACAGTCAACGCAATGATGCAAGATATTTTGAGCGGCGAGTTATTTGATTTTCATGGTGGGGCAGCCGACTTAAAGAGGAGAGTGTTGCGCCATGTGTCTCCGGCATTTGCAGAAGATCCGCTACGAGTGTTGCGCGCCGCTAGGTTTGTTGCGCGGTTTGATTTTACAATTGATGCCGAAACAGTTGAGTTGTGTAAGTCGCTTGACGTTTCAGAGTTGCCGCGTGAACGCATCGAGGGTGAATTCAGGGTCATGCTAGAAAAGTGTGATTTTCCAGGCAAAGGCTTGCTGGCTTTAGAGCAAACTGGAGCATTGGCACACTTTCCAGAATTAGCATGTTTACGTGATGTTCAGCAAGATCCAGAATGGCATCCAGAGGGCGATGTATTAATTCATACGGCGTTGTGCCTAGATGCTGCGGTACTACGTCGCGACGAAATGGAAGATGTTTGGGTCGAAATGCTGGGGGTCTTATGCCACGATTTGGGCAAAGCAGGTCATACGGTGTTCGAGCGCGGACGCTGGCGCTGCCCGGCTCATGATATTGGAGGAGTGAAGCCAACTAAGAAACTGCTCGAGCGCATTAATGGCCAGAGTTATGTAATTGAAAAAGTTTGTGATTTAGTTCGAGAACACTTGCGTCCCGGACAGCTTTACCTAGTGCGTGATACAGTGAGTGATGCGGCGATTCGGCGTTTATCGACTCGCGTTAATATCCCCGCTCAATGCCGTGTGTCCTTTGCTGATTTTGCCGGGCGCCTAAAACCGTTTGAGTTACCGTGGCCACCAGAGCAATGGTTACTTGAGCGAGCTGCTGGCTTAGGTGTAAAAAACGAAGCTCCCAAAAACTTTTTGCGTGGACAAGATCTGATTGAGAAAAGCATTATGCCTGGCCCAGAAATGGGAGAGATATTAGCCGAGGCCTACGAGCTGCAAATATCCGGAAAACTAATGAATCGCGAACAAGCGTTAGAGTGGTTATGCAACCGGTAGTCATTGCATTTGTCATTGTGGCGGTAGGGGCTCTCTTCTATTTATCATACCAATATCACAAGAAGCGCCGCCAGGCATTTACGGTATGGGCAACTAAAAACGGTTTTAGCTACGACAGCAATCGCAGTCGCGAACTTGGACGGCGTTTTATGTTTTTGAACGATCTGAATAAAGGCAGCAATCGTTATGCATGCGATAGCCTCTCAGGAAATTATCAGGGGTATGACGTTGATGCCTTTACTTATCATTACGAGACTTACTCCACAGACTCTAAGGGCAATCGCCGCACCAACCATCATTACCTAGGTGTGATTGCAATAAAAATCGAAAACACCTTTCCCGAGATGCGATTAACCCCCGAAGGTTTCTTCTCCAAAATCGGTCAATTCATAGGGTTCGAAGATATAGACTTTGAGTCAGTAGAGTTTTCTAAAAAATTCGCGGTACACTCTAAAGATAAAAAATTGGCATATGACTTTTGCAATACTTCAATGATGGAATATCTATTGCAGCACCCTAATACCTCTTTAGAGCTCGACCAAGACACTTTGGCTTTGTATGATAGTTATCGTCTCGAACCTAAAGAACTTGATGGTTACTTGCAACGCTTGGTTGAAATTCGCAGCCTCATGCCCGACTACCTTTTTAGAAAACAATGACTTACGCCTTAATCGGAATCCCACTTTTGTTGCTGCTGATTGCTGTCGGTATGTACAACTCTTTAGTCTCAATACGCAATCAATGCGACGAGGCATGGTCGAATGTAGATACCGAGCTTAAGCGCCGTTACGATTTAATTCCTAATTTGATTAATACCGTTAAGGGCTACGCCAAGCACGAGAGTGAGCTTCTCGAAAAGGTGACGGCGATGCGTGAAAAGGCGTCTTCTAATCATGGCGATATTAAATCTCAGGCGGCAGACGAAACCGCGCTGCAAGGGGTGCTTTCAAGTTTAATGGTGCGCCTCGAGGCTTATCCAGATCTAAAGGCGAGCACTAACTTTGCTGAACTGCAATCAGAATTGGCGAATACCGAAAACCGCATTCAGGCGGCGTTGCGCTTTTACAACGGTAACATTCGCGAAAACAATAATAAGGTTCAGCAGTTTCCGTCCAACATAATCGCTGGCATGTATAACTTTAGCCTGCGCGAGTTCTTTGAAATAGAAATACCTGAGATGCGCGAGGCACCCCAGGTATCTTTTTAAGCTATTAAGTTTAGCTTAACTGCTGTTTACCAGCGGTTGTTATTTTCGCGACGTTCGCGAGGCTTGCGCTCTTCTGCAACGTTTACGCGCAGGTCGCGGCCTTCAATGTCAGCGCCGTCAAGGCCCTTGATTGCAGCTTCGCCAGCTTCGTCATCCATTTCGATGAAGCCAAAGCCACGAGAGCGACCGGTTTCGCGGTCGTTAATTACTTTACTGTCGGTTACTTCGCCGAATTCAGAAAAAAGATCACGGAGTTCATCGTCACCGATGCTCCAGGGAAGGTTACCAACAAAGAGTCGCATTTTTTTATTTAATTTATGAGAGAGGCCCAGAAAGGCCAAGGTGCGTATTCTACCGTAGCGAGGCTAATCGGTGTATCCTTGTTCGCCTAAGTGCTCAGTAAGCAGTAAATCGCGTATTTCACCGTGACTCTTATTCATTTGCACCAACCCTCGATACAGTCCTTGGCCGCTAGGGATGGTGAAGATGCAGCTATCGGTCGGCGTGCCGAAACCCCATGTTGCAAAGAACTTAAGTAAATATTGGCCAGGCACGATATGGTCTAATCTGAGGTGCCCATCTTCTAGAACCATAACGTTCTGCCGGCCTAATCCGACACCTGCAGGGATGGTAGCGCCATCAATTTCAGTAATTTTTATCGCCCCATAGGGATAAAATGTGCCGCTAGAACCAATTAATTGCAAATCAGCAGGACGTCCTCCGCGACCGAGTTCAATAATAAGCGGTTGTTTTTCGGAGCTAACAAATTGTGAATCAAGGGTTATTGTTTGTGGTAAATAGCCGATTTGAGAGACTGAGATTTTGTCATATAGGCTTTCTTGGCGAATATCGAACTTGCCGTTATCGTCGCTATTCATTGTCAGTGAGTATTTGCCATTACGAAAAGTGACGCTCGCACTGTTAATCGGAGCCTTGGTGCTTGCGTCAATGACTTTGCCCCAGTAAGAATAACTTTTCTCCATTGCAGCAGCGTCAATAACTAGACGGTGTGGTGATTCTTCAGAGTTTAAAGTGAAACTGTTTATGATTTTACCTTCCCAGTTTGTTCCGGAGTATGTCATGAAAGACACTTGATGGATGCCGTTTGGTACACCGCTAAAGTTAAATGTGCCGTCGGTTATTTTCGCCATTGCCCGGCTTCCGTCTGCGAAGTTAACAATCAAATTATACTCGGGGTTGTCTTCAATGGCTTCGCCAGCACTGTCAACTAGCGTGCCAAAGAATGATGAACCGCGTAGGAGAATTAATTCGTCAGGGATCTCTTTGGCGGTTTCAAAGTTGTAAAGCTGTGTTTTGAAGTCGAGGTGTTTTACACTAAATGAAATGTCGGATTGCAACGATTGAAGATTGAAAATGACCTCTCCTTGATCGTTGGAGTGGGTTTTGATACCAAACAAGTCGTCTGAAGAAAAAACGACTTCGGCCTTGGGAATCGGCTGGCCGTTTTCATCCACTACCATAAACCTAACTTCTGCTTGCTCGACATCGGCGTCAATCGTTGCCGGCGCGCACGGAACTTTTAAGTCTATGCTGTTGCCTGGGTAGGCTGGCAAGTTCACTTTGTAGTTACCGCGCAAAACATTTACATTAACTTTCCCTTCTGAGTCAGTGGTCAAGAATATTGTGCGGTTAGAAACACGCAACTCATTGTTCGGTGCCGTCGCACTGTCTTGTTGCCATGCGGCTAGCGCCAAATCGTCGTCGAATAATCCTTCTGTTATTTCAGGCGCCTCTAATGCGGCATCACTCAATGCTATTGGGGTGACGGCGACCGACACATTTGGCATCGCCTTGCCTCGAGCATCTTTAGTATCGATTATTAAGGGATACAACGGCAGAACTTGGTGATCAGCTAAGACCAAAGATTCGTTACAGCTGACAGTAATAGGTGCGGGACGGTCAAAGACAGAGTTGATATATTTTGGATTTACAGTTACCCATTGTTGATGATTTGCCAATATGTGACGGCTGCCAGCTGGCGCATTATGAAAAGTATAATGACCACTGTCGTCAGTCAGAGTAGTAATAAGCGGACGGTACTCGCGAGTATGTGGGTAGGTGTGACGATACCAGCCATAAACATTGACTTCGATACCAGGTAAAGGTCGCATGTTGATGTCAAGAATTCGTCCACTGATTGTTGCAGCGGGATAAAGGTTTAAAGTGGCAGAAGTGACTTTGTCTAACCCCACTCGTTTGTATTGACTCAGCTGCTGGCCACCGTATTTAGATTCACTCGGTGGCGCAAACATTACATACTCAACTAGGTCTTTGTCGTCAAAATAAAACGTCGCCATGTTTTCCGAATTAAGCTGCGCCAAATGTTTTTTGTCATTTACAATTGCCGCAACATCAAGCCCTTCAAAAGAAGGATGGCTGTCGCCGTGGGTAACTACTGTCACTAGATATATCGCTTGCACTGAAATTTGTGTTGAACGGACTTCATTCACAGGGCTGCGCTGGATGTCTTGCGCACCTACATCGTTAACCATGCTCGGCGTAGCGCCAGCGATTTCTTGTGTTGCCTTGCGAATGGGATTGGTGCCAGAATCACTTGCGGATGGCGGATAGAAAACCACCACCGCGAGTATAATCGATAATATGACCAAGACTTTACGCATGTTTCTAATTGTAGCCTTTTTAGTCGGTTGCATGATGACACCTCCAGCGCCATTTGATTTTCAGTGGCATAGTGACTGGATGAACCTACCCAAAGGCCTCAGCTTAGGTAACACCCATGGCTGCGTAGAAGTCGCAAAAAACGGAGATGTATATCTGAGCACCGATTCTAAAAATGCAATCTTTGTTTTTGATCAACATGGCGAGTATAAAAAGTCATTCGGTGCAGAGTTGGCGGGCGGTTTACATGGACTTGAAATTGTCGAGCAAGACGGCATTGAATATTTATGGACGGCACACACCGCGCTGCATCAAGTCCAAAAATTAACTTTAGATGGCGTAGTGTTGATGACCGTTTCATGGCCCGAGCAATCAGGTAAATACAAATCTGTCGCCGATTACGCTCCGACATCCGTCACCGTTTTGCCAGACGGCAGTTTCATGGTTGCAGATGGTTACGGTCAATCATGGGTGCATATCTACGATGCCGAAGGAAACTGGCAATCATGTTTTGGAGGATGGGGCTCTGCTGCCGGCGAATTCAAAACTCCGCATGGTATATCCTACGACCCATACATCGACAAAGTCATTGTCGCCGATCGCGAGAACCACCGCTTGCAATTATTCAACGCCGATGGGTCTTACAGTCACGGAATTGCCACCAAGCTAAATCGACCGTGCCATGTTGACGTGAATGCAGCAGGGTGGTTAGTCGCAGAGCTTGAAGGGCGCGTAACCATCCTCAATCGTGTTGGTGAAGTTCTAAAGCATCTTGGTGAACAGCCCGACCCCGCATTGCGTGCCACCAACCGTGTAGATTACGATAAATGGAATGATGGCGTTTTTCTGTCACCGCATTGTGCGGCCTGGGGTAACAACAGCGACATTTGGGTCAGCGATTGGAATTTTCGCGGACGCCTAAGCCACTTACGAATGCAGTAACTTTATTCGGCCTTACCGCCGGTGTAGCCGAGTTGCTCGAGCATCGAGTTGTCGTATTCAGAACCAATTAACACGACCTCTTTGGCATGTGGAATGAGCTCTAGCATTTTATAAAACAAAACACTTTGTCGTTGAAATTCATCAGGGTTTAAGACTCTTATATCTTCGGCATCGGCTTGGCCATTATCGTCGACGGTAGTTAAGTCATATAAAAATTCTTCGTCGTTTAAAACTTTGACATACTTAAACCGTTCGCCTAGCAATGCCTGCTTGCGTTGGTCATCGCGCGACACCCAGCTTTGGCCTGCAGTTGTTGTGTTGCGAGTAGAAATGCCACTTTTCCGCTCGCGAATTAAGTCTTGTACAGCGCCGCCCATTAGGTAAAGTTGAAAGGCCTCCATGTAAAAACCATTGGCAAACATTTTGCGATCAACACTTGTAGCATCGCCTTGTGCGATAGGCGTCAAGTCAACACCCTGAATCTTGTTGTTGATTGGAAGTCCGGCGGCCGATAGTAAAGTCGGAAGCACGTCAATTTGATTTGTCGGGAAGGGCGAGCGCGACCCCGTATTACCAGGAATATATAAAACACCCGGAATATGTTGAGTAGCCTGAGTCAGACTCGGAGTATGTGAAATTACATATCCATTTTCGCCGAAACATTGGCCGTGATCAGACAGCAAAAAGATAACTGTGTTTTTTAATCCAGGGTCTTTTTGCTCTAACTGCGTTAACAGGTCTTCGAGCATGCTGTCGAGTTCCATGATTTCGCCACGGTATAAAGTCATTAAGTCGCCGACAGCTTCGGGCTGCACAGCTGGGGGCCATGCGCCATCGCTAAGCCCCATAGCCTTTTTGCGATATTCAGGCGCCGGACGATGCTTGCCATGTGCATCAAAGAAGTGCGTCCACATGAAAAAAGGGCCTTGTGACTCGGTTAAGAAATCGTCGGTACGTTCAAGCAAGACATCGCCACTAAGGCTAGGCTCTTCGATGAAGCGTCGGGCATGTTTAAGCTGTCGCAACCAAGTAAAAGACTGCATGCCAATCGACATTAAACTATTCACCCTGTCATTTGGCAAGCGGTCGTCAAAAACGTCAAACCCACGGTCAAACCCGATGTCGCCACGTACTGGATATGCTGAAATAAATCCGCCTGTGGCATAGCCGGCGTCTGAGAAAATTTCTGCTGCGGTTTCTAATTCGGTGCTAAGTTGCGAAGTGCCATTTGAGCGTAGAGCATGACTTGGTGGCACAACTCCAGTTAAAATGCTGGCGTGCGAAGGACCAGTTATCGGGGCGACCGCGCTCATTTTGTCGAACACGGTAGAGCGGCTGGCGAGGTCGTCAAGAACTGGAGTCTCGAGACCAGTGCCGCCATACAGGGGCAGCACGTCGGCGCGAATTGTGTCCCAGGTAATGAGGACAACGTTTGGTCCGCTAGCATCAGCGTCGGCGATTGGGTCTTGGTTTGTAACGCAGCGCGGTATCAGTAAATAAGAAGCAACAGTAACAATGGTTAAAGCAGAGATTAGCGGCGCAGCTTTGATTAACTTGGTTGAGGATTGGCGGCGTAAAAAATATATAGCGCCAACAATTCCGAAAATCGCTAAAGCAATTCGCGGCGCGCCGTTTAAATTGCCTGCTGACATTAGCGCGCTTTTTTGTGCTAAGTAAATAAGTAAAAGCAAAGGAACAAGCGCAAGTAGCTTGTTTTGCAGCTTTAGGCGAGTCAAGAATGCGTCGAAGAATATACCGCCGACCCCGTAAATACCGAAGGCGCCAATCACCATAAGCAGCTGTAGGGGCAAGGATGAAAGTGCTGAAATGCCGGAGAAGCCAGAGAGCCCCAATTCGATGGCGGCAAGAGCCCAAGCGCAGCGTAATCCCCAATTGTTGGACATGGAATTATTGTCATTTACCATTTGGTGAGTATATCACATTGCCTATTGGTGTTTTAGAGGGGGTGACTAGACTATGCGTCCTCATGCCGCTCATCACCCTCCAAGGAGTAAGTAAAGCTTACGACGATAATCGCCCACTTTTTTCGGGGGTTGACCTAACCGTTACGTCACAAGACCGCATTGGCTTGATTGGGCCTAATGGCGCTGGCAAATCGACCCTGCTAAAAATGATGGCAGGTGTTGATGCATTGGATGCTGGTACGCGGGTATTGCGCGGCGGCTTGCGGATTGGCTACCTCGAGCAAGAACCGGTATTTGCTAATGACATTTCGATTGAAGATGCCGTTCGCGAAGGCTTGAGTGAACATCATGCTGTGCAAGAAAAATTATTTGCCACTTACGAGCAGCTAGCAGACGGACGAGATGTTTCAGATAAAATCGAGCGGCTTGAACATCAGCTTGAACGTCTTGGTGGTCACGATGTTGAACATAAAATCGCAGCTTCGATTCATGGCGTCGGGCTGAAAGATTCTTCCTTGACTTGTGGTAATTTGTCAGGCGGAGAGGCGCGCCGGGTAGCCTTGGCAAAGTTGTTAGTGTCATCGCCAGACATAATGTTGCTTGACGAGCCGACTAACCATCTTGATGCATTCGTTATTGCGTGGCTCGAAAAGCAGTTGTCGCAGATGAAAGTTCCGCTGGTGTTGGTGACGCACGACCGTTTCTTGCTAGACCGAGTAGTTAACAAAATAGTCGAAGTTGATCGCGGTTCTATTTTTAGTTACCCAGGTAATTACAACGAGTATTTGCTGTTGCGCGCCGAGCGTATCGCCTCCGAAGAAAAATCCGAAAGTACACGTTTAGCATTGTTAAAACGCGAAACAGCATGGATGCGTGCAGGCGTGCTTGGGCGTGGCACCAAGGCAAATGCGCGAATCAAGCGCTTTAATGCCTTGGCAGGCGCTAAAGCACTCGAAGGCGATGTAAAGCTAGAAATGGAAATCCCGCGCGGCCCGCGTTTGGGTTCAAAAGTTATTGAGATTGAAAACCTAAGTTTCGCATACCCCGAAAAGAAAATTTTAGATGGTTTAGATCTAAAAATCGAAAATGGTATGCGCTTGGGCATTGTTGGTCCTAATGGTGTTGGCAAAACCACTCTCATTAAATTACTTCTTGGGCAGCTTCAATCTGATGGCGGTAGCGTGACGGTTGGCGAGACCGTTAAGTTTGGCACCCTTGAACAAAAGCGCGAAGACCTCGATGACGAGGCCACAGTCATGGAAGAAATTGCCGGCACCGGCAAGTACGTGGTAGTAGGCGAAAACAAAGTGCATATCGCCGGATTCCTAAATTCGTTTTTGTTTCCAGGTTCAAAAAAATTAGTCAAGGTAGGATCACTGTCAGGCGGCGAACGCGGACGAGTTCTGCTAGCCAAATTGCTGCTGCAAGATTGCAATGTGTTGGTTCTCGACGAACCGACAAACGATCTCGACTTAAATACTTTGCGTGCGCTCGAAGAAGCATTATGCGCGTTTTACGGCTGCGTACTGTTAGTAAGCCACGACCGCTGGTTTTTAGATCGTGTCGCCACTCACGTTTTATATCTAGATGGCCGCGGCGGGGCGTTTTTGCATACTGGCGATGTCAGTTCTTTACTCGAGCGCTGGTCACCAGACGAAGATGTGGTTGAGCAGGTGGCTGAAAAAATGCCAGTTATGCAAAACCCAGAATCTAACAATTCTGAGGCAAAGCGTAAGCTTAGCAACAAGGAACGCATCGAGTTCGAAGGGTTGCTCGATTTGATAGCGGACGCCGAGCTAAAAATAAGTGATATAGATTTGCAGATGCAAGATCCAGCTGTTTTCTCTGCTGCAGATAATAAACTATCAGAGTTGCAGCAGCTGCGGACTGTGCTATCTGGGAAAATAGATGACCTGACCTCACGCTGGGAAGAACTGTCAGAATTTGCGACCTAAAGGTCTCATATTCGTAGGCATTTATGCTAAAATATTGTAATGCAACATTCCCTCAAACGCTGTTTTTCTGCCATTTCTCTAGTAGCACTTTGCCTATTTGTTCCAGGAGCAACTCCTGTGGCTACTAGCTTCGCCGGAGGCTTATTGGCCGACGTAACAATTCAAAATGATGGCACGATAGATGTCTTCGCGTCATTTGATGATATACCGCTAATAGCCGGTTCATACCCAGTAGGCACTCCAGCTGTTTTTGATTTAGGTTCATTTCTGTTTGTTTCTGTGACAGTAACTTCTGTGCGCACCGCCGACGAAGAAGTTGACATGCACATCGAGGTGGTCTCCGCCGACATGGGATTGAATGAGGTGGCAGATCGCGCTGTGCCATTTGGTAACTACCTTGCAGCTTACCACCCCGACCGAGTCGTAACTCTCCCAGAACAAGGCGGCACATACGGTGCACGCGCCGCTCTAATTCTCGACCGCCGAGCAGCAAAATGGGGTTACGATATTAACTTCTTAGGCTGCGAACAGCGTAATCATGGCAAAATCACCGTGGCTATGCCTTTCCGTGACTTTCACAGCCCATGCTACGGAGACTTGTTTTTCGAAACACTTAACTGGGGTAAATACCCAGAGATCCACGTGAAAACGACAAATACTGACTGGGACTTTGATATCCAAGGTCAGGCGCCGCTGGGCTTCTATTACGTACGCTATAACGAGCTTCCATAGTACGGTTAAGCGCAAATAGGGGCCAGACACCTGTAATTTGATTGGAAAAGCCATGCAAGAAGTGGTTTTTTGTAGTATATTTGATATGTACTCACGAACAAATCCCCATTGAATAGTAAATGAAAAGCCTCATCCTCGGGTTTCTGGTGGCAGTTGCTGCTGTAACTGCCACCTCCGCTCAAACCCTGCATGTAACCCCGATACACGTCGGCGGTGCAGTTGAATTTGACATCACTGCTGGCGCTAATAGTGCAGTTGTAGTTGTTTGCTATTCCGGCACGGGTTCTGGTCCGTTTACTTTAGCAAATGGCATCACGCTTGATTTAAGCATGCCAATCCGCAGCGTGCCTGCAATCACTTTAAACCCGGTGGGCACAGGCACTGTCGGCCCATTTCCAGTGCCGCTAAATGCAATTGTAGGTATGCATGTTTGGTTTCAAGCGGTGCAAATTGATATGTGGTCGAGTCCGATTGCAACAGTTTCAAACATGGTCGATGCAGTAGTCCTAGACTCGCAGAATAATAGTCCTATAGCTACCGACGACATCTTTACTGTCGATCACGATACAACTGAACTGCTTGACGTCATTGCCAACGACACAGATCCTGACGGCGATGTAATTTTTGTGTCTTCGGTTGGCGCGGCGCTTAATGGAACCACAGCTATTGTGGCTGGTCAAATTGAGTACACACCAGTTGTCGGATACATCGGTTCAGATTCATTCAGCTATACCATCGAAGATGCGAATGGCGCAGTAGACAGTGCAATTGTCGACATTGATGTTTCAGACTCTATACCAACAGGCATGGTTGCTATTGCAGGCGGCACTTTTGAAATGGGAGATCATGCAGGTGTTGGTTATTCAAGTGAGCATCCTGTTCACTCGGTTACTTTAGATAGTTTTTACATGGACGAATACGAGGTTAGCAACCAGCAATTTGCTGACTTCTTAAATGACGAATTACTATCGTCAAATGTTGTGATCAGCAATGGAGCTGTTTACCAAACTGGTGGTCTAGGGCAATTGATTTGCGTACTTGGCAACGGTTTGTTGCTCAACGGCACCACAATAATTATTAATGCCGGAGAAGAAATCCGCCCTGCAGTTGACTTGACTTGGTTTGGCGCAGTGCTTTATTGTAATTGGCTTAGTGCCGTCAACGGTAAAACTACATGCTACGACCCAACTACTTTTGCTTGCGATTATGCTGCTGATGGATTCCGTCTGCCGACAGAAGCGGAATGGGAATACGCGAGCCGCGGCGGCGAGTATACGCCATACTATCAATTCCCGTGGTCGAGTAATTCGATAACTAGTGGCGACGCTAATTACGGCAACAATGTTGGTTCAACAGTAGATGTGGGTAGTTATCAAGCAAATGGTTATGGGCTGTACGACACCGCTGGCAATGTGTCTGAATGGTGTGGCGATTATTATTCTCCGACTTATTATTCGTCATCTCCATCAGTAAATCCTACGGGGCCGGCGACTGGATCATACAAAGTAGTGCGTGGCGGCGATTGGATTAGTTCATCTAATAATTTGCGCTGTGCTTCTCGTATTTTCACCAATCCTTCAACAAACTATATCGGCATTGGTTTTCGCACTCTAGCAATTGAATAATTCTTGAATTAGTAGGTGCAATGAAAAAAGTCGTCCTTAGTATTGTGGTTGCTGTTATTTCGATAACGGCTGTGACGGCACAAACATTATATGTCGAACCGATGTACGTCGGAGGCGACGCGGTTTTTGAAGTTAGTGGCGGCACTCCCGGAGCAGCAGTTATTATTTGTGCGTCGGTTGGGGGTATGGGCCCTACGACTTTATCTAGCGGTGTCACCTTAAGCTTGAGCACACCGCTTCGCCCGCTGCCGACGATTTTTGTCGATGTTTTAGGTCGTAGTGTACTTGGGCCAATACCGCTGCCCGATAATGTTTCTGTCGGCATGCAAGTCTGGGTTCAAGCAGTTCACCTCGATGTTTGGTCCAACCCAATCGCTACTGTTT
>JACKQG010001047.1_pt1 | contig 38859 bp, 23 predicted proteins | sample 8237621 | NCBI WGS metagenome assembly JACKQG01 (sample SAMN15677084, study PRJNA649215) | marine metagenome | biome: marine; feature: Black Sea; material: saline water; isolation source: suspended particulate matter (SPM) from the Black Sea western gyre | collected 2013-06-09/2013-06-10 | depth... | reverse complement strand
AGTGTTTTCTCATGACTTTTCGCTCAACCTAATCCCTAATTCCCAATCATAATCCTAATTCCCCGCATTTAGCGTTTTCACCAGTCCGCCGAACTTTTTATCAATTTGAAAGCCGTGTTTATAAAAGAGCCCGGCTTGAAAGAACCCGACTGTTACATAGGTGTAGCGTCTGTTCTGCAGACGGTGGAAAAATTCACCGAGTAATTGAATGCTTAAATGCCGTTTCCGATACGATGATCGTATAACAATTTTTTCAATATGCGCCGTTTCTGCATTTAATTCTTTCCAGTAGATGCCTCCGACAAGTTTATTATTTTGGTTTATCATCAACAGAAATTCGTGGCATTGCTGAAATCTACCGGATAAATTTGCGTGAGTGAGAATCGTATGAAACCGTGCAATTTCTTTCGGATGAAATGGAGGTCGGATTTTGTACATCTCACCGCGTTTATCTTCGATCATCGAGATAAGATCCAGCCGCCCTTTATCTCCAAGATTCCATGAGATGAGCTCCCCGTCCTGTGCGGCATCCAAATGCTCAAATAAAAGACGAGTGAGGAAGTACTGCTCATCATCTGTGATTTCACCGGACTCAATCACGGATTGTAATTGTGCATCCAGGTCGACAAGCTGCAATGTCCCTGCACGTAATTGAATTTGGAGTTGAAGAAGTTTATCCGACAACGATGAAGCTGAGTCTTTAAAGCAGGTCATACGGAAGAAACGAATCCGGGTTTCAGGGTAATCGTTTAAGAGGGATTTTAGGCGGTATTCGCGATACAGCTCCTGTAAAATGGCACCACGTGCTTTTATAGTGGCATGCGGATTAAGATTTAGCCAGCGCTCATAGCGTAACGAGGCAAATACCACCGGTTTTGTGAGAACTCCATTTTCATTAATCTCTTCAATAAACTGTTCAATGCGTTGGGTGACTAATCCCAATGTCTCGGCTTTTTTCTTTATTGCTTTATTGGTATCCAATTCCGAAATAAGGGTTCTTAAAAGAATCACTCCCTTTTTTACCGTCATGACTTCCAACGCAGCCGTAAATACGATTTCCCAATCGGCCATGCGATAAAGCCCCGGAAAGTTCTCTTCAGTTTTTCGTATGTAAATCTCATACAGGTCAAAGAATAGGTTCTGCGTACTCTGAACCTGTTCGCGATTGGAAATCGAAATGAGGCGTGTCCCGATTGAGTAATCAAATTCCGGAATGATGAGGTTTGCAGGCGATGGATGTGCAATGGTAAGTGTTTGGTCTGACCGCCTGTAAAATTCAAAATATGCTTTGAGTCCGTTCCAAATAAAATGCAGCCAGCGCATTTGCCAACGATCGAGTGCCTTTTGTTCGGCAATTTCATCTTGATTACGTACAAGATATTGCTGCAGGGTTTCCCCTGAAATATATTCTTCGGTGTACAAATTAAATTCCGGCCAATATCCGCCAAAATCTTCCACCAGTTTATCGCCGTGATACGATGACCCTGCTTTGACAAGCCATCGAATTTCGTCCTGTATAAAAGACGCATCCAGTGTATCGCTGGCATTGACGACAAAATTGAAGGCATCTCCCTCGCGAGTTTGAGCTAAAACCCGAAAAACGCTTTTCCCGTGACTGCTTCCCAGAAAACTGATCCAGATTCCTCGCTGAAGAATATCGTCCAGTTGAATGAGCCGGCGTTTTGAAAAAAGAAACACAGCTTCACGCAACATCGGTGTTTGGCGAAGAACCTCCAACAGTAGCCGGCGGTGGGATTCGTCAACATTCGAATCAAATGTGACCACGTCTTTCCATGTATATTCTTCACCCGTTTCTCTGTCAATTGCCAAGCGATGATTTTTCCCCAACCACGAACGGAATCCAAGCGTCAGCATATCAAATGCTTCTGAAGCTGTTGTTTGTAGCAGCTCAGGTAAATGCGGCTGATGCCAATAAATGAGTTCTGCTCTAGCCCAAATATAACTGGTTGGATGTTTTTTTCCGTATTGAGATACCGTTTTGAGTAAAATTTGGATAAACGAATGCGATGGGATGGACGATTCATCCCTGCTGAGACGGATAGAACCCAGATATTGGAGCAGTGCGTCAAAATGTGTTTTTTGGATAAGATCCGTGCTAAGAATCATGTCTTCGATTGCTTCGGAAGAATGGCTCATTTTATGCGTGTTAATCAGCAGTTCCAAGAACAGTTCCCCTGTGATGTGAGGGAGGAGGTATTCTAGCGATTTGACACGGATACGCGGCACGGGGTGGGATTGTGTCCTCATGAGAAGCTTAACCGCCAGAGATTGCAGCTCCCGATTCGCGTGTTCAAGTGTTTGGTGCAAATAGTTCAGAGCAATGAGGGCTCCGTAGTGTTTATCCTGAATGAGAACAAACCCCGCCTGATGCAAATGGCGCAATGTGTACACATGCTTTCGCAAGGCGTGTTTTAGATCATCGATAAACTTGGCAGGGATAGGACGGTGGTTGTACGTGAATCCTTTGGAATGAAGTTGAATGGCAGACATCGATTCATCATTGGAAATACGAAACGCGATTTGTCCGGTAAAATCGACTAATTCCTGATTACCCAACCATAGGTCGGGTGATCGGAGCAAATCTTCCATATCCGTGATATTATTGGGCACGGCGTAAAGAAAATCTCCAAATTTGATATGAGATTCTTGTCGCTGAGATGTAAGTTTGTTTGAGCTTTTTCCCGCAGAGATTGATTTCCCGTCCCAAGTGATATCGGTAGAAATAATCCCTTTTTCCCGCATCAGCCATTTCGGGATGCGGATTTCCATTTCATCGTGGATGATGGGCAAATAATGTTTTTCATACATCGGCTCGATAATATCCGAAAAGTTCTTGAGGATCTGTTTACGTTTATACGTACTTTTCGGTGTCAGCTCCCCGTGTTCTGAGGAAAAGTCACGCCGGATAATTGCAAAGTTTACAATCCGCTCATACGGAGATAAAAAACTATTCACCGATTGAACGAGAGAGCCGAAAAGCTCGCGAATGTCATCCGGTTTACTGTTGGGTTCAGATAGTGATTCTGCCCGACGATCAGGATAAATCAAGAGCGTATTATATTCCTTCATATCTCCGACAAGAAATACTGATTTGATGGCTTCAAAATCCTGAAACATATTTTCGATTCGCTGCGGAGAAATGGTTTGCCCCCGGCTGTTTTTATAAATTTCTTTTTTTCGATCCAGGATGAAATAATGTCCGTTTTTTTTCTCAAAGATATCGCCGGTGTGAAACCAGCCGTTTTTCAGGGCCGGTGTGATGGTTTTTCCGAAATAACCTTTTGAAATGTACGGACCACGCAAGAGGAGTTCATTATCTTCGCCAAGGGATAACTCCACTCCGGGGAGTGGCTTCCCAACAGAATTCACGACATAATCATCCACCGGAGTCATCGTAATTCCGCCGGTGGCTTCGGTCATTCCGTAGCCGCTTAGCAGGGTAATACCGTGTTGGTGATAAAATTGAAATAGATCCGGGTCAAGATATCCGGCGGCAGAAAGCCCGATTCGAAGGTGACCACCGGTCAGTTTGTGAAGTGTTTTCCGCACCAATTCCGGTTTTGCATCGTCAATTGGAATTTGGTTGCTCACCTGCTCATGGATTTGAATCCACCGTTTAGGTATACTGATAAACACTGTGGGTTTTGCAACCGAAAAATCTTTCAGTAACGTCTTGAACATGGTGGATTCAGCGAAGGTGTACGTCGCACCATGAAACATAGATCCCATAAGCTCTAAGTATCTACCGAAGGTGTGGTAAAGGGGGAGAAAGGCAAGTAACGTATCATCAGAACTCATATCAGGGATTGCCAGTGCACGGGCAAATCGTTTGGAGATTAGATTCGTCTGCGTGAACACAATTCCTTTGGGGTTTGCTGTTGTCCCTGACGTATACATGATGGTTGCAATCTCATCCATATCTGTCCGGTTTAGGCGGTCTTTAAGTTGTGGATCATTGCGGGAAGAACGTTGAGCAAGAAAGTCATCCCAGAGAATATAAGATTCATCTGATATCGTGGCATTCGGCAAGAGGACTACCGAGGACAAGGAGACATCCGCCGGGAGTTGAATGAAGAGGGAAGAAGGCGTTTCACCGCCAATAAATAAGTCTGTAATACTGGCGTGGTTTATGATGAAATCCAGATAATGCAGTGTAGAATTTGCAGGAATTGGTACCACGCGAAAACCGAAGGATAAACAAGCGAGATCAATTAGAGCTCCTTCGAGAGAATTTGGAGTAAAGATTCCGATGACAGGTTGATCATTCTTTTTCGTCACCGTAGTAAGCGCATTTGCGATGTGTTGGATTTTTTTCCACGCATCACCATAGGATACAGGAGTGATGGCTTGATCATGTATAACCTGAAAAACGGGTTTTTCCGCATACGTGTGTGCCCGTTGCTGAAATACTTGTCCTGTATGGAATCCGGATTGACGGATGAGCTGCACTAAAAGAGTCAGCCAAGTATTTTTCTGCTCCGGGTCGGAAAATACTTGGTTGATCTCAGTCCGGTGTCCCAATTTAAGAAAATCATGGATTTGTTGGTTCGCAGACTCCACAAGTAGGGCGTTTGCGTTTTCTATCAGCTGCTCAGGAGAATAGTGTGTTTGTAGGTATTTCTTCATCAGTGGGAATATTTAATAACAGAAATTACACTATGTTAATGAATAATTGATAATGGATAATTGATAATGGATAATTGATAATGTCGAAGCGAAGCGCCTGCCTGCTCGCCTCTGGAGGGCCTGCCCGCCTCTGGAGGGTTTGCCCGACTTTGTCATTCAGGAACTAAAATATATTGACTTCAATTTACCGCCAGGTGGATACTATGTCTGTAAATTTGACGATTTTAGCCAAACACTTCGTTGGTAAAGATGTCATTTACAATTAAATTCCCGCTTGTAATAAATTAGATTTAATTACATTTCCTAAACATATGACGATTAAAAAAGTAAATTCAAAAATAAATTTTGTTGAGATGGAACACCGGATTTTGGAATTTTGGGAAAAGAACCAAACATTTCAAAAACTGGTTGAACAGAACAAAGATAAACCCGAGTGGAGTTTTATCGATGGCCCGATTACGGCAAATAATCCGATGGGAGTGCATCACGCCTGGGGCAGAACGTTAAAAGACCTTTTCCAACGATATAAAGCGATGACCGGTCATCAACTGCGGTATCAGAACGGGTTTGATTGTCAGGGATTGTGGGTGGAAATTGAAGTTGAAAAAGAACTCGGTTTTCATACAAAACGAGAAGTGGAACAGTTTGGAATCGAAAAATTTGTCAACCTGTGTAAAGAACGCGTCCAGAAATACTCGGGCGTCCAGACGGAACAGTCCAAAAGACTTGGCTATTGGATGGACTGGGAAAACTCCTATTATACGATGTCCGATGAAAACAATTATACGATTTGGGCATTCTTAAAAAAATTATTTGAACAGGGAAAAATATATCGCGGGAAAGATGTTGTTCCATGGTCAGGCCGATCAGGGACATCCTACTCCCAAATGGAGATCATCGAAGGACGGAAGTTGGTAGCACATGACTCCATTTTTGTGCAGTTTCCGCTAAAGGGAAGGGAAAAAGAATATCTGCTGGTTTGGACGACAACACCATGGACGCTGACATCCAATGTTGCGGCTGCCGTCAACAAGAATCTTGATTATGTTAAGCTCCGTGCCGCAGATGGTTCTGTGTATTATTTTGCTGAAGAGAATCTAAAGTTTCAACGTCTTGAAAAACAATTTAAAGAAAAAAAGCAATGGGTAGACGGTGTTCCAAAATTAAAAACTATCGAGCAAATTTTTAAGGAACACGGCGGATACACCATTGAAAGTACACTTAAAGGTGCGGAAATGATTGGCTGGGAGTACGAAGGTCCGTACGACCATTTTGAAGCACAAAAAACAATGGGCGGATTTCCATTTATCAATGAGGCTCTCCAAAAAGACGGCGTGGCATGTCATAAAGTGATTGACGGAGGAAAAGATGATATAGGTAATGACATTGTGGTAGCGGGCGAAGGGACGGGGATTGTCCATATAGCGCCGGGATGTGGAGATATCGATCATGTTATGGGAAAAAAACTAGGATTTGTCAATATCGCTCCGTTGGATGAAAGTTCTTGTTTTATCGAAGGCTTTGGTTGGCTCACAGGATTGAGTGCCACCGACGAAAGTACCAAAGACAAAATTATTGAAGATTTAAAAGAAAGAAATATTTTAATCCACGTCGAAAAATATCCGCATATTTATCCGCATTGCTGGCGATCGGGAGATGAACTCGTCTTCAGGATTGTGGACGAGTGGTACATCAACATGGATTGGCGCGACCAAATTAAAAAAGTTGTCGGAGATATCAATTGGATTCCGGAATGGGGACACGATCGTGAGATAGAATGGCTTGAAAATATGGGCGATTGGATGATCTCAAAAAAACGGTTTTGGGGACTTGCGCTTCCTATCTGGACATTCGAAGACGGATCGTTTTATGTTGTTGGTTCTAAAGATGAATTAAAAGAACTTTCCGTGGAAGGTTGGAGTAAATTTGCGGGAAATAGCCCTCATCGCCCCTGGATTGACCATGTAAAAATCCGTCATCCGGAAACCGGATTGATAGGAACCCGAATTTTGGACGTTGGTAATCCATGGCTTGATGCGGGAATTGTTCCGTTTTCCACACTAAAATACACGACAGATAAAGATTACTGGGAAAAATGGTTTCCGGCAGAGTTTATCACGGAATGTTTTCCGGGGCAGTTCCGCAACTGGTTTTATTCTTTGCTGGCGATGTCCGCATTATTAGAGGAGAAAACTCCGTTTAAAACACTCCTTGGGCACGCCCTTGTGAAAGATGAAACCGGGCGGGATATGCATAAATCCTGGGGGAATGCTATTTGGTTCGACGAAGCTGCCGAGAAAATGGGGGTAGATGTGATGCGGTGGCTTTACATCAATCAAAATGTTGAGCACAATCTCCTTTTTGGCTATGGACCGGCAAATGATATCCGCAAGAAACTTCTCACGTTATGGAATTCGTATTCATTCTTTTCTACCTATGCTGCCGTGGATGGGTTCGACCCGGCAACTTCTGAAGTGGATGAAAAAGATTTGAACATTCTGGATGTGTGGATACGTGCAAAAATGCATCAATTGATTCAGGATGCAAACGACGCCTTTACGCAGTACAGAGTCGATAAATTCATGCGAAAAGTAGAGAGGTTTTTGGAAGATTTATCCAATTGGTACATTCGCAGAAATCGACGGAGATTTTGGAAAAGCGATAATGATTCGGATAAAATGGCAGCGTACCAAACTTTATATGATGTTTTAATGAATACCGTAAAACTATTAGCGCCAATGCTTCCGTTTGTTACGGAAGAGATGTACCAAAATCTGAAATCAGGGACAGGTGATTCTGTAAAAGACAGCGTACATCTTTGTGAGTATCCTACGGCTAATCCACATTTTATTGATGACAAATTGATGCGTCAGATGGATGCTCAAAAAAAGCTGGTTGAACTAGGAAGGTCTGCAAGGAATAAGGCTAACTTAAAAATCCGCCAACCGCTCTCTACATTAATGTATCACGTTAAAGATAATGAGCTATCTCTATTTATAGAAGAACATAAAACAGTTATATTAGACGAATTAAATGTCAAAAACATTAAAGCAGTCGACAGCCCGCTTGAGTTGATTAAATATCATGTGAAGCCAAACTTTCCAATCTTAGGACAAAAATACGGAAAGGATTTACAAACGATTCGAAAGCTATTGGCAGACATTGATGGTGAAACGATTGTTACGAAACTGCAAACATCACAGGAGATTTCTCTACAGAGTGATGAGAGGTCTTTCACTATCACTTGGGAAGATATTTTAGTGGAAAAACAATCTCCTGAAGGCTTGACGTCTGCATCAGATGAAGGAATCACAGTAGCGTTAGTCACGACGTTAACAGATGAATTAAAACAGGAAGGAATCGTGAGGGATGTGATTCGTCAGGTACAGATCATGCGGAAGGATGCAGATTTTGCCGTAGAGGATCGTATTGAAGTATTGGGTAAATTCCCCGGTGACATTGAGCCTGCTGTTCATACTTACCGTGGTTATTTTTGCAGTGAGACATTAACCGTCTCAATGAACTCTGAATTTGAAGAAGGGGAATATCAGACCACATTTGACATCAGAGGTGAATCTGTTACTTTAGGAATTAAACGAATTTCAAACTAAAAGGAGGTTTGTTATGTCAACTAAAAAACGATACACAAAAACCGAATTAAATAAATTTCGGAAAATTATCGAAAAGAAAATGGATGTGACTTCGCAGGATAATGCAGATATAAAGGAATCGATGGGGAATGATTTTTCCTCGGATGCCGGTTTGTCTCCGGATTCTGTTTACAGTGTGCATATGGCAGACGCAGGAACAGATTCTCATGAACGTGAGAAGAGCTATCTATTTATGGCTCGGGAGAGTGCGTATTATAGGAATCTTGAAGATGCATTAGAACGAATTGATCGTGGAGAATTCGGTATTTGTGCCATTTGTGAAGAACTGATTCCAAAGGAAAGAATGGTCGAAGTACCAAATGCGACTAAATGCGTTGATTGCAAAACAAAACAAAAGCTGAATCTTGTATGACAGTATTGTTTATGACTGCCTTTGTGATTGTTCTCGATCAAATCACAAAGGTGTTGGTGCGCAGTAAAATGGATCTTCATGAATCCATACCCGTAATTAAGGACTTTTTTCATCTGACGTATGTAACAAATAATGGGATGGCTTTCGGAATCAATTTTAACGGCGGGATCTACGTTTTTACTGCCGCATCGTTTATAATGACCATCCTTCTACTTGTGTATTTATGGACAGAAAGAAAATCGTCGTGGGTTTTGCGTAGCGCATTGGCACTGATTCTTGGCGGTGCGATCGGAAATCTGATAGATCGTGTCATTTTCAGAGAAGTTGCCGATTTCTTTGATTTTATTTTTGGCACTTACCATTGGTACATTTTCAACGTGGCAGATTCCGCGGTTACCGTCGGGATGGTTTTATTTTTGTACTACTCATTTTTTCTGCAACCTAAGCCGGAATCACCACCTCAATCTGCTTGACATCCCTTTCCTTTATTGCAGAGACGGATGGAACCCGTCTCGATCAATTCCTCTCCGATAAACTGGAATCACTCTCCAGAACACGTATAAAGCAGCATATTCTTAACCATCGTGTAACGGTGAATGGTGAATTTGCAAAACCAAGTTATCGCATCGAAAAAGCGGATGCGATAACAATTACTTTACCCGAAGAAACCAAAATTATTGAAACAATTGAACCGGAAAATATTCCGATTGATATGATCTATGAAGATGATGAAATTATTGTCATCAATAAACCTCCGGAGTTGGTGGTGCATCCCGGAACCGGTCGTCGTAGCGGGACACTCGTTCATGCGCTTATGTACCATTTTAAACACTTGTCAGATGTGAATGGTCCGATGCGTCCTGGAATTGTTCACCGGCTGGATATGGAGACATCCGGGCTGATGGTAGTTGCAAAAACAAATCGTGCGCACAGCCATATTGCGAAACAATTTGAACAAAGACGCGTAAAAAAAACCTATGCAGGCATTACATGGGGAGAGTGGAAAAACCCTTCAGGAACGATTGAAAAATCCATCGGGCGTAAACGATCTGATCCGACAATGTATACAATTTCCACAGATGGAAGATCAGCAACCACCCTTTATGAAGTTCAACAATCGCTTCGATATATTAGCTTGGTTTATTTTTTTCCGAAGACCGGTCGAACTCACCAAATCCGTGTTCACGCAGCTTCAATGGGACATCCAATCTTTGGAGACGATAAATATTCCGGAGGTCAATCAAAAGTGAAAGGTTATATCCCTGAGATATCCCAACCTCTGAAGAAAACACTCAAGGATATTGGTCGCCATGCTTTGCATGCACATGCTCTTGAGTTTGCACATCCAGTGACGGACAAACCATGCTCTTTTAAGGCGCCTTTCCCCAACGATATGAAAACTGTTCTTAAAACAATGGAGAGTTTACTTGTCTGACTATACCCTCCAAATCGTGAATGAATTTTTATCGTATATTGAGAAAGAACGCAATTATTCTTTGCATACTGTTCAGGCGTATCGAACAGATTTACAGCGATTTAACCAATTTTGCGATCAGTATTCCGGCCGGGATATTGATGATTTTAATACGATTGACAAACTTCTAATTCGGCATTTTTTGGGGAGTGAATTTGAAAAAGGTTTAACGAGTAAAACGATTGCGCGGCGATTAGCATCTGTGAAGTCACTGTTCAAATATCTCTTACGGGCTGAAATTGTTAGGGACAATCCATCTATCCATGTAAAGACCCCGAAAACACTTAAATCTCTGCCGGCATATTTAGACGTTAAAGTGATTGATCGACTCATGAGCATCCCACCTGAAAACACCTTTTACGGCGTACGTGACCGGGCAATTTTGGAACTGTTTTACAGTACCGGTATTCGGTTGAGTGAACTTGCTCAATTAAATACCGGAGATTTTAATCCTGAGAAAAACCTTTTGAAAATAATTGGAAAAGGCGGGAAAGAAAGGTTGACTCCATTTGGAAAACATGCAAAAATTAGTATAGAGAATTTCCTGAATATGCGAGGAATTTGTTTACAATCTACACCCGGCAACACCCCTTTGTTTGTTACCACAAAAAACAAACGTCTTTCAAAATATACCATCCAGCGACGTGTTCGAGACTACATTCGAATGGTGGCGGATGGACAAGGACTGGGGCCGCATATGTTGCGCCATACATTCGCAACTCATATGATGGACAGGGGAGCGGACATCCGTGCTGTAAAAGACCTTCTTGGGCATAGCAGTCTGTCTTCCACACAAATTTACACACACGTTCAACCCGAACGAATGAAACGCATCCACCAACAAGCTCATCCGCATGGAAGTACATCTTCCAAGTGAAAATGATGTGTATCATTTCTCTTAATAAACACAAACAAAGGAGTCGTTATGACGATCGAATTCACAGCCAGACATTTTCACGCACCTGAAAATCTGAAAGAATATGCCCACGCTGAAGTACAGCGCATCTATAAAATATTTAACAGAGCGACTCATTGCCATATTATATTAGCCCATGAAAATAATGCGTATACGACGGAAATTAATTTATCCGTTCCCCAACGAAATTTGAATGTAAAAGAAACCACAGATAATATAACGAAATCTATCGATCATGCCGTTGATAAAATGATTAAACGAGTGAAAAAGGTTAAAAGTAAAACGTATCATAAATAAAGTAAGTAGTGAATAGTAAGTAGTGAGTGCCGGAAGAGAGAACGCAGGTGCATAGGTTTCACTCCTCATAAAATATTTAAGGTTTTTTTGGAAAGACAATGAAAGCAATTCTCCCTGTTGCAGGATATGGTACCCGTCTGCATCCGCACACACATCATATACAGAAATCATTACTCCCTATCGCAGGGAAACCCACATTGGATTTTATCGTAGAACCATTGCTTGCCCACGGAATTAAGGACATTACATTCATTGTAGGACATCTTGGAGATCAAATCCGTGATTACATGAAATCGTTTAGTGGGGCTTTCCATTTTGTAGAGCAAAAAGAACGATTGGGGTTAGGACACGCAGTCTTGCAAGGCTTGACAGATTCAGACGAACCGGTGCTGATTCAGCTTGGTGATACGATATTCCATGCAGATTTCATGTCATTTTGTTCATCAGATGTCAATCGGATTGCCGTAATGGAGGTCGATGACCCAACGCGATTTGGGATTGTGGAAACAGAAGGTAATCGTGTCATTGCCTTGCATGAAAAACCCAAGTATCCACCGTCAAATTTAGCTATTTCCGGGTTGTATTCATTTATAAGCGAACGGAAGTTAAAAGAAGCGATAGAATATCTGATTGAGCAAAATATCCGAACAGGCGGTGAATATCAACTGACAGATGCGATGGCTTTCATGCTGAAAAACGGAAATCCATTTGAAGTCCGGAAATTGGATTATTATGATACAGGTGTTCCAGCGACGTTTCTGGATACAAATCGAGCCTTGCTAAAATCATCTCATAAAGAATTTTCGAATTGCACAATCGTTGACCCTGTTCATATCGGCATAGGATGCAGGATTGAGAACTCTACGATTGGTCCAAATGTAACAATTATGAGCAAGTGCACGATTATGAACTGCACAATTGAAAACAGTGTTGTGTTACAAGGTTCAGCTTTGATAAATCAATCGTTTGCCTCGAGAATCGTTGGTGGCGATGGGTCGGAATATTGTTAAGTTTAACCGTAGCCGGATGTTGCTTATAAATAAAAACATAAGGAATATGAAGGCGAGTTATGATGTTGGCTATGGCGACCTAATTCCGGAAATAAAATAGGTGTTTTTACACATGAATTAACAAGACTAATAAATTGAAATATTAATCTTGTAATCGTTGCATTATATCGAAGACAACCATTAGATTGCACAAAGCATTCTTTTAACTTAGAGGTAAGGAATTTCGAGTTTTTCCGTTCAATCAAACGTTATGAATCCAGAGGTGTCCAATTGAGATCACAAAAAAACATACATAATTTTTCTTTTTTTATTGCAATAATTTTATTTTTGGCGATAGCTTATCCTACGTCAACTCTCATCGCGCAAGATGCAGAAGATGATGCGGTTGAAGTATTTTGGGATGATGAAGAAGACGTAATTGACGATGAAGAATATCTTGAAGATGATGAATATTACGAAGATGACGACTATTACGATGATGAATACTATGAAGATGAATTAGATGATGAATATGCGGACGAAGATAGTTTGTATTATGACGAAGATTACGAAGAAGAATATGGGGAAGAAGAACTAACAGAAGAGGAATTAGCAGACTTGGCAAAAACCATGGGATATTCAATTATGGTTACCGGGTCTTCTCCGGGGTTTGTGAATCATCCTCTCACGACGTATAATTCTTCAATTGATTATCGAATCAGCATAGAGTTTCCACTTTTAATGCAATTAGGTTCCGTGCGGTTCAGATTTGGGGCTGAAATCGGGTCATTTAACTTCGAAAACTATTTGCCCATCGGAGGGAAATACACCGGAGCATCTGTCCTCGGAATAATTTCTTTTCCTGCGGGACCCGGAAAAGTAAAATTTGGTACGGGCATGGTTGGTAGTTCGTTCGGATTTATTGCAGAAAACTCTTATGGTTTTGCCATACGGAATGCTGTGGATCTTCGGTTCGGTATCCGGTCAACGTCTGCGATTAACGTGAAAGATTCTGTTGAGAATGATCTCGGGTTCTCAAGTTGGGTAGACGGTTTCATAACAATTGGATTTACTCTCTAAACTTTTGAACAATATGAAACGTATTACCTTTATTGGAATTGTCTCCCTGTTAACGGGGACATTATATGGTGCTTCAACCATCGGATTTTCTTCAGCCGCTACATCCGGTTCTGAGGGATCAACCTCTGCATCAATCACACTTACATTAGATGCAACACACGGAAGCAATATCACAGTAAATTATACAGTGAATGCTTCCTCCACAGCAAAGAATTATCCTACCAGTTACTATGATTTTTCACTTTCTAACGGCACTGCTACCATTTATGCCGGGGATTTAACAACCACCATTGATTTTACAGTTGTAGATGATGATCGCGATGAGGAAGATGAGACGGTCGTTGTCGATATTTATGGCCAATCGGGCGGATTGTCTTTGGGTACGAATCAACATACATATACCATTACCGACGATGACGATCCCCCAAGTGTAGCGTTTAGTGTAAATTCTTCAAGTCGTGATGAAGCATCTTATACTTATGTGGCTGTCAGTTTATCAAAAAATGCAGGAAGTACTGTCACGATAGACTGGGCAATAAACACCGGAGCCGGTACGGTCTCAGGATCTGATTATAATACCGGTAGCGGAATGCTAACTTTCACGGAAGGTCAGAGCTCAGGCACAATCAATGTATATTTATACGATGATGGTATTGATGAGCCGGATGAGACATTGGCTCTGGATATTTCCAATCCTTCAAATGCTACTTTGGGAGGAATTACATCTCATGTGGTTACAGTATTGGATATAAACGACCCACCGGAAATTGATTTTTCCTCTTCTTCTTCGACTGAAAATGAAGCAGTTGGTACCGTAAATGTTCTTGTGTCTCAATCGGCACAATCAGGATATACTACGTCTATGAATTACACGGTCTCAGGGACTGCAACCGGCAGTGGTACAGATCACAATCTTGGCTCAGGAACCGTGACTTTTCCTCCCGGCGATCAATCAGAAACAATTTCATTTACTATTACGAATGATATAATTGATGAGACAAATGAAACGATTATCTTAACATTAACCAGTACGGTAAATGCAAGTATCGGTGCAGATACGACGCATACAATCACCATTACAGATGATGATGCTGAACCATTTGTCGATTTTGATAATGCGTCGTCATCAGGAGGAGAAGGAAGTACTCCGGCAACACTTTCTGTGTCCTTAACCGCAGAATCCGGTAAAACCGTTTCGGTTAATTATGCCGTCACGGGTGGAACTGCCACTGGGTCGGGAACAGACTACACACTTTCTTCGGGAGTTTTGACATTCCCTTCAGGAGTAACATCCCAATCTGTCTCTGCGATAATCGTTGACGATGTGTACAATGAATCCAACGAAACATTTATAGTAACATTATCCAACCCAAGTTTTGCTACACTTGGAACGAACCAAACTCATACATATACGATTACCGATAATGATGTTGCGCCAACAGTGGGCTTTACTACAGCAGAAAATTCTGTCACGGAAGATGCCGGAGATGTCACGGTAAACGTCGAACTATCTTCTGCGTCCGGAACCCAAATAGAAATAGATTATGTCATAAGCGGGGGAACAGCAACAAGTGGGGGAGAAGATTATACTATTACCGAAGGGACATTGACCTTTTCAGCCGGAATTACTAGTCAATCGTTCACAGTTTCCGTAGAAAACGATACTATTGATGAAAATAGCGAAACGATTATTCTTTCTCTGCAAAATCCTTCTAACGTGAGTTTGGGGGACAACACAACTCACACGATGACTATTACGGATAATGATTTAGCTCCGACGATTGCATTTTCCGATGGAGCTTCCTCTGGGGCTGAAAGCAATACATCCGTTACATTAACTGTACAACTTTCCACTGTGTCAGGACTCCCGATAACTGTTGATTATGGAGCGACCGGCGGAACGGCCACGGGCGGTGGAACGGATTACACTCTAACCGGTGGGACTTTATCTATTCCGGCGGGTTCTTCAAGCACCACGTTTGATTTAACAGTGATAAATGATGCGCTTGATGAAAACACTGAGACAGTGGAGATTACATTATCAAGTCCAACAAATTCATCATTGGGAACAAACTCTTTACACACTTATTCTATCACGGATGAAGATCCCCAACCCACAATTTCCTTTACTACTGCAACAGGAACCGGAAGCGAAGCTGTTAGTTCGGTTGACCTCACGGTTCAGTTATCGGCTGTATCGGGATTAGCGTCGACGGTTGAGTATTCAGTGACAGGTGGTACTGCAACGGAGAGTGGCACAGATTTTACGTTAGCAGATGGGACGGCGACCATTGCTGCAGGTTCGACATCAGCGACAATTACTTTAGCGATTACGGATGATGTATTAGATGAGGAGGATGAGACGATAGAGGTTACGTTATCGGATCCTGTTGCTGCATCTTTGGGAACGACGACTGTATATACTTATACGATTGAGGATAATGATGATCCTCCGACGATTGGATTTTCTGCAGCGACTTCAAGTGTAGGAGAAGGAGACGGAACCGCCACGGTAACCGTTGAACTCTCCGCAGTGTCAGGGAAGGAAATTCAGGTTGAGTATTCTGCAACCGGCGGTACGGCAACCGGCGGAGCAACGGATTACACATTGAATAACGGGACGGCAACCATCGCAATTGGAGAGACCTCCACAACATTTACGGTTGCAATCGTAGATGATATTTTAGACGAAGTAGATGAGACCATCGTTATGACCTGTGCTAATCCGACGAATGCTACGTTAGGGACAATCACACAAACGATGACGATTGGGGATAATGATAATCCTCCTTCTGCACAGTTTACTTCAGCGACGTCTACCGTAAGTGAATTGACAAATACAACAGAATTGGAATTAAGTTTATCTACTGCGTCCTCAAAAGAAGTTACGATTGATTATGCCGTCACCGGCGGGACAGCTGATGGAGATGGAACAGATTATACATTAGCAAGTGGGACATCGACAATCGCCGCAGGAGAGACAATCACGACGATATCCGTCAGTATCAATAATGATTTATTAGATGAAGTAGATGAGACGATAGAGGTTACGTTGTCTAATCCCTCTGAAGCCAGTCTTGGAGCAAATGCGATTCATACGTTAACGATTACCGATGATGACGATCCCCCGACAATCGCCTTTTCTGCATCAAGCTCCGCAGGTTCTGAGGGAGTTGCCGGCGTTGACCTCACGGTTCAGTTATCGGCTGTATCGGGATTAGCGTCGACGGTTGAGTATTCAGTGACAGGTGGTACTGCAACGGAGAGTGGCACAGATTTTACGTTAGCAGATGGGACGGCGACCATTGCTGCAGGTTCGACATCAGCGACAATTACTTTAGCGATTACGGATGATGTATTAGATGAGGAGGATGAGACGATAGAGGTTACGTTATCGGATCCTGTTGCTGCATCTTTGGGAACGACGACTGTATATACTTATACGATTGAGGATAATGATGATCCTCCGACGATTGGATTTTCTGCAGCGACTTCAAGTGTAGGAGAAGGAGACGGAACCGCCACGGTAACCGTTGAACTCTCCGCAGTGTCAGGGAAAAATATTAGCGTTAATTACTCCATCACCGGGGGTTCTGCTGACGGTAGTGGTGTAGATTATACCTTATCGTCCGGAATTGCCACGATTGCTCCCGGTGAAACAGATTCTGTGCTGACAATTACGATTATCAATGATATTCTTAATGAAGATGATGAAACAATTGAAATAAACCTTTCTTCTCCGGTGAATACCACCCTTAATGCGAACACTGAATTTACAGCTACAATCACTGATAATGACCCAATGCCCACTATTTCCTTTACGAGTGAAACTTCGAGTGATTTGGAAGCAGTAACCAATGTTTCAATCGCCTTAGAGTTATCTGCTCAATCGGGGCGTGATATATCTTTTTCTTACGCTGTCGATACAGATAATAGCACAGCGACAGGTGGGGGAATTGATTATTCGCTGGAAGACGGTAGTATCACGATGAACGCCGGAGAAACGACTGCTTCCATTAATATTATTGTAGTAAATGACAACATCGACGAAAGTGATGAAACCATTATTGTTGGTATCACTGATTTTTCCGATGTTGCTCCGGGTGGCGTGACGTCATACAGCTACTCTATTTTAGATAATGATAATTCTCCTGAAGGTTCTACGGTTGATGACATAACAACCGTTGGAGAGCCAATCGTCCATGGGTACTGGAATGATAGTAATACAGGACTTACTGTTACATCGAGCATTGAAGAAGGTAACGCTTCATTGAATGGCGGGACTCTCCAGATTCTTATGGGAATTAATACTGAAGATTATTGGGATATAGGCAATGTTTATACGATACAGACTATTGACTTTGGTCAGGCTGTGGATATTTCTATTGATGGAGATGATTTTGAAAATTTGCCTTTTTACAACCAACAAGTTGTCGTTTATATTGCATCAAGGACTACAGATATTTATGGGAACTCCACGATTGGGACGCAATCTCTGACAACCGTTACTATTGACACAGTAAGACCTGACGCATTTACTGTTGGAGCACTTACGACTGTCGGAGGAAATATTATTCCTGGTTATTGGAATGGTGGAAATTCAGAATTAAATGTTAACATTCCTGTTGCAGATGATGCGACGTTGAACGGTGGAACAATCCAATTATTGGGCGCAATTGGCATGAATGATTTTTCGGAGCAGGGATCGGTATACACGATTACCGGAGGTGATATCAATTCAACCATAATACTGTCCGCCGATGAAGAACAGGTAGAATCTGTGAATGATTTTTCTGATGGTGAGAATTTACATGTAAGTGCAATTCTTACGGATGTCGCCGGAAATTCGCGAACCGGAAATGAAAGCGAATCCATATTATTGATTGATCAAACTAGTTCAACGGTGTTGAATGTCGAATCCCCAACAAGTAATCGGGCATATACCGTTGATGATATAATCACAATTCAACTTATCATAGATGAAGAAATATATCTGACTGGCGGACCTCCTTTCATTCATTTGGAGACAGGCGAAAATGATGCTTCAGCGAATTATGTATCAGGGTCCGACACGGATACATTAACGTTTGAATATATCGTTAGTGCAGGAGATACCAGCTCAGATTTAAGTTACTTGAATGATGCAGCATTCAACTTAAACGGCTCTACGATTCGTGATACTGCAGGAAATGAAATCAATTCTGCATTACAAACTCCGGGTTCGTCCGGATCGCTATCGTACAATCAAAATATTGTCATCGACACAGAATTTCCAACATGTGAACTGAGTTATCCATCAGACTCTCTCTTCAGATTTGAGGATGGTAATATTCTTATCACCGCAACATTTAGTGATTCGATGGATTTAGCACTTGTCCCGACTATTACGATAGATTTACCGGAGACTGCATCTGATATTTCGGATGCGGAAATGACAATGTTAAACGGTAGTATTTGGACGTATACACTAACTCAAATTGCGGATATTAATGGCACGGCAATTATCACAGTTTCCGGAAGAGACAAAGCGTTAAATACGCTGGATGCCGGAGATGTCAGCGGTGGAACAAACCTGCGATTTGATAATGTCGATCCTGTGTTTTCTGCGACATATCCTGATACAAATGCGTTCATAAACCATAAAGATATTGGCTGGACACTTTCGGAAGATTTGGAGAGCGGTACAATTACATTTTCTCGGACGAATGGTCCAGGTAGCACTGTCGAAGCAGATCTTGATGTTGACGAACTCCTCCAAGGCACAATTTCCCCTGATGAAATCGAAAATACCGGATCTCTTAATTTAGTAAGTTATACCACCTACGATTTAATTTTTACAGGTGTAGATACTGCAGGAAATACCGGAATAACAACTGTGCCCGGACTCTACTACGACATCATGGTTCCGTCAGTTGATTTAACCTATACTCATGAATTTGTCAGCGCTGATACGGTCGTAACGATAACCGCGACATTCACAGAACGAATACTTCCAACACCGACAGTTTCGATTGATTATGCGGGTACGGGAGATGATGTATCCAATGCAGAGATGACATTGTTAAACGATGATTCTACGACATGGGTGTATGATGTAGTCATTCCTGGTGGTCAATCAAATAATGGTTTAGCGGTTGTGTCCATCACTGCGGCAGATTTAGCGACGAACATTTTACCGGATGAGAATGTCACGGGAGATTCCACGTTGATTGTGGACAATACACTTCCTGCTGTACAATTAACATATTCAGATTCCTTGACGGCAGAAGGGGATGTGGTTCTCATTACCGCAGATTTTAGTGAGACGATGCAGGTGAGTCCGTTTCCTCAACTATATATTTTGTATGCAGAAGGTACGGAGATGGACACAACAGTGATGGATTATGTAGATGATACGACATACACATATTCAGTAACGATACCGGATGGGAATGATGGAGTTTCCAACGTCAGTATCATTGCGAAAGATATATCCGGTAATTATGTTTCTGAGGGAACGACCACCGGTGGTTCGGTTCTTCGTGTAGATAATACACATCCTGTGTTTACCTCTTTAAGCCCGGATTCATCAGCATTTATCAATCATACGCTGATGGGGTATTCACTGAGTGAAACGGTTGAGAGTGGAACGATAACGTTGACAAGGCGTAGCGGTGCACCGGATAACGACAGTCCTCACATAATTCAATTGGTTGATGAAGAGCTTTTAGGCAGTCAAACCTACGAAGATTATGCCCCGACCGATCCGACCAATGTGTTAAATACTTTAATAAGCGGTACGCTTTATGACATTGCATGGTCTGCGATTGATTCCGCAGGGAATACGTCGCTATCGGATACGTATATTTCTACGTCAGTTACATATGATACGACATTGCCGAATGGAGTTTTAACTTACACGCATGGCTATGCAAGCGCTGATACGGTCGTAACGATAACCGCGACATTCACAGAACGAATACTTCCAACACCGACAGTTTCGATTGATTATGCGGGTACGGGAGATGATGTATCCAATGCAGAGATGACATTGTTAAACGATGATTCTACGACATGGGTGTATGATGTAGTCATTCCTGGTGGTCAATCAAATAATGGTTTAGCGGTTGTGTCCATCACTGCGGCAGATTTAGCGACGAACATTTTACCGGATGAGAATGTCACGGGAGATTCCACGTTGATTGTGGACAATACACTTCCGACAGTTACTTTTGTGTACGAAAATCAAACGCAGCCCACATTGCAAAACCTTGGTAAATCGGGTGATGTGATAAAAATAGATGCCAATTTCAATGAACAAATCAATGCGACGATTCCCCCAACATTAAATATTCAGTATGCAGATTCGACGGATGATTCGTTTGTCGGGCTTGATTATGCTGAGTCCTCACAAGGGGATTCTGTGTGGACGTACAGTATCACTCTACCCGATAGCGCAAAGAATTCCGGTACAATCTTGGCTTCAATTGTAGGAAAAGACTTGGCAGGGAATAACATCAATGAATCGATCGATGATGAAATATTTATCGTGGATAACACTCCTCCTGAAAATTTTTCGACCGGGGATGTAATACCGCATGGTGTAAATGTCGTCAACGGTTGGATTAACGGAATTACAGACTCGGTGGAAGTGGTTATCCCTGTTATTATCGATGATTTGACAGAACATTTAGATATTGAAATGATTATCCCATTAAAGATGGGTGAAGCTTGGGTTACCATAGGCGAAGCTGACAGCATCGTGCAGGCAGGGACCATGTCGTTCTACAGAAGTTTGGTAGATATTTATGATGCCTTAAATCAGGCAACGACATTAGCGCAGGGAGATACTATTTATGTTCGGGGCGTGAAATACGATCTTGCCGGAAATCGGACGATTGGAGATTCCAGCCTTACTTCCTTGGTTTACGATCCAAATGCCATAACATTGGGTGAGTTTTCTCTTGGCAGTATTTATACAGTAAATATCGATTCACTTATTTCATCAGACACACTATTTGTCTCATGGACAGGATTTTCAGAACCGTTACCTACTACAGCTTCCGGGTTGGATCATTATGAATATGCTGTACGTCAGCTACCGGATGAAGGCATCAACAATTTTTTAGATTGGACATCCACGGCAGATACCGGCTTTACAGAAATTGCCCCACTAGTTCATAACACAGAGTATGAGGTTTATCTGCGCGCATTTGATGTTGCCGGTAATATATCCGATACATTGTCTTCAAATCCAATTCTACGTTGGAATTCCGCCCCTCAGATTGCACAAGTAAATGCATTAGATGCTTTCGAAGATTCGGTGTTCACACTTGGTTTACACTATTCCGATCTTGATTTTGAAACATTATTAAATGATGTACTGTCGTTCTCTGCAACAACAATGCGAATCATAGGAGATGCAGCAATTGACTCAGTGTCTATTGATGAAAACGGAATCATTTTTTGGAATCCAACCCAAAATGACACCGGCTCTTACGAAATCGAGGTTATTGTAGCAGATAATTGGGCGTTCTCTGATACCATGGTTTTCCCATTAACCGTTCATGCTGTCAATGATACACCGACGGTCCAAATATTATCACCGGATGACCATACTCAATTTTATGAAGATCACACGGATACAATCCGGATAAATTTGACACAATGGGCAGACGATGTCGATAATGATTCCACCGAATTAGCGTGGCAAGCAGTGATATTGGATTCTGTCTCTCATGAGGGATATCCACTTGGTCAAGTCATCGCCGGTCCGGGGACATCGCCAAGGCGTTTAGAGTTTCTTACAAAGCAATATTCTTTGCAGGAAAGTGATAATCCCGGGCAATCTCCACGCATTGAAACGGGAGGAAGTATTTCGGTCACTATCGATACTTTGAGCGGGCTGACGTTTGCCACGTTCGACAGTGATTCAAATTATTTTGGTACGGAACATCAGGTAATCATGTTTGTAAGTGACCCTGATGAGGCAGTTGCGTCTGATACCATTCTTGTCACGGTTCTGCCGGAAAATGATCCGCCGCTCTGGAGTGAAATCCCCCGATTCACCGTTGCTGAAAACGATTCATTTTTTGTGGACTTTTCTGAATTTGTCATCGATGTCGATGATACATTGTTAACATTCACGCTTTCGGCTGATAAGATTGACACGCTGACATTTAATCGGAGCACATTTCAATCAACCGGAGTTGGAGACACAGTCTTATTTAAGCCTGTCACCGGATTGATATCCTCACACGATTCTGCACATGTCCAAATCATTGCTACGGATACTCAAGGATTGGCAGATACTACATCATTCGCCATTGATATGATTCGCATCCCACGGCCACATCTTTCAATCGCTGTGGTACAAAACAATGCCTTTTCAAAGTATTTCGAGGTTATCATTACGGATACAATGGGTACTACGGTTAATCCGATTTTACGAGTTCAGGAGCAACGGGTTGTTTTGGATACCATTTCCGATTATACATTTACCGGTCATCATGATTTTGGACTTGCCAGTGCCGGGACGTACACGTTTGCATGTTCTTCATACGCTGTCGTAGGCGATACAGCCATCACCCGTCAAGTTGGGTTGACAGCCGCAAAAATCTTAGAACCATGGTCCGGCAGAAGCCCGGATGGACTATTTAGAATATCCGGTGGAAAAGGAACCGCGAAAGAAAACCAGCCTCTTTTAATTGTTGATTCCACCATGTTTAACCCTTTCTTTAGAGATAAGGCGTTGTACTGCATCGGGAATGAATCCATGATGTTTTCAAATCCTGTCAAGATCACGATCGAAAGTGATTTTGAAGGATTAGCTATTTATCAGAGGAAAGATCATTCAGCGTGGGTGGAGTTACCGTCTATGGCAGAAAACGGACATATTACGGCTTATACGAAGAAAATGGGGTATTTCAGATTAGGGGAGAAAACCTTAATTGTGCCGGAAAGTACAAATCTACACCGAAATTACCCCAATCCATTTAACCCGGTAACGACCATCATGTATGACATTGGATTTTCACATGGTCCAGAGCAACAGGTGGATCTTTCTATCTACAATTTACTTGGGCAAAAAATACTGACACTCGTGGATGGGAAAAAATCAATCGGGAGGCATACAATTCAATGGCATGGAGTAAACACGGCTGGAGCTTACGTCTCATCCGGGATTTACTTTGTCAGACTCATGACGAGTTCCGGTGTATTCAAAACTCAAAAAATCATGTTAATCCGATGAAGATCACGAAAAATATTATATTACTTATTTTGGGACTTATCATCATTAGTTTCCCCGGTTGCCGCAAACAATGGGATGCGACTCAGGCGGATATGACAGAGTATGCCTGGGACATGTTTGAGAGCGGAGATTATGCGACCAGTAATGAATGGTTTCTTAATGCAACGGAGCTTGATCCGTCATACAAGGATGCGTTTAATGGGTTAGGATGGAGTTACGGAAAGCTAAGAGAAATGGAAACGGAACTGGATAGCAGTATAAAATATTTTGAACGTGGGTTACTGATGGCTGAGGATGTAAATATCTTGGTATCGCTTGAACATGAGATATTGGCCGGACTCTGTTTCGCTTACAATGCAAATGGAGAGGATTCACTTGCCATTATCCGCGGAAATCTTTTATTGGATGCTATTTCAGAAGAATGGGAGTTTTCACATAATCCATCCTTGAATTATCATGATATTCTTATTACCGTTGCATCTTCGAATTACTTTATCGGAGATTTCTCAACCAGTTTATTGCATGTACAAACTGTTCGGCAACTTTTAGATCCAAATGCGTTATTATTTTCCCCGGATATTGAAACGGTCATCGGTCGTCAGATTCTTGCAGAGGAGTTAGAAACTCTCCGCGGGATAGTATCACAATAATCAGTCATCACTAACACCTTAACATTTATCCACACGCCACGGCCATGCTTACATTCCATTTCAGCAGACAGGCGCACAAGCCTCAGGCGGACTCTAACATATGCTTAATGATAATCCGAACAAAAAGTGGATGGATGAAGCCATTCGTCTGGCAGAAGAAGCGTTTGCAATGGGGGAAGTCCCGGTGGGTGCTGTTGTGGTTAAACAGAATACCATCATCGGTCGCGGATATAATCAGCGTGAATCGCTTAAAGATCCGACGGCGCACGCAGAAATGCTTGCAATCACTGCTGCAGCAAACACCATCGATGACTGGCGTTTAACGGAAGCTGTTTTGTACGTAACAAAGGAACCCTGCCCGATGTGTTCCGGTGCCATTGTGAACAGTCGTTTGAAAATGGTTGTTTTCGGGAGTTACGACAAAGAAAAAGGATGTTGCGGGTCGTTGTATCAACTTTGCGGCGATTCCCGTTTAGAATCGAATGTCGCTGTTCTTGGAGGAGTGGAGGAAGAACGGTGTACGTTACTAATTCAGGACTTTTTCCGCTCACGGAGACAATCGTAAATTTAACGGTAGTTTTAGGCAATTTATGGAGAGGTGGCAGAGCTTGGCTGAATGCGCCGCACTCGAAATGCGGTGTCCGACCTTCGGACCGGGGGTTCGAATCCCTCCCTCTCCGCAACGCTAAAACCTCGATTCATGGATCAGTTGTTTTGCAAACCCATAAGATTTTATCTTTTTTAAGAACATAGAATTTGAAATCTATATAGTAAGTCGATTATTCTCTACTTACTATGCATAATTATTTGTATATTATAGCCATGAATGAATTGCATACATTGCCGAATATCATTGATTACCAGACGCTGCTGGGCGCATTGGGGCAGTATAAATCCAAGCGGGATAAAATTTCGCATTTAATTAAAATCGGTGAAATCATCCGCATCAAAAAGGGTTTGTATGTGTTAAATGAGTCATACCGCAGGGGAAAAATCTCCGTAGAGCATTTATCTAATTTAATATTTGGCCCGTCCTATGTTTCGCTGGAATTCGCTTTATCATATTATGGTTTCATTCCCGAAAAAGTTGAAACCGTCACGGCTGTTACCACGGGCAGAAGCCGGGAATTCCAAACATTATTGGGTGTGTTTACTTATCGCAATATTACGCTCTCTCAATTTTCATCCGGTATGGAAGTAATTAACATTGAGCCGGACATTCGCTTTATGATGGCATCACCGGAAAAAGCATTGGCGGATTTTATTCAAAGTCAAAAAAGCGTGCCTATTCAGTCCCCTGAAAAATATGAACAGTATTTATTGGATGATATTCGGCTGGATGCCAATTTGTTATCCGGAGTCCGATTAACGGAACTGAAGAATTATGCTACCATCTATAAATCACGAAAATTATTCAATCTTTGTGAAATCATTAAACAGATGAAGCGAGGTGCTTGATGCATCCGTCTATTAAACAAATGCTTAATAAATACAACTGTGAAACTTCTGCAGACACCATCAATGCCCTGCGTGAAATTTTGCAGGAAATTGCCTTGTTGGGGTTATGGCGCAGCAAATTTTTTGAACACGGGGCTTTTTACGGCGGCAGCGCTTTACGGATTCTTTACGGATTAGACCGATATTCTGAAGATTTAGATTTTTCACTTTTGAAGCGAAATGATGATTTTGATTTCAATCGTTTTTTGATGCCCCTGCAAAAAGAATTGAAAGCATTTGGTTTTGATGTAACCATCGAACAAAAAAAGAAAAAAGTAAAAACTCAAATCGAATCCGCCTTTTTAAAAACAAACACCTTTACCCAAATGCTTTTGATTTCATCGGATAAATCCATTGTGAAAGGCATTCATCCCAAGCAAATGTTGAAAATTAAATTGGAAGTAGATACCTTGCCACCGCCGGGATTTGAAACAGAAATTAAATTTCTGCTTCATCCTGTTTCGTTTCCTGTAAAAGTGTTTACACTACCTAATTTATTTGCAGGAAAAATGCACGCCATCTTATGCAGAAAATGGGAAAAACGGATAAAGGGCAGGGATTGGTATGATTTGGTATGGTATATCAAAAATCATCCTGAATTGAATACTCACCATTTAGAACTGCGAATGAAAGACAGCGGACATCTGCCTTCAAATGAAAAACTTACGGAAGAAAAATGCATCCAATTACTCACGGAGAAAATCAATAGCTTGAATTTTGCCAATGCAAAAAAAGATGTGGAAAAATTTGTAAAAAATGGTGATTTAGGATTGTGGTCTTCTGAATTTTTCCTGGATATCATTCAACGGATAAAATGGATGGATTGAAATTGCGAATTTTGTGTGCTTGTGTTTACATCCCGCGTTTTTTTCGGGGCATCCCGTTTTTTCTGCGGGGCATTTTGCGCCGAATAATCCAGGATAGAATACTTTACCCATACCGAATAAAGTATTGTAAATTTTCGTCTTAATTTCAATAAAAAAAAGTAAATGTGAAACCGATATGACGACTAATACTCCCAGAGTCAGATTTGCACCCAGCCCAACCGGTCAGCTGCATTTAGGCGGTGCACGTACCGCTCTCTTTAATTGGCTCTTTGCCAAACATCATCACGGGAAATTTCTTCTGAGAATAGAGGATACAGATCGTCAACGTTCAAAGCAAGAACATGTTGATCAAATTTGTGAGTCTATGCTTTGGCTTGGACTTACATGGGATGAAGGCATCGTTTATCAATCAAAAAGATTGGACATATATCAAAAAGCAATTCAATCGTTGCTGAAAACGGATAATGCATACCGTTGTTTCTGTTCCAAGGATGATTTATCCAGGCAACGTGAGGAAGCACAAAAACGTGGCGATGGTTACCAATACAATCAAGCTTGTCGGAATATTTCCGAAGATGTTATTGAGCAGAAATTATCATCAAGCACACCATTTACACTGCGACTGAGAGTCCCTGAAAAAGTTATCACATTTAAAGATCGTATTTATGGTGAAATTAACGTGAATACAAGCGAACTTGATGATTTTATCATTGCAAGAACAGATGGACATCCTACCTATAATCTTGTGGTTGTTGTTGATGACGATGATATGGGAATCACCCATGTGATCCGCGGAGAAGATCATATTTCAAATACGCCAAAACAAATACTCATCTATGATGCTTTGGTATTACCAACCCCTGAGTTTGCTCACCTTCCAATGATATTAGGTCCTGACAAACGTCGATTGAGTAAACGTCATGGAGCGACCGGAGTTCAAGAGTATCGTGATATGGGCTATCTTTCTGAAGCTCTGAATAATTATTTGGCGTTATTAGGATGGAACCCCGGAACAGAAGAAGAAATATTTTCTTTACCGCGTCTCACAGATGTGTTTTCAGTCGAACAAATACAGAAAAAACCGGCTGTGTATGATGAAAAAAAATTACAATGGGTAAGCGGACAGCATCTGTTCAAACTATCCGGGAAAGAATTAATGACAGGAGTTCGAAGTATATTTCCTGATTGGCAAAAAAACGAAGAAGACACTTACATTGAAAACGTATGTGAATTACTAAAATTACGAGCAAAGTCTCTCACAGAATTAAAGAACATTTCAACATATTTTTTTAAAGATCCAAAATCTTACGAAGAAAAGGCAGTCCGAAAACGATGGAAAAATGATTCTGTGAATTCTCTGGTAAAGCAATTGTTGGACGAATTAACTTCCTTAGAAAATTGGACAGAATCAGGAGCGGAAATATCTCTGCGAAAAGTAGCCGAAGAGGAGGGAGTATCCGCCGGGAAATTGATACATCCTGTTCGTTTAGCCCTCAGCGGTGTGTCGGCGGGTCCATCGCTGTTTGCCATGATGAAACTCCTCGGAAAAGAAACCTGCTTGCGCCGAATTGAAACAGCACTTGGAAAATTACCCACCTTATAAACCTATGAATACAACAGAACAAACATCAAAAAACTTCATCGAAAATATCATTGACCAAGATCTGGAAAACGGGAAAAATGATTCGCGTGTGCATACACGTTTTCCTCCGGAGCCCAACGGGTATCTTCATATCGGGCATGCGAAATCTATTTGTCTGAATTTTGGTATTGCAAAGAAATATGACGGTGGATTATGCAATCTCCGTTTTGATGATACGAATCCAATTAAGGAAGAAGATGAATACGTCGATTCGATTATAGAGGATGTGAAATGGCTTGGGTTTGATTGGCAGGATCGTTTGTATTATGCGTCTGATTATTTTGCCCAAATGTATACATACGCCATTCAGCTGATTAAAGCAGAGAAGGCGTACGTCTGCGACCTAACCGCCGACGAAATTCGTGCTCACCGTGGCACGTTAAAAAACCCGGGGGCGGAAAGCCCGTATCGAAATCGTGCCATAGATGAAAACCTCGACCTTTTTCAACGAATGAAAAATGGTGAATTTGGAAATGGGTCGAAAACATTACGTGCAAAAATTGATATGGAATCTCCGAATTTGAATATGCGTGATCCTGTAATGTATCGTGTTCTGAAAGCACCTCATCACCGCACCGGCGATACATGGTGCATTTATCCGATGTACGATTGGGCGCATGGATTAGAAGATTCGATTGAAGGAATTACACATTCGCTTTGCACGCTGGAATTTGAAGATCATCGTCCGTTATACGATTGGTTTTTGGAGCAGCTTGGTGTTTATCATCCTCAACAAATAGAATTTGCACGGTTGAACATGAGTTATACGATCATGAGTAAACGAAAGCTGCTTAGACTGGTGGAAGAAAAACACGTTACCGGCTGGGATGATCCAAGGATGCCGACGATTTCAGGACTACGCCGTCGAGGGTACACACCTAAATCAATCCGTAATTTTGCGGAAAAAGTCGGGATTGCAAAACGAGACAATATTGTGGATATGGCATTATTAGAACATAGCGTCCGCGAAGATCTAAACCAACATGCCCCACGAGTAATGGGTGTGCTTGATCCGTTGAAGGTAGTGATTGATAATTATCCTGAGGGACACGTCGATGAATTGGAAGCTATTAACAATCCTGGTAACCCGGATGCAGGGACGCGGATGGTGCCGTTCTCACGGGAATTATACATTGAAAGAGCTGATTTTATGGAATATCCTCCGCGAAAGTTCTTTCGTTTAGCTCCGGGAAGAGAAGTGAGATTACGGTATGCATATTTTATTACATGTCAAAATGTTGTTAAGGATGATAATGGTAATATAATTGAGTTAAGGTGTACCTATGATCCGGCAACAAAGGGTGGCTCAGCGCCGGACGGTCGGAAAGTAAAAGGCACACTGCATTGGGTATCTGCTCCTCATGCCATTGATGCAGAAATCCGTTTGTATGACCGCCTTTTCTCGGTTCAAAATCCGGGGAAAGAACATGATTTTGTTGAAGATATTAATCCTAATTCACTTACTGTGCTTAAAGAATGTAAGCTGGAGCCGTCACTTAAAAATCCTGAAAAAAGAATCATCTATCAGTTTGAGAGACAAGGATATTATACGCCGGACTTAAAGGAATACTCGAAAGATTATCCGGTTTTTAATCGAACCGTATCGCTGAGAGATTCCTGGGCGAAAATTGAAAAAGCGCAGCAACGTTGAACATAGAGCATGGAAAATGTTGGAGCGAAGTTGAAGCGAAGAGGAAACCCCGAGTCTTTCGCGGGGCGGAAAACCCGTGTGTTTTACGGGAGAAAATGTTGAAACGTAGTATAGTCAGTGAATTTTTTGACAGAAAAATATTTCGGTAGAAACAGTGATAAAATATTGAGTACTTTTCACGTATGCGTTACCCGATATTTACATTAGTTGTCCTTCTTTTTGCGGGTTTGGAACTTGGCAACCCGGTTTCTGCGGCAGAAAATACCTATGTGTATATCCTCAATTTCGATAACATTCAGGATGAAACTGCTACAGAATGGCTGGGAATTGGATTTGCCGATAAACTTCGTGAGAAATTATCAGCTCAAAATGGATTACATATTCGTTCACGGCAGGACCTTGAGAAAATTATGGATGATCGTCAACGTCTGCTGTCCCAGCCACGAGGATCGAATAATGTCCTCTTATTAGGAAAGTTTAACCGTTCCCTCGATAAGATTAGTGTGAGTGTCCAGCTTATCGACATTGCGACATGGGAAGAACTGGATTCTAAGAAAGTTCTTGGGAAATATTCTGAAATATCATTGTTAATGGATACATTATATAATGCCGTTAGCACCATGTTAAAGCCTTTGTTACCGGAAGACAAACCGTTGAAGCGACCCTATCCTGATATGAATGTTTCAACAACAAAAGCTCCTTTGCCAACCGTGCATAAGCAAAGTACAGATGTTGCCGGAAATATTGATTCTGCTATTGAAGATTTAGAAATATCCATGGATATTGTCATCGGAGCACGTGAGGAAGCATCTGAAATGGATATGGATGTGGAAGGTGAATGGACGTTGGATCTCAATGTAGATAATGAGGAAGAAGAGAATCCTGAAAATGACGTGAATACAGATATACTGGTGGGAGTAATTGAAACGCTCACAAAAAACCCATATCGTGTTAAGATGGAAAAACCACGATTCGAATATGATACAGAAAATGACGATAACATGAAAGTCATATTTCCTGTTACATATGCTTTAAAGGAAACGATACTTAAGGATATGCTGTATTCGATGCCTTACACCGGATTAAAACAAGATGGAACATTAACAATATTCTCCTTCAATAAAGAAAAATTTAATTTTCCACAAGCAACGGTAGATAAACTAAAATACGGGACGTATCGCAAAGTTCCGGTCATACAGTTTGTGGATAAAAATAGTGAACCGGTTGTGGTTATTGCAGATACACCTGATTATGAGTTGCATTCCATCAGTAGTGACCGGACGATTTTTGTACCAACACATCGGTTTTCACCATTAGTTGATATAACCGTCGGCGGCTGGGAAATACACATTGCCATGGAAACTGTATCAATTTCTGTCGACTATACGTTCATCATAGATGTGAAAGACGTAAATCGTCTCGAGGGTGTGAAACTTAAATTTATTTTGGCGGAAGAACTTCCTTTGTATCTAAACCGTCTTCTTTAAAGTTAAGATTACTCAGATGATGAAAAATGTCCTTGTAATTTTAATGGTTTTATCTATTTTATTTGCAGAAGAGGCAGAGAAAGTTAAACAAACTGAATTTCCAAATGTAAGAATACACACACTCAAAGGCCGAAGTATCTCACCGCATGATATATTCGATAAGAAATTGACATTAGTTAATTTTTGGGCGACATGGTGTGTTCCATGTCTGAAAGAAATGAAATATCTAAAGCAATTTCATGAAAAATATAATAAAGAGGGGTTTCATGTGGTTGGTATTTCCATAGATGATACACGCACTTCACGCCGTGTGCTGTCTGTTATAAAATCAAAACATATTACCTATCCAATTTATCTTGATACAGAACAGGCTTTGTTCCAGCGTTTCCAATGTTCTGCGATGCCATTTTCGGTGTTAGTATCTTCAGAGGGAATGATTCTCTGGGAACATACGGGATATATTCCCGGTGATGAGAAAGAAATGGAACGTATTATTCTCTCACGCTTGAGAGAGAGTGCCATCCATGAAAATGCTGAAGCCGTTCCCGGAAAAGATGAAGATTTACTTGAGCAGAAAAGCAAATAAAATATTCCTCATATTCGCGTTAATTTCGTTACAGATTTGTACGGGATATTCTGCGATGAATTTTAGTGCATCCTCAAGGTATGGTCAGGGAAGTCAATCAGGACTTAATTACCGATATAACGAACATTATTTTCAATTCAATACCTCGTATAACCGGTGGGATTTAACAGCGGAACTACAATTTACAGATCCGCCCGAATTTGGTTTTTCATCCACCGGTTTTCGACAACTGACCCTATCATATTTTGGGGAAAACTTTACCACAGAAATAGGCCATATTAAAGCTGTGTTTGGAAATGGACTATCGTTGAATATCTTTGAACAAAAAGAAATTGATTTCGACAACAGACCGGTTGGGATGAAAATCCATGGCAACCTTACGGATAATGTGGAAATCCTTGCTCTCGCCGGGAGGAAAAATGAGTACCGTTTTTATTCTCCGAATTCTGACCTGCGTGAACCGGATGGACAATCGGCGTTTAATATTGCGGGGACTGAATTGCGGCTTCTTTCAAAAGATGGTATTTGGTCATTGAATCCTTATGTGGTTCTTTCGCGATTTAAGTCTGACATTATTCAGATAAGTATGGATACTGTAACGTTCGTGCCGGTTGAGAATACACGTGTTCAACACACTTCGATGTTAAATTCCGGACTTGCAACATCCTTTTTTGGAACATCCTTTGATATGATGATTGAATTCAGTATGATGGAGAAACGATTTGATTATCCGCTAGTAAGACAATCGGTTACACAAGGTTCAATTAACGTGACGGAAGCGGTAACACATCAGAAAGGAAATGCTTTCTATTTGCAATGGAATTGGTATCCGGATTGGCTGACGGTTTTTGCGGAGTACAAGCGGTACCAGTGGGGAATAGAGGCGCAGCAGGACAGAACAAATTTATATCGACAGGCATCCAGGGCATTGCCATTTCAAATGGGACCTACAGGACTTCGACAGCATGACATCAGTCTGTTGGCAAACAGAACTCACCCGGTAAATTATAGTGATGAAGTAGGAATAAATGTCGATGTAAAATATTCTGTTGGTAATTGGATTGGCACGGTTAATGTCGCAAAACTTAGTCAAACCACGGCGTGGAATAATCAGGTGTCCGATAATCTATTTTATCCAAGTTCTCTGCCAAAATATCTCCCGTTTACGGAATTTTATTTTGAACTGGATTACTCAGGAAATAGGCTGACAAATCGTTTTGTGGTAGCATTTACCGATTACACAGAATCGCTCTCCATCGAACGGGCAGAAAATTTACAGCACATCACGCTGACACCGGTTTATTCGTCGTTAAGGATAGGCAATTTTGTCTTCAGCCATATTTTTACTTGGCAGCAATCAACAAAAATATCGTTGACTCTAACGGGTGAAGAAATTCATCAAGAATCACCCTATTATTCAAAACAGTGGGTAAGTTCAGTTGATTGGAAAGGGCAATGGTCAGTTTCTGCAATCTTCGATGTGAGTGATGAATCCGGTGACCCGGAAAATTGGCTGAGCGGGGAAATTGCCTACAGACCCTCACCTAGATACTGGCTTCGTGGATCGTACGGAGCGGAAAAAGGCGGTGTTCGCTGCACAAGTGGTGTTTGCAGGATTATTAGTCCGTTTGAAGGAGCGAGACTCTCGATGGAGGTCAGGTTCTAATGGATTCTACACAGCATAAGAAGTGGGGAAATGGAGTGACGGAATGGCGGCAAATAGGATTTGTCGCTGTCATGCTATTATTGGTGTTCACAGGATGTGAGTTTTTCAACGATCCGTATGAGGTTCCATTTAATGAGTTTGTTGAAACAATTTATCTTGAACCGAATGATACACTAGCCATAGATATCTCTTCAATTCTTAACAGAAATAATAACATTAATCTAGAAATATCAAGTGCCGGAAATAGTTCTGTTGTGGAAGTGATTGAACTAACGTTTGAAGAACTAACCGTCTTTGGACGTACAGAAGGAGAAAGTACTGTAATTGTCGAGTGTAATGATGGGTCGGAACGCAATAGAATATTTTTCAATATTCACGTAATAGAAGGGAAGCCTCTCTTCCTAAAAACGGGTGAAGTAACCGAATTAAATCCCCAGGACATTTTTGAGATGCCGGGTGTTTATCCTGATTCAATCATATTGGAAGATATAACAGAAGGATATCATGAATTTCCTGATAACTTCGAATATATTTATAACGAGTCAATAAAAATGACCGGTTCATTTCCCGGACAAGTGAGTGGCATTCTAAAGGGATATTATGCACAAGACATCATTGAAGTACGATTGCATATTGTGACTGAAATCCGTCACGTCGTATTAACAGAATTATTTACAAGTACTACATGCACAAATTGCCCGGAAGCGAATGAAATTGTTGATGACTATTTGGAGGAACATGCATCATCGTTAGCTGTCATTAGGTATCACCTTGGAACTCCGGCTCCGGGAGACCCCATGTATGCGTATAATATGGAAGAAAGTGACAGCCGGTTAGAGTATTATATGCCATTTCAGATCGCTCCGTTTCTTACAATTGATGGAAGCACTCCCTTTGTTGGGGTTGGCCCAATTACCAATTCCACAGCAACGTTAATTGAGCGCCTTCAAACTCCGACTGATATTTATCTTGGGCATGAGGTAGAGGAGTCAGATTCCACCCTCGACGTTACCATGCGTGTTTTTGGATTGCAAGTCGGTAATATATACACACTTCAAGCCGTATTGATTGAAAATGAGGTTTTGTATGAAGGTTCTAACGGCGAAACTCACCATCGGCAAGTAATGCGGGATTTTAATGCTTTGTCAATTTCAAGGGATGATATCGTTGACTTAACTCTTATGAAACCTGATTGGTATACCGACGATACATTCAACGTAGTTACGTTTCTTCAAAATGAGGAGACACGTGAAGTTATACAAGCGAATATTCATCACAAGTTATTGTTAGATGTGATTGGGATAACATTAAATTAATTCATACTTTGAAAAGGAAAATTACGCTCGTAATTTCGTCGCAATATTTAGTCCAATACACATAATAGAGGAGTCTACTTATGAAATCACTACGTACATATTTCTTCCTTAATACATTGTTTTCTTTTGCACTTGCAACCCAAATGATGGTTGTGGGTGAAGTATTTTCGGAATCTTGGTGAACCTATTGTCCACAAGCCCGTGCCGGCTTGTCCGAACTAAACGATAATTATAATATTGTTCCGCTTATTTGGGAAGGAGACCAACACACAAGCCCCAATTATTCTGTAAGAAGCAGTTGGTATTCAGTGGAAGCCTTGCCCACCGCGGTATTTGGGGGATATATACCGGATGTAGGTGGCGGAGATACGTATCCAAGATATGTGAACCACTATAACGCGGTTTCAGCAACCCAAAGTCCTCTGGAGATGGATGTGTCCCTTGAGATATCTTTTGAAGGCAGTGCTGTTCTAACTGCGGATATTGAAGTTACAAGTGCCGTGACAACCGATGATAATTTTGTGCAACTCATTTTGACCTACAATTATTCTTCTTCATATTTTTGTACTGTTGCGAGATATGAACAAGAGACTTTCAGTCTTTCAGAAGTAGGACAAACGGCCCAATTTTCCCGTTCGTTTACGATAGAAGATGATTGGGATTTATCGAAAGTAACAGGGGTGGTGATTGTCCAAACGAATGAAGGGCAAATGACGGGCGGACAATATCCGATTCATACTCGTGAAGTCTTGCAGGCCGGCAAAGCATTTTTCGCGCAAGACGCTGTCCTCACCGGCATGGTCACGGACGCATTTACAAATACTCCAATCGCCGGTGCAACGATTATAGCCGGATCGTTTGAAACGACAACAACCTTTAATGGGTCCTATGTCTTAAACACAATTCCGGCGACTTATAACGTAATATGCAGTGCCCCTGATTATGAACTGACAACAGAAAGTGTTACGACGATTTCCAATGAAATAATCAATCTTGATTTTTCGTTGTCTGAGATGTTGCTTCCTCCTTACGTTGTCTATGCGGAGGTCGATGGAGGATCGGTTTCTCTAACATGGCCTTACCCTGAGATTCCAACTGCTGATTTTGTGGTTGAAGTCCAGACTGATAATTATCCGGCAGAAACATCGTGGGAGCTTACAGATCACGGCGGAAACCAAATAGCCGGGATCAATGCAGGTGATCTGTCCGGCCAAAATACGATGTATTCATGGGACATGGAATTGGAAATGGGATCCTATACGTTTACAATATACGATTCTTACGGAGACGGTATTTGCTGTGATTATGGTCAAGGATATTACAATCTGATTCTTAACGGAACACAAATTGCTACCGGAGGAGATTTTGGGTCTTCTGAAAGCGTGACTTTTAATACAGAAGATGCAGCAAGAGACCGTGATCTGCTGGGATATAATATTTGGAAAGATGATAATGAAGAACCAAGCAATGAAGCTCTGGTTACGAATCAGGCATACACTGTGGATGGCCTGATAAATGGTGTTTATCAATTCGCAGTTTCGGCAGTCTATTCTTCCGGAGAGTCACCACATTCGCCCCCGGTCGAAGTTGAAGTTACCGATGCCAGCATTGTGTTGGAAATTCAAAACATCGCAGACTGGAACATGGTAGGCTTGCCTTTGATTGTTCCGGAACCGACCTACCAAAATATCTTTCCGGGTGCGGTTGAAAACACACTCTATTCTTTTGGTGACGGCTATCAGACGCAGGAAGAACTTGTCCCCGGTACCGGATATTGGCTTCGGTTTGCTCAAGAAGGAGTAAGCACAATTATAGGTGGTCCATTTCAGGAAGTGACTGTTTCGCTTTCACAGGATTGGAATATGATTTCCGGTCTGTCCTTCGATTGCAATGTGGCTGGAATTATAGACCCGGATGGCTTAATCATCCCTGGGACAATTTATGGATTTGGTAACGGATATGAACCCGCCACGGTTTTAGAACCCGGCAAAGGTTACTGGGTGCGTTCCATTGGTGATGGAAACATTTCGGTTGTACCTTCAACTACCCGTAATGAGAAATCGCCTGTGCAGAGGTTGGAAGATGCGAATATCCTAACGATCAACGGAAAACAATTGTATTTTGGTGTGGAAATCCCTGCGCGTGAAAAATTGAGCTACAGTTTACCGCCCAAACCACCGCTTGGAGCTTTTGATGTCCGATTCACCGGAAATTGGAAGGCCACAGACTCTTCAAACAATATAGAAATAATGAATACTGATGAACACATAACGGTGACCTGGACACTGTCGAACCCAATGAACAACCAAATCCAATGGGTGCTTATAAATCCAATGACAGGAAAGGAATATCTCTTCGTGGAGGATGGTCAGATTGAGCTTGATGGAACAATGGAGAACCTCTTACTTGAAAAGCGCTCTGTCTCTCTCCCTGAAATATTTTCGCTTCGGCAGAATTATCCGAATCCGTTTAATCCTGTTACCACCATCGAGTATTCTATTGTGGAGCCCGGACCGGTCACGTTGGCGATTTATGATTTACTGGGGAAAGAGATAACCACCTTAGTGAAAGACATCCATCAACCCGGTGAATATTCGGTAATGTATGATGGAGAGACTCTCTCTTCAGGAGTGTATTTTTACACATTGATATCGTTAGGAAATACATTAACAAAAAAATTCATCCTGCTTAAATAAAGAGCGACCTTATATGCCAATGAAAACCATCTTTTTCAACTTGGTTATGTATGCCGGATTCACCTTTGCACAGGATGGATTTACCTTCTCACCGGTCTTAACTTCGGCTCATTTAGATGTTGGGCGAACGCTGATTATAGATGCTCCGATTGTAAACATTTCTGATGACACACTGTATGCGGCTGTTTTAAGAACTGAAAATACTCTTCCTGTTGGTTGGAGTAGTGCATTATGTCTGGGGGGTACTTGCTTCCCATCAGACTGGGATTCGGTCATGACGACGGATGACTTTTATCAACTCCCCATTCTTCCCGGGGAAGAACGGGCTTTTTCCCTGGACGTCTTTGCGAATGGTGCCGAAGCGGTTGACGGTACTGCCAATATCAGTTTACATGTGATGAGCCTGGAAACGCCCGGTGATTTTGTAGCGGTCGATTTTGTGGTATCTTCTCTTTCATCTCCTCCGCTGCCTGATGCAGGGGAGGACCAATCAGTAAACGAAGGAGTGATTGTTTATTTAGACGGGAGTTTTTCTGATGACCCAGATGGTGATAACTTAATATTTTTATGGGAGTCATCCCAAGCTATTGTGTTTGATGACCCCGCGTCCGATGCACCAACGTTTATGGCGCCGTTTGTAGATGAAGAAATGGAGATTCTTTGTATATTAACTGTAAGCGATGGCATATTTTCAGTATCTGATACGGTATCCATTTTTGTAGAAAATACGATTAGTATTCATTCGTCTGAAGTCGCAAATAAGTTCCGTCTTGGTTCGCCGTATCCGAATCCGTTTAATCCGTCCACAACTATTTCGTATGAACTTCCGAGAGAATCATTCGTGACCATCGTCATCACAAATATTTATGGACAAGAAATATGGACAACTGGCGGAGATGTTCAGCCAAAAGGGAGATACTCCATCCAGTGGACAGGTCGGAATGATTTAGGAGAAATGATGGGGTCAGGTGTCTATTTTTGTATAATTCAATTTGATGCAATGACAGAAAGCCGAAAATTAGTTTTAGTTAAATGAATTGACAAATTATTTGGAGATTATTCGGATAAACGTTTTGTGAATCGGTGATTTTCGGTAAATTCCACGCGCTTTTTAACATAAATAGTAAACATTTGGGGCATCGTCTAATGGCAGGACAGCGGATTCTGGTTCCGCCGGTTGGGGT